>ENA-OQKQ01000255-OQKQ01000255.1-human-gut-metagenome-genome-assembly--contig:-NODE-255-length-20667-cov-2.779601_pt1 | contig 20667 bp, 20 predicted proteins | sample MGYA00242651_ERZ504803 | MGnify/ENA primary metagenome ERZ504803 (study PRJEB26092, sample SAMD00036380) | human gut metagenome | host: Homo sapiens | study: EMG produced TPA metagenomics assembly of...
TGCTTCCCTCCGGCAAGCGTCCGGGGGACGTAAAAGCTTATTGTTTGTTCCCCCGTTCGCAAACGCGGAAGGGGGGATGCATCATGGTGTTGAACGATGTTCTGCAGCTGTTCGTCATTGTTGGCGGCACAGTTGGAATTACATTTCAGATCGCATGGGCAATCTTCAAAGAGATCCATAACAATAAGAAATGACCGCCCCAGTCTCCAAACGGTGAGCGGTCATTCTTCTTATTGACCAATTAGCCGGAGAGAGCTGACCATTGCGGACAGCACCTTCTCTATTTGTAGTATAGTTTCTTTTTGCTGGTTTGTCAAGAGATGGTTCTCGGCTGTTATGCAAGGCATTTTTATATAAGTGAATAACTGTCAGCTCTTCACCTTTCAGGTGAGAAAAATTGCAGCCTGCCGCAAATACACCGAAAACGGACGCACCTGCAACGAAAATTGCGGTACGACCCTGCGGCAGGACGGGCTGTGCACGCGGGAAAGACAAAGAATACTTTTGACAACAAAAGTTCATCTCGCTGAAGCGCCCCTGTTCTTCGACCAAATTTGTGCTATAATACAAAAGTAACGCTTCGCCCGGCCCCGCAAAGGGCAGGGCAGAGCAGAACGGAAAACAAGGAGTTTGGAATCATGGAAAGAGAAAAACTGAAGTCCCGGCTGGGCTTCATTCTGCTTTCGGCGGGCTGTGCCATCGGCATTGGCAACGTGTGGAAGTTCCCTTATATTGCCGGTCAGGGCGGCGGCGGCGCGTTCGTGCTGTTCTACCTGATCTTCCTCATCATTCTGGGCCTGCCCATCATGACCATGGAGTTTGCAGTGGGCCGCGCTTCCCGCAAAAGCCCGGTGCGGGCCTATCAGGCACTGGAAAAGCCGGGCCAGAAGTGGCACATCCACGGCTACCTCACCCTCATTGGCTGCTATCTGCTCATGATGTTCTACACCACCGTGGCAGGCTGGATGCTGCACTATTTCTACATGACCGCCACCGGTAAGCTGGCAGGTCTGAACGCCGATCAGGTGGCCGGCAAGTTTACCGAAATGCTGGCAGACCCCGGCGTGATGACCTTCTGGATGGTGTTCGTGGTGGCACTGGGCATCTTTGTGTGCGCCAAGGGCCTGCAGAACGGCCTTGAGCGCGTGACCAAGGTCATGATGATCGCCCTGCTGGTGATCATGGTGGTGCTGGCCGTCAACAGCCTGTTCATGCCCGGCGCAAAGGAAGGCCTGAGCTTCTTCCTCGTGCCCGACTTCGGGCGCATGAAAGAGGTGGGCGTGGTCAACACGCTGGTGTCCGCCATGAATCAGGCCTTCTTCACCCTGAGCCTTGGCATTGGCGCAATGTCCATCTTTGGCAGCTACATCGGCAAGGAGCACTCCCTGCTGGGCGAGTCCGCCCGCATCGTGGTGCTGGATACCTTCGTGGCCATCACCGCCGGTCTCATCATCTTCCCGGCCTGCTTCACCTACGGTGTGGACCAGACCAGCGGCCCCAGCCTGATCTTCATTACCCTGCCCAACATCTTTGCCAACATGGCCATGGGCCGGTTGTGGGGCTCCCTGTTCTTCCTGTTCATGGCCTTTGCGGCGCTTTCCACCGTGCTGGCCGTGTTCGAGAACATCATCTGCTGCGGCATGGAGCTGACCGGCTGCAGCCGCAAGAAATCCAGTCTGGTGAACTTCGTGCTCATCACTCTGCTTTCGCTGCCCTGCGTGCTGGGCTACAACGTGTGGGCATGGGACGGCTTTGCCGTGTTCGGCGGCGCTGTGCTGGATTTGGAGGACTTCCTCGTGAGCAACCTGTTCCTGCCGCTGGGCAGCTTGGTGTACCTGCTGTTCTGCGTTACCAAGTACGGCTGGGGCTGGGACAACTATAAAAAGGAAGTCAACACCGGCAAGGGCCTCAAGATGCACGACTGGATGCGCGGCTACCTGACCTGCGTGCTGCCGGTGATCGTGCTGTTCATCTTTGCCTTTGGCCTCTACGATAAATTTCTCTGATAGTTACTTTGGCCCCTCTTACTGCAAGAGGGCCTTTTGCGGCAGAAAGGAACCTTCCATGCATATCCTGATCTGTGACGACGATGCGGCGTTCGGCGCGCGCATGGCAGAATATGTCACCGTCTACTTTACCGCCCGCAGCGTGCAGGTGCACACCGCCGTCTGCACCAGCGCAGCCGAGGTGCTTGCAACGCCGGGGCTGGAGCTGTATCAGCTGGCGTTTCTGGATGTGGACATGCCCGGTGCAAACGGCATGGTGCTGGGCCGTCAGCTCAAGCAGAAGTGCCCCGGCCTGATGCTGGTGTATGTTTCGGCCTATCTGGAATTTGCGCTGGAAGGCTACACGGTGAACGCCTACCGCTACCTGCTCAAGCGGGACATTGCGCGCACCCTGCCCAAGTGTCTGGACGACCTGCTTGCCGCCCTGACCGACCAGCGCAAGACCCTGACGGTGCACCACAACCGCACCGAAACGGAAATTCCGCTGGATCAGATCTATTATCTGGAAAGCGACCTGCGCCAGATCAACGTCTACGGCGACATTGCCCGCCGGCCCATCTGCACCTACTACGGCAAGATCGCCGACCTGCCGCCCATGCTCTACGAGAACGGCTTTTTGCAGGTGAGCCGCAGCGATGTGGTGAACATGAAATATGTGCGCAGCATCCGCAGCTACCGCGCCCTGCTGAAAAACGGGGTGGAGCTGAGCGTGAGCCGCGCAGGCTATGCGGCCATCCAGAACGCATATCTGGAATGGAAGGGGCAGTATGTGGATGAGTGATGCATTTGCGGAAATGATGCTGGGGCATCTGGTGTGTCTGGTCCAGGGGAACGCCTTTATTCTGGTGGAGTGGGCCTATCTGGGCAGGGGAAAACTGCGCTGGCCGGTTCTGTGGGCAGAGCTGCTGTGTATAGGGCAGCTGGGCCTGTCGCTCGCAACAGGAATGTCATTTTTCAATGTGCAGAGCGTCCTGCTCAATGTGCTGTACCTTTTTGTTACGGCGCAGCTGTTTGGCGGAACCTTTGCCGATAAGCTCACCGCCTGCCTGATCAACGGCACCATGTGCCTGCTGGTGGAGAACACGGTCAACTATACCTACTCCTGGTTCACCGGAGTGCGCACCGGCGAAGCATGGCAGCACCCCGGCTGCCTGATCGCGCTGTGCGCCGCGAACCTTATCGTGGGTGCAGCAGTTGCGCATTCCCTGTACAGCTGGAACCAGAAGTGTGCTCTGCAGCCGCTGCAGGCGCTGGTGATGTCCTTTTTCCCCGGGGTGGCTGTGGTGCTGAACATCGTGCTGATGGTCACAGGGACCCAGCAGCCCGCTACCCGGATGACCATGCTGCTCACCTTTGGCATGAGCGTGGCGGTGCTGGTGCATATCGCCATCGTGCAGATGTTCAACGATCAGGTGGTGCAGCGGCAGAACTCCCGCTACCGTGCTCAGCTGGAACAGCAGCGTGCCGAAGCCCTGCTGGATTCCTACACGGAACAGCGCCGCCTGACCCACGAGTTCACCAACCACATGACAGCCCTTACCGCCCTGCTGGATCAGGGGGATCTGAAAGGCGCACAGGCCTACATTGCCAGCGTGAGCAAAACGGTGGCGGCGGGCACCACCATCATGGATACCCACAACCCGCTGCTGGATTCCATTCTGAGCAAAAAATACGAAGAAGCGGCAAAAGTTGGCGTGAACATTTACTTTGACCTGTGCGATCTCAAGCGGATGCCCTTCGACAGCATGGATATGGTCATCGTGCTCTCCAACCTTCTGGACAACGCCACCCGCGCCGCAGCGCAGGCCCTGCCGCCGGAGGTGTATGTGCGCATCCGCAAAACGCCGGAAGAATACCTGATCTCGGTGCGCAACCGCGTGCAGGAAGACCTGCTGCTGGAGGAGGGCAAGCTGCCCGGCACCACCAAAAAGGAGAGCGGCCACGGCATGGGCCTTGCCAACGTGCAGGACGTGCTGCGCAAGTACGGTGCCGAGTACACCGTGAGCTGCCGCGACCGGTGGTTTCGGTTTACCTGCGCCATCCCGTGCGCAGTTCATGACATGAGCACCGACAATTTATGACATGTTCTGTGCAACAGGCACGCAACAATGCTATACTAAGGCCAGTAAAGGTGACCTCCTGCCGGGGCAGGGCGGATTTGCGGCCAAAGGAAGACCTGGTGAAGCTTTGCCCCCTGTGCAGTGATCCGGGCAGCGGTGCGTGTTAAGCTGCTCTGTTTTCCCTTTGCTCTTCGCTGTGCAGTCCTCATGCGCTGCGCAGCTCATCTGGCGGGGCTTTCAACGGCGAACTTTGGGGTTTGCTGCTGATAAAGTCACTCGGTACGTCGCATTTCTGTCCGGCAGGTGCTACTTGTGGGAATGGAGCATCTGCCGCACAGGGCATTTGCGTCGGTGAGAGTCCCGTCAGATTTTTTATTGCAAAAAAAGAGCTGCTGTACGGCAAAATTGCCTGATACAGCAGCTCTTTTTCTGTGTCGTTATTCCGGCTTTACCTGCAGCTCCTGCTCGCAGTAGATGCAGCGGTATTTGCCGTTGGAGCTCAGCTCAAAGATCTGGTCGCACTCTTCCTCAATGGAGGAGATGCAGCGGGGGTTGCGGCATTTTACAATGTTCACAAGGCGCTTGGGGGGCATCGGCTTTTCCTTGCGCACGGCCTTGCCGTTTTCAATGATGGTCACGCTGATGCCCGGGTCAAGGTAGGCCAGCACATCCAGGTTCAGCCAGGAAGCATCGCCCTCCACCTTGATGATGTCCTTGCGGCCGCTGGCGGTCTTGCTGCTGCGTGCATTCTGGATCAGCGCCACGCTGGCGGTGCGGTTGCCCGCAATGCCCAGCAGGTCCATCAGGCCAATGGCGGTGCCTGCCTTGATGTGGTCGATCACGATGCCGTTCTGAATTTCATCGATGTTCAGCATATCCAGTTTCCCTCCTTAGGTGCCTTGGGGTCGCGCAGGCCCAGCAGGGTCATGATCAGTGCCATACGCACATACACGCCGTTCTGCACCTGCTCAAAGTAGGCGGCACGCGGGTCGTCGTCCACGTCCAGTGCGATCTCGTTGACGCGGGGCAGGGGATGCAGCACAGCCATATCCGGCTTTGCAAGGCTCATCTTTTCCTTGGTGAGGATGTAGCTGTTCTTCAGGCGGATGTAGTCCTCCTCGTTGAAGAAGCGCTCCTTCTGCACGCGGGTCATGTACAGGATGTCCAGCTCCGACATGGATTCCTCCAGACTGCGGGTCTCCTGGTAGGGGATGCCGTTGGCCTCCAGCACGTCCTTCACGATGTAGTCCGGCACGCGCAGCTCTTCCGGGCTGATAAGCACGAACCGGATGTTCTTGCAGCGGGCCATGGTCTTGATGAGGGAGTGCACGGTGCGGCCGAATTTCAGGTCGCCGCACAGGCCGATGGTCAGGTCATCCAGCCGTCCCATGCGGCGGCGGATGGTCATGAGGTCCGTCAGGGTCTGGGTGGGGTGCTGGTGGCCGCCGTCGCCCGCGTTGATCACCGGGATGCGGGAGTAGCGGGAAGCGCGCAGCGGTGCGCCCTCTTTGGGGTGGCGCATGGCCACGATGTCCGCATAGCAGGACACCACGCGGATGGTGTCGGCAACGCTTTCGCCCTTGCTTGCGCTGGACACGTTCTCACTGGGAAAGCCCAGCACATGGCCGCCAAGGTTCAGCATGGCTGCCTCAAAGGAGAGGCGGGTGCGGGTGGAAGGCTCGTAGAACAGGGTAGCCAGCTTTTTATGCCGGGCCACCTCCTGATACGCGGCCGGGTCGTCATGGATGCGGTCGGCCAGATCAAGCAGCGTGGAGATTTCCTGTTGGGTAAAATCCAACGGGTCGATCAGATGTCGCATGGGTGCATACCTCCGTCAGTTTTTTGGTTAGAGCAGCTTGCGTAAAATGGAAAAATCAAAGAAGTTTGTGTAGTAGCTCAGCGAACGCATCACCGGGCGGCACAAACGATTGAAACACACTTCGTCCAGCAGCAGCATGGCCTCGCCCGGAGCAAGGCGCATGGCGGAGCGGATGGCATCGTCGCCGCAGCTTGCCTTCAGGTGGGCGACGTTGGAGGAGATCTGCTGGTGGCACTCCCGTTCCAGAATATCGAACACGCCGCCGGTCAGGTCGATGCGGGTGTAGTCTCTGGCACCGAACAGTGCTCTGGGCAGGTAGTCGATGGAATAGATCACCGGGGTGGTGTCGGCCAGAATGCGCTTTTTGATGCAGATCACGTCGTCGCCCGGCTCAATTTCCAGATCGCGGGCCAGCTCTTCACCGGCACGGATGGGAAATACCTGAATGCCGTCGGCGTGGGGGTAGCTGCCAAAGCTGCGGATCAGCGGATAGTATTCCAGCTTCTGGTCCAGCCGGCTGCGCAGGCTCAGCACAGCGCGGTTCACCACCGTGCCAATGCCGCGCACGCGCTCCACATAGCCTGCGCGCTCCATCTCGCTCAATGCATCGCGGATGACGGTGCGGCTCACGCCCAGCTCAGCGGCAAGATCTACCTCGGCGGGCAGACGGTCGGCCCGGGCATAGCGCCCGGTGCGCAGCTCTTCCAGCAGACTGGCAACGATGCGGTCGCTGATCACAGCACCGCCCAATCGGTTGGAAGAGGTAAGTGCAGATTCCTTCATGGTTCGGTTCCTCCGTTCACGGGCAGGGGATGCTCCCCGCCGGGACTTGAAGCCTGCGCCGCACGGCACCTTTGTGACCACGCCATACGCCGCAAACCCCTTTATACTTTATTATAACATAAATTGACATTTATAAAAGCGGCATTTATACTGGAAACAGCGAAAAAGTATGATTTTATTTTGGAGGGAAACGCAAGATGGAAGTTTTTCTGCACAAGATCTGCGGCCAGCCGGTGCAGCCGCCGGTGTCCATGCAGCTGCGCCGCTGCACGCCGGAGCAGGCCCCGGCGGTGTACGCCTTGCAGAACGAGGTGCGCGCCGCCATGCCGGACCCGGAGCAGTTCGTGCCGGACACGCTGGAAAACATCACGGCCTATGTCCGCAATGACCTGTGCATCGGCGCATGGCAGGGCAGCCGCCTTGGCGGGTATCTCATCGTGCGCTTCTGCGGGCGCAGCGCACACAACTATGCGGCCTTCATGGATGTGCCGCGCACCGAGTGGGAGCACTGGGCCAATGCGGACAGCGCCATCGTCCACGCAGACTTTCGCGGCAACGGCCTGCAACGGCTCATGCTGGAAGCAGCGCTGCCGCTTTTCCCGAAAAAAATCACCCACATCGGTGCTACCGTCAGCCCGCAGAACCAGTACAGCCTGCACAACGCCCTTGCGTCCGGTTTTGCCATCGTCTCCCGGCGGGAAATGTACGGCGGCCACGACCGCTACCTGCTGGCAAAGGAGCTGTAAAAAGTTGTAATTCGTCAAAAAGTATGCTAAACTAAAAATGCCGCCCCAAAGGGTGGCGTTAAGGTGCTATCTGCAAGCGCAGGTGGTCATGCTTCCTGCCCGTTATCGCTGCTCTTTCTACATAGAACGAAGCAGAGGTTCCGGGAGTGGAACTTTTTTGCAAAATGAAACTTCCCGGAGCCTTGAAGGCGAAGGGAGGGATATCCGGTGACTCTGTTGGAAACCCTCGCACTGCTCACCTTCATTCTCACACTGTTGGGTCTGATCGTGGACGTGATCCGTCTGGCCGTTGAGGTCATGACAATGTTTTCCAAGCACAAAGCCGATGATAGCAAAAAAGCTGACCGCCCAGCTACCAACTCGTGCGGTCAATCTTTTCTTGACTAAACGGGCAAGGAGCTGACCATTGCGGACAGCGCCTTTTTCTGTTTGTAGTATAGTGCTTTTTTCAGGGATTGTCAAGGGCGCAGGGCTTCTCTTTACACCGCCTGTAGTGTCTGACCTCTCTGGCGCATCTTGTGCCGCACCACCAGCAGGCAGGCCAGGTGCACGGCAGCCGTCAGCACCCAGCTGATGGGGTAGCTGATGTACAGCATGAACGGTGTGCGGTTCAGCTGGAAGATGGTGGCGATCCACACCAGCCGCAGCAGGCAGCTGCCCACAAGGCTCACCACCATGGGCAGCACGCTGTAGCCAAGGCCGCGCAGGCTGCTGGCCAGCGTATCCATGATGCCGCACAGCAGGTAGGTGCCGCAGATCACCCGCAGGCGCTCGTATCCGGCGGCGATCACCGCCGCATCCGAGGAGTAGAAGTGCAGCAGCTGGGTGCCTGCCAGCACCGCACCGCCGCCCAGCACCACGCCGGTCACGATGGCGCACAGCAGGCAGTTGAGGACAAACACGGTTTCAGGTTCTGATACTTGCGCGCGCCCCATGTTCTGGCTGGTAAAGGTGACGGCAGCCTGCGAAAAGGCGTTCATGGCGGTATAGACGAAGCCCTCCAGATTGGCGGAGGCCGAACTGCCTGCCACCACCGTGGAGCCGAAGGAGTTGATGGCCGACTGGATGACCACGTTGGACAGGCTGAACACGGTGCTCTGCAGACCGGCAGGCAGGCCGATAAGCAAAATCTGCTTCAGGGCACCCATGTGGAAGCCCAGATGATGCAGATCCAGATGCAGCGCGCCCTCCTCCTTCATCAGCATCCGCGTCACCATGCAGGCGGAAACGGTCTGACTGATGATAGTAGCCAGCGCCACGCCTGCCACGCTCATGGAAAAGCCAATGACGAACACAAGGTTCAGCACCACGTTGATGATGCCGGCTGCTGCCAGACAGTACAGCGGGCGCTTGGTGTCGCCCACAGCGCGCAGCAGCGCACTGCTGAAGTTGTACAGCATGGTCATGGGCATCCCGATGAAATAAATTTTAAGGTACAGCGCAGAAAGGTCGATCACATCCTCCGGGCAGCTCATCAGCTCCAGCAGCCCCCGGGCTGCAAAGAACCCCACCACAGCCAGCAGCACGCCGCTGACAAGGCCCAGCGTCACCGAGGTCTGCACCGTGTCCTGCACGCCGCGGTCATCTTTTGCGCCAAAGCAGCGGGCCGCCACCACGTTTGCGCCCAGCGAAAGCCCTACGAACAGGTTCACCAGCAGGTTGATGAGGGAGCCGTTGGAGCCGACGGCGGCCAGCGCGGTGCTGCCCGCAAAGCGGCCCACGACCACTACGTCTGCAGCGTTGAACAGCAGCTGCAGAATGCTGGAAGCTGCCAGCGGGATGGAAAACAGGATGATCTTTTGCAGCATCGGGCCGCTGGTAAGGTCAGCGGAGCGGCTTGTCTGAGCCATGAGAAGAGTACCTCCTTTTTATCGTTTACGCGGAGAAGCTGTTTTCCGAAGCATTGCACACTGCTTAGGAGGACAGCATCTGAAATGTAAATTTTTCGTAAATAAAGGGAACCGAAGGCATATTATAACGCGCGGCGCAGAAAAATACAAGTGGCACCGCCGAAAAAAATGCAAATTCCCGGCGGTGCCGCTTATAAAACGATCAAAAACATTTCTTGAAGCACGGCAGAAGAGTTTATTCTTCCTGCAAAGCGTCCCGGAACAAAACCCGCAGATAATCCCGCCCGCCGTAGAGGACGCGGTCAATATAAATATCGTTCCGAAAAGCATGATAAAAAAATCAGATACTTTCCGCTGACGAGAAAGCGCTCATCCAAATAAAGTTCATGATCCAGCGGAGCTACGGAAGAAAGCAATGCACCGCTTTCCGGGAACAGCTTTAATTGTTCAGCAGCATCCATGATGCGGTTCAGAATGCGCTCTGCAGAAGGCAGATTTTGCAAGTCGAACGAGATATAATCCCAGATGTCGTCCAGGTCCTGACGGGAACGAGTTGTATAAATGAGGTTATTTTCCATTGGCTTTTGCGCGGAAATGCGCCCTCATTTCTTCCGGAGTGTAAAGCTTTTCCGTCTCACCAGAGCACCGTCCTTTTGCAATTTCATTCATAAGTCGGATGGTAGCCTGCGTTTTCTCATAATCTTCCATGTCCAGAATGGCATACTTTCCACGGCCGTTTTTGGTAAGAAAAACCGGCGATCCTGCTTCCACATCGCGAAGGACTTCGTTGTAATTCCGCAGGTCAGAAATAGGTTTGATGTTCGGCATAAGATCAACTCCCTTCATCTGTAGTATAACAAATGCTGCTGTGAAATTCAACGTAAAAATTTGCAGCTGATAAAAAGTGAGATCCTACAAAAAAACCGCCGTCCTGTCGGGCAGCGGTCTTCTGATAAAATAAGCTTACGCTTCCACCGTCTTCCAGTGCTCCGGTGCGGCAAAATCGCTCGTCTCGCCGTCATCGGTGTACATCCGGCAGCGGGCGCTGCCATTTTCGTCCGGGCAGGCCCACAGGGTCAGGGCGGTGTCGTCCAGCTGGGCGGTGCAGCTGGCGGGTCTTGCCACCGGCACCGCATGGCCCGGGCGGATGAACAGCAGCACTTCGTCCAGTGCGCAGCGGACGTAGTGGTGCCCGGCGGGCAGAAGCTCGGTGTCGTAGTCGTCCACACTGCGGATGCGGTAGAGCTTCATTGCTTCCGGCAGGTAGACATGCCGTCCGCTGGCGTTCTGGGTGTAGACGGGCGCTACCATCACACCCTCGCCCAGTAGCAGCTGGTCCTGCACCTCGCGGGCATCCGGGTCAGCAGGGAAATCAAAGCCCAAGGGCCGGAAGTAACTGGTATTTTCCAATGCCGCCTTCATGAAGGTACTATAAAGGTAGGGCAGCAGGGCATACCGCAGCCGGAGCATCTTCCGCAGGGCAGGCAGCATATCCGCAAAGCGGTAGTATTCCTGCATCCGGGAGCCGTCGGTGGCGTGGTTGCGCATCAGCGGCGTGAACAGGCCGAACTCCAGCCAGCGCAGAGCCAGATCGGGCGTAGTATCGTAGGAAAAACCGCACAGGTCGGCACCGGTATAAAGAAAGCCGCACAGCTGCACGTTGGGCATCATCTGGATATTGGCCAGAAGCTGTGCCCATGTGGAAGCGTTGTCACCCAGCCAGATGCCGCCGTAGCGGTGGCTGCCGATGAAGCTGGAACGGCTGTAGAGCAGCGTGCGTCTGCCGGGCCGCAGGCGGGCAAAGGCTTCGCCTGCCGCACGGGTCATATTGCCGCCGTAGAGGTTGTGCACCCTGTCATGGCGCACCCGCTGGCCGTCCACATCGTGGTAGAAGCTGGCGTAGTCCTCGGGGGCGTTCATCAGGCCCAGCGCGCCGCCCACCACCTTGCCAAAGAATTCATCCTGCACGATGTTATCCTTCCGGCTCAGTTCGTCCATGCTCTCAAAGAAAGCCTTGAGCCGCTCGGGTGAGTAAAACAGCGCAGGCTCGTTCATATCGTTCCAGAAGCCCTCGATGCCGCAGTCGGTCAGTGCCTTGTACTGCCGGCCGAACCACTCCCGCACCTCCGGGCGCAGGAAGTCCGCAAAGTAAGCCTTGCCGGGCCACACCGCCGCCACAAAGGGGGTGCCGTCGGCTTTGGTGCAGAAGTAACCGTTTGCAAGGCCCTCGGCACAGACGGGGTTTTCCGGGTCGATGCGCACACCCGCATCGATGATGGGCACCAGCCGGATGCCCTGTGCCTTCAGTTCGGCGCTCAGGGCGGCAAGGTCCGGGAAGCGCTGCTTGTTTACGGTAAAATCCGCGTAGTCCTGCATGTAATCGATGTCCATGCAGATCATATCCAGCGGCAGATCGTTCTCTTTGTACTGGCGGGCCACCTCCCGCACGTCCTCAGCGGTCTTGTAGCCAAAGCGGCTCTGTGCCAGACCAAAGGCCCACTTGGGCGGGATATAGCTGCGGCCGATGAGCTGCCGGAACTGGCGGCTGATATCGTTCAGGTCGTCGCCGGTAATGATGTAAAGCTCATGATCCGGCTCTTCGGTGGCAAAGCGCAGGGCATCGTATTCGGTGTAGCCGATATCGTAACGCACTTTGCCCGGGAAATCGATGAACACGCCAAAGCATTCACGGCCTGCGCCGCCATCAATGAGCAGAAAATTGTGCGCACCATAGTAGGAAAGCTTATCCTCGCTGTGGCGGGCTTCGTCGGTGTTGTTGGTCACGTAGTGCCAGCCGCGCTTGTTGATGCCGCGGGGCATTTCGCCCAGACCGTACACGATGGCATCCGGAGCCATCCGGTAGGCCCAGCCGTCTTCTTCGGCTGTGAGGAAGGGCACTGGCCCGGCGGAAACTGGGATCTCCTGCACCACACTGTCGGTGGGCAGGGGCAGGCCAAAACGGAAACGCTGGATCATAGGGGGACCGTCCTTGTAGCATCCTTGCCCTCTCCGTCACGCCTTTCGGCGTGCCACCTCTCTCAAAGTGAGAGGTTTTGTCCAAAGGCCCCGACTCTCCGAGGGGGCGTGTCGAGCGAAAGCGAGACTGGGGAGTGGACTTCTCATTTTCTTTATCTTACCCGGGCCGCGCTGCAAACAAGAGACAAAACCGGCACTTTTTGCCACAAACCGGCAGAACGCAGCCAAAGCATAAAAATATCGGCGGCAGGCGGCGGATGCAATTGCAAATTCCGGCCCATACTGTTATACTGGAACCGTTACTTTGAATCGGAAAATGGAGGAAACCCATGTATCGCAATGGAATCAAGCGCCTGCTGGCGGTGGTGCTGTCGCTGTGCGGCATGATCTGCCTGTCCTGGCTTTTTCTCATTCTGGCCGTCGCCATCAAGCTGGACTCGCCCGGCCCGGTGTTCTTCAAACAGAAGCGTGTGGGCATTGGCAAAAAGCACTTTTACATTTTAAAGTTCCGCACCATGCGCATCGATACGCCCCACGATATGCCCACCCATCTGCTGCACGACCCGGACCAGTATATCACCCGCATGGGTCATTTCCTGCGCAAGACCAGTCTGGACGAGCTGCCCCAGCTGTGGAATATCTTTGTAGGTGATATGGCGGTCATCGGCCCGCGGCCTGCTTTGTGGAACCAGTATGATTTGCTGGCAGAACGCGACAAGTACCATGCAAACGATGTGCGCCCGGGCCTGACCGGCTGGGCACAGATCCATGGCCGCGATGAACTGGAGATCGCGGAGAAGGCCAAGCTGGACGGCTGGTATGTGGAGCATCTGAGCTTTGGGCTGGATGTGAAATGCTTCTTTGGCACCATTGCCGCGGTGCTTAAGCACGACGGCGTGGTGGAGGGCGGCACCGGCACTCTGCACGAAGAAACAGGCAAAGAGAACCATTAAACATAGCCGCCGCGTGCCGCAACCCGAATATTTTCAGCGGAAAAAGATTTTATGTTTGCAGTTCTGGAAAATCTGCGGATTTTCCAGAATTGTTTTTTCACGGAGGGGCTGTGACCAGAAACTGCATTTTTTGCTGATTTGTCCTGATTTGTGAAAAGGTGCTTGGAGCGGCCCGCAGGCCGCGACAAACACAAAATAAAAATAATTCTTCCGCAGAAGATGGCCAGAGCGCAGCGGAGGCCATTCTAAATCGCCATATCTCTTGATTTATCCCCGGAAAAGCGTATAATAAAACAGTACACAAGACGTCAAAGGAGGATTCCTGTATTATGGAACGCACCTATATCAACGAGGCTCAAAAGGCCATCGGCGGCACGGTCAAGGTGCAGGGCTTTATCGAGAACCTGCGCAACAGCAAGTATATGGCCTTTATCGTGCTGAAGGATATTACCGGCAAACTGCAGATCACGGTGGAAAAGGAAGATCACCCCGATCTGGTGGATACCATCGATCAGCTCACCCCGGATTCCGTCATCACCGTCACCGGCAAGGTGGTGGAGAACGACTACGTCAAGATGGGCGGCGTGGAGATGATCCCCGAGTCCATCGAGATCGAGAGCATTGCCAACGCTCTGCCCATCGTCCGCAAGGAGATCGCAGCCACCAGAAAAGAAGGCTGTGGAGCGCTCCAGCATCGACCAGCGCATCGATTACCGCTGGATCGACCTGCGCACCGACGAGAATCAGCTCATGTTCAAGGCACAGAGCTGCTTTGTGAACGCCATGCGCAAGTTCCTGCTGGACCGTAACTTCATCGAGATCCACACCCCGAAGCTGATCGCTGCTGCCAGCGAGAGCGGCTCTGAGGTGTTCAAGGTGGACTACTTTGACCGCAACGCCTATCTGGCACAAAGCCCTCAGTTCTACAAGCAGATGGCCATGGCTGCAGGCTTTGAGCGCATCTTCGAGACCGGCCCTGTGTTCCGCGCCGAGAAGAGCTACACCAACAAGCACTCCACCGAGTTCTCCGGCTTCGATCTGGAGTTCAGCTACATCACTTCCTATAAAGACGTGATGAAGATGGAAGAGGAGCTGCTGACTGCCGGTCTGCAGGCCGTCAAGGACAACTACGGCGACCAGATCAAGGAGATGTTCGGGCAGGAAGTGATCGTTCCCACCACCCCGTTCCCGGTGGTCAAGCTGGCTGACCTGTACAAGGGTCTGGAAGAAGAGTTCGGCTACACCGTCGATGAGAGCGAGAAGGGCGACCTGACCACTGAGGCCGAGCGCCTGAGCTATGAGTGGGTGAAGAAGCACTACGGCCACGAGTTCCTCTTTATCACCGATTACTCTGCCGAGAAGCGTGCGTTCTACCACATGCGGGACGAGAACGGCGTGCCCCAGGGCTACGACCTGATCTGGCGTGGTGTTGAGATCACCACCGGTGCCCAGCGCGAGCACCGCTACGAGGTGCTGAAGAAGCAGGCCGAGGAAAAGGGTCTGGCCGATGATGTCAAGTTCTATCTGGAGTTCTTCCAGTACGGCTGCCCGCCCCACGGCGGTTTCGGTCTGGGCATCGACCGCCTGACCATGCTGCTGTGCGGCCTGACCATCAAGGACGCCGAGTTCCTGTTCCGCGGCCCCAACCGTCTGACCCCGTAATTGTAAAAATGTTTGTAAAGGCTCCTGTGCTGCTGGCATGGGAGCCTTTTGTCATATCCGGCCTTTTCCCAACATACGATTACAACAAGCGGACCGGAATCCTGTCCGGTGCACAGCGCAAACGGGAAGGGGAGAGCAATTTGGCAAATCAGGAACGGAAGAGCATCTGCCGCGAGATCGGCGCACGCACCGGCGGAGATATCTACATTGGGGTGGTTGGCCCGGTGCGCAGCGGCAAATCCACCTTTATCAAGCGTTTCATGGAACAGCTGGTGCTGCCCGCCATCGGCCCGGCGGCTGCGCGGGAGCGTGCCCGGGACGAGCTGCCCCAGTCGGCAGCGGGCCGCACCATCATGACCACGGAACCAAAATTCATCCCGGAAACAGCCGTGCCCCTGCAGTTGGAGGGCGGCGGCGAGTGCCGGGTGCGGCTCATCGACTGCGTGGGTTACATGGTGGAGGGGGCTATGGGCCACGAGGAGAACGACAAGCCCCGCATGGTCAAAAGCCCGTGGTTCGACCACGAGGTGCCCTTCGACCTTGCCGCCGAGACCGGCACCCGCAAGGTGATCTGCGAACATTCCACCATCGGCATCGTGGTCACCACCGACGGCTCTGTGAGTGACATCCCGCGGGAGGGCTATGCCAGAACCGAGAAGCGCATCGTGGAAGAACTGGATGCGCTGGGCAAGCCCTACATCATCCTGCTCAACAGCACCCACCCGGATGCCCCGGAGACGAAGCAGCTGGCCGAGGGCATGGCCCGGGACTACGACCACACCGTGCTACCGGTGAGCTGCGTGGATCTGGACGCGGAGGCACTCGGCAGCATCCTGCGGCAGGTGCTGTACGAGTTCCCGGTGCAGGAGCTGGATTTTGCCCTGCCGCGCTGGGTCACGATGCTGGAAAATGGCCACTGGCTGCAAACGCAGGTGTACGATGCGGCCATGCAGCTGGCGGCAAAGGTCTCCCGCATGAAGGATGTGCCCTCCGGAACAGACGCACCTGCGCTGGAATGTGACGCGGTGCAGCGCTCGGCCATCAGCGGCATCGACCTTGCAAACGGCAGTGTGCGCATCACGGTGGAGCTGAAGCCGGAAATTTTCTATCAGGTGCTGAGCGAGCAGACCGGCCTTGCCATTGGCGACGAAGCGGGCCTGATGCCCTGCATCATGGAGCTGGCAAAGGCCAAACGGGAGTACGAGAAGGTGCGCAGCGCCCTTGAGCAGGTGGAAGCCACCGGCTATGGCATCGTGATGCCCACGGTCAGTGAGCTGAAACTGGAACAGCCCCAGATCGTGCGGCAGGGCACGAACTACGGCGTGCGGCTGGAAGCCTGCGCGCCCTCCATCCAGATGATGAAGGCCACCATCCACACCGAGATCAGCCCCATCGTGGGCACCGAAAAGCAGAGCGAGGACCTTGCCCGCAGCCTGCTGGCCGGCTTTGAGGACGACCCGGAAAAGCTGTGGGAATCCAACATCTTTGGCAAGAGCCTGCACGAGCTGGTGAACGAAGGGCTGCAGAACAAGCTGCTGCACATGCCGCAGGAGGCCCGCACCCGCCTGCAGGAAACGCTGGAACGGGTCATCAATGAGGGCTGCACCGGGCTCATCTGCATCCTGATCTGACCGCTACAAAACAGAAGAGGGAAGCGCCGCGCGGGTGCCTCCCTCTTTATTTGTTCACTTCTCTTCTTCGGTCAGCTTATTGATGAGCATTTGGTAGATCTCGTTGCCCTTGAGGATGAACTGCTTTTTTACCAGCTCGGCGGTCAGCCGGTCCGGTGTGCCGAGATCCAGACAGAACAGCTCACTGTCCAGCCCCTTCACCGTGCAGCGGATGGTGCAGTGGCCGTCCTCTTTTTCGGTAATGCTGGCACTGTACTTGGCTTCCTTGCGGGCCCATGTCTGGCAGCGCAGCACAGCGGCCACAGCGCGCTCCCGCACACTGCGGGGCAGGTCGTAGGCAAGCTCCTGCGCCACTTTGCGGCCCTTCTCGGTAATGGTGTAGCTGCCCTTTGTCAGGGTGACGAGCTGCTGCCTGGTGATATCGTCCAGACACGAGCCGATCTCGAAATAGTTCACCAGCGCTTCTTCCATCAGGGCGTTTTCGATCTCCTGCCGGGCAATGGGTCCGGCATTTTTGACCAGATAGCACAGCAGCAGCCGGATCTCGGTGCTGCTGGTCAACCCGCCGGGACGTACACCGGCAGTAAAAGCATCATTGGCGGCCATCGTTCCATACATCCCCCTTGCATTCCTTTTCTTTTATAGTATAAAGGGCTTTCACGCCGGATTGCAAGCCGCAGCGGCAAAATCTGTCTCAATGCGCTTGGGGCTTTCCGGCGTGGAGTACACCCAGTGGTCCAGATGGCCCTCGGTGATGAAATACTTCAGCTCGAACCGGTGGCGCTGGCTCAGGGCGTGGTTCACGATCACCAGCTTGATCTTCATTTTTTCCGGCAAAATGTTCTTGATGTAGACGCTCACCGCCTGCCCGGGCACAAGGTCGGTGCAGCTCTCGGCAAGGCCCGCGAGGTTGGGCGCGATCTCGATAAAGGTGCCGTATTCCTCCACGCTGCGCACGATGCCCACCACGGTCTCACCCACGGTGAACCCGGCCGCATTTTCCTCCCATGTGCCCAGCAGTTCCCGGATGGTCAGCACAAAGCGGCCCTGTACATCCCGGTTCTTGACGGCGCACAAGATCTGCTGGCCCACGCTCACCCGGTCGGCGGGGGAGGAGATGCGGCTCACCGACATGCAGTCGATGGGCAGCAGGGCACTGATGCCGCAGCCCACATCACAGAACGCGCCAAACGGCTCGATATGGGTCACAGTGCAGGGCAGGATATCGCCGGGCTGCAGGGTGTCCAGATAGTCGGCCTTGCACATCTGCTGCGCCAGCGCGCGGGAGAGCCGGTAGAAGGGCTGACCGTTCTCGTCGGTGTCCAGCGCTTCGATCACAAAGCAGGTGGGGCGGCCCACCCTCGTCAGCACCGCAATGTCCCGCACGGTGCCGTTTGCGGCACCATCGGCGCACTGGGCAAAGGGCATCACGGCCCTCACCCCGCCGATCTCGAACCGCAGCTGGCGCTGGGTATCAAAGGCCAGAGCAGTGGCCTGCAGGATCTCGCGGTTTGCCATGGCGGCGCGCAGCTCAGCGGGGGACAGGCGCGCAGCAGAACGGTAGTTGCCTTCGGTACGGTAAGCTTGCATCATCTTTCATTCCTCTTTCTCTGCTTTTTAGGCCGTGCTTGGAACGGCAGCGGCCTTTCTGTTAAAACTTATGCATCCGCATGGGCGGATATTTGCATTTTGTGCGGCTTTGCATTATACTATATCTGTATGCGCAGCAAACCGGCACGCCGGGCTTTGCGCACACACCGCCTGCTGTTTTGGGCAGGCAGAAGGGAGAAGCAGAGCTATGGACATTGCTGTAGGCGATACCATCCTCACCCGCAAAAAGCACCCCTGCGGAGCGTCCAGCTTCGAGGTGCTGCGCGTCGGCATGGATTTTAAGATCCGGTGTACCGGCTGTGGGCGCGAGGTGATGCTGCCGCGTGCTAAAATTGAAAAGAACATCAAAAAGGTGGTAAAACCCGGGCAGGCCTAGCGCCCGGCGCAGCACGCATCCGGGGCGGAAAGGCCCCGGAGCCGTTCGGCTGCACGAACATGAATCTGAGTTTGTAAGGAGAACTGCCGGAATTATGCCGAACATGTTTACCCAGATGGATGCTGTCTGCCACCGCTTTGAAGAGCTTTCCATCCGCCTGAACCAGCCGGATACCGCCGCAGACCCTGCGCTTTTCCGCAGGCTGATGCGGGAGTACCACGATGCAGAACCTGTGGTGCAGGCCTACCGCGCGTGGCAGACCGCACAGGATCATCTGGCACAGGCCAAAGCCCTGCTGGAAGAACCGGGCGCACTTGACCCGGACTTCAAGCAGATGATACAGCAGGAAATCAGCGAAAAAAGTCAAGATGTGGCAAAGCTGGAAAATAATCTCAAAATTTTGCTGCTGCCCAAGGATGTGAACGATGGCAAAAATGTCATTGTGGAGATCCGCGGCGGCGCAGGAGGGGAGGAAGCTGCCCTGTTTGCCCACAGCCTGCTGCGCATGTACACCATGTATGTGCAAAGCAGGGGCTGGCAGCTGGAAATGCTCAACCTCAACGAGACGGAGCTTGGCGGCGTGAAGGAGGCCATCTTTTCGGTGGACGGTGCCGGGGCCTACAACCGCCTCAAGTACGAGAGCGGTGTACACCGTGTGCAGCGCGTGCCGGAGACCGAGACGCAGGGCCGCATCCACACCTCCACGGCCACGGTGGCTGTGATGCCGCAGGCCGAAGAGGTGGACTTTGCGCTGGACATGAAGGACCTGCGCATCGACACCTTCCGCTCCTCCGGCGCGGGCGGTCAGCACATCAACAAAACCTCCAGCGCCATCCGTGTGACACATCTCCCCACCGGCATGGTGGTAGAATGCCAGAACGAGCGCAGCCAGTTCCAGAACAAGGACAAGGCGCTGGAGATCCTGCGCAGCCGCCTGCTGGCCCAGAAGCAGAAACAGCAGCAGGATGCCATCAACGCCAGCCGTCAGGGGCAGGTGGGCACCGGCGACCGCAGCGAAAAGATCCGCACCTACAACTTCCCGCAGGACCGCTGCACCGACCACCGCATCGGCCTGACCGTGCACAATCTTTCCAAGATCATGGACGGCAATCTGGACGAGCTGATCGACGCACTGGCCACCCGCGAACAGGCCGAAAAGCTGCAAAAGCTCAACGAGCAGGGCTGAAATGCGGCTTTGAAAATAAAACGATATCCTGTCGATAAATGCTGAAAAGCATAAATACTTTACAGATAGAAAGAACGATGATCCGTATGGAAATGAAAACTGAAATTTTGCCCGCATCGGACGAAAAGAGCATTGAAAAAGCCGCTGCCCTGCTGCAGAACGGTGAGCTGGTGGCCCTGCCCACCGAGACGGTTTACGGCATTGCTGCCGATGCCCGCAACGGCGAGGCTGTGAAGAAGATCTTTGTGGCCAAGGGCCGCCCGCAGGACAATCCCCTGATCGTCCACGTCACCGGACCGGAAATGCTGCCCGGCCTTGTCAGCGAGGTGCCGGAGCGCGCCCAGCTGCTGATGGCTGCGTTCTGCCCCGGCCCGCTCACCATCATCATGCCCCGCGGCCCGGAGGTGGCAGCGGAGTGCTGTGCCGGTCTGGACACGGTGGGCATCCGGATGCCCAGCCACCCGGTGGCCCGCGCCGTCATTGAAAAGAGCGGCTGCGCCTTTGCTGCCCCCAGCGCCAATCTTTCCGGCAAGCCCAGCCCCACCAATGCACAGGATGTGTTCACCGATATGGACGGCCGCCTGCCGCTGATTTTGGACGGCGGCGAGTGCGACGTGGGCGTAGAAAGCACTGTGGTGTCGGTGGTGGGCGAAAAGCCCACCCTGTTCCGCCCGGGCCACATCACGCTGGAAGACCTCGAGCGTGCCCTCGGCGAAGAGGTGGAAGTGTCCAAAGCCATCCTCGAAAAGCTGCCGGAGGGTGCTGTGGTGCGCAGCCCCGGCATGAAGTACAAGCACTACGCACCCAAGGCGGATGTGACCTTGCTGGACGGCACCTTTGAGCAGTTCAAAGCCTATGTGGATGCCCACGCCGAGCAGAATCCCAGCTGCCTGTGCTTTACCGGCGAGGCGGAAAAGCTGGGTGTGCCCTGCGTGGAGTATGGCCGCGAGGGCGACGGTGCCGGATCAGGCAAAGCACGATCTTCCGCTGCCTGCGCGCGCTGGATGA
>ENA-OQKQ01000256-OQKQ01000256.1-human-gut-metagenome-genome-assembly--contig:-NODE-256-length-20607-cov-3.729736_pt1 | contig 20607 bp, 19 predicted proteins | sample MGYA00242651_ERZ504803 | MGnify/ENA primary metagenome ERZ504803 (study PRJEB26092, sample SAMD00036380) | human gut metagenome | host: Homo sapiens | study: EMG produced TPA metagenomics assembly of...
AGTGTGATGGCAGAGGGATTCGCCCCGTGGTGCTGCCCGCTGTGCGGCGCACCGCTTGCCGGGGATAACGCACTGAAATGCCCCTCTGGCCACAGCTTCGACCGGGCCAAAGAGGGCTACTGGCATCTGCTGCCGGTGCAGAACACCCGTACCAAGGCCCCCGGCGACAGCAGGGAAATGGTCGCTGCCCGCCGCGCGTTCCTGAGCGCGGGCTACTACGGCATCTTCGGGCAGGCGCTGGGAGAACTCTGCCTCGCGTACGGTCAGCCGAAAGCCGGAAAGCCGCTCCATCTGCTGGACGCAGGCTGCGGCGAGGGCTGGTATGACCGGTGCATCGCAAAGCAGTTCGAAGAGGCGGGCCGTCCGCTGGAACTGGCCGGTTTTGACATCGCAAAGCCTGCCGTGCGTCTGGCTGCGAAGGCTCTGCCCTCGGCCCGGTATGCCGTGGCGTCCAGTTTCCATCAGCCGGTGCGCACAGGCTGGGCGGATGTGCTGCTCAACTGCTTCTCGCCTTTCGCGCAGGAGGAGTTTCTCCGCGTCCTGCGCCCCGGCGGACGGCTCATCTACGCCGTGCCGGGTGCAGAGCATCTCTTCCAGATGAAGGCCGTCCTCTACGAAAAGCCTTACAGGAACCCGGTGCAGGAAGTGGCGTATCCGGGCTTTGAAGCCATCGGAGAGCGGGAAGTCTCCGGCAGCATCACGGTGCCTGCCGGGCAGCTGGAAGCCCTCTTTGCCATGACGCCCTACTACTGGAAAACGCCCCGGGACGGCGCAGCCCGTCTCGCGGCACTGCCGGAACTGACCACCGACATCTCGTTCCGGTTCCTCGTATTTGAAAAGAAATAAACGAAAAAGGCATCTGCCACACGGCAGATGCCTTTTTCGCTTTATGAGTACATCAGACAGGGATGGAAGTTGGTTACTTGTCGGCCTTCGGTTCAGATGCTTTTTGGGCCTTGGGCAGCAGGTTTGCACGCTCGAGGGCCGGGCGCAGGGCCAGATAGAGGATGACGACGCAGACGGTGGAGGCCACGCTGTTCACGAAGGTGACGCCGCCGGTGATCTTGGTCAGAGCCTTGGCGATGGTGTACTCCTGGCCGAAGATGTAGACGTTGCGGAAGTAGCCGAGGAACGGGTCGGTGAAGACATTCAGCAGCAGGCCGGAGGCAGCTGCGGCGATCACCTTGGCCAGATAGCCGGGGGTGTGCTTGTCCAGCTCACGGAGCTTGAACACCTTGTGAGCGACCGCACCGCAGGTGATGCCGATGATGAACTTGAGCACAAAGGTGGTGACGGCGTAGCCCGGGTCACCGGCCAGAATATCGGCCAGCGCCAGACCAATGGCACCGGCCAGACCGCCGGACACACCGTCCAGCAGCAGGGCGGTCAGGGCGGTGAAGGTGTTGCCCAGATGGAACGAAGAACCGCCGTAGAACGGCACACGGAAGAACAGATAGGCCACAAGGCTTAAAGCGGCCATGACACCGGTCAGGGCCAGCTCCTTGGTGGTGAAGGTGCGCTTGTACAGCACACTTGCAAACAGAATAACGATGATAACGACTGCCAGAAGCAGCCACATTGCAGTAGTAGACATGATTTTACTTTCCCTCCAATTTTCCAAAATACCAGCGCAAACCCATGCGAACTTGTCAGGGCGAGGCCCTTCCATCTTGCCTGCGGCAAGACCGTTCGCCGCTTCAAAGCCTCACTGGGGCTTTGATTGCTTCGCAACCGCTTACCTATAATTCTACTTGACATTTGGGTGTCCAGCGGGTATGCTCCTATTATACGCAGAACTGACACCATGAAAATACCCAGAATAAAGTTTTTTAATGGGGTCAGTTTGATGCAATACCCAGACAGGAGGGATGATTTATGGTCCATCTGACCACGGCGCTGGATGCTTCTTCTGGCGTACCGCTGTACGAACAGCTGTACCGCAGCCTTGCCGGAGAGATGCGAAGCGGCACCCTTGCGGCGGGCACCCGGATGCCCGGCAAGCGGCGGCTGGCGGCAGAGCTGTCCGTCTCGGTGAATACGGTGGATGCCGCCTATCAGATGCTGGCGGCGGAAGGGTATCTGGAATCGCGGGAGCGCAGCGGCTTTTATGTACAGGAATATCTGGCCCTGCCGTCCCGGCCTGCCGGCGGCCGGAACAGCCCGCACCGCCAAAACCGGACCGCCTGTGCTGCCGGTGCGGTACGACCTTTCCACCCGCGGGGTAGACCCGGAGCTGTTCCCGTTCCGCACATGGGCGCGGCTGCAAAAGGAGCTGCTCTATTCTTCGCCCCAGCTGCTCACCCACGGCGATGCGCAGGGCGACCCGGCCCTGCGGCAGGCGCTGGCGGAATATCTCTCTGAATACCGCGGTGTGCAGTGCGGGCCGCATCAGATCGTGGTGGGGGCGGGATTGGAATATCTGCTGGGCCTGCTGGCACCGCTGCTGCCCGGCCCTGCAGCGGTGGAAACGCCGGGCTACCCCCGTGCTTTGCAGGTGCTGCAGAACAACGGTGTGCACTGCTGCTGCCTGCCGGTGGACGAGGACGGCCTTTCGGTGGAAGCACTGAACCGGTCGGATGCAGCGGTGTGCTACGTCACGCCCAGCCACCAGTTCCCCACAGGCGTTACCATGCCTGCGGGCCGCAGGGCCGAGCTTCTGCACTGGGCAGCCCGCAGGCCGGGCGGGCGGTATATTATAGAAGATGATTACGATTCGGAGTTCCGTTTTGATACCCGGCCTCTGCCCAGCCTGCAGGGCATGGCGGGTGCAGACGGCCCGGTGGTGTACCTCTCCACCTGCTCCCGCAGTCTGGCTCCCAGCATCCGTATCGCCTATATGGTGCTGCCGGAGCATCTTCTGCCTGCATGGCGGAAAAAATACCGCCTTTACTCCGGCACGGTGAGCCGGTTCGAGCAGCAGACGCTGGCCCGCTTTATCACCGAGGGCTACTTCACCCGGCATCTGGCCCGGGAACGTGTGGCCTACAAGGCCCGGCGGGACGCACTGGCGGCAGCATTGAACACTGCCTTTGCTCCCGGCGAGCTGACCCTTGCGGGCCTGCACACCGGACTGAACCTGCTGGCAAAGCTCAAAGACCCGCCGCCGGATGCTGCGCTGCGCTGCGCGGCGGAAGCCGAAGGCGTGCAGCTGAGCCTGCTGAGCGATTACGACCTGACCGGAGAAGCACCCTCAGCGGCGGGCACGCTGGTGCTGGGTTATGGCTCGCTGAAGGACGAGGCCTGCGCCTCGGTGGGCGAAACATTGAAAAAGGTCTGCATGGCAGCGCGGGAAGCATCCGTGACCGTGTAAGTGCCGCTGGCGGCATTCCACTGGCCGGGCAGGGCCTGCGCCGCCACAGCGGCGCTGTTGTTGGCAAGGAATTCCAGTGTGCGTTCCAAAGCGTCATAGTCCAGCGCGGTCAGGTCGGTGAGCAGGGCCGAACTGCTGACACGCAGGGCATCCGGCAGGGTGGCGGGCAGCAGGTCCAGATCCTGCCGGAGAAACGCATCCCACACGGCAGCGCGGGCCGCTGCGGTGCGTACTGGTGAAAAGGCTTCGTCGGCCTGCAGCTGGCACAGGAATTCGTGCGCGTCCCCGGCGGAAATGCCCTGCACGGCCCGGCTGCGGCCATAGCGGGCAAGCTCTTCCTCGGTCAGTGCGCCGGTAAAGCCTACCCGCACCGGCCCATACCGGCTGGCAATGCGCTCCAGCACATCGGGAGAAAAGGCCAGATACCTTGTGCCCTCCGGCAGGGCCAGCACCTGTGCCAGCGCTTCGCGGCAGCGGCCGGGCCAGCGGCGGAATAGCAGCGGGCAAGGGATGTTTCTTCTTCTGCAAAAGGCACGGTGAGCACGGCAGGCACGCTGAGCAGATGCACGCAGTTCTGGCTGGCGTTCAGGTAGGCCAGCACAAAGCCGGGCTGTTCGCCGGAGACGCACAGCAGTACAGTGAGCTGGTCGGTGGTCTTAGGCAGCTGGATGGGCACACCGCTCTCGCTGCGGGCAGCCTGCCGCAACTGGGTGCGCAGCTGCTGACGGGACAGCAGCACCGTGCCGCCCACCAGCGGCACCAGCACCAGCAGCGAAGCAAACAGTGCTGCCCAAAAGGGCTTCCAACCTCCACTGCGCATGGGATACACCGCCTTTCCTTTGCATAAAGCTTTGGCCTGCAGGCAAGACTTTATGCAGAAAAGGAGGCGTTTGCAGATGAAAAACAAAAAAGAGACAGCACCGACCACAGAGAAAGAACGGGAGAACTTCTGGCTGGAGATCGGCCCCGCCAGCGCCTATTACGGCACAGATTCTTACGAGACCGCGAAAGAAAACGGCGATGCCAGCCCGGATGGCAAAGCCCGGGGGTTTGAAGGCGCGGAGCCAAAAGAAAAGTAAAATAAATTTATGGCAGCGCTATGATGAGGGAGGACAAAAGTAATACCAAAACAAAATTCATCTGTCGGCATAACAGATGAAAAAGCAGCGTATGATATACAAAATGTCTTGCGCACAAGGACAGAATATGGTATAGTCTTTCTATCGCGCACAACTGTGCGCCGGAAGAACTGAAAAAGACGTGCACGGCGGAGAAAGACCGTGCACTCTGGAGAAGCCCGCTTGTAAAGTGGGTGCCGAAGGTGTAAGGCCGCAGGGAAAGCGGCTGTATCTCTCAGGCAAAAGGACAGAGCCATCGTCTTTGCGCAATGGGGCGCAGCCGGGAATGCGGCGCACCCCGGCTGCGGAAAATGAGAGCGCTCCGAATTTTGCGGGCAGAGCCTTTGGTGGGTTCTGTCCGCTTTTGTTTTGTGTATAGGGGGAAAGAGAGAATGGTCGAGATGATCACGCAGGTGAACAATGCCATCAATGGCGTGGTGTGGGGGCCGTTTGGTCTGGCACTGCTGTTCTGCACCGGCTTCTGGATGAGCGCCCGCACGGGCTTTTTCCAGTTCCGCAAAATGGGCTACTGGCTCCGGCACACCATCGGCGCGATCTTCACCAACAAGGACATCACCGCGCACACCAGCAAGGAGGATATGGCCATCAGCCAGTTCCAGAGCATGTGCACGGCGCTGGCGGGCACCATCGGCACCGGCAACATCGTGGGTGTGGCAACGGCCATCGTTTCCGGTGGGCCGGGTGCCATCTTCTGGATGTGGGTCATGGCATTGCTTGGCATGATGACCAGCTTTTCGGAGAATGTGCTGGGCGTGTACTACCGCCGCAAAAACGAAAAAGGCGAGTGGTCGGGCGGTGCCATGTACTACCTCACCGATGGTCTTGGCGCAAAGAAGGGCTGCAAACAGCTGGGCAAGGTGCTGGCAGTGCTGTTTGCCTGCTTCTGCATTCTGGCTTCCTTCGGCATTGGCAACATGAGCCAGATCAATTCCATCGCGGGCAACATGAACGCTGCTTTTGGCGTACCGACCCTCGTCACCGGCCTGTGCCTGATGGTGGTCACGGCCCTTATCGTCATTGGCGGTTTGAAGCGCGTTGCCGCTGTTACCGAAAAGCTGGTGCCGCTCATGGCCCTGTTCTACATTGCAGGCGCGCTCATCATCGTAGTGCTGCACGCGGGCAACATCCCAGCGGCATTTGCGGCTATTTTCAAGGGTGCGTTCAACCTGAACGCGGCAGGCGGCGGTGCGCTGGGCTACGGCATCAGCCAGACCATCACCTGGGGCTTCAAGCGCGGTGCCTTCTCCAACGAAGCCGGTCTCGGCTCTGCCGTCATGGTCAACTCCGCTTCCAACGTCAAGGAGCCGGTGCATCAGGGCATGTGGGGCGTGTTTGAGGTGTTTGCCGATACCATCGTGGTCTGCACGCTCACTGCTCTGGTCATCCTGACCACCGGCGTGGTGGACCTGCAGAGCGGCGCTGTACTGGCCGGTGTGCAGGACAACGCATTGGTGGGTCAGGCCTTCACCGCCGCATTTGGCAGCTTTGGCCCCAAGTTCATTGCTGTTTCCATTCTGTTGTTTGCCTACTCCACTACGCTTGGCTGGAGCCACTACGGCACCAAGGCCGTGGAGTATCTCTTCGGCACCACCGGCAGCCGCATCTACAAGGTGGTCTTTGTATGCATGACCGTGGTGGGTGCCACCATGAAGCTGGGCCTTGCGTGGGACCTTTCCGACACTTTCAACGGTCTGATGATGATCCCGAACCTGATCGGCGTGCTGGTGCTGTCCGGCACTGTGGTGGACATCACCCGCAACTACTTCGACCGCCGGGTGAAGGGCAAGGACATCGAACCCATGTGGTCGGCTTTCCTGGAGTACCAGAAGCAGGAGGAGGCCGAAGCCGCCGCAGAGGAAGCGGAGCTGGAAAAGGCCGCAAACGAATAAAATACCCAAAAGCAAGGGCTGTCTGTGAATGAGGACAGCCCTTGCTTTTGTCTGCTGCCCTGCCTTATAATAAATTTAAAAAACAGGGGAGGGAACAACCATGAGCGAATTTTCCCATCTGTAAAAACAAACTTCTGGCCGAGCAGGTGGAGGATGAAATCTACCATTATATTCTGGACACGCCGCTGGAGCCGGGAGCCAAGCTGCCCAATGAATTTGAACTGGGCGAAAAGTTCGGCGTGGGCCGCAGCACGGTGCGCGAAGCGGTGAAGCTGCTTTCCAGCAAGGGCATCGTGGAGGTGCGGCGCGGCTCTGGCACCTATGTGGTCACGACTGCCAAGGGCCTTTCGGACCCACTGAACCTGCGCAGCGTGCAGGACAAGAACGCACTGGCACTGGATCTGGTGAACGTGCGCCTGCTGCTGGAACCGGGCATGGCCGAGATGGCAGCGCTGAACGCTTCCGACGAGGACATCGAGCGTATCCAGCGCCTGTGCGACCGGGTGGAGAGCAAGATCCACAGCGGTGATCTGTACATTGAGGACGACATCGCATTCCATACCTGCATTGCCGAGAGCAGCAAGAACATGGTGGTGGAGCAGCTGATCCCCATTATCGATACGGCGGTCATGATGTTCGTGAACGTCACCCACAAAAAGCTGACGGAGGAGACCATCCTGACCCACCGCATGATCACCGAAGCCATTGCCCGGCATGACCCCATTGGCGCCCGGTCTGCCATGGTGATGCACCTGAACTTCAACCGCAACTGCATCCGAAAGCTTTACGACGGCGAATGGGAAACCTGACGCCGCTGCATTTTACGTCCCCGCACAGTGCAAGGTCTGTGCGGGGACTTTTTATGCCTGAAGTTGTCTGATGACTTTTTTAGACGAATGATACAGAAAAGTTGAAAAACTGGTTAGATTATATGATGTATCCAAGATTTCAGAGCAATGTGCACGAAAAACTGGGCTGGTTATTGTTATAAAGTGGGTTCTGACTGCGACAACTTGCAAACGAGGCGGGATTCGATTAAAATGAACATGTAAGATGTCCGACAGTCAAAAGGACGATTTGCAAAGCAGAAAAAAGAGTATTTTGGAGGTACGATCATGGAACTGCGTTCTCAGGCAGTGCGTAAACTGGCACCGGAAAACGATCCGCTGAAGATCGGCATGGGCTGGAAGGTGGACGACCTTGCAAAGCCCCAGATCATGGTGGAGAGCACCTTTGGCGACAGCCACCCCGGCAGCGCCCATCTGGATCAGTTCGTGAAGGAGGCTGTACAGGCAGTCAACACCCACGGCGGCAAGGCTGCACGCTATTTTGCAACCGATATGTGCGACGGCATCGCACAGGGCCACGACGGCATCAACTACTCGCTGCCCCACCGTGACGCCATCGTGAATCTGGTGGAAGCTCAGGCCAACGCCACCGTGTACGACGGCGGCGTGTTCATCGCCAGCTGCGACAAGTCCATGCCCGCCATGCTGATGAGCATTGGCCGCCTGAAGGATATGAGCGCCATCGTGGTCACCGGCGGCGTGATGGAAGCCCACACCCTGCCCAAGAAGTACGTGGTCAACGACCCCGCCTGCGCCATCAACGACCTGCTGACGCTGGAACAGATTGGCAAGTTCGACGCATGGGAAAAGACGGGCGTGATCCCCAACGAGCAGCTGGACTACTACAAGCACAATGCCTGCCCCAGCTGCGGCGCATGCTCCTTTATGGGCACTGCTTCCACCATGCAGATCATGGCCGAGGCTCTGGGCCTGATGCTGCCCGGCACCGCCCTGATGCCGGCCACCGCCCCGGAGCTGAAGCAGGCTGCCTATGATGCCGGCGTTCAGGTGATGAAGCTGGTGGCCGAGGGCATCAAGGCCAAGGACATCGTCACCATGAAGAGCTTTGAAAACGCCATCATGGTGCACGCCGCCATCTCCGGCTCCACCAATGCCACCATGCACCTGCCCGCCATTGCCCACGAGTTCGGCTTTGAGATCGATGCCGACACCTTTGACCGGATGCACCGCGGCGCACACTATCTGCTGAACATCCGTCCTTCCGGCGACTGGCCCGCACAGTACTTCTACTATGCAGGCGGCGTGCCCCGCGTGATGGAAGAGATCAAGTCCATGCTGCATCTGGACGTGATGACCGTCACCGGCAAGACGCTGGGCGAAAACCTGGAAGACCTGAAGAAGAACGGCTTCTACGAGCACTGCGACGAGATCCTGCAGGAAAAGACCAAGGGTCTGGGCATCAAAGTCACCCGCGAGGATATCATCCACAGCTTTGACAACGCCAAGGGCACCGACGGCAGCATCGCTATCCTGAAGGGCAATCTGGCCCCGGAAGGCAGTGTCATCAAGCACACCGCCTGCCCCAAGAACATGTTCCACGCCACCCTGCGCGCAAGGCCCTTTGACAGCGAGGAAGAGTGCATCAGCGCCGTTCTGAACAAGCAGGTCCAGCCCGGAGATGCTATCTTCATCCGTTACGAAGGCCCCCGCGGCAGCGGCATGCCCGAGATGTTCTACACCGGCGAGGCCATCTGCGCCGACCCGAAGCTGGCTTCCAGCGTAGCGCTCATCACCGACGGCCGCTTCTCCGGCGCAAGCCGCGGCCCGGTCATCGGCCATGTCAGCCCGGAGGCCGCTGTGGGCGGCCCTATCGCTCTGGTGGAAGAGGGCGATCTCATCCGCATCGATGTGCCGAACCGCCAGCTTGCCATCGTGGGCGTGAACGGTGAGGAAAAGACCCCCGAAGAGATGGAGGCTATCCTTGCCCAGCGCCGTGCCAACTGGAAGCCCAAGGCTCCCAAGTACACCAAGGGCCTGCTGAAACTCTACTCTCAGCACGCTGTCAGCCCCATGAAGGGTGCATATATGGAGTAAAAACGCTTCGTTTGCGATAAAAACCAAAAACAAAAAATCAACTGTTCAGCGTTGTTTTGCTGAGCGGTCTGGATAAAGTTACGCCAAAAACAAAAAAGCGGATATTGCTTCACCTATAAAAACCATCGAAATCCGGTGTCCGTCTGCGGGGACGGCGCTGAAATAAGACCCAAAGCACACAAAACATCAAAAAATGGAGGAAACGTTTATGACAGCTGTTGCAACCCCGGACGCCGCACGGCTCGTGTTCGCCGCGGTGGCGGGTCTGATCCTTTTGCTCATCCTTATCATCAAGTTCAAAGTCCACGCCATGATCTCCATCCTGATCGGTGCGGTGGGCATCGGCCTGATGGCCGGTATGCCCCTGTCTGATATCATCGGCTCGGTCAACGAAGGCATCGGCAACACCTTAAAGGGCATCGCTCTTCTGGTGGGCCTTGGCTCCATGTTCGGTGCCATTCTGGAAGAATCCGGCGGCGCACAGACGCTGGCTGTGACCATGGTGCGCAAGTTCGGCGACGAAAAAGCCGCATGGGCGCTGGGTATCACAGGTCTGGTGGTGGCCATGCCGGTGTTCTTTGATGCCGGTCTGATCATCCTGATCCCGCTGGCCTTCTCTCTGGCAAAGCGCACCAAGCGCTCGGTCCTGTACTATGTCATCCCTCTGCTGGCCGGTCTGGCTGTCGGCCACGCCTTCATCCCTCCCACGCCGGGCCCCGTTCTGGTGGCCAGCATGCTGGGCGTTGATCTGGGCTGGGTCATCCTCATCGGCATCTTCTGCGGCATCTTCGCCATGATCGCTGCCGGTCCCATCTGGGGCTCCATCTGCGGCAAGAAGTATATGATCGAGGTGCCCGAGCACGTTGCACAGCAGGCAGACATCGACGAGAGCAAGCTGCCCAAGTTCGGCACCATCGTGGGCATCATTCTGATCCCGCTGGTCCTCATCATTGCAAACTCTGTGGCAAAAGTGGTGCCCGCTCTGGCTGGCATCCAGCCCGTTCTGGCCTTCCTCGGTGAGCCCTTCATGGCTCTGCTGCTGGCTACCATCGCTGCTATGTATCTGCTGGGCACCCGTCACGGCTATAACAATGCCCAGCTGGAAAAGATCATGACCAAGTCCCTTGAGCCCACCGGCATGATCCTGCTGGTCACTGCCTGCGGCGGCGTGCTGCGCTACATGCTGCAGAACTCCGGTCTGGGTGATGTCATCGGCAACGCCGTGGCAAACGCCAGCCTGCCGCTGGTTCTGGTGGCCTTCATCGTGGCTGCTCTGGTGCGCATCTCCGTTGGTTCCTCTACCGTGGCTATGACCATGGCAGCAGGCATCATCTCCGCCATGCCCGGCATCAGCGAACTCAGCCCGCTGTATCTGGCCTGCGTCACCGCTGCCATCGCCGGCGGCTCCACCGTGTGCTCTCACTTCAACGACTCCGGCTTCTGGCTGGTGAAGAGCCTTGTGGGCATGGACGAAAAGACCACCCTCAAGACCTGGACCATCATGGAAACTCTGGTTGGCGGTGTGGGCTTCCTGGTAGCACTCATCATCTCCTTCTTTGCCTGATCATCCTCCTCTGCGGGGCTGTGCCTGCACACAGTCTGCGCAATGCTTTGCAAATTCCTGAAATCTCCTCAGCACAGCAGACCCCCGGGCGGTTTACCGTCCGGGGGTCTGCTGCTTTCTGTATTATCTGTATTATAAAAGCGGAAGGTCCGGCCCGGAGGCCAGCTGGATGAAGGCGTCCATTTCCCGGGTGCAGCATTTATCCTTGTGGTAGAACATCTGGCGGTACATGGTCAGCCGGAAGTCTGACACCTCCAGAATGCGCAGATCTCCTCTGGACGCAGGCTCGGCCACAGCGAAGCGCGGCAGCAGGGAAATGCCGGAGGAGCGCTCCAGCATCTTGATGATAAAGGAGGTATCGCTAATCTCAAGGCTGGGGGTCAGCTCGATCTGGCGGGAAGCCAGAAACCGGTCAAAGGTGCGGCGGTAGTTGGCGTTGCGTTCGGTGAGGAAGAAGGGCTTGTCCAGAAGCTCTGTTACCCGGTACGGGCCGGGGTGGCCGAGGTCGATGTCCGGGGAAGCCACGAACACCACCTCCTCCGGCACCTCGTTGCACTTGTGCCAGCTGTTGGAGTAGCGCGGCTCGTCCAGAATGCAGATGAGGTCCACCTCGCCGCGCTCCATCTTTTCGATCAGCTCTTCCGGGGAGCCGGTAGTGACCCGAAGGCTGACTTGGGGTGTTCCACCCGGAACTGACGCATCAGGCCGGGCAGACGGAAAAAGCAGAGAGATTCCAGCGTGCCGATGTGCAGGCAGCCCTCCAGCTCGGCATCCTCGCTCAGGGCGCGGCGGGCGTTGTGGATGGTATCCAGAATGCTGTTGGCGTATTCCAGAAAGCACTGACCCTGTGCGGTCAGGATCACCCGCTTGCCCATGCGGTCGAACAGGCGCACACCCAGCTCTTCTTCCAGCGCTTTGATCTGCACGGTAACGGCAGACTGGGAATAGCCCAGACTTTCCGCTGCCTTGGAAAAGCTCTGGAACTGGGCGGCACGGATCAGGGTGTTCAGCTGGCGCACTTCCATGGCGAAGCTCCTTTGCTATTAAGATTTTTAAACCATAACTTTAGTTTTATGAATTTGAATCATGCATATGTCTATGTTAAACTAAATGTATCAACACGTCAAGTGAAAATTTGACGTTTCGTGAAAGGCTGGCCGTGCGGGCTGCGGCGGAGAGAGCGCTGTCAGGTGCTGCACAAAGGTCAGAATAGGAAAAGGAGGATTTTATTCTTATGGAAAAGAAAAAATTCAAGCTCGGACTGCTGCCGAAGCTGCTCATCGCCATCGTGCTGGGCATCATCATCGGCCAGTTCTTCCCGGTGTGGTTCTGCCGGGTCGTCGTCACGGCATCCAGCATCTTCAGCTCGTTCCTGAAGTTCATCATCCCGCTGATGATCGTGGCCTACGTCACCATGGGCATTGCCGACCTGAAGAGCGGCGCAGGCAAGCTGCTGCTCATCACGGTGGCTCTGGCCTACGGCTCCACCCTGATCGCAGGCTCGGCATCCTATCTGGTGTCCGCAAGCCTGTTCCCCAGCTTCATGAGCGAAGGCGCTCTGGAACAGATTGCCGCCACGGCTGACAACTCTCTGGCCAGCTACATCTCCATCTCCATCCCTCCGCTGCTGGACACCCTGTCTGCCGTGGTGCTGGCCTTCGTGCTGGGCCTGTGCCTGTCCACCTTGCGCGGCAAGACCATCGGTGATACACTTTATAATGGCATGAAGGACTTCTCCGGCATCATCGATCAGGTGCTGCACAGCGTCATCATCCCGTTGCTGCCCCTGTACGTCTGCGGTACCTTCATCGACATGACCAAGTCCGGCAAGACCTACGCCATTCTGGGCATCCTGTGGAAGGTGTTCCTGGTGGTCATCATCATGCATCTGGTCTGCATCTTCCTGCAGTTCTGCGTTGCAGGCGCTGTGAGCCACAAGAGCCCCTTCAAGATGATCCGCAACCAGATCCCCGGCTACACCACCGCTCTGGGCACTCAGTCCTCTGCAGCCACCATCCCGGTCAACCTGCAGTGCGCTGCGGCTGACGGCGTGAGCGAGCAGATCCGCAACTTCGTGGTGCCTCTGTGCGCAAATATCCACATGGCAGGCTCCATGATCACCATTACCGCCTGCGCAACTGCCGTCTGCCTGATGAACCAGCTGCCCATCAGCCTTGCTACCGTGGTGCCCTTCATCATGACGCTGGGCGTTGCCATGGTGGCTTCTCCCGGTGCTCCCGGCGGCTCCATCATGACCGCTCTGCCCTTCCTGTACATGATCTTCGGCGCTGAGGCCGGTGACCCCAATGGCCCCATCTGCGCCATCATGGTGGCTCTGTACATCACTCAGGATTCCTTCGGCACTGCCTGCAACGTCTCCGGCGACAACGCCATCGGCGTGATCGTGGAGACCATCTACCAGAAGTTCATCAACAAGAGCAGCGCAAGCGTCTGATGCGCGGCGCGGTTCTTGACCTGACAGGAGTGACACCCCATGGCATTTATCAGTGTTTTTGATGTTCTGGGCCCGAACATGATCGGCCCCTCCAGCTCCCACACCGCAGGCGCGGAGATCATCGCCTTTCTGGCACAGAAGATGATCGCCCCGCCGCTGAAGCGGGCGGACTTTACCCTCTACGGCTCCTTTGCCAAGACCTACCACGGCCACGGTACCGACCGCGCCCTGTTGGGCGGCATCATGGGCTTTTCGGCCGATGATACCCGCATCCGGGATTCCTTTGCCATTGCCACCGACCGCGGCCTTGGCTACAGCTTCACCCCCAATGAGGTGGAGACCGACATCCACCCCAACACGGTGGATATCCGCATGGAGAATGCGGCCGGTCAGGTGATGACCGTGCGCGGTGAATCGCTGGGCGGCGGCAAGGTGCGCATCGTGCGGATCAACGGCGTGGAGGTGGACTTTACCGGCGAGTACAATGCCCTCATCGTGGTGCAGAAGGACAAGCCCGGCGTGGTGGCGCATATCTCGAAGATCCTCAGCGACCGCGGCGTGAACATCGCGTTCATGCGCCTGTTCCGCGAGGGAAAGGGACATACGGCTTATACCATCGTGGAGTCGGACGAGCGCCTGCCCGAGGGTGTGGATCAGCTGCTGCTGGCAAACCCGAACATCAACGATGTAATGGTCGTGCAGCCGTAAGGAGGGACGAGCGATGAACATGGATTTCAAGTCCGCCAAGGAGCTGCTGGACCTGTGTGAGGAAAACCAACTGCCCATTTCGGAAGTGATGCGCCAGCGGGAATGCCTGCTGGGCGAAACGCCCCGGGATGCTGTGGACCACCGCATGGCAAAGGCATGGGAGATCATGCGCGCTTCTGCCACCCAGCCGCTGAAAAAGCCCATCAAATCCATGGGCGGGCTCATTGGCGGCGAGGCCAAAAAGCTGGAAACACATTATAATAAGAAGAAAAACATCTGCGGCGACGTGCTGCAGAAGGCCATGACCTACGCCATGGCCGTGCTGGAAGTGAACGCTTCCATGGGCCTGATCGTGGCTGCACCCACCGCAGGCTCTGCAGGCGTGGTGCCAGGCATGATGCTGGCCCTGCAGGAGTGCTACCGCATCTCCGACCAGCGCATCGTGGATGCCCTGTTCAACGCCGGTGCCGTGGGCTATCTTGCCATGCGCAACGCCACCGTGGCCGGTGCCGTGGGCGGCTGTCAGGCCGAGGTGGGCATTGCGTCTGCCATGGCTGCTTCTGCCGCCGTGGAGCTGATGGGCGGCAACCCGCAGCAGTGTCTGGATGCAGCTTCCACCGTGCTGATGAACATGCTGGGCCTTGTGTGCGACCCCGTAGGCGGGCTGGTGGAGTACCCCTGCCAGAACCGCAACGCTGCCGGTGTGGCCAACGCCCTCATTGCAGCGGAACTGTCCCTGAGCGGCATCCGCCAGCTGATCCCCTTCGACCAGATGCTGGAGGCCATGTACGCCGTGGGCAAGCGCCTGCCCGCCGAGCTGCGCGAGACCGCCCTTGGCGGCTGTGCCGCCACCCCCGCCGCCTGTGCCGCCTGCGGCCTGTGTAGCGGGAACTGATCTTTCAACATGCAGCGCCGCCGGTGTGGAAACGCCCGGCGGCGTTTTTGCGCGTTCGTGACCGGAAATGCCGGCCCAAACGGCGGGGCTTTGCATCTTTTTGTGCAAACACACCGAAAAGATGGCCGGGATGACTGGCGCTTGTCTGCGAAATGTGATAAACTAAACGCAGAAGTGCTCTGCGCAGCCCGTGCAGAGCGGCAAAAAAGATGATAAGTGAGGTCGTTTGTAATGAAGATCATTCGTGCAAAAGATTATGCGGATATGTCCCGCAAGGCAGCCAATATCATTTCGGCACAGGTCATTATGAAGCCCAACTGCGTGCTGGGTCTGGCGACCGGCGGCACCCCCGTGGGCGCGTATGCACAGCTGGTGGACTGGTACAACAAGGGCGACATCGATTTTTCTGAGGTGACCACCGTCAATCTGGACGAGTACCGCGGCCTGCCCAAGGAGCACCCGGAAAGCTACTGGAGCTTCATGCACCGCAACCTGTTCGACAAGGTGAACATCGACCCGGCAAAGATCAACCTGCCGGACGGCACAACCCCGATGCAGAGGATGCCTGCGCAAAGTACAACCAGATCATCCACGCTGTGGGCGGTATCGACCTGCAGCTGCTGGGCATCGGCCACGACGGCCACATCGGCTTCAATGAGCCGGGCGAAGCCTTTGAGCTGGAGACCCACTGTGTGAACCTGACCGCCGAGACCATTGAGGCAAACAAGCGCTTCTTTGACGGCAATGTGGATCTGGTGCCCAAGCAGGCTTATACCATGGGCATCAAGACTATCATGCAGGCACGCAAGGTGCTCATGGTGGCAAACGGCGCAGGCAAGGCCGAGATCGTCAAGAAGGCATTCTTCGGTCCCGTCACTCCGGAGGTGCCCGCAAGCATCCTGCAGATGCATCCGGACTTCACGCTGGTGGGCGACGAGGAAGCTCTGAGCCTGATCTGATCGTTCCACGCTCTGACTGCCGCACGGTGCAATGCCGTGCGGCAGTTTTTTGCTGCCAACGGCTTTACAATCGCGCAAAAAGGCGGTATTCTTTTATATATGACACTTTTCTCAGGGAGGAAACCATGGATATCCGCCAGCTGCACTACTTTCTGGTATTGTGCGATGAAATGAATTACAGCCGCGCGGCACAGCGGCTGTTTTTGTCACGGCAGGCACTGCGGCAGAGCATCTCTGCACTGGAAGCCGAGCTGTGCGGGCCGCTGTTCCTCAGCGCCCACCACAAGCTCACCCTTACCGACCGCGGCATGAGCCTGCAGCGCCATGCCGCGCCGGTAGTGGAGCAGTTCCAGCAGATGCAGGCATCCCTGCGGGCCGAGATCCAGTCGGCGCAGCCGGTGCGCATCGGCATCAGCGTGTCGCTGGTGCCGGACTACCTGCCCGGATTGGAGACCCAGCTGGACAAGTTCCGCCAGCAGTATCCCCATGTGGAGATGCGCTTCCGCATGATGGACAACGATGCGGTGGCGGACGATGTGGAGCAGGGGGAGCTGGACGCGGGTCTGGTCATTGATCTGGGCTGTGCTGCGCCGGAACTGGCCCGCACCACCCTGCGGGCAGACCCTGCCTGCCTGCTGGTGCCTCGGGGGCACGCGTTCTGGGATAAGGAGAGCATCCCGCTGGCAGAGCTGCGCGGTCAGCGGGTGCTGCTGCCCAGCTTGCGGCAGGATCTGTTCAGCCCGCTGTGGTCGGCCTGCGCCCGGTTGGGCTTTGCGCCGAATGCGGAGATCGGCCCCAGCTTTTATCAGGCCTATTATCTTGTGCAGGAGCAGCTTTGCACCTGTCTGACCCGCTATGAACCGGGAGCCCGGCGGGAACTGGACCGTGTGCGGGATGTGCTGCTGGAAGATCTGCCCCCGCTGTGCGTCTCACTGGTGCAGCGGCGGGATCATTTCTCCGCCTACATCGACCTGCTGCGCAGCTACCTGATGGAGGTGCTGGGCGGTTCGGCCAGCCTGCCGCCCCGCCGCGGACGGCCCGCAAAGCCGTTCTACAATTTCCCGGTGCTGTCCAGCGCTGCGGCAAAGGCTGCACCGGCCCACCCGGTGCCCGGCACCCAGCTGGATTTTGCCGGCGGCACCAACTTCCGGGAGCTGGGCGGTTACGAAGCCGACGAGGGCAAGCATATCAAGTGGGGCCAGATCTGGCGCGGCATCCCTACCTGCAAGCTCACCGGTGAGGCCGACCGCGCGAAGCTGGACGCGCTGGGCCTGCGCCTGATCCTTGATCTGCGCAGCAGCGGGGAAGTGCAGAAAGAACCGGACTACGTACCGGACGGTGCACGTCTGGTGCAGATCTGCGGCCTGTGCGCCGAGGACGGCCACGAGATCTCCTTTGCGCCGGATGATATCGCCGCCCTGATGAAGGGCTATGAAGAAAGCGCCGACGGAAGCACCTTCGTGCAGGCTATGTACGAGCGGATGCTGTTTGGCAACAAGGCGTTCAAGGAGCTGTTCCGTGCGCTGGAAGCAGGCGAGACCCCCATCCTGTTCCACTGCTCGGCCGGCAAGGACCGCACCGGCGTGGCGGCCATGCTCATTCTGCTGGCACTGGGCGCTTCGGATGAGACGATCTGTGCGGACTATGAGCGCACGAATCTCTGCCGCAAGGCTGAGATCGACGCAGTGCTGGCGGAGCACGCCGAAGAGATCGCGGCAAACCCGGCCTGCCGGATGCGCTATTACCGCAAGGCGGGCGTGGACCCGGCAACCGCACCCTTTGTGCTGCGCACCATCCGCGCAAAATACGGCAGCGCCGAGAACTATCTGGAAGCCGAATACGGCCTGACCCCTGCGCGCCTGATGCGGCTGCGCAGGATGTATCTGGAATAAACGGGAACGGGGACGGCATCCGGTGCGGATACTGTCCCTGTTTTCTGCACAAAATGTTCTGCGGGCAGGGTTTTCCTCTTGACAAGCGGGCAATTGTTTCGTACTATAATTAGTAGTATGGAATAAAAGACGCTGTGTGCAGGTCGTTCCCGTGACCCGTGTCCCTTACAGGCAGAGCCTGCCTTGTTTTTATATAAGATAGAACTGTAGATAAGAAAAGCTTGCAGCCTGTTCGTGCGGCATTGGCCGTGCGTGTGGTCTTGTTGCCACTTTTTGCATTGAAAGCTCACTTATAAAAATGTTTGCAGCCTACACCTGCCCTACAGCGTCTCCTGCTTATGATTCAGAATTTTGAATTTTAACAAAGGAGAGTGAAATGCGATGTCCACGATCATCTGGATCGTGATCTTGATCGTCGCGCTTGCTGCGGGCATCGGTGCAGGCTATTTTATTGGTTACAACAACCGTAAAAAGACCGCCGAAGCCCAGATCGGCAGCGCGGAAGCCGAGGCCACCCGTCTGGTGAACGAAGCGATCAAGACCGCAGAACAGAAACGCAAGGAAGCGGTTCTGGAAGCAAAGGACGAGGCCTTCAAGCTGAAGGCCGAGGTGGATGCCCAGAAAGCAGAAGCCGATAAGGAGATCAAGCAGCGCCGTGCGGAGATCAGCCGTCAGGAGAACCGCATCGACCAGAAGGAAACCGCCCTCGACCGCAAGACCGAGGTACTGGAAAAGAAGGAAGAGGAGCTGAAAAAGCGCGCCGCTGAGGCCGAGGAGCGTCTGGCAGAGATCGATGCCCTGCGCGCCAAGGAGATGGAGCGGCTGGAAACGCTGGCCGGTCTGAGTCAGGAGGACGCCCGCGAGGTGCTGCTGCACAAGGTGGACGAGGAGCTGACCCACGAAAAGGCCGTGCGCGTTGCCGCCTACGAGACCGACCTGAAGGAAAACTGCGACAACATCGCACGCAACCTGATCGGTCAGGCCGTCAGCCGCTGCGCTGCCGACCACTGCAGCGAGACCACCGTCAGCGTGGTGCCGCTGCCCAGCGACGAAATGAAGGGCCGCATCATCGGCCGCGAGGGCCGCAACATCCGCGCTCTGGAGACCGCGACCGGCGTGGACCTGATCATCGACGATACCCCGGAGGCCATCACCCTGTCCTCCTTTGACCAGACCCGCCGCGAGGTGGCCCGCATGACGCTGGAACGCCTGATCGGCGATGGCCGCATCCACCCCGCCCGCATCGAGGAGACGGTGGAAAAGTGCCGCCACGAGCTGGAGCTGCAGATGAAGCGCGAGGGCGAGCGCGCCGTGATGGAGCTGGGCATCCATGGCCTGCACCCCGACCTCATCAAGCTGATTGGCCGGTTGAAGTACCGCACCAGCTTTGGCCAGAACGCCCTGACCCACAGCATGGAGGTGGCATGGGTGGCCGGCCTGCTGGCAGGCGAAATGGGTGTGAATGTGACCATGGCACGCCGTGCCGGTCTGCTGCATGATATCGGCAAGGCACTGGATCATGAGATCGAGGGCAGCCATGTGCAGATCGGTGTGGATATCTGCCGCAAGTACAAGGAAAACACCCAGATCATCCATGCCATTGAGGCTCACCACGGCGACGTGGAGCCCAAGACCCCGCTGGCCTTCATCATTCAGGCTGCCGATGCCATCAGCGCTGCACGCCCGGGTGCCCGCCGCGAGAATGTGGAAAGCTACGTCAAGCGTCTGGAAAATCTGGAGGAGATCTCTTCCAGCTTTGAGGGCGTGGAGCAGGCCTTTGCCGTGCAGGCAGGCCGCGAAGTGCGCATCATGGTCAAGCCCGATGTCATCAGCGACGATCAGGTGATCCTGCTGGCACGCTCCATTGCCAAGAAGATCGAGGATACGCTGGATTACCCCGGCCAGATCAAGGTCAATGTGATCCGCGAGAGCCGCGCTGTGGAGTACGCAAAATAAAGTTTTGCCCAAAAAGCTGCCGTGCAGATGCACAGCAGCTTTTTTCTGCTTGTAATCCGGCGGCAAAAAAGGTATCATGGAGGAAAACAGACCGAAAGGGGAGAACCACTATATGAAACATGCAAGAAAATGGCTGGCTTGCCTGCTGGCGGGTGCACTGGCGCTGGCGGTGCTGGCCGGATGCAGTGCACTGATGGGCGGCACGGTGCAGAAGGATACAGAACAGGCCAAGGCCCTGATGAAAGAGGTAGACCCCAGCCTGACCTATAATACCGATCTGGAAGATGCAGCCAGCCGTCTGGCAGACTGGCTGGTGGAGGACTCCACCCAGCTGACCACCCAGTCCGGCCTGCTGACACGCAAGGTGCCCATGACCACCGGCTCCGGTGCCATGCTGGACAAGGATGTGTACGATTTTATCGATCATTCCACCAGCTTTCTGTTCCTGCCCAGAGGCGTGGTGATCGGCCTTGCAATGAACAACGAATGGGGCTTTACCGGCTACTTATATGCTCCGCCGCTGAGCGAGGCGGGCAGCGCACTGCGCAGCTATGCGGCAGGCTGCACACGGATGGGCGCGGTGTTCATTGAATACGGCGGCGAGACTTACGTAGTGGCTATGTTTGCCTAAAAACCGAAAAACGGTGTTTCCCTGCTGAGAACGGTGCGTTTTCAGCAGGGATTTTTTTGTGTCTGGTATGTACACAAAAAACAGGCTGAAAGTACGACTTATGCACAAAAAATGAAATACGCAGGTGAAATCTCTTCATCCGTTTCCCGAAAAACACAAAAACTCATGTTTTACGTGAAACTGTATTTTAGAGCAACTACAGTATATCTTCACAAGAAGATCAATCGGCGATGCCGGCTATGGCGATTACTACAATCATGGCCTGGGCCGACGGCGTCGGTATCGACATCACGAGCTGCCAACTTC
>ENA-OQKQ01000260-OQKQ01000260.1-human-gut-metagenome-genome-assembly--contig:-NODE-260-length-20281-cov-5.021038_pt1 | contig 20281 bp, 23 predicted proteins | sample MGYA00242651_ERZ504803 | MGnify/ENA primary metagenome ERZ504803 (study PRJEB26092, sample SAMD00036380) | human gut metagenome | host: Homo sapiens | study: EMG produced TPA metagenomics assembly of...
CGATTATACGCTTCTACCTTCAGGTAACATTGAAAAACATTTCAAATTCACATTCACATTCACATTTTTGCCTTTCCTTCTATCCACCAGCTAACCCACATAGCAAGTAACTGTGCGCCCGATGCTCCCAAAACTGCGTGGCGACGCACCGCCAGCCACGTCCCGACGCAGATGACGATACGTCGGGACGTAGCGCCGACTGCATCGGGACGCAGTTGGAAAGGCAAAACATGCCATATAATGTTAACGGATTTAACATTTAATTTAATGGCCATTAAATTAATGGCGGTTAAATTAGGCGGAAGAGAATGGGATATGAGGGAGGAATGCACGTGATTCGGGACAAGGATGCACGTGATTCGGGACAACTATTGTTTTTCAGAGAAAAATGTTATATCTTTGCATTGTCGTTCAGAGATAGGCTGAATTAACCACTAAAAAAAACTGATTGTTGAACCATTAAAAAAAAGAAAGGAAAAAAGAAAATGAAAAAGGAAGTTTGGAAAACTATCTTGCAGGTGATTATCGCCGTACTTACTGCCGTAGGCACTACGCTCGGCATTACCAGCTGCATGTAGACTGATTTGTTTAACCATTAAAAAAACGATTTGAATTATGGGTATTAAAGTAAAAGCAATTGAGCGCAACGTAGCGTTCGAAAAAGGTAAGCAAAAGTGGGCATTCGTGATGCAGGCTGAACTCTACAGCCAGCTCAACGCCACGAAGGTGATAGAAGAAGCCGCCGTTCGCAGCGGATTGCCTAAGGCGGTAATCAACGCCGGATGGTCGGCCATAGGCGAAGTGATTGCAGCATGGGCCACCGAGGGCCACAGCGTGGCTGTGCCAGGACTGGGCAGCCTCCGATTCGGTCTTAACTCTACCGCCGTAGAGGATGTGAACAAGGTGAGCGCCAACCTCATCACCCGCCGATACATCATCTTCGTGCCTAACACCGACATCAAGAAGGAACTCGAAGAGACTTCCGTCAACATCACCTGCTACGATAGAAACGGCAAGGTGGTGAAGCAGGTTACCTCTACCGATACGCCTCCTACTACCCCATCCGACGGCGATAATCCATCCGGAGGCGACACCCCAACGGGCGGCGATTCTACTGGCGGAACCGGAAGCGAAACCGGCGGCGATGGACTTGAATAAAAGGTGCTGAGCCTGAAAACTAAAACCCTCCCCAGGTCTTAAAAAGTCCTAGGGAGGGTAAACTTTGTCTGGCAATTTAGATAGAAGGCAATTTACCAGACGTCCCGAACACAACATGCTAACCCACACATAACCCCTTCGAAATCAGCATGTCGCTAACAATCCTTTGTGCCTCAAATAAATAATACTTTTTTTCAAACTAAATCGAATCCTAGCCTCACGGCTAAAACGTATATAATGTTCTTATCTTATTTCAAAACATGATGGTAACATATTCTGCAGCGATATCAACCAGCTTCTTGCGGCGGGCTACACCTATTATATAATGAGCCTCCTTCGCCGAACAGTGGAAGTATTTCTTCACAGCTGTTACCAGTTCTTCCTTGCTTATCGAGCCTACACCCTTAGGATAAGCCTTGCGGATAGCCTTCTCGATGTCTGCCATCTTATATTCATGGTGACGCTTGTGGAAGTACTGCGATACAATGATAGAGAGAACTATCACGAGCAGGATGATAATAAATACTACAGACTTGTTCATTTCCTTATCTCCTTTTAATTGATTAAACAATATTAGGTTCGCTGAATCACCCTTCCGGGTGCTCCAAGTTTTCGACATCACCGATAGCCGCTATCGGTAAATCCACTGCAAATATAGCATTTTTTCTTGAAATAACAACATTTTTCGGCATTTTTTTCACTATTTCTGCAAAAAAACTTGCTAAATACAAAAAAAACACGTATTTTTGCAAGAAAATAATCCTTAAGACAGAAAGATAATGCAAGAAACTGTAAAGAAAGTATTGAATGGCGATTTTAATCGCAAGAAAGCATTGCTGTTTCTCATAACGGCTCTGCTTACCGTTATCGTCTGGAACCTGCCCATCGATAGCTTCGGCATCGAGGGGCTAACCATCGTGCAGCAGCGCGTCATCGCCATCTTCGTCATGGCTGTGATGCTCTGGCTCACCGAGGCCATACCGGCATGGGCTACCAGCGTAGTGATCATCTTCGTGCTGCTGTTCTTCGTCAGCGACTCCGCCTTTAAGATCATGCAAGGCTCGGAGGCAGAGATGGGCAAGCTGCTCGACTATCAGGGTGTGATGGCGTGCTTCGCCGACCCTACCATCATCCTCTTCCTGGGCGGTTTCGTACTTGCCATAGCCGCTACCAAGAGCGGACTCGACGTGATGATGGCGAAGGCCCTGATTGCGCCATTCGGCAAGCGTTCTGAGAACGTGCTGCTGGGTTTCATGCTCATCACCGGCATCTTCTCGATGTTCATCTCAAATACAGCCACCGCCGCCATGATGCTCACCTTTCTCACACCGGTGTTCAAATCATTGCCGCCTTCGGGCAAGGGCCGCGTGGCGCTCACCATGGCCATACCCATCGGAGCCAATCTGGGCGGTATGGGAACCCCTATCGGAACACCGCCTAACGCCTTCGCCTTCAAGGTATTGAACGACCCAGCAGGACTCAACCTGGGCATCAGCTTCGGCGATTGGATGCTGATCATGGTCCCTATGGTGCTCATCATGCTCCTCATGGCATGGGTCATCATCCGCAAGATGTTCCCGTTCTCTGCCACGACCATCGAGCTCAACATCGAGGGCAACATGCAGCACAACTGGCGCACCACGGTAGTGGCCGTCACCTTCCTTGCAACCATCGTGCTCTGGGTATTCGGCAAGCAGCTGGGCATCAACGCCAACACCGTGGCCATGCTCCCTATCGCCATATTCGCCCTTACGGGAGTGGTTACAGCCAAGGACCTGAAGGAGATTGACTGGGCTGTCATCTGGATGGTGGCAGGCGGATTCGCCCTCGGATTGGCGATGAACGGCACCGGTCTGGCCGAGGCAGCCGTGAAGAGCATTCCGTTTGCAGAATTCAATCCGCTGGTCATCATGATCGTATCCGGACTGGTATGCTTCATCCTGAGTAACTTCATCTCTAACACCGCCACCGCTGCCCTGCTCATCCCAATCCTCACGGTGGTATGCGCCGGCATGGGCGACAAGCTCAATACCATCGGCGGCACCTCTACCATCCTCATCGGAGTAGCGGTATCGGCCAGCTGCGCCATGTCGCTGCCTATCTCAACCCCTCCTAACGCCATCGCCTACTCTACCGGCCTTATCCAGCAGAGCGACATGGTGAAGGCAGGACTCACGGTGGGCATCCTGAGCATACTAGTGGGCTACGCCGTGCTCATCACCTTCTGCAAGATGGGCGTGCTCTAGAGGGGCATCATCTGCGAAAATACACATTATTATATATATAAAGGAATGAAAAAGATTGTTATAGGAATCGACGTAGGCATCTCTACGACCAAGATTGTGGGCATCGATGAAAGCGGCGTGGTGGTAAGCCCCATCCGCATCAAGGCCACCGACCCTATCACCTCGCTCTACGGAGCCTTCGGCAAGTATCTTCACGACAACAAGATTGCGCTGAGCGATGTAGAACAGGTGATGCTCACAGGCGTAGGTTCAGCCTATATCGACGAGCCCATCTACGGACTGCCTACCTCGAAGAGCGAGGAGTTCGTGGCCGACGGACTGGGCGCCCGATATGAGAGCAAGCTCGACCGCATGATCGTGGTGAGCATGGGAACCGGTACATCGCTCGTAAAATGCGATGACAACGAGATAAGGCACATCGGAGGCATCGGCATAGGCGGCGGAACCCTGGCAGGACTGAGCCGCATCATGCTCAAGACCGATGACATCAAGCAGATTATCAACCTCGCCAAGGACGGCGACGTGAGCAAGATAAACCTGCTGATAGGCGACATCAGCGCCAAGCCTCTGCCCGGACTCCCGATGAACGCCACCGCATCGCTCTTCAGCAACGCCAAGGCCAACGCTTCGCGCGAAGACATCGCCATGGGACTCATCTGGATGGTGCTGCAGTCGATAGGTTCGGCTACCATCCTCTCATCGCTCGAATCGGGCATCAAGGATTTCGTGCTCATCGGCAACCTCACCCTGCTGCCGCAATGCCGCGAGGTGTTCCCAGCCATGGAGAAACTCTACGGAGTGAGGTTCAGAATACCGAAATACTCGGAATTCTGCACCGCCATCGGAGCTGCGCTCGACTATAAGCGACAAGCAAAATAATCACCCTCGAATCGCCGCAATGCCCTATACACGGGCGTTGCGGCGATTTTCATTTCCACCCCCTGCCACGGCACACAGACAACAAGCTGGAAACGCACACAAGCGCACAAAATGCGCAACACGCTGATTGATAACAACTTAAACGTTTCGGGAAACAGAAATTTGTCAAAGTTTTCCAAAACTTTTTCGTTTCCTCCTGATTATCAGCGACTTAATATTTTTTAACGATAAAAAAGTTATCCAAAAGTAATTACTTTCAGAAATATTTTATATCTTTGCAATGTCAAAAGGAGGTACATATCTACCTCTTCAAGTCATAAAGACTTAATACTAAGTAATTTAAACATTAATCGTAAAAGTAATACTAAAATGATCCAGACAGTAGTAAAGCGTGACGGACGCATCGTTGGATTCAACGAACAGAAAATCATGGCAGCCATTCGCAAGGCCATGTTGCACACCGACAAGGGTGAAGATACCACTCTTATCGAGCAGATAACCGACCACATCTCTTATCGCGGCAAGAGCCAGATGAGCGTTGAGGCCATTCAGGACGCCATCGAGCTGGAACTCATGAAGAGTGCCCGCAAAGATGTTGCCCAGAAGTATATCGCATACCGTAACCAGCGTAACATCGCCCGCAAGGCGAAGACACGCGACGTGTTCATGAGCATCGTCAATGCCAAGAACAACGACATCACCCGTGAAAACGCCAACATGAATGCCGACACACCAGCCGGCATGATGATGAAGTTCGCTTCAGAAACCACTAAACCATTCGTCGACGACTACCTCCTCTCAGAGGATGTACGCGACGCCGTCATGCACAACTATATACATATTCACGATAAGGACTATTACCCAACCAAGAGTCTCACCTGCGTGCAGCATCCGCTCGACGTGATTCTGAACCACGGATTCACAGCCGGTCACGGTTCAAGCCGTCCAGCCAAGCGCATCGAGACCGCAGCCGTGCTGGCTTGCATCTCTCTCGAGACCTGCCAGAACGAGATGCACGGCGGTCAGGCCATCCCAGCCTTCGACTTCTATCTGGCTCCATACGTACGCATGTCGTACCAGGAAGAGGTGAAGAACCTGGAGAAGCTGACAGGCGAAGACCTGAGCAACCTCTATGATGCGCCAATCGAAGACTACATAGAGAAGCCGCTCGACGGATTGCAGGGCCGCGAACGCCTGGAGCAGCACGCCATCAACAAGACCGTAAACCGCGTGCATCAGGCGATGGAGGCATTCATCCACAACATGAACACCATCCACAGCCGCGGCGGTAACCAGGTAGTATTCTCAAGCATCAACTATGGTACCGATACCAGCGCCGAGGGCCGCTGCATCATGCGCGAAATCCTGCAGAGCACCTATCAGGGCGTAGGCAATGGCGAAACAGCCATCTTCCCTATCCAGATATGGAAGAAGAAGAGAGGCGTAAACTATCTGCCTGAGGACAGAAACTACGACCTCTACAAGCTGGCGTGCAAGGTAACAGCCCGCCGTTTCTTCCCTAACTTCCTGAACCTCGACGCCACCTTCAACCAGAACGAGAAGTGGCGTGCTGATGATCCGGAGCGCTACAAGTGGGAGATTGCAACCATGGGCTGCCGTACCCGCGTGTTCGAAGACCGCTGGGGCGAGAAGACCAGCATCGCCCGCGGTAACCTGAGCTTCTCTACCATCAACATCGTGAAGCTCGCCATCGAGTGCATGGGCATCGAAGACGAAAAGCAGCGCATCGACATGTTCTTTGCCAAGCTCGACAATATCCTCGACATCACAGCCAAGCAGCTCGACGAGCGCTTCCAGTTCCAGAAGACGGCGATGGCCAAGCAGTTCCCTCTGCTCATGAAGTATCTCTGGGTAGGCGCAGAAAACCTGAAGCCGGAAGAGACCATCGAGAGTGTCATCAACCACGGAACCCTGGGTATCGGCTTCATCGGACTGGCAGAGTGCCTGGTTGCCCTCATCGGTAAGCACCACGGCGAGAGCGAGAAGGCACAGGAGCTGGGACTGAAGATTGTTACCTACATGCGCGACCGTGCCAACGAGTTCAGCGAGCAGTATCATCACAACTACTCTATCCTGGCCACTCCAGCCGAGGGATTGAGCGGTAAGTTCACTAAGAAGGACAGAAAGCAGTTTGGCGTCATCCCTGGCGTTACAGACCGCGACTATTATACCAACTCTAACCACGTGCCTGTATACTATAAGTGTACAGCCCTGAAGAAGGCACAGATCGAGGCTCCATACCACGACCTGACCCGTGGCGGCCACATCTTCTATGTAGAGATTGACGGCGATGCTACCCACAACCCTTCTGTTATCGAGAGCGTGGTAGACATGATGGATAAGTACAACATGGGTTACGGCTCAGTAAACCACAACCGCAACCGCTGTCTCGACTGCGGCTACGAGAATGCTGACGCCCACCTCGAGGTTTGTCCTAAGTGCGGCAGCCACCACATAGACAAGCTGCAGCGCATCACCGGTTATCTGGTAGGTACTACAGACCGCTGGAACAGCGGCAAGCTTGCCGAGCTCCACGACCGAGTAACCCATATCGGAGGAGAAAAGTAAAAATGATTAGCGTATTAAGCATCGTACATGATACGATGGTAGACGGTCCGGGCTTCCGCACATCCATTTATTGTGCGGGATGCCCCAACCATTGTCCGGGCTGCCATAATCCGCAGTCGTGGGACATCAGCCACGGCACGATGACCTCTACCGACGAGCTGATGAAGGAAATCATGAGCGACCCCTTCGCCAACGTCACCTTCTCGGGCGGCGACCCTATGTTTCAGGCAAAGGGCTTTGCCGAGCTGGCGCGCACCATCAGGGAGCAGAGCAGCAAGAGCATCTGGTGCTTTACGGGCTATCTCTTCGAAAACCTCGTGAAGAATCCCGAGCAGCTGGAACTCCTCCGCCAAATCGATGTATTGGTAGACGGCCCCTTCGTACAGGCATTGCGCGATGAAGACCTCTTCTTCAGGGGCAGCAGCAACCAGCGCATCATCAACGTGCAGAAGTCGCTGAAAGAAGGAAGAGTGATAGAACTCAATCTTACAACAGAAAACCCGAATCCGGTATTGTAAATCTACATACCAGATTCGGGTTTCCCGTTTATTTTTTTTCCGTGCCCAAATCATTATCTCTTAGCATCCTTCTCTTCGAGGTAGCTGATAGAACTCTGAATATAATCACGCTCCCACTCGCTCTCGTGCAATTTCTCATCGCCATAGAGCAGAAGGTCGAGATCCAGCGGAACATCTACCTTACGATAAGGACTATGGGTTCTGCGTCCGCATCTCTGCTCCACACTCCGCAGCGCGGCAAGCACAGACTTCTTAGAGCAGATGGTCTCCCCCAACATCACCTGATTCAGAAACTTGTCTGAATTCTCCAGTCCGATAGGCTCAGTCCACATGCGCGGACCGAAGAGGCTGTTCTTGAACATACATCTCAGATATTCATGCGCCTTCAACACATTCTCCTCCTGATTTCTGTTAGAGCCGATAGCTATAATTACTTTTGTACGAGTTTTCATTATTAAAATCATTATTTCTACAAAACAAGTCAGTTTCTCTCAGAAGAGACAGATAGCCCCTGCATTTGTATGTCATATTTTGTGCAAAGATATTAAAAATTTTGTAATAAACCGCGATTTATCCGTTTTTTTTTATATTTTTTGCAGAATGAATCATCTAAAAGCAAACATTTTAGGGCTCGCTCTGCTCTGCTGCCTCCCGATGGGCGCACAGCTGAAGTGGAACCAGTCCTATCAGACATATATCAATCAGTATAAGGATCTTGCCATCGAGCAGATGCTCCGTTACCGCATTCCAGCCAGCATCACCCTAGCACAGGGACTGTTTGAGAGTGCGGCAGGAAGGAGCGACCTCGTACGCCAGGGCAACAACCACTTCGGCATAAAATGTCACAACTGGACGGGCCCAACCCAGTACCACGACGATGATGCCCGGGGCGAATGCTTCCGCGTATACCAGGACGCAAGAGACAGCTACGAAGACCACAGCAAGTTTCTGGCGCGCCAGCCACGCTACGCACGCCTCTTCGAACTCTCGCAGCACGACTACAAGGGATGGGCTCGCGGCCTGAAAGCCTGCGGCTACGCCACCAACCCGCAGTATGCCAGCAAGCTGATACAGATTATAGAGCTCTACAAGCTCAACCAGTATGACAAGGCCAAGCGCTACGACCGCTTCATGGCTACCCACAGCGGTACCGACCAGCCTGTAAACGCCGAAGGATTGCTGCACCCTATCCATATCTTCAACAAGAATTACTATCTCTATGCCCGCGAAGGCGACACCTTCAAGAGCATAGGCAAGGAGGTGGGCATCAGCTGGCGCAAACTGGCTCGCTACAACGAGCGCAACAAGCACGCCGTGCTGCACAAGGGCGACATCATCTATCTGAAAAAGAAACGCTCCAAGGCACCTAAGCAGTATAAGAAGCGCCCTCACGTGATACAGCCGGGCGAAAGCATGTACACCATCTCGCAGAAGTATGGCATCCGACTGGAGAAACTCTACAAGATGAACCATCTCGACCCTAACATCCCGGTAAGCGTAGGAACAAGACTGAGGGTGAGATAAGTGATTAGTGATTCGGTCACTTGGTGATTCGATGAGAAATGTGAATGTGAATGTGAATTTTAAATGAAAATACAATGAAGAGAATGATATTATCCCTCGCCACCATGGCGATGCTGATGGCGCCCGGCACAATAAAGGCGCAAAACTTTGACGACTATTTCACAGACAAGACGCTGCGGGTAGACTATACCTTTGCCGGCAACCAGAAGCAGCAGATGATAGCCGTAGACGAACTCAACGTAATGCCACGCTGGTACGGCAAACGGCAGCGGCTGGCCGAACTCCCGATAGAGGGCAACGGACAGATAACCGTACGCGACCACCGCTCGGGCAAAATCATCTACCGCAACTCCTTCTCCACCCTCTTCCAGGAATGGCTCTCCTATCCAGAGGCAGAGAAGAACACGCAGAGTTTCGAGAACGTATTCCTCGTTCCGATGCCGAAAGATACCGTAGACATCACCCTCGACCTGCGCAACAACCGCCGCGAGATAACCACCACGCTCACCCACCAGGTAGCGCCGAAAGACATTCTGATTCATCAGAAAGGCAACAAGCCTACACCATACGTCACCCTGCAGCAGGCTGCCGACACCACCCGATGCATCCACATCGCATACGTGGCTGAAGGCTATACCGATGCAGAGATGCCTGTCTTCCTGAAAGATGCGCAGGAGGCTACAGAGGCCATCTTCGCCCACGAACCCTTCAAGAGCATGAGAGACCGCTTCAACATCGTAGCCGTAAAATCGCCATCCAAGCAGAGCGGACCTAGCATCCCAGCCCAGGGCATCTGGCACGAGACCGCCCTCAGCTCTCATTTCGACACCTTCTACAGCGACCGCTACCTTACCACCCTGCATCTCAAAGACCTGCACAACTGGCTGGCAGGTACCCCTTACGAGCACATCATCGTGCTGGTAAATTCGGATAAGTATGGCGGTGGCGGCATCCTCAATTCATACAATCTCACCACCTGCCACCAGAAATGGTTCAAGCCGGTAGTGGTGCATGAGTTTGGCCATTCCTTTGCCGGACTTGCCGATGAATACGCCTACGAGCAGGAGCAGATACCGATGTATCCTCACGATGTAGAGCCTTGGGAGAAGAACATCACTACCCTTGCCGATTTCCACGGAAAATGGGAGAACATGATAGACAAGAAGACCAAGATTCCTACTCCGCTCTCAAAGAAAGAGAAGGAGGCGGTGAGCAAGGTGGGTGTCTTCGAAGGTGCCGGATACAGCTTGAAGGGCGTTTACCGCGGTGTGCAGGACTGCCGTATGCGCATCAACGAAACGCCGGAATTCTGTGCAGTATGCAAGAAGGCGCTGCAGGACCTCATCGACTTCTACACGAAATAAAGAAATCATAAAAACATTATATCTATGAAAGAGCAAAACCTAAACATCAGATACATGGTGGCTCAGCTCTCAGAGTTGAGCCAGCAGGAGCAGGAGCTCGTTAACAGGGCGAAGGCTGCCACCAGCAATGCGTATGCTAACTACAGCCACTTCTATGTGGGAGCAGCCCTGCTGCTGGGCGACGGCAGAATAGTGATTGGAGCCAACCAGGAGAACGCCGCCTTCCCGTCGGGACTCTGTGCCGAGCGCAGCGCCATCTTCGGTGCCCAGAGCAACTATCCCGACCAGCCTATCCTGACGCTCGCCATAGCAGCGAGAAACGGGAACGGTTTCCTCAAGTCGCCTATCTCGCCATGCGGAGCCTGCCGCCAGGTGATACTGGAGATGGAAGACCGCTACCAGCGCCCCGTACGCATCCTGCTCTATGGCGAGAACGGCACCTACTGCTTCGACAGCATCAAAGACCTTCTCCCCTTCAGCTTCGTAGATTCGAACATGAAGGAATAAGATTACAGAGCCCACTTCTAAAAAGGGCTCAGGATATAAGAAAAAGCCCTACAGGAAGTTTGCATCATGCAGACTTTCCTGTAGGGCTTTCTTCTTATTCCTCCTTATACTCATTATTCCTCCCTATATTCAAAGCATCCTGCGGCAGGCTGCTCTTTCTTTCTCGGCAAACCATCACGGTCGGTTGCAGGCAGGGTTTCGGCATCTGCCTTTCCTATTGCTGCCGACTCCTTGCTCAGATGGAAATCATACTTCAGATTATCTGTGTCGAAAAGGCGGAAATGCTTCTCGGCAAACACCGTCTTATCCTTGATGTCCTCATAAACCACATGGGTGAACTTCAGACTGTCGTCCGTCTCCAGCTTCTCCGTGCGCAACACACAATGGTCGAAGAGGAAATTGAAGGCATCCTCCTCTTTCGGAGCCTCCCAGACCACCTCATCATCATGATAGCCCGTTACGAGCGAATTTCTCACCTCGAAACGAGGCAGCGGAGAGGCAAAACCGATGGCAGACTCGCGGCGCCCGTCAAACGGATAGAACTGGGCTATGGTGCATCCGTTTACCTCAACATCGCCACCCTCAACATAGAGCGGATGGTTTAAGCAATTGGTTATCTGCGAATTGTAAACCTGCACCTTGGCAGAATCAATCCTCACACCGTAGCCCTGACTGTTATGAATCGTGGCATTCTCGATGAGCAGTTTCTGCTTCGTAGCATCGCCCGCTTCTATCATCACAGCATCGTAGGCACTATGAATATCAGCAAACGAAATCCTGCAGTCATGAGCCGAAGACATCAGTCTGATGCCCTGCCATTGTCCCGGTGTGCGGTCATAAGGCAGATAATCGAACATGTGGTCCAGTCGGTCGCCCCGCATCACCACTTCCCTGTCCTTTTCGCCCTCAATCTTCAGCGAACCGAACACCTGCAAACCCGCATTCTCGTGGAAATAGAGTTGGGTGCCCGGAGCAATGGTCAGCGTAGCCGCCGAATCAACCCTGATGCCGCCATAAACCACTACCGGCAGCGTGCTCTCCAGCAGCTGGTCCTGCTTCACCTCGAGCGAATTGAGTTTCATCGCATCCCATGAAAACGCCCTCAGGTTCACCTTCTGCTCCACGCCACTTTCCAGCGCAAACACCAGGTTGTCACTCACCAGCTGCGGCTCTTTGCTGTTCTGCATCGCCGAAGTCAGTTCTACGAACACACGTATGCTGTCACCCTTCCTGATCTCCACATTCTGCGTCTGGAATCCCGCTTCGCTGCCCAGGTAAGAGCCGTCAACATTCACCCGGTAGCCCTTCTGGTTACCGTTTTCCAGCCGCACCGACTGGCAGCGCAGAGCCTTGCCCGTACGGTTGTAAACCCAGAAGCTTCGGGTAGGCGTAGGCACATTCGAGAAGGTGGTGTCCATCTTCAGCGTATCTACCGAAAACGAGAGCACATCTCCCCTCGACGTTGAGAAACTCTCATCGTCGGCACAACTGGCAAGCAGGGCGCTCATCGCCATCCCTACACCCATTATATACAAAAATCCCTTTTTCCGTTTCATATCTATAAAAACGGAAAAAGGGAAATATTATTGTATCTGCCTCTACATAAACAGAGCAAAGATAGATGATCCTACAACCGTCAGCACACCGCAAACCACGATGCTCAGACTGCTCATGGCTCCCTCTATGGTACCCATTTCCATCGCCTTTGCCGTACCCAGCGCATGGGCAGAACAGCCGATGGCGATACCTTTGGCAATAGGCTCTTTGATGGAGAGAAGCTTCAGGAATTTCTCGGCAAAGATGTTGCCCAGCACACCTGTTACGATGATGACGACCACCGAAACCGAAACATGACCACCCAACTCCTCAGAAACGCCGATACCGATGGCGGTAGTGATGCTCTTAGGCAGGAAGGTAACGTAGGACGCATGGTCGAAATGGAAGATGAGGGCGAGAATGAGCACGGAGCAGAGACTCGCCAGCACGCCCGAAACAATGCCGATCAGCACAGCCCGATAATTCTTCTTCAGAAGCTCAACCTGCTGATAAAGTGGCACAGCCAGACAGATGGTGGCTGGTGTGAGCAGATAGCTGATGCTGTTGGCGCCTGCCGAATAGGTCTTGTAATCTACGCCAGTCAGCAGGAGCGTGATGATGACGAGGATGATGGAGATGAGCAGCGGGTTCATCAGCGACCATCCCGTCTTCAGCTTCAGCAGCATGCCTATGCCGTAGGCTGCCAGACTGATGAGAACGCCGAAGAAGACAGAATCCTGGAACAACTGGTTCATTTCTTCGCCTCCTTTCCTTTTCTGATTACCAACTGCGTAATCCAGCCCGAAGCACCCATCACGACGAAGGTGCTGACCACCGTAACTACGATATACTGGAACCATGCATTGCCGATATCCTGATAAGAATCAATGAGTCCTACGGCAGCCGGAATAAACATCACGGGCATGATGGCAATGAGGAAACTGCTGGTTTCGCGGATATGCTTCACCTTGATCAGTTTTGTTTCCAGCGCAAGGAAGAGCAGGATGATGCCATAGATGCTTGCCGGAATAGGCAATGGCAGCAAAAAATGAAGCAATTCCCCCGCAAAGGAGAAAGCTATGATTATCAAAAATTGAATTAAAAACTTCATGTTGAATTACTTTAAACCTTAAACCTTAAACCTTGGAACTTTGAACCTTTGAATCTAAATCAAGCTAACGTACTGCTCAATGAGGCTTGCCGTCTCTTCTACGCCCAGGCGCACAGTATCCAGGCAGATGTCGTAATCATCGGCATTTCCCCAGGTAAGGCCTGTATAATACTTATGATAAGCCACTCTGCAATCCTCGGTGTGCTCTACAAACTCCTCAGCTTCCTCATACGAAAAGCCCTTCTCCTCCTGAATCTCCTTGATGCGAGCCTCCAGATTGCCGCTCAGGAAAACAGAAATCAGGTCTTTGCGCTCGCGGAAGATATAGTTGCCGCAACGGCCGATGATGATACAGTCTTCATCGCCTATCATATCGGCAAGTGTATGGAGCGGTTTTTCTGTCAGCGCCCTCTGCGTTTCGCCAAGCGACGACATCGAGAAGAGCAGTTCATCTACCGGCCGCTCATCGAAGAAAGCCTCCATCTCGTCGAGCACTCCTCTCTGTTCAGCCATTTCCATCATATTTTTACGGGTATAAAAAGGAATACCATACTTTTCGGCGAGCAGCTTGCCCACGCGAATAGCGCCACATCCACACTGGCGCGCTATCGTTATAATCATGATTCTATAAAATTAAAACGTATATAATAATTACTCAGTTCCGTTATCCCCCTCCAGCCCATCCAGGGCGGGAGTTTTATATAGCAAAAAAGCTAAGAAGATTTGACTCTTCTTAGCTTTCTTGTGTCGGGGCGACAGGATTCGAACCTGCGACCACCTGTTCCCAAAACAGGAGCGCTACCGGGCTGCGCTACACCCCGCTTGTGCTTTGCTAAAGGTTTGAGTGAGAGAAAAATAGAGTCGGGGCGACAGGATTCGAACCTGCGACCACCTGTTCCCAAAACAGGAGCGCTACCGGGCTGCGCTACACCCCGCTTACTCATCTCTACGACACCTCTTAAGCATTGCTTTAAGCATCATTTCTGAATTGCGAGTGCAAAGGTACTACATTTTTTCGATTCCACCAAATTTTTCCCTAACTTTTTTCAAAAAAATATGCATTTTAATGCAAAATGGCTGGGAAACAGGCAAAAAATAAGGGCAACCCCTATCCGGAATTGCCCTTATACCTTATTATATATAGTGGCGGAAAAGAACCGCAACCATACTTGCTGAACTTCTAAATCAGAAACCGACTGCCCGAATCTGTCAAACCGAGAAGACCGGCAAATCTGATTTCAGACCGGCAAATCTGATTTTACTTGATGATTCCCTCTTCTACGAAAATCTTCTTCAAGATCTGGACAGCCTGCTCAACCTGCTCTCTAGTATGAGTAGCCATGAGTGCGAAACGTACCAATGTATCCTGAGGAGCACAAGCTGGAGGAATAACAGGGTTGATGAACACACCTGCATCGTAAGCCATCTTGGTAACAACGAATGTCTTCTCAGCATCGCGTACGTAGAGAGGAATGATAGGACTCTCTGTCTCGCCAATCTCGAAACCTTCCTCGCGGAAACGCTTCAAGGCATAGTTGGTTACATCCCAGAGATTCTCGAAACGCTCTGGCTCATTCTGAATGATGTGGAGAGCCTCGAGAGCTGCTGCTGTGGCAGCTGGAGTGTTAGAGGCGCTGAAGATGTAAGTACGGCAGTTGTGACGGAGGAAGTTGATCGTATCCTTGTCTGATGCGATGAAACCGCCGATAGAAGCCAGACTCTTAGAGAATGTACCCATGATGAGGTCTACCTCATCGGTCAGACCGAAGTGGTCGCAGACACCACGACCCTGCTTGCCGAATACGCCAAGACCATGAGCCTCGTCTACCATGATAGAGCAGTTGTACTTATGCTTGAGCTTAACGATTTCAGGCAAGTTAGCCAGGTCGCCCTCCATAGAGAACACACCGTCAACAACGATGAGCTTGATAGCCTCCTCAGGGAGCTTAGAGAGCACGCGCTCCAAATCTTCCATATCGTTGTGCTTGTAGTGAAGCTGGGTAGCGAATGAGAGGCGGCGGCCATCTACGATACTTGCGTGGTCGCGGTCATCGCAGATAATATAGTCGTTACGACCTACTACGCAAGCCAAGACACCCTGATTTACAGAGAATCCTGTAGAGAAACACAAAGTTTCATCCTTGCCCATAAACTCAGCAAGCTCCTTTTCGAGCTGCACGTGCAAATCGAGCGTACCATTGAGGAAACGGCTTCCTGCACAACCAGAACCATACTTGTCGAGCGCAGCCTTTGCTGCATCAATAACACGCTGGTCGTTAGTCAAACCTTGATAAGCATTAGAACCGAACATCAGGATTTTATGACCATCGATGTCGGTTACCTCTGTCATCTGCTTACTTGTGATCTCGCGGAAATATGGATACACACCGGCAGCCATATACTTCTGAGGTTCACGATAATTCTTGTATCTTTCTTGTAATTGTCCCATTATTAATAGGTGTACTTTATTTTCTTTTTTTATATTTTTCTAACTTTCAGGGTGCAAAGATACAAAAAAGAACTCAATAAATGGCTTTTTTTATAAGAAAGTTTACTTTTATAGTTTTTTTAATCGATATTTCTTGTTATTTTGGGTATTTTTATTACTTTTGCAGCCTAAATTTTACAAACTCTTGACTATATAATGAAGAAAAAGATACTTTTCATCATGAATCCGATTTCAGGAACAGCCAGCAAGGCGGCAGTTCCCAGTCTGATAGATTCTGTTTTGGACAAAGAACTTTTTGAGTACGAGATAAGAATGACTGAAAGAGCTGGGCACGCTTCGGAAATTGCTACCGAAGCGAAGAACAACCATGTAGATGTGGTTGTGGCGGTTGGCGGTGACGGAACCGTCAACGAGGTGGCCCGCTCACTGGTTCACTCCGATACTGCCCTCGGCATTCTGCCTTGCGGTTCGGGCAACGGACTGGCAAGACATCTGCTGCTCCCAATGAACCTGAAGAAATGCATAGAGGTCATCAACCAATGCCAGATTAGAGATCTGGATTATGGTGTCATCAACGACCACCCGTTCTTCTGCACCTGCGGCATGGGCTTTGACGCTTTCGTCAGCATGAAGTTTGCCGAGAGCGGCAAGCGTGGTCCTATCACTTATGCTGAAAATATCCTGCGCGAGGGATTGAAGTATAAGCCTGAGACTTACACGCTGGAGGACGAGACGGGCACCAAGCAGTATAAGGCGTTCCTCATTTCCTGTGCCAACGCATCTCAGTATGGCAACAATGCCTATATTGCCCCTCAAGCATCCATGAGCGACGGTTTGATGGATGTTGTCATCATGGAACCATTCGATGTAATCGAGGCGCCTCAGGTAAGTTTCGACATGTTCAACAAGACGCTGGACAAGAACTCGAAGATCAAGTCGTTCCGCTGCAAGAAGCTCCATATCACCCGCAGTCAGCCAGGCGTAATCCATTATGATGGCGACCCTGTGATGACGGGTGCAGAGATTGATGTTCACCTGGAAGAAAAGGGAATCAAGATGGTGGTGAACCCATTTGCCAACAAGAACGACCGCAAGCCGAACATGATTCAGTCTGCCTTTGCCGATTTCTTCAACGACATCAATGCCGTGCGCGATGATATTCATAAAGACATCCAGCGCCAGAGCAAAAGAGTAGAAGCTATCAGCAAACTGGTACAGAAGAAGCTGAACCTTTAAGTAGTGAGTAGTGATCACTAATCACTACTCACTAAGATAGAATTCTTCCGTTATTTTCCTATACCATTCCGAGCGGTTTCCCTGCGAATCCATCATCGTTTCAACATGCTCTTCATAAGGCGAAATGCGATGCTTGGCAAAACTCAGCATAAAGCGCTTTGGCTGCTTGCGCTCTACCGTCTTCACACCACACTTCCGTATAAGATAAAAACCTAATATACAAGACTCTGCAACAAACTGCTCCACTACTTCTACGGGAACAATCGCAGAGAAAATACCGTCATCAGAAAGCAGCCGTTTTACACCCGCAAACAAATCGCGGAACGGAAGACTGTCCGTATGTCTCGCCATCGTCCTCTTACTGTCCGGATTTTTTAAGCTATCTACAAAGAACGGAGGATTGCTCACTATCGCATCAAAAACACCGGCAGACTTCAAATCTTCAGCAGTTTCCAAAGCCTCAGCAGCTTCCGAAGTTCCCCCGAAATCCTGCAGTCTGCAGCATTCTATTTCCACCCTGTCGCGAAACGGACTTGCCATTACATTCTCCCTCGCCTGTCCGCAGGCATCAGCATCCATATCAATCCCTACGACCTCAGCTTCAGGAAAACGCTGCGCCATCATGAGCGAAATCAGTCCCGTTCCGGAACCGATGTCCAGAATCCGCCTGCCACCTTGCGCCCATGCACCCAGCAAAACGCCGTCAGTTCCCACTTTCATGGCACAACGGTCTTGCTCTATCTCAAACTGTTTAAATCGAAAATTACCCATAAATTCTTCTGTCTCTTTACAGAAGAAAACGAATGCGCCGCCGATTTATTTTATCGCAAGCAGCAGAAATTGCCACTTCCACCTGCAAAAGCAGCTACTTACATCTATAAAAACGGGTACTAATATATAGAAAAAGCAATTTTATTATTAAATAATCTATCATCTTCCACGATATTTCATAAAAAATGAGTACCTTTGCACGGAAAATAGAAATCATAACAAAATGGATAATAGAAGAACAAGTACCCGAATACAAATGATTTGTACTGATGGACACTCAGGGAGTTGGATTTTTTGTTTACCAGGATCTGATAAAAGCAGGAGCAAAGGGAATTATTTTCCAGTACGGAAATATGTATTATCCAAATACAGATATTGACCAGCGCGATCTGCGCGAAGCCGTTGTAGGGGAAGAACGGAAAGTTCTTTGCGCCATGATCCATTCCAGCCAGGCAGTAGAACTGGTGAAAAATAAGGTGAAGAACATTCGTCTGGAGGTTTCCCAGAAAGAGTACGACGGAGAGTCCCACAATGTAATTGCAGAGCTTCCTGGCAGACGGGACGAGTTTATTGTGCTTAGTGCCCATTACGATTCCACTTCTTTATCCCACGGCGCTTATGACAACATGAGTGGCTGCGCAGGTTTGCTTGGAATTATGGAACAGCTGAAGGGAAAGAACTGAACTATAGTCTTCGTTTCGTATTCTGCGGAAGTGAGGAGAGAGGGCTTCTGGGCTCTAAAGCATATGTGAAGGAGCATAAAGAGGAACTGGACAAAATAGTGCTGAACATTAATCTGGATATGATTGGAACATATATGGGTAAATTTATCTCCTGTGTTTCCGCAGAGGACAAGCTGGCACATTATATATCTTATATGGCAGCAGAAATCGGTTTTCCAATTGAGGCAAAGACCGGAGTGTATTCCAGTGATTCTACACCTTTTGCAGACAGCGGAATTCCAGCACTCTCTTTTGCCAGAATTGCCAGCTCCAATGTGGCACCAATTCATTGCCGCTATGATGTGAAGGAGGTTATGTCCATGGAGCAGCTACAGGGGGATATTGATTTTCTGGTGAAGTTTACAGAACGTTTTGCAAATGCAGCAGTGTGTCCGGTTGCAAGGGAGATTCCGGAGAAAATCAAGACAGAATTGGACGAGTACCTTTTCAGAAAAGAAAAGAGCAGTAAAAAGATGAAGTACAAGGTTATGGAAATTCAGGAAGACGTGGATTTCGGCTGTGAGGAGAGAAGTGAGGGGTCTCCGGTTATGGCAGTGGTGCTTCTTAGAGGCGTAGGACGGAAGCGAAATGATGACCCGCCAGGCGGACCAGATGCTTTATGACGGGGGAATTGAGGAAGGGGATTCAGTTGTGTTTGATGAGAGATATGAGCTGGTGAAGCTGCTCTAGAGCCTTTTTCAAGCACGCTCTAGAGCTATGAAATCGGGAGGACATTGTATGAATGGGGAAATAAAAGTTGCGGTTTGCGATGACCTGGAAGAAGACCGCCAGGTTCTTGTGAATCTGCTTTTCTGAGTATACAGACAAGAACAATTTATATGTGAAAATACCAGGAATTTAACTTCCGGTGAGGCATTTCTTGGCTTCGGATACATCGGAGTATTCTTTGGTTTTTATTGGATATCTTTATGGACGGCATCAATGGAATGGAAACTAGCCAAAGCCCTGATCGTCAGGAACAGCCGGGTGCAGATTGTGTTTGAAAGCACCAGTACGGAATTTGCAGCGGAAGCTTTTAGACATCGAAGCGCTCCACTACCTTGTGAAGCCTGTGAAAAAGAAAAGCTTTTCGGAATCCTGGACCGCTTTTTCGTACAGCGTTTACTCCCTGAGGACTGTGAACGTGAAAGTAGGACGGCTGGAAGAGAGCATTTATCTTTCCGACATCCTTTATGTGGAGGCCGATGGAAAACGGGCAAAGTCCGACACCAAAAAAGGCGTGATGGAGGTAGTCCATGTCTGTTGCAGAGCTTGAGAGGGTTTTGCCGGAAAAAGAGTTCTGCCGCCCTATCCGTTGGGCGCTGGTTTCCATGCGGGGAAAATTGCGGCAATGCCTACCGATGTGCTGAAATTATCGGATCAGACAGAAATTCCCATCAGCCGTTTAAAGCGCAGGGAAATACAGGAAACCTTTGCGGATTACAGCTGGCGAAGCACCAGACGCCGCATGCGGGGAAAAACAGGATAATTTTATAGTTTTTGGAAAAACATCAGGAGGAATAAGGATGGGACATCTATATTTTGTGAGACACGGGCAGACCATCTGGAATGTAGAAAATAAGATTTGCGGTGCTACAGACATTGCGCTGACAGAATTTGGTCATGAGCAGGCTGTGGAGACCGGAAGGAAGATTGCGGAAGAGGGAATTA
>ENA-OQKQ01000262-OQKQ01000262.1-human-gut-metagenome-genome-assembly--contig:-NODE-262-length-20135-cov-3.282387_pt1 | contig 20135 bp, 20 predicted proteins | sample MGYA00242651_ERZ504803 | MGnify/ENA primary metagenome ERZ504803 (study PRJEB26092, sample SAMD00036380) | human gut metagenome | host: Homo sapiens | study: EMG produced TPA metagenomics assembly of...
GGTCCGGCGTGCCGTGGCCGCGCTGGAAAATTGACGGAGGTATACCATGCAGATCACATTTACCTTAAATCATAAAAAAGTCACCGCCGAAATCGCGGCTGACACCGTGCTGCTGGACCTTGTGCGCAGCCTCGGCTGCAAGAGCGTCAAGCGCGGCTGCGAGACCGCCAACTGCGGCCTTTGCACGGTCTTTCTCGATGAAAAGCCGGTGCTGTCCTGCTCGGTGCTGGCGGCGCGGGTCAACGGCCGCAGCGTCACCACGCTGGAGGGGCTGCAGGAGGAGGCTGCCGAGTTCGGCGCCTTTATCGCCGATCAGGGTGCGGAGCAGTGCGGCTTCTGCAACCCGGGCTTTATCATGAACGCGCTGGCCCTCTTCCGCGAGAATCCGTACCCCAGTGAGGAAGAAGTGAAGGAATATCTCTCCGGCAACCTCTGCCGCTGCTCTGGCTATGAGGGCCAGCTGCGCGGCATCATGAACTTTCTGGCATGGAAAAAGCAGAAGGAGGCCGCAGAATGAGTACCATCAACAAGCCTTTCCGTAAAAAGGATGCCATGCAGCTGGTCACCGGCCAGCCCGTCTATATGGACGATGTGATCCCGCAGGACTGCCTGATCGTAAAGCTGCTGCGCTCTCCGCACGCAAATGCCATCGTCAAAACTATCAATACGGCTGTAGCAAAAAAGGTGCCCGGCATCGAGGCAATCTTTACATGGGAGGATGTGCCGCAGGATGCGCCGCGCTACACGCAGGCTGGCCAGACCTATCCGGAAGCCAGTCCGCGTGACCGCCTGCTCATTGACCGCCATGTGCGCTTTGTGGGCGATGTGGTAGCCATTGTGGCCGGTAAGGACGAAAAGTGCGTGGATAAGGCTCTCAAGCTCATCAAGGTGGAATATGAGGTTTTGGAAGCAGTGCTGGACTATCACACTGCCAAGGACAACCCCATTCTGGTGCATCCGGAGGACAACTGGGCCAGTCTGTGCCCGGTGGGAGCCGACAATAAGCGCAACCTCTGTGCCCACGATGAATGCGGAGCCGGTGACATCGACGCAGTGCTTGCAGCCAGCGATGTGGTCATCGACCATGTGTACCACACCAAGGCCTGCCAGCAGGCCATGATGGAGACCTTCCGCACCTACTGCTCCATTGATACCTATGGGCGGCTGAATGTGCTCAGCTCCACGCAGATCGTATTCCATGCACGGCGCAATATTGCGAACGCACTGCATATTCCCAAATCCATGGTGCGCGTGGCAAAGCCCCGCATCGGCGGCGGATTTGGTGCCAAGCAGACGGCGGTCAGTGAGGTATATCCGGCTTTTGTGACTTGGAAGACCAAAAAGCCCTCCAAGATCATTTTCAGTCGTGTGGAAAGCCAGATCGCATCCTCGCCGCGTCACGAAATGGAGATCCATGTGCGGCTGGGTGCCACGAAGGACGGCGTTGTGAAGGGCATTGATCTGTACACCCTTTCCAATACCGGTGCTTATGGTGAGCATGGCCCTACGACCGTGGGCCTTTCTGGCCACAAATCCATCCCGCTGTACGGCAAGGCAGAAGCCTTCCGCTTTATCAGTGATGTGGTGTATACGAACCACATGTCTGCCGGTGCTTACCGCGGTTACGGCGCAACGCAGGGACTGTTTGCCGTAGAATCTGCTGTCAATGAACTGGCTCATAAGCTGAATATGGACCCCTTTGAGCTGCGGCTGAAAAACGCCGTACAGGAGGGCGATGTGATGCCCGCCTACTATGGGGCTGTCAACACCAGCTGCGCGCTGGACCGCTGCCTTGTCAAGGTGCGGGATATGATCGACTGGGAGCACAAATACCCTGCCCGTGATATGGGCAACAGCAAGGTGCGCGCTGTCGGTATGGGCATGGCGATGCAGGGCTCCGGCATTTCCGGCATGGATGTGGGCAGTGCCACCCTGAAACTGAATGACGACGGCTTCTACACCCTGATGATCGGTGCGGCCGACATGGGCACCGGCTGTGACACTACACTGGCGCAGATCGCCGCCGAAGTGCTGGACTGCCCGCTGGACAATATCACGGTCTTCGGAGCTGATACGGATACCTCGCCCTATGACTCCGGCTCCTATGCGTCCAGTACCACTTACGTTACCGGAAAGGCCACCGAAAAGTGTGCCATGAAGCTGCGCGGCCAGATCTGCAAGCTGGGCGCAGAGCTGCTGGAATGCACCGAGGACGAGGTGGAATTTGATGGAAAAGATGTTTTCAAGAGCAAAGATCCCACACAGAAAAAGTCTCTGAGCGAGATCGCGTATGCTTCTCAGTTCGGCCATATGGTTCCGCTGGAAGCCACCGAAACGCATACTTCGCCTTTGTCGCCGCCGCCGTTCATGGTTGGTGCTGCTGAGGTGGAAGTGGATACTGAGACCGGCGAGGTAAAGCTGCTGGAGTTTGATGCCTGTGTGGACTGCGGCACGCCCATCAACCCGAACCTGACCCGTGTGCAGGCTGAGGGCGGTCTGCTGCAGGGCATCGGCATGACTCTGACCGAAAACATCACCTACGATAAAAATGGCTACCCGGAAGAGAACTCTCTGTTCCAGTACAAAATTCCGGCCCGCACCGATGTGGGCAAGATCAAGGTTGAATTCGAGAGCAGCTATGAACCCAACGGACCCTTTGGCGCAAAGTCCATCGGTGAGGTGGTCATCAACACACCGCTGCCTGCCATTTCCGATGCGATCTATAACGCTATCGGCACCCGGTTCTATGAGCTGCCCATCACACCGGAAAAAATCGCCATGGCAGTTGCAGAAAAGCAGAAATGATCGACGAAAAATTTTTTCCGTTTCTTGCGGAGAAGGGACATGTTATTTCTCTGGTGGGCGGCGGCGGAAAGACCACACTGATGTACAATCTGGCTGCGCACTGCGCCCGCAAGGGTTGGCGGGTATTGGCCGCTACCACCACCCATATTATGCAGCCGCCCGGCGGGGTCTGGGCACAGACGGATGCAGAGCTTTTCCGCCTGTGGAAGTGCGGCAGTTATGCCGTGGCCGGAACCGCTGCACACGGCGGCAAATTGACGGCCCCGCCGCAGGCACAGCTGGAGCGCTGGATGACCCTTGCAGATATCGTGCTCATTGAAGCGGACGGCGCAAAACGGATGCCCTGCAAGGCACCCGCTGCGCACGAGCCGGTGCTTTTACCGCAGTGCGATACGGTTCTGGCCGTAGCAGGGCTTTCTGCGTTGAGGCATCCGCTCCGGGAGGTCTGTTTCCGGGCAGAGCTTGCCGCAGAGCTGCTTTGTGTTCCGCAGGATGCGCAGTTGACACCGGAACTTCTGGCAAATCTGCTTGCAAGTGAAGCCGGTGGAAGGAAGGCTGTAGGGGATCGCAGCTTTTATGTTGTACTCAATCAGGTCGATACAAAAGAGCAGGCTGCTCTGGCCCGGCAGGTGGCTGATATTCTGAAAAAAATTTATCGGATTTCCTGCGCTACGTCTCATTTCGAGAAAGGAGAACGTGCATGAGCAAAGAAGGCAAGATCGTGTTCTGCACCGGTGGCGGATGTACCGCAAAGCTGGGAGCAGGTGTGCTGAGCCGTATTCTGGAAAAGCTGCCGCGCGGTGCAAGAGACCCCGAGCCTTCTGGTCGGGTAACGACAGCCGGGATGATGCGGCTGTATACCGCATAACAGATGATATCGCGTTGGTACAGACAGTGGATTTTTTCCCGCCGATGGTGGATGACCCCTATACCTTCGGCCAGATCGCAGCGGCCAACGCCCTGAGTGATGTCTATGCCATGGGCGGCGAGGTGAAGACTGCACTGAACCTTGTCTGCTTCCCGGAGAGCATGGATCTGAACATTCTAGGGCGAAATTCTGCGCGGCGGAGCCAAGAAGGTGGCCGAAGCGGGCGGAAGCCTTGCGGGCGGGCATTCCATTGCCGATACCGGTGTGAAACTACGGACTTTCGGTGACTGGCCTTGTGGACCCGAAAAAAATGTATATGAATGATTCCGGCAAGCCCGGCGACAAGCTGATTTTAACAAAAGCTACTGGGCGTGGGCCTGATCTGCACGGCAAACCGTGTGGGCGAAGCGGCACCGAAAGATATGGCCGGTGCCATTGCGTCCATGACAACGCTGAACAAAAACGCTGCCGAGATCAGCCGAAAGTATACGGTCCACGCGGCAACCGATGTGACCGGTTTCAGTTTTCTGGGCCATCTGCACGAGATGATGGGCGGAAAGCTTTCCTGTATCATTGATGCACGGATGGTGCCGGTTCTACCGGGAGCCGAAAAAGCGGCAGATGATTTTTTGTATACCGCTGCCGGACAGCGCAACCGCAACCATACCGGCCCATATGTCACTTTTGAAAATGTGCCGTTTGCAATGGAAGAGGTGCTGTTTGACCCACAGACTTCCGGCGGACTATTGCTGGCCGTGTTGCCAGAAGAAGCAAATGCGCTGGAAGCAGAGCTGCAGGCCGCTGGCCTGCCCGCAAAGATCGTGGGTGAGATCATACCCAAAACCGAACAGGAAATCACTGTAAAATACTGATGGAGACCTACAATTATGATGCTGAAAGTTGATGCCCGTGGTGACGCATGCCCGCTGCCCGTTGTAAAAGCCAAAAAGGCGATCTCTGAACTGAAGGGTGCCGGTGAGGTGGAAGTGCTGGTGGATAATGAGATCGCCGTGCAGAACCTTACCAAAATGGCCCAGCAGAAAGGTTATCAGTACAGCGCCGAAAAGCTGGCCGAGCGGGAATACCGCGTGCTGTTCACGGTCGGCGAAGCGTCCGAAACACCCACTGAAGAAGCACCGGCCTGTGCACCGGACACCCGCACGGACACGGTGGTTGCCATCAGCTCTGATAAAATGGGCATTGGCGCAGATGACCTTGGCAAGTCCCTGCTCAAGGCCTTTGTGTTCGCACTTACCCAGCAGGATCAGCTGCCCAAAACAGTGCTGTTCTATAACGGCGGCGCGTCCCTGACCTGTGAGGGTTCGCCCATGCTGGATGACCTGAAGGCACTGGAAGCACAGGGCGTGGAGATCATGACCTGCGGCACCTGCCTGAATTTCTATGGCCTGACCGAAAAGCTTGCTGTTGGCAGTGTGACCAACATGTACACCATCGTGGAAAAGCTGACGCAGGCAGGCAACGTGGTGAAACCGTGATCTATCTGGATAACGCTGCCACGACCCTGCGCAAGCCGCCGCAGGTAGAGCAGGCTGTGCTGGACGCAATGCGCACGGCAGGCAATCCGGGACGGGGTGCCCATGAGCCCACGCTGCACGCAAGCCGTCTTGTTTATGCTGCGCGGTGCGCAATGGCAAAGCTCCTCCACGCACCAGACCCGTCCTGTATTGCCTTTGCGGCAAATGCAACGGAGGCCTTGAACATTGCATTGGGGGGCCTTTTTGCACCGGGCGATCATATCATCACAACGGTATGTGAGCATAACTCTGTTCTGCGGCCGCTCTACCGGCTGCGGGAACAGGGCTTGCAGTTCAGTTTTGCAGGCGTGGATGAGCGCGGACGGCTGCAATATGATGACTGGGATAAGCTGGTTCAGCCCAATACAAAAGCGCTGGTCGTAACAGGTGCTTCCAATGTGACCGGCAACGGAACGGATCTTGCAAAAGCAGCGGGTTTTGCGCACCGGCACGGCCTGCTGCTGATCGTGGATGCGGCCCAGACGGCGGGTTCACAGTCCATTGACGTACAGGCACTTGGCATTGATGTGCTATGCTTCACCGGGCATAAGGCGCTGCTTGGCCCGCAGGGAACAGGCGGCTTGTATGTGCGCCCGGGGCTTTCCATCCAGCCATTGGTAGTGGGAGGCAGCGGCGTACACAGCTTTGATGAACAGCATCCCGCACAGATGCCCACCGCTCTGGAAGCCGGGACGCTCAATGTTCCGGGTCTGGCGGGCCTGTGTGCCGGTGTGGAATGGATTCTGGCTCAGGGCGTGGAAACGCTGTGTGCAAAAGAAACTGCACTGGCGGCGCTCTTTTATAAAAACATTCGAGATCTGCCGAACGTGAAGATCTACGGCGACCCGGAAATGGCGCTGCACGCTCCCATTATCTCGCTCAACATTGGAGACGAAGATTCAGCCCGCATTGCAGATATTCTGTGGGAGGACTACAGCATCTGTGTGCGTGCCGGTGCGCACTGTGCACCGCTGATGCATAAAGCGCTGGGCACGGTGGAACAGGGCGTGGTACGGTTCAGCTTTTCGCATTTCAATACGGAAGCCGAAGCGCTTCAGACCGCAGCCGCTGTTCAGGAGCTTGCACAGGAGATCTGATATGCGCATCAAAAAAACTTATATTGTTCTTTCATTCCGCACAACGCTGGATGCCATGGAATGGGAAAAGCAGTGCCTTGCGGAGAAGGTTCCGGGCAGGCTCATCCCACTGCCGCGCGAGATCTCCGCAGGCTGCGGCCTTGCCTGGCGGATGCTGCCGGAAGAATTTGAGCAGTGGCAGAACCGGCTGGACCCGGCACGTTACGATCAGGCCGCAGCAGTAGAACAGTAATAAAGATAAAACAGGAGAATGACGCATGGGTAAAAATGCCGCTTTATACAATGCTGCAAAAAAGCCCGTTCTGCGGGCGGCTGGACGATGGTGGCCCAGTTAGAGGGCGATGCCGCGGGGAGCCAGCTGCTTTTGCTGGAGGGCAGGCCCGTGTGGCAGAGGGGAGACAGCACCGTACTGCTGCAGCACCTGACAGAACTGCAGGGCTGCACAGCAGCTGGTATCCACTCTGTTGCAGGCACAGACATCTTTGCGGAGCGCTTTGGCGCGGTGCCGCAGCTGGTAGTCTGCGGCGGTGGACATGTGGCTGCAGCCGTTGTGCAGCTTGCAAAGCTGCTGGGCCTGACGGTCCTTGCAATGGATGACCGCGAGGAATATGCACAGCAGCTGCGGCTGGCCGGAGCCGATAAAGTGCTCTGCCTGCCGTTTGATAAAGCGCTTGCGCAGGTACCTGACGACGCAGAGACTTATTTTGTGGTCGTCACCCGGGCACATGCATTTGATGTGGACTGCCTGAAGGTGATATTAAAAAAGCCTGCAGCCTATGTTGGCATGATGGGCAGCCGCGGGCGTGCCGCACTGGTGCGCCGTCAACTTCTGGAAGCCGGTATCGATGCCGAAAGAGTGGAGGCGTTGTACGCCCCCATCGGGCTTTCCATCGGCTCACAGACGGCAGAGGAGATCGCACTTTCCATTCTGGCACAGATCGTATCGATCAAGAATGCGCGTCCGCAGACGGAGGGCTTTTCATCTGCCCTTCTGGAAGCCATGGCTCAGACAGATGCCGCCGGGCAGCAGGCGGTGCTTGCCGTGATTGCGGCGCGGCACGGCTCTACGCCGCGGGAAATCGGCGCAAAAATGCTGGTTCGCACAGACGGCTCTATTGTGGGCAGCGTGGGCGGCGGTATTATGGAGCACCGCACCATTCTGGCTGCACAGGAAATGCTGACGGGAGCTGCTCCGGCGTATCAACGGCTGCATTTTTCGGCAGACGGCAAAATAGATGATGCAGCAATTGCTGCCTGCGGTGGGTCTATGGAGATCGTATTGACTCGACTCCAGCCCGGAGAGGAGATCAAATGAAGAAGGATGCACTGATCCTTGTGCGCGGCGGCGGCGACCTTGCTACCGGCACCATTCACCGGCTGTGGAGCGCAGGCCTGCGTGTGCTGGTGTTGGAAGCGGAGCATCCGGCGGCGATCCGGCGGCAGGTTTCTCTGTGCGAAGCCGTTTATGAAGGTGAGACCGCCGTTGAAGGTCTGCGTGCGGTACGGATCGAAACTCTGGCGCAGGCAGAAGAAATCTGGAAACAGAATGCCGTTCCTGTTCTGGTAGACCCACAAGGCAAAAGCATTGCGCCCGCAAAGCCGGATGTCCTTGTGGATGCGATCCTTGCCAAAAAGAATCTTGGCACAACGCGGGATATGGCACCCCTGACCATTGCACTCGGCCCCGGTTTCACGGCCGGGCAGGATGTGGATGTGGTGGTGGAGACCAAACGCGGCCACCGGCTGGGACGCATCATTCGGGAAGGCAGTGCCATCCCTGATACCGGCATTCCCGGAATCATTGGCGGCTACGGCAAAGAGCGCGTGATCCATGCCGGCACAGCCGGTATATTTATGGATCTCCGCAAAATTGGAGATATCGTGGAAGCGGGTGAGACCATTGCGCAGATCCGCACGGCAGATGGTGCCATGATCTCTGTGACCACGCAGATTACGGGCATTCTGCGCGGGCTTCTGCGCAGCAGTTATCCGGTAACGCCCGGTTTTAAGGTGGCCGATATAGACCCCCGCAAAGAGGAACTTTCCAACTGTTTTCTCATTTCGGATAAGGCCCGCTGCATCGCGGGCAGTGTGCTGGAACTTGTCTGCGCTCAACTGTGGAAATAAACCTGTAAAAAGCAAAAACCTCCGCTTCCCGGCGGCAGTACCGACAGGGAAGCGGAGGTTTCTATTTTTCATTTCAGTTGCGGTAGCAGCGGTCCTGACCTACCAGCCAGTCCTCACACAGGCGCTGGGCTTCCTCCAAACTGCGGCTCTCGCAGTCGAAGAATGCACCGTGCATCGAGCGATAGGAGTAGTGAACTCTCGGAATACCGTTGCCATCCTTGAAGCGTTCGCAGCGTTCTTCACCGGGCATCAGAAAAAGTTGTTTCATGGTTCCTTCTCCTTTGATTTCAGCATTCCGGAGCGGCCGGCCGGGTGCAAGCCGCACAACGCTTGCTATTGTAGCACGCAGGGGAGAAGTTTGCTATTGTCTTTTTGGCCAAAGATATGTTTTGTTTTTCTCTGTGGTTGTGGCACAAAAGGGCTTGACAAGATCATTCGTACAGGATGCATTCCTGTTCCTGCATTTTCTTTTTTTGCCGCTGACGCTTTGCATGGGCAGCTGCCTTGGCGTATGAAAAAACCGATGGAACGGATGAAAATATTTTGTGTACTTTTCACAGTTTTCTTCTCGAGATTTTGGTGGTACAATAGAAGCATTAAAATATATCCTTTCAGGAGGAGCACATGGCAGAAAAGAATATTGAACTGGATAGTGTAGAGGTCGCCGCAGCTGTTTTTGGCAACTGCGACCGGAACATCCGTCTGCTGGAGAACGAATTTTCTGTTACGGCGGTCTGCCGGGGCACGCAGCTGCGGCTTTCAGGCGAACCGGCCAATGTTGCCGCGGCCAGCCGCGCTGTGGAGGGAATGCTGCTTCTGATCGAGAATCATACACCGCTGGAAGACCAGACCGTGCGCTACTGCATCAGTCTGGCGCACGACGGAGCAGAAAAGCGGGTCAAGGAACTGACCGAAGATTTTGTTACCGTAACGGTCAAGGGACGGCCGATCCGGCCCAAAACACTGGGCCAGAAGGAATATCTCAATGCCATCCGCACCAATGCCATCACCTTTGGCGTTGGCCCGGCGGGTACCGGCAAGACCTATCTGGCCGTTGCCATGGCGGTAAAGGCTTTTAAAGCCAAGGATGTTTCCCGCATCGTGCTCACCCGCCCGGCAGTGGAAGCAGGTGAAAAGCTGGGCTTTCTGCCCGGTGATCTGCAGCAGAAGGTAGACCCTTATCTGCGCCCGCTGTATGACGGCCTGTTTGATATGCTGGGTGCCGAAACTTACGAGCGCCTTGTGGAAAAGCAGATCATTGAGGTTGCACCGCTTGCCTATATGCGCGGACGCACACTGGATGATTCCTTTATCATTCTGGACGAGGCACAGAACACCACACCGGAGCAGATGAAAATGTTCCTCACACGTATGGGTGTCGGCTCCAAGGTGGTGGTTACCGGTGATGTGACCCAGATCGATCTGCCGGAACGCACCCGCAGCGGTCTTGTGGATGCACTGCACGTGCTTAAAAATGTAAATGGGATTGCACAGTGCTATTTTACTGAGAAAGATGTTGTGCGCCACCGTCTTGTGCAGGAAATTATCAAGGCTTACGAAAAGGCTGCACACCCTGAAAAATAAAATCACCAGAATTCATATAAAGCCATCAAAAACAGAAAGGAGTGGACTGATTTATGTCCAATAAAGTTTTGATCACCAATTCACAGAAGGCCGTCAAGGTTCCTTCCGGTCTGCGCATTCTCATCCGCCGTGCCTGTAATGCCGTGCTGGAGTATGAGCATTTTGAAGCTCCTGCAGAGATCAGCGTGACCTTTGTGGATAACGCTGCCATTGCTGAGCTGAACAACCAGTACCGCAATAAGCCCATGCCTACTGATGTGCTGAGCTTTCCTCTGGGTGAGAACGGCAAGTATGATATCGACGAGAACAACGGCTGCATGATGCTGGGCGATATCGTTATCAGCATGGAGCGCGCCATGGAGCAGGCGAATCTGTATGGGCATCCGCTGCAGCGGGAGGTAGCCTTTCTGACCGTACACTCCATGCTGCATCTGCTGGGCTACGACCACGAAAACGGCGGTCTGGAAGCCATGCGTATGCGCGAAAAGGAAGAGGCTGTGCTGCTGCAGCTGGGTCTGCCCCGCACGGTCAGCTATACGGAATGATATCCCAGAACATAAAAACAAGACAGGAGTTCGCTTTGAGTACTACAACACCCGTTCAGGAGCATTACGACACCTCCTCTGTATCGTTGCTGTCATCGGACGGCCGAACGTGGGCAAATCCAGCCTGACGAACCTCTTGGTCGGCGAGAAAGTGGCTATCGTCACCTCTAAGCCTCAGACCACCCGCACCCGCATTACCGGCGTGATCACCCGGGGGCCGCTGCAGTATGTGCTGCTGGACACCCCCGGTGTGCACAAGGCGCACAACAAGCTGGGCAAGCGCATGGATAAGACCGCCAGCGATTCCATTGCGGATGTGGATGTTTCCATGATGCTGTTTGAGCCTTATGGTGCCCTGAATGAGCCGGAAATGGTTCTGGTGGACGCTCTGCGCAGCAGCGGCGGCCCGGCCATTGCAGTCATCAACAAGACCGACCTTGTCAAGGAGCCTGCTGATCTGGAAGCCCGCAAAGAAGAGCTGAAGGCATTGGGTGTATTCGACGATATCTACACCATCAGCGTCCGTGATAACGACGGCTGCGAAGTGCTGTTCGATGCTTTGAGCCGCTATGCTGTGGAAGGCCCGCATTATTTTGATGATGATGCCTACACGGATATGCCGGAAAAGGAGCTTGTGGCGGAGGTCATCCGTGAAAAGGCCCTGCTGTTCATGCGCGACGAGATCCCCCATGGCATTGCTGTTGTGGTGGAGCGCTTCAAAGAGCGCCCGGGCACCGACCTGATCGATATTGATGTAAATATCTACTGCGAGCGCGAAAGCCACAAGGGCATGGTCATTGGAAAAGGCGGTGCAATGCTGAAAAAAATTGCCAGTGCTGCCCGTGCAGACTGCGAAGAGTTTTTGGGCTGCCGCGTCAATCTGCAGTGCTGGGTAAAGGTAAAATCCGATTGGCGTGATAACGAGTTCCTGCTGAACAACTTTGGCTTCAAGCAGAACACCAATAACCGCTGATACTTGCCAAAGCAGGACAGAATTCCCTTGGATGAACGGTTAAAATAAACCTGACACTATCCGTAACAGGGAAGAGGTGCTGCAAATGGATGCACAAGCAAGCTGGCAGGCGTTTGCCTGCACGGGAAACATTCTTCGTTATCTCGATTATAAACAACAGCGGCCGGAAGAAACCCCGGCAGAGGACCAAGAAAATGGAAGCCTTTGTAACCACGGGTCTGGTGCTGAAGGAGACCCGCTATAAGGAATCGGACCGCATTCTGACGATCCTGACACCGGAACTGGGCGTGATCTCGGCAGCAGCGCAGAGCAGCCTGCGGCTGAAGAGCAAGCTGTTCAGCGCGTGCGGGCTGTCCTGCTACTCCGAGTTCACACTGGTGCCGGGCCGCAACATGTACACTGTGCGGGAAGCAGAAGTGAAAAATGCTTTCACGGCATCTCGTCCAGCATTGAGGGCATGAGTCTTGCCATGTATATGGCTGAAATGGCAATGACCCTTTCGCCCACCGGGCAGGAGGCACAGCGGGAGCTTCGGCTGCTGCTCAACTGTTTCTATATGATCAGCGAGAGCAAAACGGATCTGCGGGTGATCAAGGCCGTGTTTGAACTGCGTACCATGAGCGAGTGCGGCTTTATGCCGCAGATCGTGTGCTGCCGCGATTGCAGCGCCTATGATGGTGCTGCGTTCTATCTGGATGTGCAGGAAGGCCATCTGCTCTGTGCAGACTGCGCCGCAAAAGCAGGAAAGACCTGCAACCTTGATCAGGGCGCACTGTATGCGCTGCGGCACATCTGCCTTGTGGACGACAAAAAAATATTTGCATTCAAAATTTCTGTGGGCAGTCTGGAAAAGCTTTCCGCAGTGGCAGAGCGCTATGCACTGACCCACATGGACAAGCCTTTGAAAAGCTATGACTTTTTAAAGACCCTGCTGCCCTGAGCATAAAGGGAACCTATGGAAACAAGTTACTTAAAAACTCTGGAACTGGATAAGATCGTCGCCCGTGCCGCAGAGGGCTGCGTGTGCAAGGAAGCGCGCGAAATGCTGCTTGCCACTCAGCCGCAGTGCGACCCGGACGAGGTGCGCTATGCGCTGGAACAGACCGATGCCATCAACACCCTGCTGATCAAAAACGGCTCCCCGCGCTTTGGCGGCGTGGAGAATGTCAGTCAGCTGGCGGCCCGCGCCGTAAAAGGCGGCGTACTTTCAATGGGCGAGCTGTTGATGGTGGCTGGTGCACTGCGCAATTTTCAGAATCTTTCAAGCTGGTATGGCGCTTCGGAGCACGACGCTCTGCCTACAGACGATCTGTTCTATGCGCTGGCACCGCAGCCGGGCCTGGAACAGCAGATCTCCAGCGCCATTCTGGCACCGGATGCCATGGCAGACACGGCCTCTTATACCCTGAACGATCTGCGCAAAAAGATCCGCGCAACGGAGAACAGCATCCGTGACCGTCTGGAGAGCATGGTCCGCAATATGGATACCTCCAAGTATCTACAGGAAAGCGTGGTTTCCATGCGCAATGGCCGGTATGTTGTGCCGGTCAAGAGCGAATACCGCGGTGAGGTGAGCGGCATTATTCATGATGTTTCGTCTACCGGAGCCACCGTCTTTGTGGAGCCGCAGGCCGTTGTGGAAGCCAATGCCCGCATTTTGCAGTACCGTGCGCAGGAAGCGCAGGAGATCGAGCGCATTCTGGTGGCCTTTACCGCACAGGTGGCCGCCATTGAGCCGCAGTTCCAGTACAGCTACAAGGCTATGCTGGAGATCGATGTTCTGCTGGCAAAGGCACGGCTGGCTTTGGATCTCAAGGCATTCAAGCCTGCTGTCCGCACCGACGATTCCTTCTCGCTGATCCGTGCGCGCCACCCGCTGATCGATCCTAAAAAGTGCGTGCCTGTGGATATTGCTCTGGGCAGGGATTACGATTCGCTGATCATCACCGGACCGAACACCGGTGGCAAAACCGTCACCTTGAAAACAGCGGGCCTGCTGTGCGCCATGGCGCAGTGCGGCTTCCTGATCCCGGCTGACGAGCGCAGCGAGATCTGCGTATTTGACGAATTTCTGGTGGATATCGGCGATGAACAGAGCATTGAGCAGAGCCTTTCCACCTTCTCCGGTCATATGAAAAAGATCACCGGCATTCTGGAGCTTGCCATGCCGCACACACTGGTGCTGCTGGACGAGCTTGGTGCCGGTACCGACCCCGCCGAAGGTGCTGCGCTGGCTGTGGCCATCATTGAAGAGCTGCGCCGCCGCGGCGTGCTGCTGATGGCCACCACTCACTACGCTGAGCTGAAGGTGTTTGCTCTGGAAACCAAGGGCGTTGTCAATGCCAGCTGTGAGTTTGATCTGGAAACGCTGCGCCCGACCTATAAGCTGAGCGTCGGCGTGCCGGGCAAATCCAATGCGTTCCTCATCAGCGAAAAGTTGGGCATCCCGGAGCGCGTGATCGAAGCGGCACAGCAGCATCTTTCCGCAGAGGATAAGCGTCTGGATGCCGTTCTGGGACAGCTGGATGATCTGAAGCTGCAGCTGAAGGAAAGCCAGAACGAGGTGGAAGAGCTGAAAAATGAAGCTTCCCACCAGCTGGAAGCCGCGCAGAAAAAGCGTGATGAGCTGATCCGTCAGGGCGAAAATGAACTGGAAGCTGCCCGTGCTAAGGCTCGTGCGCTGGCACAACAGGTGGAAAGTCAGGCTTACGCCTTGACCGATGAACTGCGTCAGCTGCAGAAGGACGAGCGCATGAGCACCCAGCAGAAAGCTCAGCGCGCCCGCGAGATCGCCAAAAAAGAATCGGAAAAGCTGTTTATCGGCTCTGAGGCGGTGCATAACCCCGTCAAGGAATTTGTGCCGCTGAAAGAGGTCAAGGTAGGGCAGGAGGTCTGCATTGCAGAGCTGAACCAGCTGGCCACCGTATTGGCCCTGCCGGATAAAAACGGCGATGTTCTGGTGCGTGCAGGCATCATCAAGACCAAAGTTCCGCTCAAGGGCTTGAAACAGCCGGAAAAGCTGGTCAAGGAAAAGAAACCGCAGACTAAAGCACAGCAGCGCTATTCCCGCCTGACCGGCGATGCCAACCGCCCGAACGGCAGGGTAGAGAGGGTACAGCGTTCCGCCAAGATGGAATGCAATCTGCTGGGCCTGACGGTGGACGAAGCGCTGCCGGAGGTGGATTCCTTTATCGACCGTGCCATCCTGAACGGACAGACAGTGGTTTATCTGATCCACGGCAATGGAACCGGTGCGCTGCGCACAGCTATCCACAAGCATCTGCGCGGCAACCGCATGGTCAAAAGCTTCCGTCTGGGCCGTTATGGCGAGGGTGAAAGCGGCGTGACCGTGGTAGAGCTGAAATAAAGAAAAAGCTATCCGAAGGATTTTTCGGGTAGCTTTTTCTCACATTGAAGGAATTTGCAGAGCAGGATCGTATTCTATAAAGAATGCTAATATAAGGATGTAAGCCAAAATGGCAAAACGATATTCCAGAGCCGCGCACTCAAAAAGACGAAAACAGACTTCTCATGTGCTCAAAAATACGGTCATTCTGCTTTTTTGTGCAGTGGGCATCTGGTTTGGCAGCTCACTCTGGCATGCAGCGCTGACTCTGCAGACAGCTCAGCCAGCGGAAAGCATCGCCGGTGAAGAATTCCGTCCGCAGGTCGGTGATCCGCCTTACCGCGTGGTGATCGATGCCGGGCACGGTGGAGCAGACCCGGGTGCAAGGGGAGTGATCGAAGAAAAAGATATGACCGCAGCAACCGCCTCGGAACTGATCCGGTTGCTGCAGCAGGACTCTAATTTTATTCCGCTGCAGACCCGTGACAGCTTTGATGAAACCGCTACGCCCGCCCAGCGTGCCGCCAGAGCGGACGAACAGGCACCGCAGCTGCTGCTTTCCATCCACGGCAACTCAGCTGCAAATGGCTCCACTGCATCCGGCTTTGAGTGCTATCCGGCAGTGCCGGGCCGGACTTGGCATCAGGAAAGCTTTTACTTTGCGCAGCTGCTTGCCAAAGGAATGCAGGCTGCAGGAGCATCTCTGCGTGGGCGCGGGGGAGTCCGATACATTTATTATCTGGAAAACGATCAGAAGCAACTGGTGGAAAGCACCCACACCGAGGTGCGTGCAGAGCGAAGCTTTACGTTACTGGAAGATGTAAATTGTCCGGCAGTGCTGGCAGAGCAATGCTTTGTAACGAATGAAGCAGATGTTGCACAGTTCGGCAGCGAAGAAGGTTGTAAAAAAACAGCCCGCGTTTATTACGAAGCGATCTGTGCATACTTTGGCACCCAGCCGCAGGCCGAGCAGCTTGCCGGGTTCACTTTAAATTAAAAAGTATCAGCATAGCATCACCAAGGGAGAAGAAGCGATAACATTCTGAACCCAACACCATACAGCCATCAGTATTTTAAGACCGCTGAACTCATAACCAGAAGAGAAGGGCGGTCTTATTTTTTTGATTGCATAATTTTCGTATAATGCACGTTATGCGAAATGCAGGGAAGTGAAAAATCTCTATTTTCCTGAATCTGGCCTTTTTCCGCGACCTGCGGATCTGCAGCCATCTGTAATACCGTATGATTCAACTTTTGCGTTTTTTATATTTATGTGTCTCATTAGTATTTTGGTGCTACAATCTTTTTATGGACTTACAAATTACAAAGCTGCACAGTCTGCCGCTGCCATGCGCGCTTGCATTTTATTTTTCCAGATTCTCTTTTTATGTTGCTATAAGTTCTGTGGTCATTCTGATCTTTTTATTTTTCTGCGCACGACCATTTGCTCGTGCGATTTCAAATCGCTGGCCAGATCACAGCTTATCATTCCATTATTTATATAAATATATCTATAAAAATACCGCCCATGACATGTCCGCACCTTGGACGCGTCACAGACGGTATCGTTCCATTTTATGGGTATTCTTATGTGGTTCAGGAATTTCCGTTTCCAGCGTTCGCATCAGGCTTCATTGCAAGCACGGAAGCATCCAGCCCGATGCCATCCTGAGCCGCACCCTCAAAGGCTTTCATGGGCACAGACGAAAGTTCCTCATCCAGAGCTGAATCCTCTGCTGTCTCCCCTGTTTCCTTTTCTGTTGTATCCAAGATGTGAGAAGATGCTTTGGGCTTTTTGACCTTGCCCAGCGGGTTTTCTTCAATAGCCGCGCGCACCTGAAATTCCTGTAGGTGCGTATAAATTTGTGTGGTAGACACGTTGCTGTGGCCCAAAAGCTGCTTGAGTGTAAGGATATCTACATTGCCGGTCTGATACATCAGAGTTGCGGCAGTGTGGCGCAGCTTATGTGTGGAAAAGCCTTTTAATCCGGCTGCTTTCATTGCACCGGTCACTAGCTGTTCTACCCTGCGGTTCGAGATACGTTCTTTGCGCCGTCGGGTAATAAAGACCGCCTTTTCCTGTGGCAGAAGTCCCTCCATCGTATTGCGTTTGCCCAGATACAGCCGCAATGCTTCCATGCAGGCATCATTCAGATAAACCATGCGCTCCTTGTGGCCCTTGCCAAACAGGCGTATCTGGCGGTTTTCCAAATCAATGTCGTCCAGATTCATGCCGACAAGCTCTGCCAGACGCATTCCACAGTTCAAAAACAGCGTCACCATGCAATAATCCCGCTCCGGAAAATCGCTTTGGGTCTGCGTGCTTTCCAATAACTCCATGGACTGCTCCGCCGTCAGATATTTGGGCAGTACCTTATCCTGTTTGGGTGGGTGGATGGCCGCAGTCGGATCAGCATCCAGCCGGTTGACCTGATTGACCAGGTAATCATAAAAGCCGTGCAGGCTTGCCAGCCGCCGGGCCGTTGAGGACTTTTTGTTGCCGCACTCGCGGTTTAAAAAGTACAGATATTCGTAGATATCCTCCTTTGTTACGGAGGCCCAGAATGCGGTGTCCAGCCCTTTGGGGTCGATATCCTTCATCTCGCTGTCTTCGGGCACAAGCCCACGGCGGCGCTTCATAAAACGGCTGAATCCGCGCAGATCACAGTAGTAGCTGAACGCCGTGTTTGCGCTTTTGCCCGCGATCACTTCCAGATAGCGGACGTATTCTACAATGTCCGGCGCAGCATCATCGAAGGGCTTGTGCTTGCCGGGATTTTTCTCGTCCAGATAGATTGACATTGTTTTTCCTCTTATAAGCGGTCAGATTTCAGGGCATTGATCGCATCGGTGATATAAGCCGCGCCGATCAGCTGCATTCCAGGATAATCTGCCGGGCTCAGATGATTCAGGCTGTGCTTCGGGATCACCGCACGTTCAAAGCCGATACGCTCTGCCTCATGCAGGCGCTGTTCCAGATTGGGTACGCTGCGCACTTCACCGCCAAGGCCGACCTCGCCAATGGCGATCAGCTTATCGCTGACGGGCCTGTCCAGCAGCGAGGAGACCATACTCAAGCAGACAGAAAGATCACAGGCAGTATCACGCAGCGCAATGCCGCCCACGATGTTGATATATACATCCAGGTTTCCAAAGAAATACCCTGCGCGCTTTTCCAGCACAGCGATCAGCAGATTCATGCGGTTATAGTCGTAGCCGCTGCAGGCACGGCGCGGTGCTGGAAAATTGGTTTTGGTTGCAAGGGCCTGAATTTCGCTCAAAATGGGACGGCTGCCCTCCATGGTACAGGCCACACAGTTGCCGGAAACGCCAAGAGGACGGCCTTCCAGCAGCATCTGTGAAGGGTTTTCAATCTCAGCAAGGCCCTGCCCCGTCATATCAAACATGCCCAGTTCATTGGTAGAGCCATAGCGGTTCTTGGCGGCCCGCAGAATGCGATAAGGCAGCATCTTATCGCCCTCAAAGTAGAGCACAGTATCCACGATGTGCTCCATGACCTTGGGGCCTGCAATGGCTCCGTCTTTGTTGACATGGCCCACAATGAACATGGGAATCTCCTGCTTTTTGGCTACCGCCAGCAGACGGGCGGCGCTCTCCTTGACCTGACTGACCGTACCGGCCGAGGAAGAAAGATCCATGCAGCGCATCGTCTGGATAGAGTCGATGACTACAAGTTCAGGCTTTTCCTTTTCGATCAGACCGCAGATCTCGTCCACATCGTTCTCAGCGGCAAGATAGATGTTCTCCTGCGGCACTTTCAACCGCGCAGCACGCAGTTTGACCTGACGGACAGATTCCTCACCCGTGATATACAGAACAGAATGCTGGTTGGAGATGGCACCGCAGAGCTGCAAAAGCATCGTAGATTTGCCAACACCCGGTTCTCCGCTGAGCAGAACCACGCCGCCCAGCACAATGCCGCCGCCCAGCACCCGGTCAAGCTCCGAAATGCCGGTCAGGATGCGGCTTTTCTCTTCCGTAGTGCTGATATCAGCCAACCGCCGGGCCGTCAGCGAGGTGACACCCTCCTGCCGGGCAGGTGCTGCCGCTTTGCTGCCGGAAAGCCCTGCCTTGGGCGCTTCCGCAACAACATCCTCATTCATGGTATTCCAGCTTCCGCAACTGGGGCAGCGGCCCATCCAGCGGGGGCTTGTCTCGCCGCAGTTGGAGCAGACGTAAACAGTTTTGAGCTTTGGTTCCTTCATGGTGCACTCCCTGCAAAAAACGCCGCTGGAAAAAGCGGCGCTCAAATTTCATTGTTCTAGTTTTAGTTTACCACATTCTGTTGTCTGCCGCAACTGCTCCCTTACTTTACCTCAACAACGGTGATATTTTGGGCTGTCACACTGCTTTTGCTCAACACAATGTCACGGATCTGCGCTACCTGTGCGGCCGTTAAGGCATCGCCCGAGGTCATAACAGTCAGATCGGCCCGACCTGACTGCAGAAAGCAGAGACAATCCGCAAACCCCTTGGCCTTGACCAGTGTCTCGATCTCGTTTTCCGCATTGAGATCCGCAAGGTTTCCGGTCAGCTGGCTGGTGTACTCCTTCTTTTCTTCCGTGGAGAGAGAAGCGGATTTCAGCGCTTTCTGAATGCTGTCCATGGCTTCATCGTGGGCCTTGGTCCGCTTGAGCCGCGCTTCCTCAAAGAACTTGGAGCCGCTGTTGTTTGCAACGCTCACAAGCTGAGCTTCGCCATAATTCTTGTTGGCACTGGAAACCGCCTCGGCTTCAGTCATCAGTTCATCCGTAACGGGAACGGTTTCCTGACTGACGGCAGAAACGTTGACTGCATCCTCTTCCAGCGTCACACCGGTGCGGGCATACTGCCAGTTCAGGTAAACGGCAATGACCAGTGCCGCTGCCAGAGTAATGGCTGTTGCTTTGCGGGTATTCTTCGAGATAGCTCTCATAGCTGTTTCCTCCTTATATTACATGGTGCGTTATCCTTTGCGCTGTTCTACACAAATTCGATTGGCCGAAAGATCCAGCAGTGCCCGGACAAGCTCTGTGATACGGGCGGCGACCCGGACATCTCCCCCGACCATCACAGACAACAGCCACACCGCAGACGGCAGGCAGATAGGTCGTTTCTCCAGGGCGGAGCCATCCTCCAGCAGAACATGGGTCTCCTGGTTCTGCATCTGGCCGGACTGCGTATCCACAGCATAGATCGTTTCTCCCCACTTTCCAGTGTCACCATCACAACGGTCTTTCCTGCCCCATCGAGCT
>ENA-OQKQ01000263-OQKQ01000263.1-human-gut-metagenome-genome-assembly--contig:-NODE-263-length-20131-cov-2.637323_pt1 | contig 20131 bp, 21 predicted proteins | sample MGYA00242651_ERZ504803 | MGnify/ENA primary metagenome ERZ504803 (study PRJEB26092, sample SAMD00036380) | human gut metagenome | host: Homo sapiens | study: EMG produced TPA metagenomics assembly of...
TCCCATCCTGTAGGAATGTCTAATGTGGTTGCTGCCGCTGCAATGCGCAAGGGCGTTTTTAATTTGACCCGTACGGGAATTGCAGCTGAGCTGACCGCCGCCAGCGGCGGAAACAGGGAAGCGAAGCTGGGGCCGTGGTCAGCGGAATGCGAACGCCGCTCCAAGGCGTGAAGCATACGCTGGGAACCACAACCCGAGACAGGGCGGCGGCGCGCCTTCATCTTGAATACCACATGCCATTTTATGGATAAAAAGCCCGGCAGGGGAACACGTTCAGGTGCTCTTCTGCCGGGTTTTTCTGCATTTTCCGTAAATTTCCGGCCTGAAATAGTAACAAAATTATGTCAATGAGACATCAATCCTCCATTTTTAACTGCGAAAATTGACTTGCACACCAAAAACTCTGGAATATTCTAGCACTTTCCATATAAATTCATGACAAAGTTTGGTAGAAATAATATCTTGTATACAGGCTGCACTTACGTTACAATACAGATGATATTTCAATTGTACGAGCAGAAGGGAGGAAATGGAGTCCACAAGGGCGGTTTTCAATCACGAGTACAGGCCGGTGGCGGATGCAGCGTGCAGTTTTTGCATCATCTGCTCCCATCGCCTGATGCTTAGAACGGGAGGATGTCAATGGAAGTCTTTTTGCAAGCACTGGTAAACGGGATCCTGCTGGGCGGTTTCTACTCCCTGATGGGTATGGGCCAGAACATCATTTTCGGTGTTATGAACATCGTCAACTTCTGCCACGGCGAAATGTTGATGGTGGGTATGTACATCACCTATGTTCTGTATACCTACTTTGGGGTGGACCCCTATGTAGCCCTTCCCATCGTTGCAGTGCTCATGTTCGGGCTGGGCGCGCTGATCCAGTCCACTCTGATCACCCCTTCGCTCAAGACCAAGAGCTTTACGAACCTGCTGTTCCTTACCGTCGGTCTGGGCCTGCTGCTCACCAACGGCGCTCTGGTCATCTTTGGTTCCACCTATTATAAGATCATTACCCCTTATTCGCAGACCTATATCCCGCTTGGCCCGGTCACCATTGCGCTGCCGCGTCTGGTCAGCTTCCTGATCCTGATCGTGGTCGCCATTGCGCTGTTTGCCTTCCTCAAGTATTCCACCACCGGCAAGCAGATCCGCGCCGTTTCCCAGAACCCCATCGGTGCCGAGGTCGTGGGCATCAACGTCAAGAAAATTTACATCCTGACCTATGGTCTGGGCGTTGCTCTGGCCGGTATCGCCGGCTCTCTGCTGACCCAGTTCTACACCATCTATCCCACCGCAGGCGCAAGCTTCGGCTTCCGCGCACTGATCGTCGTGGTCGTGGGCGGTCTGGGCTCCATCCCCGGTGCATTCTTCGCCGGTATTTTCCTGGGCCTGCTGGAGCAGATGAGTGCATTGTTCATCAGCCCGTCCTACAGTGATATGATCGTGTTCGTCACCTTCATCATCATTCTGGTCGTGCGTCAGGTCATGATTCTGAGGAGGCGATAAGATGGATACCAGAAAAGCAGTTAAAACCTATCACCGCAATCTGGCGATCGTTCTGGCTATCATCGTCGCCATCTTCGCAGCGATCCCGCTGGTCGTGGATAAACCTTACATCATCAACATTTTCGTTCTCACCTTCTATATGTCCACCCTGTCCATGGCATGGAACATTCTGGGCGGCATTACCGGCCAGAACTCGCTGGGTCTGGCCGCTTACATGGGTCTGGGTGCCTATGTGTGCTGTCTGGTGGTCACAAAGACGGGCATGAACCCCTGGGTGGCCGCTGTGCTGGATATGCTCGTTGTGGGCGTTGTGGCCGGTGTCATCTTCTTCCCCAGCCTGATCCTGCGCGGCCCCTACTTCACGCTGGTGTCCATCGCGTTTGCCGAGTCCATCCGTCAGTTCATCATCAACTCGGAGTTCTTCGGCCGCGCATCCGGCGTGGGCTTGCCCTTCGGCAAGGACTCCTTTGCGCAGTTCCGCTTTACCAGCAAGGTGCCGTACTACTACATCGGCTTCATCATGATGGTGGGCGTTTACCTCATCATGAAGAAGATCGGCCGCTCCAAGCTGGGCTTTGCGCTGCGCACCATCCGCGAGGATGAGGACGCTGCCGCCGCCATCGGCATCAACCCCACCAAGTACAAGGTCATTGCCGTTGTCATTTCGGCCATCATTGCCGGTCTGGTCGGCTTCTTCTACGTCAGTTACATCCGCTACATCGACCCCGATGTTATGATCCAGTCCAAGTCCACTGAGATCGTGCTGCCGGCAGTCGTGGGCGGCGCTGCCTACATCGAAGGCCCGCTGATCGGCGGCCTCATCATGATTCCGCTGAGCGAACTGCTGCGTGCAAACTTTGCCGCCATCCTGCCCGGCATCAACATGCTGATGTATGCCATCGTGCTGATCGTGGTCATCCGCTTCCGTCCGTCCGGTATTCTGGGCTGGTACATGAACTCGAAGGTCAAGACCTTCATCGATGAAAAGATCCTCAAAAAGCCGTCTCTGGACGTGCTGGAAGAGTATGAGCTGATGGCAGACAAGGGAGGGAAGTAATCATGGCAGAAAAGCCTATTATTGAAGTCCAGGGCCTGACCAAGCGGTTCAAGGGTCTGACCGCCGTGCATGATGTTTCTTTCTCGGTGGAGAAAGGCTCCATCACCGGCATGATCGGCCCCAACGGTGCTGGTAAATCCACCACCTTCAACATGATCTGCGGCTACTACCCGCCCACCGAAGGCAAGATCTTCTACAATGGTGAGGACATCACCAACAAAAAGGCGTATGAGTACACCAACATGAAGATCGCCCGCACCTTCCAGATCATGAAACCTCTGAAGAACCTGAGCGTTCTGGATAACGTCACCGCCGCCGCCTACTTCGGCCACGCCGGTGCAAAGAGCGAAAAAGAGGCCAAGGAGCGCGCCATGGAGGTGCTGCACTTCACCGGCCTGTACGAAAAGCGTCATGTGATCTCCAAGGACATGGGCACGCCGGACCAGAAGCGTCTGGAGATGGCCCGCGCTCTGGCCACCAAGCCCGAAGTGCTGTTTCTGGACGAGAACATGGCAGGCTTGAACCCGGCTGAGACCGAAGAGGCCATCCAGCTGATCCGCAAGATCAACGAGTCCGGTGTCACCATCCTGCTCATCGAGCACATCATGAAGGCGGTCGTGAGCCTGTGCGAGAAGGTCATCGTCCTTCACCACGGCGAAAAGATCGCTGAGGGCACGCCCGAGCAGGTCATGAACGATCCTTACGTCATGGAGGTGTACCTGGGCACCAAAAAGGAGGGCGCAAGTGCTTAAAGTTGAAGGTCTGAACGCCGGTTACGGCTCTGTGAACATCCTGTGGGACATCGGCTTTGAGGTGAAGGATGGCGAGATCGTTGCCATCCTTGGCTCCAACGGTGCCGGTAAGACCACCATGGTGCGCACCATCACAGGCATGGTCAAGGCCAGCTCCGGCAAGGTGGAGTTCAACGGGGAGGACCTCTCCGGCAAAAGCTCCCGCGTTATTCTGGACAGCGGCATCGTGCAGGTGCCGGAAGGCCGTCAGCTCTTTACCGAGATGACCGTGCTGGAAAATCTGGAACTGGGTGCATTCAATAAGGAGACCAAGGCGCATTTTGCAGAAAATCTGGAAAAGTGCTATAACTGGTTCCCCAAACTGCGCGAGCGCGCAAAGCAGGCTGCCGGCACTCTGTCCGGCGGCGAACAGCAGATGGTGGCCGTGGCCCGTGCGCTGATCGGTATGCCCAAGCTGCTGATTTTGGACGAGCCCAGTCTGGGCCTTGCCCCCAACATCGTGGACGACATTCTGGAAGTGGCCAAGACCATGGTGAAGAATGACGGCATCTCGGTGCTGCTGGTGGAGCAGGATATCACCAAAGCCCTTGCAGCGGCTGACCGCGGCTATGTTATTGAGAATGGCCGCGTGGCACTGGAAGGAACCGCCGCCGAGCTTTCGGCAAACGAGCACGTCAAGAAGGCGTACCTCGGCATCTGATTTTGGAAACTGGATGTCCGGCGGGCACTACTTCACACGGTGCGGCGGGGCATCTCGGATTAACAAGCTGTTTTTTACAAACAGAATTGGAGGACAATTATGAAAAAGATCTCTCGTAGAAGCTTCCTGAAGGCATCCGCTGTTCTGGGCAGCGCAGCTGCTCTGACCGCCTGCGGCGGCTCTTCCGCTTCCACCAGCACTGCAGCATCTACCAGCACCGCAGCATCCGGCAGCACTGCAGCAGCCAGCGGTGATACCATCAAGATCGGTACCATCTACGCAATGTCCGGCGGCAACGCAGCCATCGGCGAGAACATCCTGCGCGGCATCGATTTTGCAGTGGACGAGATCAACAAGGCAGGCGGCGTGAACGGTCAGATGCTGGAAGTTGTCCGCGGTGACCACGCAGGCGACGCAGCCACCGGTAAGTCTGAGGCAGAGCGCCTGATCACCCAGGAAGGTGTCAACGTCATCATGGGCTGCCATATGTCCGTTGTTACCGAGGTCGTGGCTCAGGTCTGCCAGCAGTACGGCATCCCCATGATCACCGCTATCTCCACGCTGGACCGTCTGACCGACGAGGACCACAAGGACTACGATTACTTCTTCCGTCTGTGCCCGCTGAACTCCGTCTACGTGGAAGATATGCTGAAGTATCTGCAGGACTCCAAGGAGCAGACCGGCAACGAGATCAAGAAGGTCGCCATCTTCACCGATAAGGCTGCCATCGGTCAGGAGCTGATCCGCTGCGTCAACCTGTTCGCACCCGATTACGGTCTGGATGTTGTGGCCGAAGTGGACTACAGCTCCAACGCTACCGACCTGTCCTCTCAGGTCCTGGCTCTGAAGCAGGCTGATCCCGATGCCATCCTGTGCGACTCCTACATCGGCGACGCTACTCTGTTCGTCCAGACCCTGAAGGAGCAGAACTACAAGCCCAAGATGATCGTTGCCAAGGCAAACGGCTTCACCGATCCTTCCTTCATCCCGAACCTGGGCGCATCCGCAAACGGCGTGGCTTCTGTTGTCGAGTTCAACCCCGACCTGACCAACGGCGTGGAGATCAACGAGGACTTCAAGAAGGTCTACAACGTCAACATGAACGGTCACTCTGCTGAGTCCTACACCGTTGTGTGGCTGTTCAAGACCGCCATCGAGAAGGCCGGCTCCACCGACGGCGCTGCCGTCCGCGACGCTCTGGCAGAGCTGTCCATCGACGGTGCATTCGAGGGCGGCCGCAAGATCGTTCTGCCCTACTCCAAGATCGAGTTCGCTCCCGAGTACGAGATCGGCGGCGCAAAGCACTACCGTGACAACACCTACGCTTCTGTTGCTATCGCACAGGTGCAGGATCAGGAGTGGAAGACCGTCTGGCCCTTCGAGTTCGCTTCCTCCAAGATCCAGGAAGTCACTCTGGGCTGATAAAGTTACACCAAAGAACACAAAAGGCGAGCCGTCCAATGGGCGGCTCGCCTTTTTGCGCATTGTTTCCTGTGCAGAGCGTATTCGAGTGGGGGAGGCTGATAATCCCAAAGCAGTAGGCTCCACCCCAAAAAGCTGGAGATTCCCGCCTGTTCGGCGTGAAGATCTCTTAACCGCTTTTTGAGGTTCCGCCAATCAGAAGTCGCTGCGCGACGGCCGCAGGCCGACAGCAGTAAATGCCGCTTCCCGCCACGACCCCTCCCCGTGAAAAAGCAGCTCAGAAAAATCCGCAGATTTTTCTGAGCTGCAAATAAAAATAAATTTTCCGCTAAACATGCCCAGAGTAAAACGGAGGGCATTCTAAATCGTCAACCCTTCTGGATATAGGTAAAAATATCCTCCGGCACTGCCGCCAGTGCATCCGCACCGGCAGCGGTCAGTTCTGCGCGGCCCCGGAAGCCCCACAGCGCGCCCATGGCGGGCAGTCCGGCATTGTGTCCGGTGAGGATGTCCACATCGCTGTCGCCCACAAAAAGGGTGGCAGAGCGGTCTGCACCGATCTCGTCCATCAGCGCATACAGCCCGGCGGGGTCCGGTTTGGTGGGCACGCCGGGCCTGCTGCCGCGCACAGCGTCAAAGCGGCCTGTGCCGAAATAGTGGGCGATGATCTTGCCGCAGAGCGGGTCGGCCTTGTTGGAGAACACTGCGCACTGAACACCCTGTGCCCGCAGCTCGTCCAGCAGCTCCGGGATGCCGGGATAGGGAGCCGTCTTGTCCTCCTTGTGGGCGTCGTACCGGGCAGTGAATTCAGCCAGCGTGGCCGCCAGCTGCTCCGGCGTGCGGGCATTTTCCGGCGAGAAGCGCTCCACCAGCTTCGGGATGCCGTTGCCCACCATGTGCTTGAACTGTTCCACCGTAAAGGTGGGCCAGCCATGCTGTGCACACACCCAGTTGCCTGCATCGGCAAGGTCGTCGATGGTGTTCAGAAGGGTGCCGTCCAGATCGAATAATACAGTTTTTATCACAGAAAAAGACTCCTTACAGTTTCAGAAAGTAAAAAAGGCAGTTCGCTGCACTTTACGCTGCGCACCTTGCACTTCACCCCGCCCGGAAAGGTGAGGGTGAGGTTCGTGCGGTGCACCGCCGCGGCCCATGGCGACTGCAGGGCTGTCAGGGCCGGAACAGGGCAGAGCACGCAGATGTCGTGCAGATGGAAGCCGTGCTGCCAGCGCAGGGTCAGGCGGCCGTTTTGCAGCCAGATGCCCTCTTTGCGCCAGCCGTTGTACGCACCCACCAGCAGGGCGGCAAACACAGCAGTGACCACCAGAAGCGGCACCGTGAGGGCGGGCAGGGTGTAGCGGGATACCGCTGTCAGCAGCAGGCACAGCCCGCAGGGGATGCCGGCAGGCAGAAAAAACGCCGGGATGCTGCGGCCTGCGGTGTCCACCGGCGCTTTTGGCGGCAGGACAAAGCCGGGCAGAAGCTCCTGTAGAAAAGGGCCGTCCTCCCGCCAGACCAGAAGCGGGATCTCCGGCCGGCAGCTGCCTGCCGTGACGAACACCGGGCAGCAGCCCAGCGCCCATGTGGCAGGCGAGCGGCGCAGGTCCGCATAGCTCAGATGTTCCAGCGCAAGGCGCATCTCATACCGGCGCACAAAGCCGCCCCTGCTGCCAAGGTGACTCTCGGTGCGCCACACGGTGTAATGGGCCGCATGGGCCGCACTGCGCACAAGGCTTGCGCAGAACAGCACACCGCCCAGCACCAGCAGCCATGCTGTGCCCATGGGCAGCCAGCGCGCTACCCACGCCGCAATGCGGTTCAGGTGGGCAAAGGCTGCCGTCTGGGCATCCGGCGCATAGGGCCTGATCTGTTTGACGGCCAGCGCCAGCAAAGCAAGGGTGGAAAGGCCGTTGGCACCCAGCACCGCAAAGGCCAGCTTTTCGCCGCCGCGCGGGGTGTGGGCCACAGCATCCCGGCGCGGCATCATGCGGTCAGCTAAAAACTGCGCGTTCTGCGCGCTCAAAAGCAGGGTCAGGGTGCGCTTCTGCCCGGCAGGGTACAGCACCACCCGGCTGGCACCGGCCAGCCGGTAGAGCAGGGGCCGCTCGATGGTGAGCGCTGCCAGCTGGCTGGCTTTCAGGCTACGGTCCAGCCGCACGCCCAGCCGCCAGCGCACCCGCAGGGTTCCCTGTGCATCCACCCGCCAGCGGCCTGCGTGCAGCACGGCGGCGCTCACAGCGGCAAGCACTGTCAGCAGCGCCGCACCCTGCACCAGAGCCGTGCGCAGCGCCGCCCAGTTGCGGGCAAACAGCACCTGCAAAAGCGGCAGCAGGTAGAGCAGGATGGTCTTGCGCAGAAAATGCAGCACCGCAAACGGGTGGAAGCCGCGTTCGGTCATGGCGTTTCCTCCATCAGCACAGCGGCAAGGGCCTGCGCCTGCAGGGCATCCACGCCCGGCAGGAACAGCTGTACGCCCGGGCCGTGCACCACCAGCACGCTGCACCCGGCCAGCCACAGAAGCGGCGTGCGCAGGGTCCACACGCCAGTCACGGCCCGGCGGGGAAGCTGCCGTGTGATGGGAACGGCGATACCGGCCCGCACGGCAGTGTTCCGGGCGGTGAGCACTGAGGTAAAGCTGCAGGCTCTTGCCCACGCGGCGAACACAAGGCACACCCACGAGGGCGACAGAAAATACACCCGGCAAACAGGCTCTGCCAGAACACAAAAGGCGCGCAGAACACGCCGGGAACAGCGGCCCAGACGCACAGCACGGCCGGCCCTTGGGCGGGATGATCAGCGCCGTGCGCAGCAGGTCACGTTCGGTCATTTTCCGGAAAGGCCCCAGGCATCCATCAGCAGGTGCAGGGTGTCATCCTGCGTCAGGCAGAGGATGCGGTCCCACGGCAGTAAGGTGGTGTTGCCGTGGGGGATGATGAACTCCGCATCGCGGGTGATGCACACCAGAATGACGTCGCCCGGCATGGGGATGTCCTTGACCGCCTGCCCTGCAAACTGGAAGTTCTCCGGCAGCAGGATCTCGTTCAGGCTGGCAGTGCCGCCGCCCAGCGAGAGCAGCTGGCGGATGGTATCCGTCTCGATCTCGCGCTCAAGGATGTGGCTCAGGTTGTCGGTGCCGCACACTACGGTGTCCACGCCTAAGGTGTGCAGCAGCTCCCGGTTCTTGGGGTTGGAGGCCCGGGCCACAGTGCGGTTCACGCCAAACTCCCGCTTTGCGATCTGGCAGGCCACAAGGTTGTTCTCGTCCGCACCGGTCACGGCCACAAGGCATCGCAGCTGGCAACGTCGGCCGTGCGCATGGTGTCAAAGCTGATGGCATCGCCGCAGATCACCGGGATATCCAGCGAATCGGCCAGCGAACGGCACAGCATTTCCTGCGGTTCAATGATGGTCACTTTGTGGCGGTGGGCCAGCAGGCTCTGGGCCAGATACATGCCCACCTTGCCGCCGCCTGCGATACAAACTTTCATATGCTTCCCTCACTTTTTACTTTGCCAGTGCGCGGAACACCGATTGCTCGGTGAGCACCGTGGGGCAGATGGTGTCGATCTCGTAAGCCTTGTGGTACAGCACCTGCAGGTGCGGGTCGGACACGCGGCAGATCACCTTCTCACGGCGGAAGATGCTTTTTGCGATCTGTGCCGCCATCAGGTTTACCGAGTCGTCCTCGCTCACAGCGGCCACGGCATCGCAGCTGTCAATGCCGCCCTGCCGCAGGGTATCCGGGTCGGTGGGGTCGCCCACCAGAGCCGTGCCGCCAAAGCTGTAGTCGTCAAAGGCATCCAGACGCTTGAGCTGTTCGGGATCCTTTTCAATCAGCGAGATATCATGGCCGATGCGTTCCAGATCGCGGATGAGGGAAGCACCCACCTGGTCGCAGCCGATCACCAGAATATTCATATGGATTCACCTCGTTGTAGAATGGTTCAACAAAAATACCAAGAGTGTTTAAGCTCTGTTTTGATTTGCGGATAAAATAGAAGGAAAAGGGTCTTTGCATCAGTATAACACATTTCCCAGCGCAGTAACAGCCTGTAGGGCAAAAGTGGCGGCGGGTGTAAAAATTTTCGCATTCTGCGTGCGTGCAGAGACATAGTATGGTATACTGGAAGAAAATAAGCTGCTGTGCCTTTGTGCACAAGGAGGGGTACTTACGTTTTTTGAGATCATCAAAGCCATCCTGATGGGCATTGTGGAGGGCATTACCGAGTGGCTTCCCATTTCGTCCACCGGTCATATGATCCTGCTGGAACAGATCATCAAATTCAACGCAAGCGAAGAGTTCATGTCCATGTTCCGTGTGGTCATCCAGCTGGGTGCCATCATGGCCGTGGTGGTGCTGTTCTGGGGCAAGCTGTGGCCCTTTGGCATGAAGCAGGGCAGGGTCATTTCCAAGCCCAGCGTGTGGAGTCTGTGGTTCAAGGTGGTAGCGGCCACGATCCCGGTGCTCATCATCAGCCCGCTGGACGACTGGATGGAAGCTCACTTCTACAATTACATCACGGTTGCCGCGATGCTCATTCTGTATGGCGCGCTGTTCTTTGTTGTGGAGAACCGCCGCGCCGCGCCGCACGTGAGCCGGCTGGAGCAGATCACCTACCGCGATGCCATCATCATTGGCCTGTGGCAGTGTCTGGCCATCATTCCGGGCACCTCCCGCTCCGGTGCCACCATCGTGGGCGGCCTGCTGCTGGGCCTGTCCCGCGCCTGTGTGGCAGAGTTCACCTTCTATCTGGCCATCCCGGTCATGGCGGGTGCATCCCTGCTCAAGGTGCTCAAATTCGCCGTCTCCGGTGTCGCCATCACCGGCACCGAGGTGGCTGTGCTGGCGGTGGGCTGCGTGGTGGCCTTCGTGGTCAGTCTGGCGGCTATCCGCTTCCTGATGGATTACGTCAGCGCCACACTTCACCTCTTCGGCATCTACCGCATCGCCCTTGGCCTTGTGGTGCTGGCTGTGGCAGTGGTGTCTGCAATGGTGTAACGATCGAACTCAGATCTTCTGAGCCCCTGCCCCGGCAGGGGCTTTTCTGCGCCTGCCCCTGCGTCGTGCTATAATGCTTTCAGAGAGTATGAGCGCGGCAAACAGGAGCTGCGCACCTGAAATTGTCAAAGAAAACAGGAGGAAAAACCGATGGAAGCATCGACCGTTTACTATACCGATTTCCGCTGTCCCGTAGGTACCAGCCTCACCGATAAGCTGCGCCGCCTGTGCATCGCGGCAGGCATCAAGAACATCGACATGGAGGGCAAGTTCGTCGCCATCAAGATGCATTTCGGCGAGCTGGGCAACCTGGCCTATCTGCGCCCCAACTACGCCAAGGTGGTGGCCGACCTGTGCAAGGAGCAGGGCGGTCTGCCGTTTCTGACCGACTGCAACACCCTGTATCCGGGCAGCCGCAAGAACGCACTGGAGCACCTCACCTGTGCCCAGCTGAACGGCTTCTGGCCCATGACCACCGGCTGTCAGGTCATCATTGCGGACGGCCTGCGCGGCACCGATGAAGCAGAGGTGCCGGTGCCGAACGGCGAATACTGCAAGACGGCAAAGATCGGCCGCGCCATCATGGACGCAGATATCTTTATCAGCCTGACCCATTTCAAGGGCCACGAATCCACCGGCTTCGGCGGTACTCTCAAGAACATCGGCATGGGCTGCGGCTCTCGCGCGGGCAAGATGATACAGCACGCCGCCGGACACCCGGAGGTGCAGCAGAGCCTGTGCCGCGGCTGCCACCGCTGCGCGAAGGAGTGCGGCTCCGATGCCATCACCTACGATGCAAACAACAAGGCCGTCATTGACCAGACCAAGTGCAAGGGCTGCGGCCGCTGCATCGGTGCCTGCAACTTTGACGCCATCTATTCCCAGTGCGACAGCGCCAATGAGATGCTGGACCGCAAGATGGCCGAGTATGCGGCTGCCGTGTGCGCCGGCCGTCCCTGCTTCCATGTTTCTCTGGTGCAGGACATCAGCCCCAACTGCGACTGCCACTGCGAGAACGATGCTCCCATCCTGCCGGATATCGGCATCTTTGCGTCCTTTGACCCGGTGGCGCTGGATCAGGCCTGCGCGGACGCCTGCCTGAATGCACAGCCGCTGCCGAACAGCCAGCTGGGCCAGAACCTTGCAAAGCCCGGCTGGAACTGCCACCACGACAACTTCAAGGATTCCAACCCCAATATCGAGTGGAAGGCCACGCTGGATCAGGCCGAGAAGATCGGCATGGGCACCCGCCAGTATGTGCTGAAAAAGGTATAACGACAAAATGGGGCGCTGACCATACGGTCAGCGCCCCATTGCGCTTTAAAATTTCAGGTTGCGTTTAAGCCTCGCCGTTCGTCTCCGGCACGATATCGTCCAGCACGCTTTGCAGCGCCTGCCAGTTTTTCAGGGTGCAGCCGGGCAGGGTGTCCGGGTCAAGGCCGGCATCCTCAATGCGGCCAGCCATGCTGTCCTTGTCGCTCAAAAGGCTCAGCGCGTCCGGCTCGATCATCGTCCAGGCCTCGGCAAAGCTTTCCTGCTCATCAGCGTCCAGCGTGTCGTACCAGCTGTAGAAAGCTTCCTGCACGGCTTCCGGGGTGCGGGAGGCAAGGCGGGCGTTTTCTGCCCACTGCAGCAGGGATGCCGCTGCGATCACCGATTTGAGCGAGCAGCCGGAAACACCCGGCCCCCAGCCCAGACAAGGCTCAAAGGCGGCAGCGGTGCCGGTGATGGAGAAGATGGAGTTCTCGTCAAAATCGCCGGGGTTCAGGCCGGAGGTGTCGGCCCGGGTGGTGGAATCAGGCAGGTCTTCGCCGGAAGCAGCGGAGCTTGCAGAACTGCTGGCAGAGCTTGGCGCTTCGGAACTGCTGGCGGTTGAGCCGCCGCAGCCTGCCAGAATGCTGCAGGCCAGCGCTGCGCAGAGCAGCAGCGAGAGGATGCGGGTATATCTCAATTTCATAGTAGTGTCCTCCTTGAGCGGTGCCGCAGCCGGGCCGCAGCACTTCAAAACGATACACCTTAAGTATACGTTCTGCCGCGGCGGTTGTCAATCGGACAGCGCAGAACGAATTTCAAGCGGGAAATATGCACCCTGCACAAAGAAGAAACGCATTTTTGGGAACTTTGCATTCTTGACATTTTTTGCAAAAATCGGTTGACTACAAGTATAGTGTCTGCCCACGTCAGCCGGAAAGGAGGGAAACGCCCATGAAGCACCGCATCACAGCCGCATTGGAGCGGTTCTCCCGCGCAATGCTGGCACCGCTGAGCTATCTTTCGGCGGCGGGCCTGCTGCTGGTGGTGGGCGCACTGCTCACCAGTGCGCCGCTGGCCGGGGTGCTGCCCTTTTTGCGGTGGGAGCCGGTGCAGCTGGCGGGCAGGATCATTTACAAATGCCTCACGGCGGTCATTTCAAATCTGAGCGTGCTGTTCTGCACCGGTCTTGCGGCGGCGCTGGCAAAGCGGGAAAAGCATCAGGCGGCGTTCATCGCTCTGATGAGCTATCTTGTCTACCTGACAGCGGGCAATGTAACGCTGACCGAGTTGGGCCTGCTGGCGCAGCCGGATGCGCTTACCGGCCTGTACAGCGCAGGCCAGACCATGGTGCTGGGCATCCAGACTGTGGACACCGGCGTGTTCGGCGGCATTCTGCTGGGCCTGCTCACCGCCTTTGTATATGACCGCACCTGCGAAAAAGCCCACCGCGGCATTCTGGGCGGTGTGTTCTCCGGTGTGCGGTGGTCCTTTGCCTGCATGGCGGCACTGGCGGCGGTGCTGGGCTTTGGGGCCTGCTTTGTCTGGCCGCCTATCCAGAAGGCCATTGCGGCCGTCACCGGCTTCATTGCCGCTTCCGGCAATATCGGGTTGTTTTTGTACGGCTTTCTGGAACGGCTGCTCATCCCTACAGGGCTGCATCATCTGGTGTATATGCCGTTCCAGTTCTCGCAGCTGGGCGGTCAGCTTATGGTGGGCAGCGTCACCTATACCGGTGCCTATGTGGTCATGATGACCGAATATAACCTCGGCCTGCCGTTTTCGGATGGCATCGTGTGGATGTACACCGGCTTTACCAAGACCTTCGGCTACTTTGGCATTGCGGCGGCATTCATCTTCTGTGCCCGGCGGGGCAGCCGCAAAAAGACTGCCCTTCAGCTGCTGCCGCTGGCCTTTACGGCATCGCTGGCTTCCATTACGGAGCCGCTGGATTTTCTGTTCTGCTTCTCGGCACCGGTTTTGTGGCTGGCGCACGCAGCCATCTCCGGCAGCTTCATCGTGCTGCTGCACCTGTGCGGAGTCACGGCGTTTACCTCGAACCTTCTGGGGTCGCTTGTGATGAACCTTTCTGCTGGTGCGGCCCGCACGAACTACCCGGTGCTGTATCTGCTGGGCCTTGCCCAGATCGCGGTGTATTTTGTGGTGTTCACTGTGCTCATCAAGGCGCTGGACCTGCCCACACCGGGCCGCCGCCCGGAAGAGCCGTCCCGGCCGGAAAAGGCCCTGCCGCTGGACGAGCAGGGAGTAGAAAAGCTCATTGCAGCCTTTGGCGGGCGGGAGAACATCCGCACGGTGGACAACTGCTTTACCCGCCTGCGTGTCACGGTGAACGACCCGGCCTTCGTCAAGGAGCAGGCCCTGAAAGCCCTGCCCTGCAGCGGTGTGGTGCAAAGCGGCTGCGATGTGCAGATCGTGTACGGCATCCGCGCGCCGGAGGTGCGGCAGGCGGTGGAGCGGCGGCTGAACAGGCTCAAACAGAAGGGGCTAACTTGGCTTCGGGCTGGAGGGGCTAACCAGGCTCAGACTGGAGAGAATGAAGCGGGCTCGATTGGGATGACGGCGAAAAGAGAGAAAGAGATGGGTTCGCTGGGAATGGTGATAAAGGGGTTTAAGATGGGATGCAACAAGGCTTACTGGAGGATTTATGGGATGAATACGGCACCAAGGAAGGGGCTCTTTGAATTGGGGTATAATGACAAGGTTCTGCTGCATGAGAGACAACTGGAGGGATGGAAGAAATACTTGGATGATAACCCGAGAAGACTGATGGTGAAGAGGATGAAGCCGGGGCTTTTTACCGTGATGCAGAATAAAGAGGTGGCGGGTCGCAGATGCCAGATGGTGGGCAACTGTTTCTTGCTCGATATTCCTGATAAGGTGGCGGTCGTTGTACATCGCCGGTATTCTGAGGAGGATTTGAGGCGCTTGCGCGAGGAATGGCTAGCTTGCGGAGAACGTGGTGGCGTGCTGGTGAGTGCTGCTATCTCGACTAAAGAGAAGGAGGTTTTGCGCGAGGCTATGAACCGGGGGTACCGTATTGTGCTCTTGAGGGAGAACGGGTTCCCGAGGTTGTATAAGCCTTGCGGGGAGAGTTTTTATGCCTGTTCTGAGGGGCTGCTGCTTCAGATTAGCCCCTGGGATTACCATATGGAGAAGAAGACTATTACCAGGGAGCAATGCCTGGAACTGAATGAGATGGCGGAAAGGATTGCGGAATGGAGATAGGGAAAATGGAGGCGCTTGGAGAGGAGGCTGGGTGGAAAAGAAAGGATGAAGGGGGACAAGCGATGGAATCGCTTGGAACGGGGCGAGAGAGGAGAGATTGGGGGCGAGAGAGGAAAGATTGGAGGCGAAGGAAAGAGTGGAAAATAGGAAGGAGAAAAGGAGCTTCTTTATTAAAAGCTGCACAAAAAAGGGCGAAATCTAGATTTTTTGTTACGAATAATGTTAAAAATGTTACATTTTAATGCTAATAGGAATTTATTTTGTAACTTTGTACTCCGGACGGCCGTAATAACTAAATTCAGCTTTCCAAAAAGCTAAATACCAAACAATGGGAGATTTAATAAAAATAGTTGGGGTACAATATGCAGTAAATTCTAACCACGTAAAAGGTGAGGATATGACTGCACAAGAACAACAAAAAACAATAGAATTTCTGACCATGCTGGACAGAAAGCACCCCTATGTTTCGGTAAAACCCGAACCTACTAACGAAACTGATGAAGAAGCTTTTGTTGCGCGCGTTGCGAGTCGGAAGGCAGGCTATGTACGTAATAGAGAAGAATATAAATCATTGGCTCAGGCTGCATTGACAACCAGCGGACGGGGTTATTTCCGCGCTCGGGTTAAGGAGGTTATAATTTCTGCAGAGGGCTATTTTTTTGTTGAAGCAGAAACTGATTCTACTCCAATTGTGCCCATCTTGCATAAAGACCATTGGAAGATGGGAGCGCCCCTGCCTTATTTCCTATGACAGAGGAGTTTTTATGCGTAGAAGATGCTACGATGATGATGATAGATAGTTCTGAGACATGAGACGTTAACTTCAGATGAAGAAGAGGAACTTTCAGGAATACACAGAGACTTTAATAACAATGGGAAAATACGCTCTATGGTACGAAGCGAAGGAGGGAATAGAGAATGTCATAAAAGCTATGGAAGCAAAAAAGGGCGACAAGATGCGCTATATGGCGAATGAACTAGAACACTTATTGAGCGGTTTATGCAATGAAGGTCGCCAGAAGAAGCTCCGCAAAAGTTGGCTCCCCCATCTACTATCCACCCATGAAGCAGAAAGGGCATGGCATGACTGGTTGCACTTAAAAGGTGCCGACTGTCATAAACCAGATAATTTGAAAATGATGTTATGGTTGGAAGATATAGAGACAGAACTTTCCAATATTCCGGCATTGGCTCCTTATTCCAATGATGATAAGATAGCCATGCTCATACGCGCTCACTACACACGCATTCCATTAGATAAGTATCGCCAATTGCTTACCGCTTTCGTGATTAGAGACCGTCTGCGCATGCGTTTGGGGCTGCCAACAAACAGCTTTGCTCCTACCCCATCTCTAACAAGCCAGAAGGAAGACTACCTTATTGATAAAATCATCAAGTACAGCCAAACTCTAGTCAGACGAGAAGATGTTGAGGTTTTGCAGAGATTCATCTATCACGAGATTTCATATTTACCCCCAGAGTATAAACTTCGGGTTGACAATATGACTGAGCGTTTCCTTTCTGAAGAGGCAAGAGAAGGTATACAGATTAATGCCATCAAGGAACAGACGAAGGCTTTAAAAGAGGTGGCAAAGAAGCCTACGATTCAGGCAGAGCACTATCATGCAGGAAATTCTACATTTGATGTTCATAGTAAGCATCTGCATCTTGACCACCAGGAAGAAGGGAATTCAGCTCTGCTGCCATCAGAATTATAGACATACAAAAATATTACAAGAATATAAAAAAAGGAAGAAATATGAGTAATAATTATTATGCAGGCAATGTTATTTACAACAACCAGCACAAAGAACTAACTATCCAGGGCAATCTGTCTGCACAGCAGATGATGAAGATTGCAAAGGATTTTTTTGCTGAAGACACAGAGGTGACGGAGGAGAATTACGAGGCAGAGGTGACAGAAAAAGCTAGTGAAACCAATGAAGCTGCAGGAGAAGGTTTTCAGAAGGAACTCTTCCATTTTGTGCATCCTGCACTCGATGAAGACGATGGATGGAAAGTGCATAAAGAGGTGGAGAGACTGGTAAAGCAATTTGACGTACAGGAAATCTGTAAGAGACTGAACATACTGAAAAAGGAGGGCAAGGTGCTGCTGCCACAAAACACAAAAAATGCCCATGAAGAATTGATACGAATGGGTATGCCGATTGAGAAAGGAGGGTTCGGATACAAGACTTTCTGTAAATATTATAATAAGGACTAGAAGACGATAGCGACTGGGCTTTCCTGATAGAGATTTATATCTTCTGATAGCGACCGATACTTGATTTTTGTTCAGGTATCGGTCGCTTTTTTGTACCCCTAAGTCAAAAATGCGACTATACGTAGAGAGAATATCAGAGAAAAACAGAGAACTTTGGAGAACTTTAGAGAACTTCGGAGAAGGCCTTTTTGAAAAGCATTGATGCTATGTTTTTTCTTCCTACTTTTGCACCCGTCGGAGAAACAGGGCAAAGGCCGGAAGGGTTCTGGCTTATCTTGAATCATCTCCGTATTTTTCATTATTATGAACGCAAAATTGATGCGCGTGGTGCAGCAGGGCGAGGCCTTCGCTGTGCAGAGTCAGAAGAGTGAGAACGGACAACTCACAATCAGTTTTATTGATTCGAGATTACTTGAATTAGTTTAAAATTATTAACCGAGTGGAGTGAGTGAAGGAATCTCCGGAGGTAAGGTAGCGCTACGTTTCTCGCTTTCTTTGCTCTTAAATTCACTAAGGTTATGAAAAAGGATTTTAATGACATCCACAAGTTGATGAACTGCCAGCACACTCAGAAGAGCGGCATGGCTTACTATGATGATACTCATTATTTTCTGTTTGCCCCCGATGAGCCCGTGGTGGGCAGCATGCCACGCTTCCACCGTCTCGGCGTTGCACAGCAGTTGAATGACGGCTCCTTCGAATTCGTTCCGAAACCGCAGCTCAAGACGCAGTCGCTGCTGATCAGGAAGCTGGCGCACGGCAGGGTGTCGAAGACCAAGGATGGTGCCATCCAGCTCACCCTGAAGGTTTACTGCGATGAGGGTGTGAACATCAGCGAGGCTATTGCTGCCGAGGCTGAGATAGCTCGAGATGCCATCGTTGAGTATCAGCTGAAGAGATAAACTAAAGGATTAGGGCTTTCTAGAAGAAGAGGAATAAGAGAAACAAGAAGAACAAAATCTTCCAATATTCCAGTTCTTCCAATATTCCAAAAAGGGTATTTCAAGACCAAACCTCTTTTTATAGATTCTATAACTAATTAATATATAGATAGTTATATAAAGAAAGAAGAGAAAGGGAACCCTCAAAAAATTAATTGGAAGAACTGGAATTGGAAGATTCCCCAAATCCCCACTTCCTCTAGAAAGCTCATTATCAAACTATTATCGAAAAATGAACAAGACAAAATTGAAGTACGACATTACAAAAAACGCCGCTCCGAAGATGCCAAAACTGGGAAAAGGCACCGAATGTGTGCAACTTTTGCTCTCTCAGGCATCAAAAGACATGCACGAACCCCTTGTTCCGATGCTCTTCCCTATTCTTGGAGCGCAGGTCAGCGGCACGGAATTTCAGTATCCCGACCTCAGTTGGAAGGAATCATGTGGCATGATGGCCAATCTCGTTGCCGATTCGGGCTGCAACAAGGGACAATTGGGAAACTTAGTGGAAGCCATCTGCCGAAACTTTCGAGAACATGATGAGAAGGAATTGGAGAAACTCGTGGAGTGGCAGAAACAGATTAAATCCAAGTCGGCCAACAGGAAAAGCCTGTAAGACCCGACGTGAGTTTCTGGTTTCCACCTGCCGATGTAACCAATGCGGCCTTTATTCTGAACGCCATGGGATGCGAGAACCTGGGCGAAAGAACGCAATACCTCAATCTGCCCGAGGTGGAGATGGCCGACAGGATGTGCGGCGGGCACAAGCAGATTTCGCAGATGCTGCGCAATATCTACGACCGCCAGCGCTCGGGAGCATTAAGAGCTACAGCCGATGGCGTGACCGGTAATCCGGTGCTCCGTGCCAACCTCACCATCTCCTCCACTCCGTATGCAACCCGCAAGTTCTATAAGAACGAGCTCTTCAATGGTACATTCGGGCGAATGGTGTTCTCGTATAAGGCGAGAATGGGACGTGACGGCAGAATTCCGAGACAGGGAAAATATGATGAGGCTTTCTATAAGAAGCTGGATGAGTATATTGTGAAGCTAAGCATCTGCAAGGGCAGGTTCATCATCAAGCCACTGAATAAACTTACTGACCAGCTGGCTCAAGACATGGCTACACTTGCCGATTTAACTGACGACGATGTTTTCTGGGACATTTCGAAGCGTTCCATCGTGTCGGCGTGGAAGGCGGGTTGCCTGCTCTGGGTGCTGAATAACCAGACTTGGACGAAGTCAATGGGCGAGCTGGTGGAGTGGCTGGTGTATCACGACCTTTGGAGCAAAGCGCAGCTTTTCGCAGATTTGCTGAACCAGGATGCCGACTCGGTGAGCGAGGCTCAGAGAAGAGGGCCGAAGAACCTGCTCGATGATCTGCCTAATCCATTTAACGAGGCGCAACTTGAAGCACTCCGCATTTCGCAGGGAAAGACGAAGGAGGGCACGAAAAACCAACTTTACAAGTGGGTGTATCGCAAGTTCATCACCTATTGCAACCAGACGGGGCTTTACACGAAGACGCAGGAGTATCTTACGGGGTCGCCGGGAGCTAAGGTTAAGAGTGAGATGAAATGATGATTTGAACATAAATGAATTTAGATTTAGTTTTTATGGAGAAATATGAGATTCAGAAGCTGCGCGACCTACCTATTTGGCCCCTACATACCTATTTGATCTCCTGCTCCAACGCGTCAAATTCTGGCGTTGAAAAAAACTCGCCGAGTGTGATTCCAAAACCGTCGCAGAGTTTTTTGATTGTGACGGTGCCGGGATTTCTGCTTTCACCGTTCAGAATGCTTTTGATCGTCGCCTGCGGAACCGCAGAGGTCGTCGCAAGCCCGTTCGGCGTGATCCCACGCTGACGGCAAAGCTCCCGGATTCGTCTGGCAATGGCTTCGCGGGTGTCCATCATGGCTCCAGATTCTCCTCGAAAAACAATGGAGAATCGAAAAATTCCGGCAGGCTGATGGAAAGGCCTTGACACAACTCGTGCAGGACGCGGAGTTTCACGGAATCGTATGCGCAGT
>ENA-OQKQ01000269-OQKQ01000269.1-human-gut-metagenome-genome-assembly--contig:-NODE-269-length-19867-cov-9.026646_pt1 | contig 19867 bp, 16 predicted proteins | sample MGYA00242651_ERZ504803 | MGnify/ENA primary metagenome ERZ504803 (study PRJEB26092, sample SAMD00036380) | human gut metagenome | host: Homo sapiens | study: EMG produced TPA metagenomics assembly of...
CGGCCTGCTTTCCGATATCACAGCCTCCCGGAAGCGCAACCTCTGCATGCTTGTATTTCCAAGTAATGCACCAATTAATAATATGATGCCCTGATTCGTCTGATGAATTCATTATCGACATTTACGCCCCTGATAAATGTAACCGTTTATCTTTACCTGTGTATATCCACGCGCTCCACATGTGCGCCGATTTCTTCGATTGCCTGAAGTAAGACATTGATATCCCTTACATTTGGCAAATTATCTATTGTTACAGTCTCGTCTGTCATTATGGCAGCGGCCAAAATAGCAAGTGCAGCATTTTTAGCTCCACCAATTTCAACTTCACCGTATAAAGGATTTCCACCTTTGATTACGTACTGTTCCATATTCCACCTCTATGAATTCAGGAGTATACTTCCTCCTAATATACTATTCTCAATTTACACTATTGTTATACATCCAACTACAAATTTCATTTATGACGACGTATTTAAGCCGCCATTTGTGCCGGTGCTGCTTTTAATAAATGACGCAGCAGCTACTATTATCTAATCATATCACGATAAATAAGCACTATAATTCAAGTGCCTCCACCAGCTTCTCTACTGTCTGCTCCACATCAAGCCCCTCCTCGGAAACCTCGATGTCTGCATACTGCTCATACAATTTTGAGCGCTCTTCAAAAAGGGTTTCTAAAGTCTGCCCTTTCTTTAATACTACACCTCTACCCTTTATGTCTGCAAGTCGTTTTTCCAAAATGGCATAAGAAACCTTGAGATACACAACTCTGCCTATCTCCTTAAGATGCTCCATGGCCTCTTTTCCGTATACCACCGAACCACCTGTAGCTATAATGGCCCTATCAGCCCTGATAGAAGCATTGACACGGTTCTCTACCTCTATAAAACCGTCCGTGCCCTTTTCCTCAATTATCTCACGCAGAAGCTTTCCCTCCTGCTCCTGTATCAGTAAATCCGCATCCAGGAAGCTGTATCCCAGCACCTTTGCAAGTATTACGCCTATGGTACTCTTTCCAACTCCCGGCATGCCTATAAGTACGATATTAGTTTTCTGTTCCATCTACTGCCTCAGTATTCTCTGTATCTGTACTATTGGTGCTTTCTGACTGCTGTGTGCTCTCTGTAGCGCTTGTGTCTGCTGCCTTTTTGTCCTTCTTGGTAGTAGTAAAATAATTGTGAATCTTGATCTTGTCAAGCTGCTTCTGCTTTACAGACCATTTTTCATCGTCCTGCCATCCTGAAAGGATGCCATTGTAATATTTGTCCTCTTTATTGCCCTTTACAGTCTTCCTGTTTGACTCTGTTGCTTTATCATCGGTCTTTTTGTCGAGCCTTACGATATAGTAAGTGCTGTCTGTGGTGATGAGGTCTGAGGTCTGTCCCTCCTCAAGGGAATTGAGTGCATCTACAACGCTCTGATCAAGATTGTTTGTAGTGTATACACTGTCCTTTGTCTTGCTGTCCGATGACTCTGAGCTCTCTTTAGACTCTGTGTCATCTGATTTCTTATCTGAATCATCTGTCTTTTCCGCATCCGGATCAACGTATGTGGCGTATGTGCCTGTTGTGGCTGTAGTGCCTGCTGCCTTGGCTGCATCCTCTAAGGATGATCCGCCTGCAAGCGCCTCTACCACTGCATCTGCCTGTGCCTTTATCTGTGCTGACTGCTCATCTGTATATGTCTGATACTGGTAATTAGAGTCATATGCACCCTTGTAATCAAGCTTCACAATGGTGTATGCAGCCATATTGGCTTCCTCATCCGTCACGCTTGAATCAGCATTTTTGATGATTGCAGCATACATCTTACTCTTTATAAGGCGAAGCTCTAAATATTCCTCGACAATCTCCTCTGTAGCACTCATCTCGTCTATCACATCATCGGAATTTGCCTTCATAAACTTCTCTGCGGCCTTTTTGATTTCCTTTTTCTCATCATCAGAAACCTCTACATCGTAATCTGACTGATGCGCCTTTAATGTGTAAAGCTCATGAGCCTCCTCGATAGCATTTTTCTTCCATGTTTCAAGCACAGTATTATTGCCTGATACTGTCTTGTCCCAGTAGCCCTCGCCCATGTACTGTATATACATGTCATCATAACCGGCCTCCTGGTACCTTATCATAAAATTAACAAGCCCAAGCTTGATATCCTCTTTATCTAATGTCGCAACTGTTGCGGTTTTATTTATTGCACATCCTGTAAAAGCTGTAACTGAGAGTGTTGCAGCTAATAACATAGCTATTACTTTTTTCGCTTTCATTGTATCTATCCTCTTTAAAATTGGTATAGTATCGCTCGTATATTATAGAGCTTTTCGGGCCTGCTGGCAAGCATTTTCTAAACTTTGTAAATTATCGTCAATTTCGCGTAAAGCATGTGGTGTTTCCTATGCTATATGCTACATGATTCCAAAATTCGGGTAACTATTCAGCCGTAATCAGTTCCTTACGCATTTGCGAAATCAGTTCCTCCACCACATCAAGCACATCCCGCTTCTTTGCCACGCTGCCATTTTTTAAATCAAATGTGAAATATGGGTTTTCTGCCATATTGAATTTGAGGGAGGATTTATACTGAGTAATAAGCTCCGGTATCTTCTCCGGATTTATCCTTGCCCGTTCAAACATAGTAAGCTTTATCAGTGAGCCGGTCTGCTTTATCTCAGTGATATATACGGCATGTGCCAACGCCTTAAGCCTTGCCACGCGAAGCAGGCTAAGCACTGATTTTGGTGGTTCACCAAACCTGTCTATGAGCTCCTCGAGCATCTCATCCTTCTCTTCCTCTGTCTCTATGCCTGCAATACGCTTATATATATCCAGCTTCTGGAATTCGTTTGCAATATAACCTGCCGGAATATAAGCATCGGTCACAATATCCACCGTCGTGTCAAATTTATCACTGATATCCTCGATGCCCTTTGCCTCTTTTACAGCCTCGCTCAACATCTTGCAGTACAAATCATAGCCCACAGCCTCCATATGGCCGCTCTGCTCCGCTCCGAGCAGATTGCCCGCACCGCGGATTTCAAGATCTCTCATGGCAATCTTAAAGCCGCTGCCAAGGTCTGAGTACTCCTTTATCGCTGCAAGACGCTTTTCTGCCACCTCTTTTAGCATCTTGTTGCGCCTGTACATGAGAAATGCATACGCAGTACGGTTAGATCTGCCGACTCGTCCGCGGAGCTGATAAAGCTGTGAAAGTCCCATGTTGTCCGCATCGTGTATAATCATTGTATTGACGTTTGAGATGTCAAGTCCGGTCTCTATAATGGTCGTGGATACAAGCACATCTATTTCACCATTGATGAAACGGTACATGATGCGCTCAAGCTCCGTCTCCTTCATCTGTCCGTGCGCAAATGCAACAGTCGCATCCGGCACCAGCTCCTGCAGCTTTGCTGTTATGTCTGCTATGTCGCGCACCTTATTGTACACATAGTACACCTGTCCGTTTCTGGCAAGCTCCCTGTTAATTGCCTCTCTGACAAGCTCATCATTGTACTCCATGACATATGTCTGAATCGGTACACGGTCCATCGGCGGCTCCTCAAGCACGCTCATATCCCTTATGCCGATTAAACTCATGTGGAGTGTCCTCGGAATCGGTGTAGCAGTCAGTGTGAGCACATCCACATTGACCTTCATCTGCTTAATCTTCTCCTTGTGAGTCACTCCGAAGCGCTGCTCCTCATCGATTACCAAAAGCCCCAGATCCTTAAACTGCACATCCTTTGAGAGTATACGGTGTGTTCCGATGATGATATCGACCTCACCCTTTTTAAGCTTTTCTATCGTCTTTTTCTGCTCTGCTGCGCTTCTGAAACGGCACATCAAATCCACATTCACCGGAAAATCCTTCATCCTCTGCGAAAACGTATCGTAAATCTGCTGTGCCAGAATGGTTGTCGGGGCAAGATATGCCACCTGCTTGCTGTCCTGCACCGCCTTGAAGGCCGCACGGATTGCAACCTCCGTCTTGCCGTAGCCCACGTCACCGCAAATCAGTCTGTCCATTATTTTATGACTCTGCATATCAGTCTTTGTGGCTTCAATTGCAAGAATCTGATCCTCAGTCTCATCAAAAGGAAAAAGCTCCTCAAACTCTCGCTGCCACACCGTATCCTCGCCGAAGGCATAGCCGTTTTGCTGCTCACGCTGTGCGTACAGCTTCACCAGGTCTCCTGCAATCTGCTTTACCGCACCTCTGACACGGTTCTTTGTTCTGGTCCATTCCTGACCGCCAAGCTTGTTGAGCTTTGGTTTTCTGGCATCCTTTCCGGCATATTTTTGTATCATGTCAAGCTGGGTGGCAAGAATATAGAGATTGGAGCCACCCTGATACTCTATCTTGATGTAGTCCTTTACCTTTTTGTCCACCTCAAGCTTTTCAATGCCGCGGTAAATACCTAGTCCGTGGTTTTCATGCACTACATAGTCCCCCACCGACAAATCGGTAAAGCTCTGTATTTTTTCACCCTCATAGGTGCGGTGACGCTTCTTTTTCTTCTGCTGCGCCCCAAAAATATCTGACTCCGTAATCACGGCAAACTTTAGGATAGGATACTCAAAGCCTCTTCTCACCTTGCCGTAGCAGACCATAATCTGCCCCTCGGAAAGCTCATGATCGTAGTTTTCAGTGTAAAAGCATGTGATTCCCTGGTCTGTGATATCCTCTGAAAGCCTCTTTGCCCTTGTCCTTGAACCGGATAAAAGAATTACTCTGTAGCCGTTTTTCTTATAGCGCTTTAAGTCCTTTATCAAAAGCTCAAAGCTGTTGTTGTATGGGCTGACGCTCTGACAGTGAATACCATAGCTTCCCAACTGGTGCAGTCCGTTTGCTTTATTATCGAGCGCAGCGAGTGCGATGCACGAATACTTCTCGAGCTTTGCCACAATCTCCTTTTCTGTAAAAAGACCGTTCATCTGCCCCGGAAGTATATATCCCATCGCAAGTCTCTGCTTCATGCTCTCTGAAAACTCAGTCTCTGTAAGCTTTCCCTGCTCTGTACATCTGGTCAGCTCATCGAAAAATATAAGGCTGTCCGATGGATTAAAATAATCCAAAAGCCCGACTCTCTCGTCAAAAAAGTACGACAAAAAAGCATCCATGCCCGCATACATGGACAGCTCTCCCCACTCCTCGATAAGCTCGTCTGCCATCACAGTCACTCTGTGTGCTTCCTCTGTCTTCATCTGCTTTCTAAGCTTGTCAGACACACGCTTTGCCTCTGCCTTAAGCTTGTCAATTCCCCCGGCCTTTTCCTCATCGCTAAGTACAAGCTCTGCCGCCGGATATATGCTCACCCGATCAATATTTTCAATGGATTTCTGGCTCTCGCAGTCAAAATATCTGATGGTGTCTATCTCGTCTCCCCACAGCTCAATTCGGATAGGATTCTCCTCCGTCAGCGGAAAAACATCAAGAATACCGCCCCTGACAGAAAACTGTCCCATCGTCTGGACCTGATACTCTTTTTCATAGCCCATTCTGATAAGAGCAGCCTGAATTTCCTTCAAATCCAAAAGCTGTCCCTGCTCAAGTGTAAGCACGTTTTCCCACATCTTTTCTATCGGCGCCATCGTATTCATCAGCGCATCAAATGTGGTCACAAGTGTCACACTCTCCTGCTCATGGATAGCCTTCAAAGCCCTGATGCGCTCCGCTGTCAGGAGATTGCCCCTGATATCCGACTGGTAAAAAAGCACATCCTTTGATGGATAATACACCACCTCTTTGTCAAAAAAACTGTACTCATCGTACAGTTCCTTCGCCTTCTGCTCTCCAAAGGTCACAATAAGCTTGTTTTTCCTGTGACCTCCAAAGGCATATATCATCTGTGATTTTTGCGCATCTATGCATCCCGTGACAGATATAAGTCCGGACGATTTTTCTGCCGTTTTTGTCATCTCCTCAAAGCCCGCAAGGGAAAGGAGTGGCTCTGTAAATGCTTTCACTTTCAATTCTCCATTTCTGTCTGTTCAAAATCACCTTGTCGATTTCCAGCTAGTTATATATGTTCATAGCCTTATCCGTCTCGCCCTGCATCATAAGAACTGCTGCATCCATCGCATGACCGATAGCTTCCTCCACCTTTGCCCTGTCCTCAGAACTGAAACGCCCGAGCACATGGTCAGCAAGATCCCAGCCCTGCGGCTTTTCTCCAACACCGACCTTGATACGGCTGAAGCCCTGTGTGCCGGTCATTGCAATGATGCTCTTAATCCCATTGTGACCGCCGGCGCTGCCCTTTTTGCGGATACGGATACGCCCCGGCTCAAGCGAAATATCATCAAAAATAACAATCATTTCCTCATCCGGATCAAGCTTATAAAAATTCATCACCTCAGCAACAGACTCACCGCTTAAGTTCATGTATGTCTGCGGCTTCACAAGCAGCACCTTCATGCCCTCAATCACTCCGCTTCCACAGAGCGCCTTGTGCTTTTTGTCTGTCACACTTATATTATATTTATCCGCAAGCGCATCTATCACATCAAATCCGATATTGTGCCTTGTGTGCTCATATTTTTTGTCAGGATTTCCAAGTCCTACTATAACGTACATCGTTTATCCTTTCTCTTTCTCATATCATTTACAATTCAAAATAAAACAAATACTGCTGGATAATTCCCGCCACACCCTTGTAGCGCTCAAAATCAAAGCCGTCACTATAATATTTGTCCAAAAGCTGCTTTACATGCGTATCTATCGGAAACGCATCCACATGATGCAAACCGAAAAGACATATGCAGTTCGCCACCTTTTTGCCAATTCCTTTGCGGGTAAGCAGGCTTTCCATCGCCTCATCATAGCTCATTTTGCGCAGATTATCAAGCCAGTCAGGATTATTAGCGCCATACTCATATATTTCCTTCAGATACGGTGCCCTATAGCCAAAGCCCATGCTCCTGTCATCAAATACCTCATCCGGTACCTCAAGAGGCTTGGGAAATGTATACAGTTCTTCCCCCTCTGCACTGCCGTCTATTTTATGTCCGCACCGCCTGCAAAGTAAATCCACACTGTTTGTGATTCGCTTTATGTTATTATTCTGGGAAATCATAAAAGTAACAATCATCTCCCACAAATCCTGCCTTAAAATGCGCACACCACTGCCATATGCATACGCCTCTTTCAGATGCGCGTCATCTCCGTCTGCTATAAGCTTTGCAATCCCCGCATAATCCGTATCCATATCCAGATAGCTTTTCCATATATTGTTCCAGTCTGCCTCATCACAGTCCAGCTCAAACTCATTCCCATCCTGCTTAATCCGAAGTGCCCTGTCAAATGCCACTACTGTGTATTCATTTTCTCCTGTATTCTTCCATCTGAAGCACTGACCACTGTCAGCAATCTGTTTTAAATCCAGATTATCTATTTTCGTCTTGTACATATCTGTTTGTCTATCCTCTTTTATTGTAGCTATACTCTAAAAAGCCGGTCTTTCTGTGGCTTATTGTACCACGGATAGACCGGTTTGTGTGAAATATATTTAGATTATTATACCAGCTCAGGTATTTTATATCCCGCCTTGCTCATCGCTTTTTCAAATTCATCAAGCGACATCTCAGCCTTCTCGGCACCTCTTTTTGCAGAATAGTCTCCCTCCTGTACTGAAAGATAAATTTCAAAAAGACGGCCCTGCTGCATTCCCTGTTGCATTCCTCTCTGCATGCCCTCCTGAATGCCGCGTTTTTTATGATCATCCCATGCCTTACACATATTTACCACCTCTTCCTTTTCATCATACTTAATGTCAGTTCCTACAAATAGATTGATAGCTGCTACTGTCTCAACGTCAACCCTTGTAAAGGTTTCGTCTTTTGTAATTAAATCATTCAGCTTTTCCTCATCTGACGCATTTTTCAATAACTCAAACAATGGCCTGAGCCCTGTCTCGAACTTGGAAAAGTCTGTAATTTCCAGTGGATTCAGCAAATTAATCCTGTAATCATTGATGAATGGGAGTATTCTTTCATCCATCTGTGGCATCATCTCTGCAAGGCTTCTTGGTCCATCCCACTGTGTAGTTCCAAGATACAGTGTGATTGTAATCACCGGCGTCAGCTTATCATCAAGTGTAAAGCCTGACAGAAACTCGTCCGAAGACCTGTAATCCCTATTTTTCCGGTGACGTTTCTTTGCCTCGTTGACCTGTTCTCCGTAATTCAATGCATCATAAATCATAGTTTTAACAGGCATCGCATAATGAATGTCTGTCTGCGCTTCTGCTCCAATTAAGATAACATACATTTGCCCTGTATGCTTCACGGAAACACTTTTTAGCAAATCTCTCCATTTCTGCTTAACAATCTGCTTCTTATCAATACCGAAAACTGATAACACCTCTGTGGTGTCACATTCCTTTAAATCCTCCGGTTTGATAACCTTCTCTCCGTCAAACAATACATAATTACAGATTTCACTAAACCTCGTATTGTCCGACAAATACTCCTTTGCCTTCGAGTCCTTTGTACCCAAATTAACCTCCTCTTCTTGCGTGAGCAGGAAAATCTGAAGTCGAATAAAAATACTGTATACTTATGCTTTCCACGTATATAATGTGTACAATAATCCCTTATATAAAAGCCGGCAAAATCCCCACAACCCGCTTTTCTCGCAATGTTTTCACATCTGACATTTCAATTTTCCTGCTATTAACTGGTAACATAAAGCATTGAAAATTTCCATGTCTTTGTCGAAAAATGCGAAGTGGTCTGCCCTCTTCAAAGTGATACGCACCGATAAAATATGCTGTGGTGTCGTATTTACAGAAATATAATGCTTTGAGTTGATTGTAACACAGAGAGGACAGTTTGTCATCAAATTTCTCTCTAAAAGACAAGGGTAAAAGACGAGGGTCTAAAATGAATATATGCTTACTTTTTATTCTCTAATCAAACCCTTATTACATAAAAACCGCGCAAGCCAATCTCCTCCGATGCACTTGCGCGATTTCGTCTGATATACACATACCAAAATTATTATTTACATTTGCTACAGCATTTGACTGTTTTATACATTCTCAATCTCTGTCTTATACTTTTCAAGAATCATATTCTGGATATTCTCGCGTGTGGCAGAGTTAATCGGATGGGCTATATCCCTGTACTCGCCATCGTTTGCCTTGCGGCTTGGCATGGCGATGAAAAGTCCCTTTTCTCCTTCGATTACCTTGATGTCATGTACCACGAATTCATCATCGATTGTTATTGACACAACCGCCTTCATCTTGCCCTCTTTTTCTACCTTACGAATTCTGATGTCTGTAATCTGCATATTTTTGTCCCCCTGGTCAGTTTTTAAATTACATATCTTATATTTTTTTCTTTTACTATCATGACTCCATCCTCACCACAATAACAGGTGTTTGGATTGATGGTTCCGCGGCTCTCTACGATGCAATTTTCGAGGTGCACATTGTCGCCTATGTAGACGTCATTGAGTATCACGCAGTTCTTCACTGTGGTGTTTTTGCCCACAAATACCTGCTTGAAAAGCACCGAATCCTCCACTCTGCCGTTTATGATACAGCCACTTGATACGAGGCTGTTTGAAATGTCTGATCCCGGATTAAACTTGGCCGGTGGCAGGTCGTCCACCTTTGAACAGATTGTCGGCTCCTCCCTGAAGAAATAGCTTCTGACGTCAGGTCTTAAGAAATCCATATTGGTCTTGAAGTATGCATCAATATCGGCGATATTGTTCCAATACGAATTTATCTTGTAGCCATATATTTTCTTTACATTTTTGTAGCGCACGAGGATATCATTTACGAAATCGAATCTGTTTTCCTCAGCTGCTGCCTCCAAAAGCTCTATGAGCTGTCGTCTTCTGATGACATAGATACCTGTGGAAATGGTATTGGATGAAGCCTCGATCGGCTTTTCATCAAACTCTGTGATTCTTGACTCCTCATCCATGCGTACCACACCAAAACGGCTGACATCGTCGTTGTACATCATGTCCTTGCATACCACTGTAATGTCTGATTTTTTCTCGATGTGAAAATCAAGCACTCTGTTGAAATCCAGCTTGTATACACAGTCACCGCTGCTGATGATGACATATGGCTCATGGCGTCTCTTGAGAAAATCAATATTCTGATACATCGCATCTGCCGTACCCCTGTACCAGTCACTGTTGTCCGCTGTGACTGTAGGTGTAAAGAGGAATAATCCTCCCTGCTTTCTGCCAAAATTCCACCATTTTGATGAGCTTAAATGCTCATTCAGTGAGCGTGCATTATATTGTGTCAATATCGCAACTGTCTGTATATGTGAGTTTGACATGCTGCTGAGTGAAAAATCTATAGCCCTGAAGCTGCCTGCTACCGGCAGGGCCGGTACTGCTCGTTTTGCTGTCAGTTCCTTCATCCTATTATTGTTGCCGCCGGCCAAAATTATTCCTATTGCCTTCATTTTCCGTCACCTGCCTTGATAATAACTTCTCCGCCCTCAAGCACACCATCTTTGTAATCCTCTTCGTATGTAACACCGGAGATTGCTGTATTTTTGCCTATCTTTACCCCGTCCGGTATCACAGAATCTTCTCCTATAGTGACAAGCCCAAATGAGTATATGCTCTCATTTAATACGTTCGGCTTCTCCTGTCCGAAGCCAAGTGTCACATTGTCGCCCACCTTGCAATTTTCGGCAATGATGGACTTGTCTATCGTGACATTGGAGCCTATCTCCGTGTCACGCATGATGATGGAATCACGTATTACTGCGCCTCTTCCAATCTTGACGTTGGCACCTATAACAGAATGTTCCACATGACCATAGCATTCACAGCCCTCACCCATGATGCTTCGCTCCACATGACCCCCTTTGGCTATATAAAGTGGCTCGATTGCATCGTTCTTTGTGTAAATCTTCCAATACTCCTCGTACAGGTTGAACTCCGGAATGATGTCCACAAGCTCCATATTGGCCTCCCAGTATGAGCCCAGTGTACCTACGTCCTTCCAGTATCCGTTGAACTCGTATGCAAACATACGTCTGTCGTTTTCAAAGCAGTATGGTATGACATGCTTGCCAAAATCACAGTTTTCCTGATTCTTTAGTGCAAGTAATGCTTCCTTTAGCACCGGCCATGAGAATATGTAAATGCCCATTGATGCGAGATTGCTACGCGGATGAACCGGCTTTTCCTCAAATGCATTGATGCGCTTATCATCATCGGCTATGACGATACCAAATCGGCTGGCCTCCTCGATAGGCACCGGCATGGTTGCTATGGTCACATCTGCATTGTTTTCCTTGTGGAAATCAAGCATCACCTCATAGTCCATCTTGTAAATGTGGTCTCCTGACAGTATCAACACATAGTCCGGGTTGTAACTGTCTATATACCTCATATTCTGGTAGATTGCATTGGCTGTACCTGTGTACCACTCGCTGTTGCCGCTCTTCTCATAAGGAGGCAGTATTGCCACTCCTCCATTATTCCTGTCGAGATCCCACGGAATACCTATTCCGATGTGGCTGTTAAGTCTGAGTGGCTGATACTGTGTAAGTACACCCACTGTATCAATGCCTGAATTGATGCAGTTGCTAAGCGGAAAATCTATGATTCTGTACTTTCCACCAAACGAAACTGCCGGTTTTGCTACGTCCGCTGTCAGAACACCAAGTCTGCTGCCTTGACCGCCTGCTAAAAGCATGGCTATCATTTCTTTCTTAATCACGTTATCACTCCTCGTCTGTCCTAATTTTTGTTGTGCCCATCCGGTCCCCACCACTTGTTTCTGTAATAACCGTATCTGTAATGCTTCCATAATAAATCACAATTGTTTCCATATAAATTATAGTTGCTGCTGCATAAATTGCAGTTACTGCCATATACTTTAACCCCATAAAATTCATATGGTCCGGATGAATTATTTTTATAAAAAAATTATACCACAGCCGCATTACCACTTCAACATTTTTCACAAAATCAAATAATATTTTTCTTTTTTTTCGACATTTTGCACAAGTGCCATTTATCGTATATCTGTTTAACCTGCTATGGTTCTTATCATTTGAAAGTCATGCCTGCTTTCACCTTATTTTTCCTTTGCAAATACTATATTTAGTTGTATAATTAATATAAAGTAACTATTCAGAACAAGAAAATCTGTTGCTTACATGCAATCATGACGCATCGGCTTTTTGTTCTCAGCGATTCTTAATAGTTACAATATAAATTATAATAAATCAGGCAGGTAAAATTAATGTATAAAATAGATTTCAGCAAACCAATACACATCCATTTCATAGGCATCGGCGGTATCAGCATGAGCGGTCTCGCAGAGATTCTGCATGAGGAGGGCTTTACAATTTCCGGCTCCGATTCAAAGGAATCAGACCTCACAAAAACTCTTGCTGCCAAGGGCATAAAAGTCATATATGGCCAGAGCGCAGACAATATCACATCCGGTATCGACCTGGTGGTTTACACTGCAGCTATCCACGAAAGCAATCCTGAGTTTGCCGCAGCAAAGGCAGCCGGTATTCCAATGCTTACAAGAGCCGAGCTTCTCGGACAGATTATGGACAATTACGATTATTCTATCGCTGTAGCCGGCACACACGGCAAGACTACCACCACATCCATGATCAGCGAGATTCTTCTCGCCGCCCAGACAGATCCTACCATTTCCGTAGGTGGTATTTTGTCATCTATCCACGGCAATCTGCGTGTGGGCGATTCAGAGTACTTCATCTCTGAGGCGTGTGAGTACACAAACAGCTTTTTGAATTTCAGACCACGCTACAGCATTATTTTAAATATTGAGGCTGAGCATCTGGATTTCTTCAAGGATATCAACGACATCAGACATTCCTTCCACGAGTATGCATCAAACACTCTCGCAGGCGGCGCTACCATCATCAATGGTGAGATTGACCGCTATGAGGAGATTGTCGCAGGGCTTCCTCAGAAGATTATCACCTATGGCTTTGATTCAAAATATGATTTCTATCCGGAAAATATAACCTATGACGATAAAGCTTGTGCATCTTTTACAGCTATGAGACATGGTAGTCCACTTTTCGACGTAAAACTCTCTGTTCCGGGCGCTCACAATGTAAGCAATGCGCTCGCAGCCATAGCTTTATCCACCACACTCGGTCTTAATGAGGAGTCTATCCTCACAGGCCTTGACAAATTTGGCGGTGCTGACAGACGTTTCCAGTACAAGGGCAAGGTAAACGGCGTCACAATCATTGATGACTACGCTCACCATCCAACCGAGATCCGCGCAACACTGACAGCTGCACAAAAATATCCACATGACAGGCTTGTCCTTTGTTTCCAGCCACACACCTATTCCAGAACCAAGGCATTCTTAAATGATTTTGCCGATGTTCTTTCAATGGCAGATGTTGTGGTGCTTGCTGATATCTATGCTGCGCGTGAGCAGAACACATATGGTATCTCATCTAAGGATATCCTGGATTTATTGCTCGAAAAAGGTGTGAATGCGCACTATTTCCCATCATTTGAGGAAATCGAGAAATTTTTATCAGAAAATTGTGTAAACGGTGACCTGTTGATAACAATGGGTGCCGGAAATGTAGTAGAAATCGGCGAAGACCTGCTTAAGAAATAAGTTATCCACGTTATCCACATACAAAATGTTAACAACTCTCATTTTGTGTGTGGATTTTTTAAATAATTTTCAACAGCTTATATACCCTGTGATACATTGATTTTTCAATTATTTTACACAGTTATCCACGTTATCCACATTTTTTTGTGGACTCAGAAAGCCCGAGTTTACAAGGCTTGTAGCACTTTTACCATCTTCACACGGTTAAAATATTGTGCTATAATTGCTCACAGGTTAAGCGAAAGAGAGTTTTTTATATGACAGCGATAAACATTAGCAGTGACATAGCAACATCATTCACTACTGTGTCAGATATTTTTATAGATCAATACATGCCAAAGGCAAACGGTGAGTTTGTCAAGGTATACCTTTATCTGCTCCGTGCGACAGGCTCCGGGGCAGGCATAGCAACTATTTCAGAGATTGCCGATCATTTCAGCAATACTGAAGCCGACATCATACGTGCCCTCAATTACTGGGTCTCTGAGGGCATTTTGCAGGTGCAAACCGGCGCTGATGGTCAGATTATTGGAATCAACCTCTGCAGTCTTTCTGTATCCGGTATGCAGGCTGCCCAGAGTAATATACAAAGCGCTGTGGCTGATAATGCCGCGCAGAATAATTTGCAAAACGGTGTTGTTAATAATGCTACGCAGAATAATTTGCAAAACAGCGTGGTTAATAATGCTGCACAGAATATTTCTACCGCGAATATTCGGATGCAGGATTCTGTTGTTGAAAAGCTTAAGAGCCAGACTCCTGACAAAGCTGCTTCTTCACAGAAGGAATACACACTTGATGAGATTAAGGAGTTTAGAAAGAATCCTGACATTTCAGAGCTTTTCTTTATTATAGAGACATATCTGAAGCATACGCTCTCATCCTCAGACACCAATATGGTGCTCTACTGGCTGGACGAGCTCCATTTTTCTACCGACCTGGTAGAATATCTCGTAGAGTACTGCATTACCAAAGGACATTCAAGCCTTCGGTACATGAACAAGGTCGCTCTCGGCTGGGCCGATGCCGGCATAAAGACCGTAGACCAGGCAAAGGACGATGCAGCCGCTCACTCACAGATTTACTATTCTGTAATGAAGGCTCTAGGCATCACAGGCCGCAATCTGGTTGACTCTGAGGTGTCACTCATCAACAAATGGGTCGGCGAATACGGTTTCGATATAGAGCTTGTAAAAGCCGCCTGCAGTAAAACTATTTCAGCTATCCAGAAGCCAAGCTTCGAGTACACAGACTCGATACTCGCGAACTGGAGGAAAAAGGATGTACATACATTAAAAGATGTGGAAGTGCTTGATGCCAACTTTGCAAAGGCCAATAAAGCCGCTGCTACAGGCTCATCACAAGGCACAAATGCTGCAAACGGTTCCTCAAAACCAAAAAGCAATAATTCAAGTTCCAAGAATAAATTTAACAACTTCAATCAGCGAAACAATGATTACGATAAGCTGGAGAAGCTGTTTCTAAATTCTACGGTATGATTTTTCAAGTTAGATTTACACATCCCAAGGAGGATATATGGCACTTACCAATGCTCAATATGATGAGATAATGCGAGGCTACGATAAACGCCAGCTTCAGAACAAATACATACATGACAAGCGTATTGAGGAAGCCTATCGCAAGGCGCCCCGCCTCAGGGAGATTGACTCAGAGATTGCATCCGCATCTGTCAGGCAGGCGTACAGGCTTATGGATGGTGATGAGAATGCTCTTGCCGCTTTACGCCTTGCAATCGAGGACTATAAGGAGGAGCGTGCTGCTCTTCTATCCACACTCGGATATCCGCTTGATTATTTTGAACCTATTTACACCTGTCCAGATTGCCATGATACAGGATACATAGACGGTCAGAAATGTCATTGTTTCAAACAGGCTATTATCAATACCGTTTATTCGCAGTCCAATATCAGGGAGATTTTGTCAAGAGAGAATTTTTCCACGCTCTCATTCGATTATTACTCAGATGAGCAGAAAAATCCTGCGACAGGGCTGTCTGCTCTTGCCACAGCAAAGCTTGCAGTGACGAACTGTCATGAATTTATAGACAATTTTGAAAACAAACCTAAAAACATATTTTTCTACGGTAATACCGGTGTCGGAAAGACTTTTTTATCTAATTGCATTGCAAAAGAGCTTTTAGATGCAGGTTACTCCGTAATTTACTTTACAGCATTCCAATTATTTGATATATTAAGCAAAGGTGTGTTTGAAAAGGATGCAGATGCTATCGCAGCGCACCAGAATATATTCGACTGTGATTTACTTATCATAGACGATCTCGGAACCGAGCTTTCCAACTCATTTACCACATCACAGCTTTTCCTTTGTGTAAATGAGCGCATACTGCGACAGAAATCTACTATTATTTCCACTAATCTGAATCTGGAGCAGATAGCAGAGATTTACTCCGAGAGAACACTTTCAAGAATTTCAAGCAATTATAGTTTTATCAAGCTCTTTGGAGATGACATACGAATTAAAAAGCGTCTTTCCAAATAACGCTTTTTATATTATATATTTAGTTTATTTATTATATGGTTATATGGAGGAATAACAATGCCAAACGATGAGAGAATTTTGGAGACTATGCCAACCGGTACACTTGGACTTGTTGCAACCGACAGTTGTATAGGTCTTGCCCAGAAGGTAGATGCATACTTACAGGGCTGGAGAGAGCACAGAGAGCACCAGCATGCTAACGAGAGTGCTTTCAAGGACTACTACAAAAACAGCTACATTATCAAGCCTTCTACACCTAGATTCGGTTCCGGCGAGGCTAAATGTGTTATCAACCAGTCTGTTCGTGGTTATGATCTGTACATCATGGTAGATGTAACTAACTACAGTCTTACCTACACAGTATGCGGTCAGACAAACCACATGTCACCTGATGACCACTATGCTGACTTAAAGCGTGTTATCGCTGCAGCCGGCGGAAAAGCAAGAAGAATAACAGTTATCATGCCTTTCCTTTATGAGAGCCGTCAGCACAGACGTACAGGCCGTGAGTCTCTTGACTGTCCATTGGCTCTTCAGGAACTTATCAACATGGGTGTAGACAATATCATCACCTTCGATGCTCATGACCCTCGTGTGGTAAATGCTATTCCTCTGAATGGTTTTGAGAATGTAATGCCTTCTTACCAGTTCATCAAGGGTATCTTAAAGAACGTAAAGGATATCACTATTGATGCTGACCATCTTATGATTATCTCTCCTGATGAGGGCGCTACGAACCGTGCTATCTACCTTGCAAACGTACTCGGAGTAGACATGGGTATGTTCTACAAACGTCGTGATTACAGCCGCATCGTTGACGGACGTAACCCTATCGTAGCTCATGAGTTCCTCGGAACAAATGTGGAGGGTAAGGATGTTCTTATCATCGATGATATGATTTCTTCCGGCGAGAGTATGATAGATACAGCAAGAGAGCTCAAGAAGCGTAAAGCTAACAGAATCTTTGTTGTTTCTACATTCGGTCTCTTCACAAACGGCTTCGCTTCATTTGACAAAGCATACGAGGAGGGTCTCATCTACAGAGTAGTTACAACAAACCTTATCTACCAGTCACCGGAACTTCTCTCTAAGGAGTACTATATCAGCTGTGACATGAGCAAATACATCGCATACCTCATTGATACATTAAACCACGACTGTTCTATCAGTGATCTTCTCTCACCATATGACAGAATCAAGAAGTGTGTTCAGAAGTACAATGACGAGCAGGCTGCAGCAAAGAATAAATAATTAATCGTATTTAAAAAAGCCGTGTGAAATTAATATGTACCCCTTTTACTGGACATCCAGTGAAAGGGGTATTTTATGCGTTACAGTTACGAATTCAAACGAAAGGCAATCGAACTATACAGGCAAGGAAAATGGATTGAACCACCAGCAGACATCACAAACCTAAAGAATTTTCATGACATGATTGTTAAATGGCACCATTTGGAAGAAGTAACATCTCCTGATTGTTTAAAACACCACAGCCAAAATAGAAAATGGACTCCAGAGGAAAAATATGAACTTGTTGCACAGGTTATAGCCGGGGCTACTATTTCCTCAGTTGCTTATTCCGTAGGTATAAACATAGGATTACTTGCTCAATGGATTCGCAAATATAAAATATGGGGTTATAATGGACTTGTAAACCGAAAGAAAGGTCGGAAACCAAAGGAGCCAACAATGAAAAAAATGAACATTAATAATCCTCGCGAATTAGAAGAATCGGAATATGAAGAACTGATTCGTCTACGTGCTGAAAATGCTTATATAAAAGCAGAAAATGAAGTAATAAAAAAAGAGATCGCCTTGAGAGAAGAAAAGGAAGTTGCGCTACTCAAGGCGAAAAAGCAGCGCTTATCAAAGAACTCAGAGAAAATGGTTTCGTCGAAAATGAAAAATACGATCTGTTTCCGGATGCGTGATTTGAGAGCTGTTTTGGAAATGCAGCGAAATAAATGAGTACAAAGAATGGAGAAAGAAAAATGGCTAAAAAAAGTGGATTACAAAAAATATAACTGCGTATTAGAGATGAGCAAATGGATGGGAAGCACACCGAAAGCCTTTAAAGCGGCAATCCTGAAAGAGGCTGTGCGCCAGAATGCGAACAGCGGTGGGAAGGTGGAAAAGAGGAAATAAGAGCATGCAGAGCCGAAAAGCATAGAAAAGGCAATGCAATAAAATATGGTGAAGGCGAAAGATATGACGACAATTATACTGTGAGATAGATTCTATGGAGTTGTGTGTCTGGAAGGAAAAGCATCTGCAAAGGGCATGCAGCGGAGATGAATGGATTTTCCGGGAGAAAGAAAAAGAACCGGAAGGCATCCGGGTGAATTTTGATGTGACGCATGCATATGAGATATTCAGCTGTCTGGGCAGGTATTGGGGCGATTTCAATTCTTGCCCGGACAGCGAAACCATGGGACGGGTGGCAAAAAGATGGGAAGAAAAATATGGATTAAAGCCGGTGGAGCTTTGTGCAGAAATTGTAAACGGAAAAGAAAATCAGCAGATCGAGACAATCAGCAGAACAGGGAGGATTACATTATGGTGGGATTAGTGCATAGCTTAAAAAATAAAAAAGAGGTTTTTATGAATGTAAATGATCTGGCAAAACAAGTTTCTTCAATCATCACACCGCAAACCGACAATTTTTACCGCGACATCCGCATCTATGGTCATTTCTTCCACAATACAAACGACACGATGTGGTGGGGCGATGTAGGAATGAAATTTCTGACGCGCGCTCCGTTTGATGTCCGGTGGCTGCGAGAGGAAAGATTAGACGATCCATATGGCGGATTTCTGTATGACGCCACGGTAGAAGATAAAGCCCTTATTATGTTTAAACATAAATACAACCAGGAAAAATATGATAAACCTGGGGCTGATTTTTCATCCTGTTCCTACGAATTTTTCTATTCCAATCATCCGTTTTTGCGAACCGGATTGTGGAGTGGAACCATGCGTCCACGCTATGCGTATGTTGTCGATTTGAAAAACAAAAGCTTCAAACTGGCATCCCAATGGAAAACAAAGGTACCGCCTTACGACACGAAAGAGAAGTACGAACGCACGGAGCTGAATGAAATTTACAACACGCTGCAAAAGGAACTGGATGGAATCGCAGATCAGGTGCAGGCAGAATATCTTGAGATGCAGCGGAAAGCAGCCAGAGCAGCGTATGTGAGGGCATGTTTTGATCCGGTTAACGGACGTGAGGATAAAGAAGCCTTAGAAGAATATTATCGTGCCGAGCAGGAATTTGTGAAAGCTTTGTATACCTTGGCGGAAGCTGTCCTGAAAAGAAAGGAATGCACAGTGATTTATGATTTTCTGTCGGAATCCGGTACACTGACCAATAACAGAATTTCTATGCTGGCATTTCTTGCGGCAATTGAGAAAACAAGAATCTGGTAATGGACAGAAACTTCCCGATGTAAAAGAAAGGCAACAGAAGAAGTGGCCAAAAGAGTGTCCACATGCAGGAACGGTTCCATGATAAGATAAGGCATACCCGGAAAGTAAACCACAAGTTCAATGCAAATGCCGGAGAGAAGTGGAATAATAGGAGTACATCAGAACACCGGCGGATGCATCAGAATATCGAACAGATCAGGAGGAACAACTCGATATGACGTTGAACGAACTTTTCGCAATTCAGGAAGCAGACGTAACAAAAGAATTCCTGTTGAAAGCCGGCTGGAGTGAGATCGCAGAAGAACC
>ENA-OQKQ01000272-OQKQ01000272.1-human-gut-metagenome-genome-assembly--contig:-NODE-272-length-19802-cov-2.358323_pt1 | contig 19802 bp, 25 predicted proteins | sample MGYA00242651_ERZ504803 | MGnify/ENA primary metagenome ERZ504803 (study PRJEB26092, sample SAMD00036380) | human gut metagenome | host: Homo sapiens | study: EMG produced TPA metagenomics assembly of...
GCCGCATAAGTGTTAATTTAACGCTTAACGAACTATTATCATAAATTAAATTGAATAAACTTTGCTGATTATCAAATTATTATTATAACTTTGCGATTATTCTAAAAAACGTTTGCCTATTAAGAACGTTTTTTGATTAGGAATGACAAAGTTATTTTATATACTCAGTTTGCTGATTATTAAAGTAGCAAGCAATTACATTAGTACACATTTATGGTCAGGTGAAAAAAACTGAAGAAACGCGTATTATTGCAAACTTTGATTCTAACAGCCTGCTTCCTGCCCACTCATGGACAAGACAGTTTTTTATGTTTCCAAACAAATGTTCAAAAGAGTAATATCAGCATACACGAACAAAGAATGAAACATCCCGGGCATTCCCAAACCGCGTGTGTTCACTCTAAGCATATCGGCATTGGAAATGAAGATACCGGCAATGACCATGGAGCCGGAAAAACGAAATACAATAAGTCGGTTCCATTTCTCGCCCTGAAAACAACATGCTGTTTGACATTGCTTTAATACCAAACATAGAAGTCGAAGTTCCCGTTGGCAAATGTTGGTCGCTCAACGGCGAATTGATGTTTCCGTGGTGGCTGTTTGATAACGACAAATACTGTATGCAAATATTATCCGGAGGACTGGAAACACGTTACTGGCTAGACAACAAGAAGAAACGAAATATCCTTACGGGGCACTTCGCCGGGCTGTATGCCGGAGGCGGAAAGTACGATTTGCAATGGAAAGAGAATGGCTATCAAGGAGAATTCTTCATTGCCGCAGGAATCAGCTACGGATATGCAAAACGCATTTCCCGAAATCTGCATTTGGAATTCAACCTCGGAATAGGAGTGCTGAGAACCTATTACAAACATTACCACGCCAACGATAACCATCAGACATTGTTGTGGCAAAACAACGGACGATATACATGGTTTGGTCCCACCAAAGCTAAAATCTCCCTTGCATGGATATTAAACCATAAAGTAAAAGGAGGTGTAAAATGAGAATGCGTTTTATCTTGCTTTCCTTTCTGCTTTTCATATCTTGCGATAGGCGCGAACTTACCTACTATGAAGTTGTGGGAGTCACCCTCATGGCAGACTGGAGCCAAGCCGGACTGGAGGGAGAAGACACCTATGGCGCGACGGCCGTTTTCTATCCCCAAAATGGAGGAGTGCCTCAAACCGTACTGATGGGTAATCGTACTCACGCCATCACCCGTTTGCCCAAAGGACATTATAACGTGATCTTATTCAACCGTTCATTCAGTGATTTCGGCGGCATTGCTTTCCGAGGAGAGAATGCTTTCCACACCTTCGAAGCGTATGCCAAACAATAGAAAATCGTTCCGCAAGCGAAGTTAGCGTTACCTCACCCGAAAAGCTGGCAACCTGCGTCATCGAGGGATTTGAAGTGACGGACAACATAGAATGCTCACTGCACTTCACCCCTACCGAGCTGACAAGCACAGTGAAAGTGCAGATTAGCATAGACGGACTGAACAACATAAAAGATGCTACTTGCCGCCTTGGAGGCATCCACGCCTCCATATTGCTGCACAACGGCCAATGCGGTGAAAAGATGATTACACAGGAATTTTCCATAGGAAACCCGACCTTCCACGAAGGATCTTTCACCGACGGCACTCTTACAGGCGAAATCTGTGTTTCGGATTTGACGAAGAAACCGACCACAGCATGAGTCTGAGTGCCAATCTAGTAGACGGAAAGACTAAGATAGAACAAAACTTCGATAAAGTGAGTATCTCAAAAGACACAGATGAAACAGGTGCCATCTACCTACATATAGAAGCAAAAACACCCGGACGAATACCTGATGTAGAACCTGAAAAAGATCCCAACTCCGGTTTCAATGCAGATGTAAACGACTGGGGGAAAGAAGAAAACACAGAATTGCCTTTGTAAAACAAAAGTATAATACTAATCAATAAAAAAAATGAGAACAAAACATTTATTAATGGCGATAGCAACGTTACTGGTGGCAGGTTGTTCGCAGAATGAAATTACGGAGGTCAGAACAGTCGGTAATCCAGCTGTCGGATTCGATGTCTACACGGGGGTGGCGACCAGAGGCACAGATGTTTCTACCACAACCATGCAAGGAACATGTGACGAGACCCATTATGGCGGTTTCGGCATTATGGGATATTACACAGGGAGTAAAAATTGGGATGAGGCTAAAGGAACCGTAACTCCATCTTTTATGTTCAATCAAAAAGTGACTTATGACACAAATGCAAATGAATGGACTTATTCCCCGACAAAGTATTGGCCGAACAACACGACAGACAAAGTGTCTTTCTTTGCCTATGCTCCTTATGAGAGCAATGTATCCGGAGGCCGTGTAGGAATCGTGACTTCCCAAATTGATGATACCGGCATACCTTCTATTGATTTCACATTGAAAGAAGCAACCAAAATTGATGAAATGGTAGACTTGGTTGTAGCTGTAAGAATTAAACCAAAACAGCACAAGATGAGGCCATACAATTCAACTTCAGGCATACAACTTTCTAAAATAACACATAGCGGAATTGCAAATTTGAGCAAAGCGTAGCGAATTAGCTGAAAGAGCGTTCGTTACGCTTTGTTTTTCTATTGTGCAGAGCCAACGGAATGCACCCCGAAGCCAAACGGTGCAGAAGTTCAGTTACCACCTCGTTACTCCCGTAACGGGTGCAAATTTCTTGCTAAAAGGTTCTTTTTCTGCGTTTTGCGTTGATTTACATAACTGTCGGTAACTCACTAAGAACTAATTTTGTAACCAAAAAAAGGAGTGAGTTATGCGTAGTACATTCAAGGTATTATTTTACGTGAAGAAAGGCAGCGAGAAGCCGAACGGCAACCTGCCTTTAATGTGCCGTATCACGGTGGACGGCGAGATTAAACAGTTCAGTTGCAAGATGGACGTTCCCCCACGGTTGTGGGACGTGAAGAACAGCCGTGCTTCGGGCAAGAGCGTCGAAGCACAGAAAATCAACCTTGCGGTAGATAAAATCCGTGTGGAGGTAAACCGCCGCTATCAAGAGTTAATGCAGACGGACGGTTATGTTACCGCCGCCAAACTCAAAGACGCCTATCTCGGTATCGGCGTCAAGCAGGAAACTTTGCTGAAACTGTTCGAGCAGCACAACGCCGAGTTTGAGAAGAAAGTCGGGCACAGCAGGGCGCAGGGTACATTTACCCGTTATCGGACGGTCTGCAACCATATTCGGGAGTTTTTGCCCCATACCTACAGGCGTGAGGATATTCCGTTAAAGGAACTCAACCTCACGTTCATCAACGATTTCGAGTATTTTCTGCGCACGGAGAAGAAATGCCGCACCAATACCGTGTGGGGCTACATGATTGTGTTGAAACACATCGTTCCATTGCAAGGAACGACGGGCGTTTGCCGTTCAATCCCTTTGCCGGATATATCAACTCTCCCGAAAGCGTGGATAGGGGCTACCTCACCCAAACGGAGATACAGACGCTCATGGACGCACCGATGAAGAACGCCACCCACGAGCTTGTACGGGACTTGTTCGTCTTTTCTGTTTTCACGGGTTTGGCGTATTCGGACGTGAAGAACCTCACCGCCGACCGCCTGCAAACATTCTTCGACGGCAACCTGTGGATAATCACCCGAAGAAAGAAGACCAACACCGAATCGAACATCCGCCTTTTGGACGTTCCCAAACGTATCATCGAAAAGTACAAGGGACTGGCAAGGGACGGTCATGTTTTCCCCGTTCCGAGTAACGGAAGTTGCAACAAGATACTTAAAGAGATAGGCAGACAATGTGGTTTCAAGGTACGTTTGACCTACCATGTGGCACGCCACACGAACGCTACGACCGTACTTTTATCGCACGGTGTACCCATCGAAACGGTGAGCCGTCTTTTAGGGCATACCAACATAAAGACCACCCAAATTTACGCCAAAATCACCGCCCAGAAGATAAGCCAAGACATGGAAACCTTGTCGCACAAGTTGGAAGATATGGAGAAGAATATCTGCCGAGCCATCTAATTAAAAACAGAATACCGATGAAAGAAGAAAGGAATATTATCACGATGGACGAGCAGGGCAATATCTTCCTGCCGAGCGATATAGGTGCAATCGCCATGACCGAGTGGGAAATCTGCGAACTGTTCGGGGTTATCGCCCCGACGGTTCGGGCAGGGATAAAGGCACTCTGCAAAAGCGGAGTTTTGAGTATATATGACATAAAGCGCATTATCTGCATATCGGACAGATACAGCATAGAGGTTTACAACCTTGAAACGATAGCCACCCTCGCTTTCCGTATCGAATCGTTCGGGGCGGCGAAAGTCCGCAAAGTGTTGTTGGAGAGGATTATGCACGGGCGAAAAGAAAAAACGACGGTGTTCGTGTCGGTTGTTTCGGACGGCAAGCCCAACAGCCGTTGGAAAGCATGATGATATACCAACATATCAACATACCAACATGCAAACGTACCAGCATACCAGCATGCAAACATGCAAACCTATCACTATGGTGATATATATTGCAGGTTCTATTCCTCTTTTCAGAGGAAAGCGGAGCAATCATTTCCGTTTACAAAGGCAAAGCAAGCACGGGGCTTTATGTCGGCTAAAAGGTCAGGCGGCTGCGCCGTTTCCCGATAAATCTTCCTCTCGCTTCGCTGCGAGCGTATTTATCGGGAAAACCTTGTATCCGACCGCCCCGTGCAAAAGAGCCTTTGAAAACGGAAACGACCGCCCCGCCACCCACCGACCGAAAGGAAAAAAATAAGGGTGGGGTTATATGGGTAAGCAGACGGCAGGGACAGCCACCGCAGAAAGGCAGACGGACGGTACGCCGCAGGGTATTTACGGAGAAAATACCGTAGCTTATTAGGGAATTTTCCGAGCCGCAATACTACGTATCGCTGAAAATTCCCCAATAAGGCAAGGGGCAAGCCCCTCTGCACACCCCGTTGAGGACGGCATTTCGCCGCCCTCAAAGATAGTCAAGTTTATTGTTTCACAAGCTAAAAAAGAAAGGAATATATATGGGTTTCGTAGTATTGCACATGGAAAAGGCGCACGGTTCCGACAGCGGAACGACCGCCCACATCGAGCGTTTTATCATCCCGAAGAACGCAGACCCCGACACGGACGCACCTGAACCGAAAACTCGTTGCGTACCCCGACGGGATAAAAGACCGTTCGGCGGCTATCCAGAGAAGATTAGAAGAAGCTGGGCTGACACGCAAAATCGGAAACAACCAAGTACGGGCAATCCGCATCAACGTGTCGGGAACGCACGAGGACATGGAACGCATCGAAAGGGAGGGACGTTTGGACGAGTGGTGCGCCGACAAGTATGAAATACTTCGCCGACACGTTCGGAAAGGAGAACATCGTGGCGGCGCACCTGCATCGGGGACAGGGAAACGCCCCCACATACCACGTCCACGCTCGTTCCCCATCGTCAAGGGAGAGCGCAAGCGCAGGAAACGGGAGGAGCAGACGAAGAAGCGATACCGCAAGAAGCCGACCGACACCGTAAGGCTATGCGCCGATGATATTATGACACGGCTGAAATTGAAGTCTTACCAAGATACCTATGCCGAAGCGATGGCGAAATACGGGCTGCAAAGGGGCATAGACGGCTCGAAGGCTCGCCACAAGTCCACGCAGCAGTATTATCGGGACATACAGAAACTCGCCGACAGTCTTAAAGCGGAAGTGGTGGACTTGCAGCAGCAGAAAGAAACGGCGCAGGAGGAACTAAGGCAGGCGAAAAAAGAGATACAGACCGAGAAGCTGAAAGGGCGGCAACCGCTGCAGCCGCCAACATCGCCGAGAGTGTCGGTTCTCTTTTCGGGAGCAACAAGGTCAAGACACTGGAGAGGGAGAACACCGCCCTGCATAGGAAGGTAGCCACACACGAGGAGACCATCGAAGCCCTGCAAGCCGAGATACAGACCATACGGGCAGACCACAGCCGCCAAGTGCTGGAAATGCAGCAACGGCACTTGCTGGAAAAGAACGAGACGGTAACAAAACATCAAACGGAAGTATCAAGGCTTAACGCCTTGTTGATAAAAGCCACAGAATGGTTTCCTGGTTTCGTGCTATGCTCCGTATTGAGAAATTGTGCCTTGCTGTCGGTTTTACCCATGAACAGACCGCCCATTTAATGACAGGCAAGCCATTGCCGTACAACGGCGAACTCTATTCCGATGAGCATAGGCGTAAGTTCAAGACGAATGATGTTACTGCCAAAGTTGGTACAAACAATGGAAAGCTGATACTTGCCATTGACGGACTGCATATCGGGGAATGGTTCAAGAAACAATTTGAACGATTACAACAGAATGTCGGCTTGAAGCCTATTCAGAAAAAGATAAAGGCTTCAAGCTATAGTCAATCATGCGCATCACATACATGGAGGACATTTTTTGTCCCCCATGTATATATAGAGTCCAAGACTAACTCATGTTATTCCCAAGAAATTACTCATACGGTCAATACACCGTTTCTTTTGATTGAGATTAGGATGAACGTACAGATTAAGTGTCGTTGCCACATTTGAGTGACCGAGTATGACACTGACAGTTTTATAATCACACTGGCTTTCAATACATCGGGTCGCAAATGTATGCCTAAGTCCATGAAAGACCAAGTGGGGAATATCCAATCGTTTTAGCAACCTGCCAAAATAATCACGATAAGAACGGGGCTCTTTAGATTGTGTGGAAGTGCCTACCACGTATGGGGATTGAGATTGTTTCCTTACCATTTTCAACGCTTGGAGAAGCTGTTTGGATATAGGAATCTCACGATAGGAATTCTTGGTTTTTGGGGAAGAGTGAACCCTTTCTGTAGATTTCAACTCACAGTTATATATTCTGCCTACATTTTAACAACATTCTTAAATATATCACCCGATATCTTATCTAAACGCATCGCATCCCTTAAATAATTGTTATTTAAGCCTGCCGCTACATTAATTCCCATTTCTACAATTCTAGAAACAACCGTACCGATGGCTGCTCCAATAACGCCAAGTCTAGGAAAGCCAAAGTGACCAAAAATCAAAATATAGTTGATGCAAAAGTTAACAATAACCGCAATAACACTTGCCTTCATTGGCAAAACTGTATTCCCTGTCTCTCTAAGTGATGAAGAAAACACTTGTGTAATCGCAAATGGAATCAATCCAATCAACATCACATCCATATATTGCTTGCCAAAGCTCAATGTTGTCAAACTATCTGTCGGATCATCATTTAGATATAAAGAAATCAATGAAGGCCCCAACACTTTAAAAATGCATATGGCCAATATTGAAATTAAAATGCCAAGCAACATTTTAATTCGGAAACAATTGTGTACACCATCCCTGTTTCCACGTCCATAAAATTGTGCCAAAAATATTCCAGCCCCTGACATTGCGCCAAAAACACTCACATTAAATACTTGAAATAACTGATTTGAAATAGATACACCACTCATGGATAGTGTTCCTAATTGTCCAATCATAATGTTGTCTAATAAACTGGCAAGATTCGTAAACCCATTCTGTATCACAATCGGAATACATACAATCAAAACCATTCGATAAAACTTCTTATCTCCAATTAACGATTTCATGCCCTTCCCCCTCTATAGTAAGAAATACCGAGAACATTTAATGATTCTCGGTATTATTTTTGTAGTAACACAATGCACCTAATAAATTGGCATCATTGTTAAATTTACATGCTTTAATATCAGGGTTTTCTAAAGTTGGAAACCATTGTGTCAAGCCTTTCATATTTTCTTTGATACACGCAATGAGTTTAGGCTGTGCCGATATGCCTCCACCAATCAAAATGGTATCCACATCTAATAGCAACTGAAGATTGTTTAACATCCAAGCCAAATTTTGGCAATATTCGTTAAAACCTGCATATACTCTTTCATCATCTAAATGATCAAAAAGTTCTTTACCCGTTAAACCCGTTGCTTTTTCAAGGCCATCTTTTCCAAAGCATGCTGCCATCGTATTCTTAAAAGTCTTTTCTGTATCCATATGCGCATCCGAATACTCTCCAGCCAATAAATGCGATCCTTCATACACCTTATGATCAATTACAATTCCCATTCCAATATATGTACCTAACACAACAACAAGTGCATTTTTTGAATCCATAAGATTGCCATATCCAAGTTCTGCCCACGTTGCACAACGGCCATCGTTTTCAATTGTAACTTTGCAATTTTTGATTTCTTCCAGCCTATCCCTTAATGGATAATTTGATAAAAATGAAAGTTTTCCTGTAATAAACGTCTTTGAATGATCCTCATTCAATATTCCAGGCATACTAATCGCAATTCCATCATAAAAAAATGGTAAATCACAAATAGATTGTACTATTTTATCAGCCGTATCTAAAGTCGGATACTCTCCCTTATGTTGGATATTCCCTGACTCATCGCATAATCCATATTTAATATTGGTTCCACCAATGTCTATTGTTAAAATCATAATTTATGAGATGTTGAAATTGTGTAACTATATAAATCGCCACGATAGTAACACATTGTATACTCCATCTTCTGACCTTCTTTATCAAAAGAAACACGTTTACGAGCTAAAACAGGCTGATCTTTACGTAATTTTAATGCCAAACATATTTCTTCACTTGGATTGATTGCGGAAAACTCCTCATCAATACGTGCAGGTGCACCAATCATTTCATAAATAGATTGTGTTTGTTCTTCCATATTCAAGGGAATATTTAAACTTAGCGGAAAATACGACACAAAATACACCAGCAATACATCATCTGCTGTACGCACTCTTCGAACACAATACATCACTTCTTCGTTCAATCCAAACAATTCTCTTGTAGCTTGATCCGGGATTTCTTTTGTGATGTGAAAAGACTTCGTTCCAGGTGTTCTTCCTAAAGCTGTCATTTCATCTGTAAAACTACGGATATGCGACAATTCTTCTTTGATTTTAGGTCTATATGTCACAAACGTACCCTTGCCACGGCCACGCTTTACCATACCTTCCTGTTCTAATTCAAGATAGCTTGTCTTGCCGTAATTCTTGAAACATCGTACATCTCTTGAATTTCCATTTCACTATCAACGCGATCTCCTACAGCCAATACTCCTTCTTGAATATCTTTTTTTGTAGAATTCCTTAATTTGTTTATAGTAAGGTAGATGACCTGGCGTTGTATCCAATTTGTGCATAACATGATCTCCTTATATTTGATATAACAATTATAGGCCACTCCTTCTTTGCTTGTCAATTTCAATCCACTCATCCAATGTCATCGGCACATAATCGCTATACATACAAAAACATTAATAAGCTGACAAGGCACGTTTTCCATTTGACCATCTGAAATTCTTGGATGTTTTGTTGATGAATATAATCTTGATAAGCATCCAAAAATTGTTGATCCTGTGTTGCATGAATATGTCCATGCAACATAAAAGTTTTAGGATTACCAAACTCATCCCTTCTATATTGCCCATTGTAACAAGCAATTGGATAATGAGATAATACAACCTTTCGTTTATTCTCATTTAATTCCGCATAATCTTTGATCCAAACAAATCTTGAAGTATCAAAATTTTTATCATCTAAAAAACGATCATGATTTCCGCGAATCAAATAAATCTTACCCTTTAATTCATCTAGAATTTCTGTTGTTTCCTTTGCGTTTCCCCATGAAAAATCACCAAGCACAACAACCTCATCATTTTTACGCACTTTACTATTCCACTGATCAATCATATATTCATTCATTTGATCAATATCGTCAAAGCCTCTTTGATCCATCTTTTCATTTAATGAACGATGGAAAAAATGTGTATCCGCAATATAATAACGCATCTTTTAACGCATCCTTTCAAACTAGAAAATAGCGGAAATTCCGCTATTTTGTTATACACGCAAACCCCTCTTCTTTAAAAGCATTTTGCGTTTTCTTTAAACTTACATAATCCGATTGGGCTTCCCCTTTATCCAACAAATTATTTTCAATCAACATATCTATATTGGCTGTTTTAAAATCCATTTCCAACGTCACTTCAACCTGTTTGTCCTTTAGTTGTGTTGAAGCTTGTACTCCTTCAATCGAATTGTATTTATCATCTAATGAAGAGTTGATTTTTGATTGAATCTGTTCTGAATTCATATCGTCCGTTATACCCAAATCCGAAAAACTCATTGTAAATTTTTGTGTCATCTTTTGAATCTTATCCCCTTTTGCTTCAAAAGTAACCTGTTGAGAAGAATCATTTTTACAATCAATTACCTTAATTTTATTTGTCTTTTTTACTGTTACAGGCGCCTTTTCTGTTGACTTACTCTTTTGATGCGTAAGATCACTTACTTTTGTACACCCACAAAGCAATAGACTTATACACAACAAATATTGAATTCGCATAAGTATTCCCCCTTATGCCAATCATTTTATCATGAAATCAAATGTTCATCCACAAAGTTCGAAAGTTCATCCAAACCAGACTTAAATTGCTTACTATCTTGAGCTAATCCCAAACGAAAATAATATTCTTTATCAAAACATGATCCGGGCACAAAAAACACGCCTTTTTCTGCCAATAATAATTCCGCAAATGTCTCACTCTTTAAATCAAAATAATACTTTAAAAAACACACCGTTCCACCACTAGGCAATACACATTCAAAGCGAGGATTTTCTTTAAGCCATTCACATACAATACTTTTATTAGATGAAATAATTTTCTTAGCCCTTAATATCAATTCATCCTTATGTTTAAGAGCAATCCATCCCAATTTGTCCACTAAAGGACCTGTAGAAATCATAGAATAATCTCTTCTCACATTGATTTGATGAATCACATACTCATTGGCTTTGATCCAGCCAATGCGTAATCCAGCAAGTGAAAACACTTTACTTAAGCTCGATGTTGAAATTCCATTTTCATATATATCACTAATTGAGACTTCTTGATTTAAACCACGATATACCTCATCACAAAGAATATAAGTACCATATGGTTTGCATACTTCAATCAATTCATTTAGAAACTCATTAGAATATTCTGTTCCCGTTGGATTCGATGGATTATTTAAAATAATCATTTTTGTTGAGGCATTCAGCATCTTTCTAAACTTTTTTACACCAACCTGCCAATCATATTCATCAAGCTCAATTAAGCGCACCTTGCATCCAATTGATTTTGGAATATCTACAAATTGCTGGTACCCAGGAACAACACAAATCACTTCATCCCCTTTTTCCAACAATGTATTCATCACTAATTCATTGGCCTGCAGACAACCTTGTGCCGTTGTGATATTGTCAATCGTTCCACTCGCATATAAAAATAAGATTTCTTTTTTTAATTCCACATCCCCAGTGATTTTACCATAATCCAAAGTCAATTCATTAAAATCAAAATCCTCATAATCCAATAATTCCTGTAAAGTTAATGCTTTTACACACGTATCCGTCATATTATAGATGGCATCATTTTCATAATCATTCATCCATTGTTCGACTTTAAAATCCGGCAATCTCATTCGTAGAATACCTTACTCAAGAAATCTTTTGCACGATCCGATTGAGGACTCGCAAAAAACTCTTCGCTTGTGTTTTCCTCTACAATTTCTCCTTGATCCAAAAAGACAACTCGAGTTCCCACCTTTCTGGCAAAACCCATTTCATGTGTAACAACAACCATCGTCATACCTTGCTTACCAAGATCTTTCATTACTTCAAGTACTTCCTTGATCATTTCAGGATCCAAAGCACTTGTTGGTTCATCAAACAACATAATATCTGGATTCATACATAGTGCTCTTGCAATCGCAACACGCTGTTTTTGCCCACCTGATAGATTATTTGGATACGCATCTTTCTTTTCTAATAACCCAACTTTATCTAAATATTCTAAAGCTGTTTTTTCTGCTTCCTCATTCGTTTTATTTAAAACTTCAACTTGAGCTAATTTACAATTTTGTAAAACCGACATATTCGGAAATAAATTAAAATGTTGAAACACAAATCCCATACGATTTCTTTGCGCACGAAATTTTTTTTCATCATTTGGATTCATCCATTCATCATCCATATAAATTTTACCTGTATCCACATGTTCTAAGCCATGAATACAACGCAATAATGTACTTTTACCCGATCCACTAGGGCCAATCAACGAGATAATATCCCCCTTATTGACTTCTAAGCTTACATTTTTTAGGGCACGTGTTTTATTAAATTGTTTTGAAACATTCTCTACTCTAATCACTTACAGCCAACCTCTTTTCCACTTTATTTCCAATACAAGAGACAATACATGTCATAATCAAATAGAATATTGCCGCAAGCATATATGGCGACATTACATCATAATATTCAGCCCCAATAACTTGAGCTCCTTTTAATAGTTCAACCGCTCCAATACAACTAATCAAAGAACTATCTTTAATCAAAGTAATAAATTCACTGATCAATGGTGGTACTACAAGCTTAAACGCTTGGGGTAAAATGACAAGTTTCATTGTCTTCCAACTTGATAATCCTAATGTTTCACAAGCTTCCCATTGACCTTTATCTACTCCATTAATGCCTGAACGCAAAAGTTCAGTTTGATAAGCGCCAGAATTAATACTTAAAGCTATCATACCAATCACAATTGGATTGATTCTTAATACATGACCTGTAAAAGCTGTATAGATAGATGGAATAACTGAGAAGATAATTAAAATCTGTAGAAGCAATGGGGTTCCACGAATGATTGTGACATACACAAACGCTATAGCTCTAGGCACCTTATGTTTACTTCTTCTGCCACTAGCTCCAAGAATTCCAAGGACTAAACCAATTAAAAGGGAAAGCGCTGCAATCGCAACCGACAACAGCGCACCCTTTGCCAAATAGAGTATATTCTCTAATGTAAATACCTGATCAATCGCAACAAACATACACTTTCCTCACTTTTCCTTTACTTTGTTTCTAATGGAGATAAACCATATTTTTTGCACAACTTAGCATAATCCTCACTCGCTAAGAATTTTTTAATACATGTATTCATCTTGTCAATCACATCTGTATTTCCTTTTTTCGCAATAATATAGTTTTGTTCATCCATTAAAGATTCATCTAACATTTTAAATTCGCCACTCTTCACATAGTTTTTTGCTACACCCAAGTCAACAATCGCTGCATCATATTGATTTGCGCTTAATGCATTCATAATGTCTTGCACATTCTTTAATCCAGTTACTTTAGCATCCTTAACTTCTTTTGCAGCCGTCTCACCTGTAGCTCCCGTTTGAGCAACTAAAGATTTACCTTCCAAATCAGCAGTCGATGCAATATCTGAATCTTTAGGAACAACAGCCACCTGACTTGATCCTAAATATGGATCTGACCATTCCACTTTACGTTTTGAATCATATGTAAATCCAGAAATACCTACATCAATTTGATCTCCTTGAAGCTGAGTAATGATATTATCAAAATCCATCTTCTTCATTTCTAACTTGTAAGTAACACCTTCTTCGTCACTTAAATATTCTTCAAAACACTTCATCATATCTGGATCAAATCCTACGATATCTCCCTTTTTATTTTCAGATTCATAAGGAGCATAATCTGGAGAAATCCCCACAGTAATTGTTTTTACATCCTCTGATTCACTTGAACATCCTGCCATTGTTAATGCGGTTAATGCCGCCATACCGAATTTAATAATTTTTTTCATGTTTTATTCCTACCTTTCTTCGTGTGTAAATCAAAAATTATTTCATATCGTCGATCACTTTCCATTCACACACACCCTTTCCAATAAAAAAACGCCCAAATATATATTGGACGTAATAAACGCGGTACCACCAAAATTCCATCTGCCTATACAGATGACACCTCATTCTTAACGCGAATTCACGATTTAGCCTCAAGCCTTCGACCAAATAACTCCAAGACACGTTCCAAAAAATTTTTCAATAACTTGCACCTTCCGTTATCTCTCTTTAGAAAAATTACTTTTGTACTTCTTCTCTTCTTTGTTTATGTAAATTATTATATTCATTTTCTGAAAACTTGCAAGATAAAAATGAAATTATTTTACATTTATTTACAAATAATAAATTATCATTCTTCTTGTAACCATCTACTCATCTAAATATTTCTTTCTAACAATAAATTGCATAACGCATTTCCTATTCCCACTTTTTGAAAAAAAATCATTTTTCGGTAATAGAATGTGCCTTTAAATTTTTAAAGCGTGAATATCGAGGTGCTCATTCAACATGAAAAAAGACCTCTTTCGAGATCTATGCTGCAAATTCATTTAAAGCATCAATTGTTTTAGTATATTGCTCTTTGACTGCGTCAAATTGTTGTAAAGCCAATTCCAAGTTTCCTGCACGTAAACTTTCTGTGATTTCAAAACTTGGTTTATACAAATGATCAAAGCCTAAATTCATGCATACCCCTTTCAATGTATGAGCTGCACGAAAAGCTATTTCCACTTGTTTATCATTTAAAGCTTTTTCAAGTTCTTGAAAACTCATATCTTCTCTAAATTTTAGTGCAAATTTCTCAATCATACTAACACTTGGTAAACGTTTAATAACATCTTGATAATTAGCACCCATTTTTATATAACATTCTTCAATTGTCATTCTATTTTCCTCTCTAAAATATAACCGAATCTTAAATTAACATTTTAATTAAAGCTTTTTTAAATCATATATATTCTATAATCTAACCAAAGAAAAAGCAATATAAAAAAAGGAAGCAAAAGCTTCCTAAATGATTAGTTCTTTAACGCTTGTAAAGGAGCTGGAATTCTTCCGCCACGATTAATCATAACGTCATTTGAAATTTGAGAAATTGGCATAACAGGACCTGCACCTAATAAACCACCAAAATCTAATTCATCACCAACATCTTTTCCAATGGCAGGAATCACACGTACGGCTGTCGTTTTTGTGTTAACCATACCGATTGCCGCTTCATCCGCAATAATTCCTGAAATAACACTTGCACTTGTTTCTCCTGGAATTACGATCATATCCAATCCAACACTACATACAGCTGTCATTGCTTCAAGTTTTTCTAATTTTAATGCACCTGTTCTTGCCGCATGAATCATACCTGCATCTTCACTTACAGGAATGAAAGCACCAGATAGGCCACCAACATTGCTTGTTGCCATAACGCCACCTTTTTTAACGGCATCATTCAACATTGCAAGACATGCAGTTGTTCCATAAGCGCCACATGTTTCCAATCCCATTTCTTCTAAAATGTAGGCAACACTATCACCAATAGCTGGTGTTGGTGCCAAAGACAAGTCCACAATTCCAAATGGAACACCTAGTTTTTCACTCGCAACAGTTCCAACTAATTGTCCCATACGCGTAATCTTAAAGGCTGTACGTTTGATTAAATCTGCAATCTGATCCATACGCAATGATTTATCGGCTTTACTTAATACAGCACGCACAACACCAGGTCCGGATACACCAACGTTGATTACACAATCAGCTTCTCCTACTCCATGGAAAGCTCCTGCCATAAATGGATTATCTTCAGGTGCATTACAGAATACAACTAATTTTGCAGCACCCAAGCAATTATCATCCTTTGTATATTCCGCGCAACACTTCACAATACGGCCCATTTGTGCAACGGCATCCATATTGATTCCAGCTTTTGTACTACCTACATTAACACTTGCACAAACATGTTGTGTTTTCGCCAAGGCTTCAGGAATTGATTCAATCAACGCATTGTCTCCTGCCGCATATCCTTTTTGTACTAGCGCAGAATATCCACCAATAAAATCTACACCTAACTTTTGAGCACAACGCTCTAAAGTTAATGCATATTCAACTGGATTTCCACCAGAACAAGCCACTAACATCGCAATTGGTGTTACACTAATTCTCTTATTAACAACTGGAATACCATAAGTCTTACTGAAATCATTCCCTACTTTTACTAAGTCTTTAGCTAAGCGGCAAATCTTTTCTTCAACCTTTTGACATGAAACATGAATGTCTGGATCCATACAATCCAATAAACTAATACCCATTGTGATTGTACGAATATCCAAATATTCTTCGTCAATCATCTTTATTGTTTCTAAAATTTCATTTGTCTGCATAGGAACACCTCATTAAATTTTGTGCATAGAATTGAAAATATCCTGATGCATACAACGAATTACTAAGTTCTTTTCTTTTCCTAAGTTCTCCATTCTTTCTGCAAATTCATTTAATGGAATACTCATTTCATCAATTGCCACCATCATAGTCATGGTAAACATCGAATCTACAATTGTTTGTGTTACATCCAATACATTTAAATTGTAGTTTGCACATTCATTAGCAATCATAGCCAAAATTCCTACTTTGTCTTTTCCAATTACACTAATAACAGCCTTCATCATCATTCTCCTTATAGTTTTATTGCACATTTTTCAAAACGCACTAGCTCATATGGTTCATATGCACTCTGGATTCCTTGCACATTCACATCATATTCACTTGGCATAAAGGATACCTCATTTTGTTGTTTTAGACAATCCTTAATAATTTGACTTTGTTCTTTTGTCAAAGTTTTTGACTTTTTAAAACAAATCTCATTTGCCTTATTTAGTAAAATAATATCGACATCTAAGCAGTCACTCGCAAACAAATGATCTTTCCAATCACATTCTTGAACATTGAAATAAAAGTCACTATTGTCAATATCTCCACCCTCAAGCACAAATATCGCAATATCATTTGTGTAACAAAAATGAAGATCAATACCACTATTCAACATTTCAATTTCCTCCTGTGTCCAATCCTCATCTTTTATTACTAACATAAAACGGTTTTCTACATAGTCCATGATGGCACCTAAATCGATGTCATACTCAAATTTTTCTTTTTTTTCCATACATTCATTATAAAGATTATCTTAAGAAAAAGCGAATCAATTTCTCATTCAATTTTGTATAAGGCTGATAACGCATAGGTAAATCAATGATTCTTTTTTTATCCACAATACTCTTTGTATGACTAAACGTATCAAAACCACGCTTTCCATGGTATGAACCCATACCACTTTCACCAACACCACCAAAGCCCATATTGCTTGTAGCTAAATGAATCACCACATCATTGATGCAACCTCCACCAAATGAAACTTCACTCGTTACTTTCTTTGATACTTGTTTATTATTTGTGAAAATATATAAAGCTAAAGGAGAAGGCATGGAATTGATTTTATCTATAACTACATCTAAATTTGAATATGTTAATATTGGCATAACGGGGCCAAATATCTCTTCCTGCATAATTGGATCTGAAAAATCCACACGATCCACTACCGTTGGTTCAATTTGTAGATTATGATGTTTTCCACCATAAACAACCTTATCCATATCAATCAACCCTAAAATCCTCTTATAGTGCTTTTCATTAATAATATGACCATAATCATCTAAGTTCGCATATTGACGCTTAATTTCGGATATCACACATTCGATAAATCTATCCTTTATCGATTCATGTACTAACATGTAGTCTGGTGCCACACAAGTTTGTCCGCAATTCAAATATTTTCCAAAAACGATTCGTCGTGCCGCTAATTTAACATCAACATCCTTATCAACGATACAAGGACTCTTTCCTCCCAATTCTAGAGTGACAGGTGTTAAATATTGGCTAGCTTTATTCATCACAATTTTTCCTACACGTTTTGACCCTGTATAGAAAATGTAGTCAAACTTTGAATCCAGTAATTTAGAACTCACTTCACTATCTCCAAGTACACAAGCTACATATTCTGGTTCGAAATATTCATCAATCATATCTTTGATCGCTTGTGATGTGTATGGACTAAATTCACTAGGTTTTAATACTACCGTATTTCCAGCTGCAAGTGCATCAATCAATGGGTCAATAGAAAGTAAAAAAGGATAATTCCAAGGACTAATGACTAACACCACACCATAAGGACTTGGCTTTTCAAAGCTACGTGATAAAAATTGAGATAATGGCGTATAAACTGTTTTTTCTTTTGAAAATTTATGAACATGTTTTTCCATGTAAGTTAATTCGCTTAAAGCTAACCCAACTTCACACATATAAGACTCAAAATTTGATTTTCCGACATCCATTTTAATAGCTTCATTAATTCTGTCTTCATAAGCTAAAATTGCCTTTTTAAAGTTTTAAGGCATTTATCTAAAACGAATATCTAGTGTTTTATGTTGATTATAAAACGCTCTTTGTTTTAAAACGATTGAATCCATACTCAATCCTCCACTACTAAATCATACACTTTTTCTAACTCTTTTACATCCCACAAAACTGGAACTGGATATAATGGATTGGCTTCATGATCTGCATACACTGCCAATTCGTGTATATCCGATTTCTTTAATTCACTAAATGTAGATGAGATGCCAAAATACTTTTTCATTAAAGTGATTTGTTCTATAAAACGCTCAGCACCAACCTTATAAGAATCCTTCGCATTACAGATACCACAATACAAAGCCATTTCATAGAGTTTCTTATGCACACTGTCTCCATATTGTTTCAACACAACATCAAGTAATGTTGCATTAGCTAGTCCATGCGCAATATTATATTTACCACCTAATGAATGAGCAATCGCATGCACATATCCTACATAGGATACTGTAAAGGCATGTCCTGCATAGTAGGCAGCATCGAGCATATTGCTTCTAGCTTCTAAATCATTTCCATCTTCATACACCTTATATATATTCTCAAAAATTAGTTTTGTTGCCTTTAACGCATATTCACGAGTCTTCTTTGTGGTCGAATTGCCAATATAAGCCTCAATCGCATGGGTTAATACATCCATACCAGTACATGCCGTAATAAATGGAGGCAAAGATAATGTAGGCTTAGGATCTAAAACGGCATAATCAGGAATCAAATTAAAATCATTGATCGCATATTTATGACGTGTTTTTGAATCTACAATGACAGCCGCAAGAGTAGTTTCACTTCCTGTTCCAGCTGTGGTAGGTACACAAATAAGTAGTGGTAGTTTCTTCCAAATCTTTAAAATTCCCTCCATCTTAGATAATGGTCTGCTTGGACGAGCAAGTCTAGCACCAACGGCCTTAGCACAATCCATGCTGGATCCTCCACCAAAACCAATTAAAGCCTGACAATTCGAAGATAAATATAAGTTTTTTGCTTCTTCTACATTATCACTTGTAGGATTTGCGACCGTCTTATCATAAATTACATATGAAATAGAATGATGATCTAAGTGTTCACACATACGATTTAATATTCCCAATTGATGCACGGTAAAATCAGTAATTACCATCACTTTAGATATATGGTTATCCATACAAACATGAGAAATTAAAGATGTACTCTTTAATATTTCTGGAGTTCGATAGGGCAAAACCGGAATCACGAGTTTAAAACATTTCTGAAAGCTCCGACAATATATTTTCTTGAATGTATTCATAAAGCACCTCCGTTTAGTTAACTTTGTATACTTTATATTCATTTGTTCACTTTGTCAACTATAAAAAATATGGACACCTACATGTCCATACCTTTATGCTTCCATCAATAGTTTTCGAATTGATTCTTCACTTACTGAGAAGATGGATGCAATACTTGAAACACTGAAACCTTTGTCTACCATCGTTCTATACATTTCTTTACGATTATTCTCGCTGCCTTGTTCAAGTCCTTGTTCAATTCCTTTTTTTATCCTTCAGCTTCCCATTCCTTTGACTTTACTTCAAGCCTATCTCTTTTCAGCC
>ENA-OQKQ01000278-OQKQ01000278.1-human-gut-metagenome-genome-assembly--contig:-NODE-278-length-19378-cov-4.182692_pt1 | contig 19378 bp, 20 predicted proteins | sample MGYA00242651_ERZ504803 | MGnify/ENA primary metagenome ERZ504803 (study PRJEB26092, sample SAMD00036380) | human gut metagenome | host: Homo sapiens | study: EMG produced TPA metagenomics assembly of...
GATGCAGACCCTGAGCATCGATCAGAAGGTGGATAAATGAAAGAAAAGAAACCCAGTATCGCCGTGAAGTTCTGCTGAAGGACCCGCGTTTTGCGAGATATCAGCCGGACTTTCTGGCTGCGGTACTGAACAAACCGTATTACACCCTCGCAGAGGCGCAGGCCGCTGTGAAAGATTTTTGGAAGGAGTGACCCGCTATGGCAGCAGGTGGAACCTTTACCGTACAAAACAAAGTCCGGCCGGGCGTTTACTTTCGCTTCCGGTCGAAGAACAAACAGGATCTGACCGTCGGCGACCGCGGCATTGCTGCGCTCTGTGAACCTCTGCATTGGGGTCCGACGGCCAAAGTGATTGAGATCGATGCCGGTGCCGACATGACCGTGTACACCGGTTATGATATTACTGCGCCGGAAAACCGGTTTCTGACCGAGATCTTCAAGGGCACCAACCGCACGGCAGCGCCCCGCAAGGTACTGCTGTACCGTCCCACGGCCAGTGGTGCCGTAAAAGCCACCATGGAGATCGCGCCGCTGACCGCTACCGCAAAGTATGTGGGCGTACGCGGGAACGATATCTCCGTCGTTGTGACGGCGCTTTCCTCGCCGGAAGGCAGCTTTGAGGTCTCAACTGTAGTGGATGGTGAGATCAAAGACCAGCAGACCGCCAAGACGGTGGAAGAACTGGCTGCAAACAGCTGGGTGGACTGGAGCGGCACCGGCGCTCTGACTGCCAATGTCGGAACTGCCCTGACCGGCGGAGAGGACGGCGTGGTAGCAGCTTCGGCTTACAGCGCATTCCTGACCGCCATTGAGCCCTACAAGTTCGATGTGCTGATCTACGATGGCGCGGACACACGGCGCGTACCGCGATGGAAAGCTTCATCAAGCGGGTCAATACCGAGACGGGCCGCGTATTCTCAGCTGGTGGAATCCGGCAGCACCAATCCTGACACCCGCTATATCGTCAACGTGGACACCGGCGTTGTGCTGGACGATGGCACAACCCTGACCCCGCAGCAGGTGTGCTGGTGGGCAGGCGGCGCACTGGCTGCCGCCACCTACGGACAGGATCTGACCAACGCCGTCTATCCCAATGCTGTGGACATCTCTCCCCGGCTGACCCACAGCCAGTACGTGGATGCCATCAATTCCGGCAAGTTCGTCCTGAATGCCGATGATGGTACAGTCCGCGTGGAGTATGATATCAATTCTCTGGTCACCTACACTTCGGAGATCGGCGAGGTGTACCGCTACAACCGTACCATGCGGCTGTGCAACACCATCGCCAACGACCTGTATTCTCAGTTCTCCAAGAACTATGTGGGCATTGTGGACAACACCGATGCGGGCCGCATGGAGTACAAGAGCGCCGTCGTGAAGTACCTGACCCAGCTGCAGGCATCCGGTGGCATCCAGAACTTTGATGGCGAAACCGATGTCACCGTTGAGAAGGGCGATGCCAAGGACGCGGTGCTTATCACGCTGGCGATCGAAGCCGTGGGCAGCACCAACAAGATCTACATCACGCTGGATGTGTCGTAAGGAGACTAACTATTAAAAGTCAAGCCCCAAAATGAAAAAATCCCCTAAAATCCGTCAACCATTCGCTGCCCCTGACAAACAGCATTCAAATGCTGGTCTTGGGACAGCGAGGGCGACGGAGAGAATAGCAAAGCAAGCCCAGCTAACCCTCGCAAAAACAGGATAGCATTTGAATGCTTCGGTTTGTCAAGGGTTCGCTGCGCCAGCTAAGTTGTTCTTGGATTTCGCTCAGGCTCTGGAGAAAATCAAGCAGCCGTAAGATACGCTTTTCCAGACTTCTGCAAGGCATAGATCAGCCGCACGAGTTTCTTCATGGCATGGGACAGGGCAACATTATAGTGCTTACCTTCAGCACGTTTTTTGGCAAGGTATTCAGCAAAGACAGGATTCCAATGACAAACGTACTTGGTTGCGTTGTAAAGGGCACATCGCAAATAACGTGAACCACGCTTTTCCATATGAGCGTAACAGTTTGTAAGTTTTCCTGACTGGTATGTAGATGGAGAGCAGCCAGCGTAAGCAAGGATTTTGTCAGGAGATTCAAAGTTGGAGAAATCACCGATTTCAGCAAGGATCATGGCTGCTGACTGGATACCGACACCGGGAATAGAAAGAATCGGTGGATGCAATTCATCCATGATTTGCTGAATCGAATCTTCAATTTCGTCGATCTCGGAGGTGAGTTCCTTAATGAGTTTAATGGTATGCTTCAGTTCCAGAGATTTAGCAGGCATAACTGAACCAATGGAAGTTTTGGCTGCATCTCGAATCTGGATAGCTTTGTCTTTTCCGTAACGCCCCTTAGATGCTGTTGTAAGAAGGTTTGTCAGCTTGGTAAGATGAACTTCTGAAACCTGCTTCGCACCGGGATATTCGCTGATGAGCGAGTAAACCGAAGCAATATGGAGAGAGGGAACGAGCTTCTCCAGTTCTGGAAACAGAATCGTGACCAGTCTGGACACTGACTGCTTCAGCTTGGCTCTTTCACGAACCTTATCGAATCGGTATCTTGTTAGTGACTTTAACTCTTCGTTGTGGTATGCTGTATCCGTGTAGGACTTGAGGTCTACATCGGACAATAGCATAGTTGCAATCGTTCTTGCATCCACACGATCGGTTTTGGTTTTGCGAAGGCTGAGACTTTTTCGGTACAAGTTGGTGTGCAAAGGATTCATGACATGGACGGCCAGGTCATTGTCAAGAAGAAATCCAAGAATGTTGTAGCTGTAATGTCCGGTGGCCTCAAGTCCTACTTTTATTTTGTCTGACTTTTTGGTACAGTTTCGAATCGTTTGAAGCAGCTGCTTAAATCCATCCATGTTGTTGGGGATGGTAAAGCAGTCAGCACGAACCATTCCGTCTGAATCAAGAATACAGCAGTCATGCTTATCCTTGGCAACATCAATTCCAACACAAACCATTTTGATACCTCCGGCGTATTTATTTTGATGCTGTTCAGGACCACAGACTTCTTTGCTCTTGTAACCTCGTTCTAAATAAACCGTCTGGCGGTATCTAACTGATTAACATTTCAACAAAGAAGCTGTGGTTGGAGCCTCCAATAAACCGTCTTTACGGTAGGGATTTTTCACCAATCCACAGCACCCTGAAACTATTGTAGCATTCCGCGGGAGAGCGGTCTATAAATACTACTCTTTTATAATACGAGGGACTTTTATGATTTTAACCGCATTTCATGGCTTTTGCATGGCACTGGCCGACAGCGTTCCCGGCGTGTCCGGGGGAACGATCGCCTTCATTCTGGGCTTTTACGATCGCTTTATCAATGCGCTCCACGGGTTGTTTCGGGGCAATTGGAAGCAACGAAAAGCTGCCCTGACGTACCTGTTGAAATTGGGTATCGGCTGGGGCATTGGCATGGTAAGCTGTGTGGTGCTGCTGTCCAGTCTGTTTGAGCAGAATATCTATTTCATGAGTTCTCTCTTTCTGGGGTTGACCGTCTGTTCCATCCCATTTGTTGCGATGGCAGAGCAGGAAGCACTTGAAAATTGGCGCAATAGCGGGTTTCTGCTGGTGGGAGTTGCAGCTGTGGTTGGGCTGACATTGCTCCGCACCCGTGCCGTTGGGCTGGGAGCTATCAACTACGCACAGCTTCAGCCATTGCAATTTGGCTGGATATTTCTCTCCGGTGCGGTAGCCATTACGGCTATGGTGCTGCCCGGAATTTCCGGCTCATCCGTCCTGCTGATCGCCGGTGTCTATCTGCCTACCATTCAGGCTGTTCACAGCCTGCTCGGCTTACAGCTTGTTGTCATTCCGGGACTGTGCGCACTGGGACTGGGAGTGCTGACAGGCATCGGACTGTCCATTCGCGCTATCCGCTCCGCCTTGCAGAATCACCGCAGTGCTATGGTTTGGTTGGTTTTGGGACTGATGCTGGGCTCACTTTATGCCATCGCAAACGGCCCGGCCAGTCTGGACACTCCTCTGCCGCCGCTGAGTTTCACGAATTTTCAGATTCCTGCATTTTTGCTGGGAATTGTGCTTCTTTTCGCGCTGGAAGGCTTGAAGAAAACCATGGAGAAAAAGGATGGTGGAAACAAATGAGACTGGACTGGACGATTTTACATGAGATCCGGGCATTTCTGACCTGCCCGCTGCTGGATATGCTGATGCCAAAGATCACAATGCTGGGAAACAGTGGTGCCGTCTGGATCTTGGCAGCGGGTGGGCTGCTCTGCACAAAGAAATACCGGAAGTATGGGATCATTCTGCTGGCAGGTCTTGCCATGGGTGTTCTGGTTGGCAATGTATTCCTGAAGCATCTGATTGCCCGTCCGCGCCCCTGTTGGCTGGATCAAAGCGTACCGCTTCTGATTGCTGTCCCGAACGACTACTCGTTCCCATCCGGTCATACGCTGGCCTCTGTTATCGGTGCAACGATCCTGACCGCAGCGGATAGACGATTTGGCATCATTGCGATTCCGCTGGCGATACTCATCGCCTTTTCACGGTTGTACCTTTATGTGCACTTCCCCAGTGATATACTGGGGGCTGTGATTCTGGGGCTTGGCATCGGGGCACTGACACTGTGCGGCGGAAATTGGGCAGACAAGAGGCTGCACACACAAGGCTTTTGAGGAAGAGCACTTGTAAGAAGTCTGGCTTTTTTCATCCTGCATGAGTTGTTTACAGCCAAAAGTCTGATCGGCTGTGCGTTCATTGCCACAGGAACTTCGTTTATGGTATTATAAAAGCAGGCAATGGCTGCGACACGTTGTTTTGTGCCGCAGCCATTGCCTTTGTCAATCTTCCATTCTGCCGTGGTCACAGCCGAGTGAGAGATAATGCTCAATTTCACCACCCAGCACAAGCTGAGCGTACTCCAAGGGCTTGTTGTAGCGCACTATGAACTTCGAGAATTGTTTGAAAGACTTATTGATTCTCTGCATCCCAGATAAAAAGGCAGGTACACCATGCTTCCACAGTGTGCCTGCCTTTTGTCGTATTTGGGTTCAGTGTACCTACTACACCAATCCGCTGATTCACTTGTTACACCACACCGCTTTGTAAGGCTCCTTTTCGGGAAAACGTCCCAAAATTGGTGTAGTTGTGGTGTAGTACCGCAGATGTCGTCTGAAATCCGTTCATAATTTCATCGTATCTGCGTTTAATTTTGCATTTTACTGCTCAATCGGCTTCATCGTGGGGAACAGCAGCACATCGCGGATGGAGGCGCTGTCGGTGAGCAGCATCACCAGACGGTCCACGCCGAAGCCCAGACCGCCCGTGGGGGGCAGGCCATACTCCAGTGCGTTCACGTAGTCCGTAGTCCCACTTGTGCCTTGCAGTCGGGCTCGATGGCCTTGCGCTCGGCTACCTGACGCTCGAAGCGGCCCTTCTGGTCGATGGGGTCGTTCAGCTCGCTGAAGGCGTTGCCGTACTCGGTGCAGTCGATGAAATACTCAAAGCGCTCGGTGAAGGCGGGGTCGTCCGGCTTGCGCTTTGCCAGCGGGCTGATCTCCACGGGGTAATCGTAAATGAAGGTGGGCTGGATGAGCTTGTCCTCCACGAAGGCATCAAAGAACTCGGCCAGAATGGCACCCTTGGTGGGCACCTCGGGCAGCTCCACGTGGTGCTCCTTGGCGGCGGCGATGGCATCCTCGTCGGACTTCCAGTCGTTGAAGTCTACGCCGGAATACTTCTTCACGGCTTCCACCATGGTCAGGCGCTCCCAGTGGCCCATGTCGATCTGCTTGCCCTGATAGGGGATGACCATGCTGCCGCAGATCTTCTGGGCAAGGCGCTTGTACAGCTCCTCCACCAGATCCATCATGCCGTGAAAGTCGGTGAAGGCCTGATACAGCTCGATGCTGGTGAACTCCGGGTTGTGCTTGGGGTCCATGCCCTCGTTGCGGAAGATGCGGCCAACCTCATACACGCGGTCCATGCCGCCCACGATCAGGCGCTTGAGGTACAGCTCGGTCTCGATGCGCAGCACCATGTCCATGTTCAGGCTGTTGTGATGGGTGTAGAAGGGGCGTGCGGATGCGCCGATCTCGAAGGGGGTCAGGATGGGGGTATCCACCTCCAGGAAGCCCTTCTCGTCCAGATAGGCGCGGATCTCCTTCAGGATCTGGCTGCGCTTCACGAAGGTGTCCTTCACCTCGGGGTTTGCAATCAGGTCCACGTAGCGCTGACGGTAACGCATCTCGGTGTCGGTCAGGCCGTGGAACTTCTCGGGCAGGGGGCGCAGGCTCTTGGCCAGCAGGGTCAGCTCGGTGGCGCGCACGCTCAGTTCGCCGGTCTTGGTGCGGAACACCTCGCCCTTCACGCCGATGATATCGCCCACGTCCAGCTTCTTGAAGGCGGCGTAAGGCTCTTCGCCCAGCTCATCGCGGCGGACGTACAGCTGAATGTCGCCCTTATCGTCCCGCAGGTGGGCAAAGCTTGCCTTGCCCATTACGCGCTTGGACATCATACGGCCAGCCAGCGCCACGGTCTTGCCGCTGTCGGTCTCGTTGGGCAGGTCGGCAAACTCGGCCTTCAGGTCGGCAGAGTAGGCATCCTGCGGGTACTTGGTCAGGGTGAAGGGGTCGTGGCCTGCAGCCTGCAGGTCGGCCAGCTTCTGGCGGCGCACCTGCACCTGCTCGCTCTCGGACAGGCCCTGCGCCGGGTTCTTCTTTTGTTCTTCCATGGTTTCTCCTATTCGTTTGGCCTGCTCAGCCTGCAGCGTGGGTAATGTTCAGCACGGTGTACTCCACGGTGTGGCCGGTGGGCAGCAGCACTTCGGCCTTGTCGCCCACAGCCTTGCCCAGCAGAGCGTGGCCCACGGGGCTTTCGTCGCTGATCTTGCCGTTCAGGGGGTCGGCTTCGGTGCGGCCCACAATGTCGTACTCCTCGTTCTCGTCCTCGCCGGTCATGAGGATGGTGACGTGGGTGCCCACAGAGACATTGTCCACGCTCAGCTCGCTCTCATCAATGATGACGGCGTTCTTGATCATCTGCTCCAGTTCGGTGATGCGGTTCTCCACCAGACCCTGCGTATTCTTGGCCTCGTCGTACTCGCTGTTCTCGGAAAGGTCGCCGTGGCTGCGTGCTTCCTTGATCTCTTCGGCCAGCTCCTTGCGGCGCACCGTTTTGAGGTATTCCAGTTCCTCCTGCATTGCCTTCAGACCGGCAGCGGACATCTTGATCTCTTGTGCCATTTGAGAATCTCTCCTTGTCTCTATTTGTGCTGTGCAGCCGCAAAGCCGCACAAGAATGCCATTTTGACTACATTATTATAATAGCAGGCGGCTGCTTTGTCAACAAAAAAGGCGGCGGTAGGGCAGAAAAATGTGTCGGCTGGAGCAAATAACGGAACAGCCCGCTCTTCAAAAAAGGAGAACGGGCTGTTTTGATTCCATTGGGTGTTACTTGGTAGACGGTTTCATCTGCTGTGCCTTTTTCCACGCGCGAATGGCTTTTACGGTGGAGACCGGCACATGGGGGTCGAATTTGTCCGGATGCTCACTGCTGCGCAGCGTCATCAGCTCGTTTTCAATTGCCCACTGTGCAGCCTGCTGCGCATCGGTGTCGTCGGTGTCGATATCGGTATAAGCGGCTTCGGCAGCAGGAGCAGGCTGTCCGGCATCCTTCCAGAGCACTTCGGCCAGTTCGATGCGAGTTTCCGGGATGGCGGTACCCTTGGGCAGATGATGGATCAGCCACATCTCGGTGCCCAGCTGATGCAGCCCTCCCACCAGCAGTGCACCGCCAATGATCGTTACCGCAGTGCTGATGCCAGGGTCAACAGGGGCGTCGTCGATCGCGGGAGCGCTGGGGCGGTACTGTGCAGTCAGTGTGATGTCCTGAGCGGGCATGCGGAAAGATGTTTCGCTTGCAGTCAGATCAAAGCCTGTGCTGGTCAGATCAGGCAGAGCACTGGCAGGGGAGACCACCCACTGTTCAAACTCCAAGCCGTCCTGAGCCGGGGCGGCAGACAGATTAACCTGCCGTCCGTCTTGGATCTGTGTTGTAGAGGGCAGTGCAGTAATGCCGCCGTCGATGGATGCTGTGCCGGATACGACATTCACGAAGTAGCCGGTGCGCTTTTCAAGGTAGCGGTACTCGCTTCCATCCTCATTTTGTTTATAACCAATAATATAGTTGGGGTCTACACTTGTTAACTTCAGATCTTTCTGATAGCTTTCACCATAGGTGGACGTGGTAACGGGGACATTTTCCCGTGGGTTTTCACATGCAATCGACATTGCACCTTTATAATTTTCTTGAACCGTGATTCTCTGGTTTTTCTCCAAAAAATATATCGTTCTGGTTGTTCTCAAAATTGACATTACCGCCGATATTTACCGCAGTAGGATTGCTCTTTACATAGACGCCATAGAGACAGTCGCTGATTGTTCCACCTGTAATATTGACAGTGACATTTCCGCCTGTACGGATCGCAGCAGCAGCATATGCCTTAAGCGTTCCGCTTTTGAGATTCGAGCACGCCGCTCCCGCCTAATACAATCATATGATAGTTTCCGTGTGTCGTGCTCTCCATCAGGATCTTTTGCCATTTTGTTCTTCAATCGTAACTGTACCAGCGCAATCCAGAATGCGTCCATTGCCAAGGTTACGGAATACACCGCCGTGAATATCCAATTTCTTATCTAGAGAGCTTGCTCTTATGTTGATTACGGCTCTGTCTGATGATGCATTGTTTTCAAACGTTCCATCGTTTATTGTGGTTTGCTGGGAGGATTGATCAAAAATCACATATCTCTGCTCTGAATAAAAATAGCCTCCATCAATTGTCAGCTGTCCATCTGCGGAATTGGCAATTGGACGTGCATCATTGGTTCTGTAATCACCGTTACCTTCTATATTCAGATTGCCCTCATTTACGATAACATCCGCATCCACGCTGCTGAACACACAGCTATCAATCGTTGTGATTCCGGACGAACCGTTGTAAACTGCACTGGCATTGTCTGACGTTGACGTACATTTTGTCAGTGTCAGATTACCATCAGCCCAAAAGGTTCCCTTTGCTTTTGGCGAGGGCGAAGCAACTGTTATAAAGGTTCCCTCGTTCACATGCGCCGTAGCGCCTGTATCGACATGTACCAGCGAAAGCGTTTGCGGCGATGTGCTTTGATACTTAATTTTATAGTTATCTCCGTTGAAAACGAGAGTGCCCTGCTTTACCTCTACAAAATTCGTTGTCAGGACGTTTGTTTCGATGTTGCCTTTCAGATTGAGCGTCACGATACTTCCCGGGGCGTCAATCACAAGATGCCCCTGTGCATTTTTGCTGGGCAGCAGATCATAGGTGGCAGTCTCTGTGATTTTGACCTCATCGTTAGAGGTGAGGTCGAGCTCATTACTGCCCGTCTCCGCCGCAAATGCAGAGACTGCCCCGACAGGCAGAAATGTCAGTGCCATGCTGAATGCCAGCAGCAGGCTGATAAGTCGCGTTTTCATATAAATTCCTCCTTGATACGACTTTTGCGGGTGGATCTTGTCTGCGCGGATCGTGGACAAAAAAGATTCACCAATCTTTATTCTACCCCCCCAACAGAAATCAAGGATTTTAGACAAGATTGGAAGGATGCCTAAAAATGGCAGAGATTTTAGAGGATCTGAGAAAAATAACAACAAAAACCCCGCTGACAGAGGGAAAAGTGTCAACGGGGGTCGGGAAAATGTCCTATTCAGTTAGAGAATCAATCGTCTGCGCTCTCGTCCAGATTGCCCAGCTTCTTGGCCTGCTCCACAACGGCAGGCACCAGCATCTCGGGCAGAACCTCGTAGCGGGCAAACTCGGTGGTGAACCAGCCGCGGCCCTGCGTGGTCTGCCGGATGAAGGTGGTAAAGTTTGCAAGCTCTGCCAGCGGCACTTCAGCGATGATGGTCTGCAGGCCGTCCTCGTCCGGCTCCATGCCCAGCACGCGGCCGCGGCGCTTGGTCACATCGCCCATGATATCGCCGGTGTTGTCGTTCGGCACATGAGCCTTCAGGGTGTGGATGGGTTCCAGAATGACCGGGCCGGCCTCCGGCATAGCGGCCTTGTAAGCCAGCTTTGCGGCCATAATAAAGGCCATCTCGGAGCTGTCCACCGGGTGGTAGCTGCCGTCCAGCAGGGTGGCTTTCAGGCCCACCACGGGGTAGCCTGCCAGCACGCCCTTTTCGGCGGCAAGGCGCACGCCCTTTTCAACAGCCGGGAAGAAGTTCTTGGGCACGCTGCCGCCGAACACCTTCTCCTCAAACACGACCTGCTCGCTGTCGCAGGGCTCGAAGTTGATGATAACGTCACCGAACTGGCCGTGACCGCCGGTCTGCTTCTTATGACGGCCCTGCTTCTGGCAGGCCTTGCGGATGGACTCGCGGTAGGCGATGCGGGGTGCTTCCAGCCCGATCTCCACGCCGAACTTGTTCTTGAGCTTGGCCTTCACCACGTCCAGATGCTGCTCGCCCAGACCGCCGATCACCTGCTGATGGGTCTCGGCGTTGTTCTCGTAGCTCAGGGTGGGGTCTTCTTCCATCAGGCGGGCCAGCGCGCTGCTGATCTTGCCCTCGTCGCCCTTCTTGGCCACAGTGACGGCCATGAACAGGCTGGGCTTGGGGAACACGGGGGCGGGCAGCTTGACCACGCGCTCAGCGTCGCACAGGGTGTCGCCAGTCTTGGCGCTCACCAGCTTTGCCACTGCGCCGATGTCACCGGCAATGATGCCGTCGGAGTCCACCTGCTTTTTGCCAATGACGGTGAGGGGCTTGGAGATCTTCTCCACATCGCCGGTGCGGGCGTTGGTGAGGGGTTCGCCTGCAGTCACCTTGCCGCTGACCACGCGCAGGTAGCTCAGCTTGCCCACGAACGGGTCGGCCACGGTCTTGAACACGTAGGCGGCGGTAGGCTCGTCCACGGTGCAGTGCAGCTCCACCGGCTCGCCGGCGGCATCCTCGGCCAGCGTGCTGGCTTCGTGCTCCGGGCTGGGCAGCAGCTTGTGCATGTTGAACAGCAGCATATCCAGCGCCTGCTGGTTCACGGCGCTGCCGCAGAACACGGGGGTGATCAGGCCGTCCTTGACGCCCTTGCGCATGCCTTCCACGATCTCTTCGGTGGTGAAGGCTTCGCCGCCGAAGAACTTTTCCATCAGCTCATCGTCGGTCTCGGCAATGGCTTCGCTCATGGCCTCGATCAGGCCCTGAAAACGGTGGCCGATGTCCGGCAGGTCCACCTGGATCTGCTTGCCGCCCTCGTACTTGAAGGCCTTCTGGCTGAACAGGTTGATGTACACGGGGGTGCCATCGTCCAACTTGGCGGGCACCACGCAGGGGCAGACGGTGGAGCCGAACTTGATCTTCATATCCTCAAGGATCTTGAAGTAGTTGGCATTCTCCAGATCGCACTTGGAGACGAACACCATGGTAGCCTTACCATTCTTGCGGGCCAGCTGGAACGCCTTTTCCGCACCCACAGTCACGCCGCTGCGGCCGGACACTACCACCAGCACGCTCTCGGCTGCGCGGATGCCCTCGTACTCACCGGCCTCGAAGTCGAACAGGCCCGGCGCATCGATCAGGTTGTACTTGATGCCCTCGTACTCCACGGGGACGACCGATGCAGACAGGCTGGCCTTGCGCTTTGCTTCCTCGGGGTCAAAGTCCGAAACAGTAGTGCCGTCCTCGACCCGGCCCATACGCTCGGCAGCGCCCGAAAAATAGACCAGCGCCTCGGTGAGCGTGGTCTTGCCGCTGCCGGCATGACCGGCAATCAGGATATTGCGGATGTTGTTGCTTGCGTATTTCATATCGGTTTTTCCCTCATTTCCGCCGCACGGAGCATTCTCTCCGCTTTTGTGGCATATTTTACAAAGATAATACCACACTTAAAATGATTTTTAAATATTTCGTTTGAAAATTCTGACGAATCAAGCGCCAAACTTCGGGGCAAGGTTTTGTGCAAGTTGCACGGCAGTGCCAAAGTTTATTGTAAAATCCACAGCGATACGCTATAATAAAAGGCAGAATACAGGCACAAGGAGCATACCGAAATGAAACGTACCGATTACATCAACTGGGATGAATATTTCATGGGCATTGCGCTGCTCACGGCCATGCGCTCCAAGGACCCCAACAGTCAGGTGGGCGCGTGCATCGTCAGCTCGGAAAACAAAATTCTGTCCTTGGGCTACAACGGTATGCCCATTGGCTGCAGCGACGACGAGATGCCCTGGGAGCGGGAGGGCGCACCGCTGGACACCAAGTATATGTACGTGTGCCACGCCGAGCTGAACGCCATCCTCAACAGCGCCCACAATAACCTGAAAGGTGCGCGGGTGTACGTGACTCTGTTCCCCTGCAACGAGTGCACCAAGGCCATCATCCAGTCGGGCATTGCCGAGGTGGTGTACTACGGCGACAAGTACCACGACAGCGATTCCAGCGTGGCGGCGCGGTTCATGTTCAAAAAGGCCGGCGTGAAGCTGACTGCCTATCAGTCCACCGGACGGAAGGCCGAGCTGGAGCTGTAAAGTGTGAATTTTTTCATAGCATCTTGACTTTTGCGCCGGATTGCATATACTAAAGATAGAAAGTTGGTAAGGTTAGATCACCGGCTCACAAAAAGCGAACCCCCGCAGAGTTGCAGCTCCGCGGGGGTTCTTTGTGCTTACTTGCCCTTTCTGTGACTCTCAAGCCACTTGCACAGGTAGGTTGCAGCTACCTGCGCTGCGACAGCCACGATAAAGTTGGTAAAAATGTCGATCATCCGGCTCACCTCCCTTCTGTTGCCAGAATGGAGAAGGGCAGCACGATTAGTATAACATATCCGACAGGGTATTGCAATTTTTACAGGATATCATTATAATAGAGCTATATCTCGAATAAATATTCAACAATGCTTGCATAGAGAGGGAAATATACAATGAGTCTGAAGAACCGCAGCTTTTTGAAGCTATTGGACTACACCCCTGCCGAGATCGAAGAATTGCTGGACCTTGCCGCAGACCTGAAGGCAAAAAAGAAGGCCGGCATCCGCCACAATGACCAGCTGGCAGGCAAGAACATCGCCCTGATCTTTGAAAAGACCTCCACCCGCACCCGTTGCAGCTTCGAGGTCGCTGCCCACGATCTGGGCATGGAAGTGACCTACCTTGACCCGTCCGGCAGCCAGATCGGCAAGAAGGAGTCCATCGCCGACACTGCCCGTGTGCTGGGCCGCATGTTCGACGGCATCGAGTACCGGGGCTATGGCCAGCAGATCGTGGAAGACCTTGCCCACTACGCCGGTGTGCCGGTGTGGAACGGCCTGACCAACGAGTTCCATCCCACCCAGATCCTGGCCGACTTCCTCACCATCCGGGAGCACTTTGGCCACCTGAAGGGCATCAACTTCGTTTACTTCGGCGATGCCCGCTACAACATGGGCAACAGCCTGATGGTGGGCTGCGCCAAGATGGGCCTGAACTTCACCGCCTGTGCACCCAAGAAGTACCAGCCGGACGCTGCCCTCGTGGCCGAGTGCCAGAAGATCGCTGCCGAGACCGGTGCCACCCTCACCTTTGAGGAGGATTCCGCCAAGGCCGCCAAGGGTGCCGACGTGCTGTACACCGATGTGTGGGTGTCCATGGGTGAGCCGGTGGAGGTGTGGGCTGAGCGCATCAACGACCTTGCCGCCTACCAGATCAACCAGCAGCTGATGGACATTGCAGGCCCGCACGCTGTGTTCATGCACTGCCTGCCCGCCTTCCACGACCACAAGACCACCGTGGGCAAGGAGATGGGCGAGCGCTTTGGCCGCGATGCCATGGAAGTGACCGATGAAGTGTTTGAAGGCCCCCAGAGCATCGTGTTTGACGAAGCCGAGAACCGGATGCACACCATCAAGGCCGTGATGGCTGCGACCCTTGGCTATGTAAAATAACGGATCACAATAAAAAAGGGAGGCTGCGTTTGCAGTCTCCCTTTTGCTTTGCCTGTTAGGCTTCCTTCAGCTTCAGCACGCCAGCCTGTACCAGACGCTTGCGCAGCAGTGCACCCACGATGCAGCTCACCACGATCTTGGCGAGGTCCAGCGCAATGAACGGGTACACGCACACCGAAAGCGCATAGCCCAGCTCGCACTGCATCTGGAACACGAACCATGCGGTGCCCAGCACGTAGCAGGCGGCATCGCCCAGCACAAGGCCGACACCGGAGATCACCGGCTGGCCCTTGCTCTTTTCGATGAACAGACCGCCGATGAAGGCCAGCAGCAGGTAGCCCACCAGATAGCCGCCGGTGGGGCCTGCCAGCTTGGCAATGCCCGCGCCGTAGCCGGAGAACACCGGCACGCCCACAAGGCCGATGAGCAGGTACACCGCCACGCTCAGGGTGCCGAACTTGGGCCCCAGCAGCCATGCGGTCAGGCAGATGACAAAGTTTGACAGCGAAATGGGAATGGCTCCGATGGGCACGCTCAGCGGGCCAAGCACGCACAGCGCGGCGGCCATCAGCGCAGTGACAGCCATCTGATAGGTGGTCAGTTTTTTGTTTTTCATAGAATAAAATTCCCCTCTGTTAAAAATTTACAAGGCATCTGTGGCCGAGTATAACGCGGCAGAGGGAAGACGGTCAACAATGAAGTTGCAGCAGGGTTTACAATAGGGCGTGTTGTAATGCGTCGTAGAATATGGTAAGATGATAACAAAAAAGATTGACCGCCCTGCTTCCAAACTGTGCGGTCAATCTTTTTGACTAACGGGATGGAAAGCTGACCTTTGCAGTCAGCGCCCCTTCTGTATTTATTATACCGCATCAGCGTTATTTGTCAAGGAGGTTCCCTATGGGTGGAGGACACGTATCGCGCCCCGATTTCGGGATGCCGCAGCCGGACCCGGCCTACCCACTGACCGAGTTCTACCTGCTTTTGCAGCACGCATTGGACAAAGCGGGCCGCTTTGCGCTGCCTGCGCTGTATGCCCGCGTGCAGGCACCGGCCCGGCACATCTATCTGGACGAGGCGCGGGAATATTTGAGCCTTTCGCCTACCGGGCGGGAGGGGGATATCCGCCTGCTGGCCGAGGGCAGTCTGCAGCTGCTGTACAGCACCCTGCACGTCCAGCCGGACGGCACGCCTGCAGCCCTGCTGCTCACCGAGGAGTGCACCCGCGCCACGGTGGCGGTGCAGCTGCTGCCGCCCTTTGTGTGGGAGGACCCGCTGCCGCCGCTGCCGGACACCCCTGCGGCGCTGACGCTGCAGCTGACCATGCAGGATGTGATGCAGGCCGATACCGACCCGGCAGCGCTGGGCAGAAAGCTGGCTGGCACAGCGGCGAACAAGCGCTGGCTGCACCATCCGAAGGCCGAGACCTTCCTTGCAGAACGGGTGGCCCTGCTGCAGAGAGTATATAAAAGGTGATTTTTATAAATTTTTCCAGCAATGCAATCTTCGGGGGCGTTCAGCCGTGTATAGGGTGAATGTCCCCCGTGGAACACGAATTCCACCAGCCCTGTACAGGCGGTAAAGGAGAGCTTGAAACTATGGGACAGCTGACCAGAAACGAAGTATTTACGCTGGCAGTGCAGAAATACAGCGATGCTGTTTACCGCGCTGCCATACACAACAGCCGATGCACAGCCGATGCCGAGGACGTGGTGCAGGATGTCTACGAGAAGCTCCTGCATTATAATGGTACGTTTGAGAGTGAGGAGCACCTCAAGGCGTGGCTGCTGCGGGTGGCCATCAACCGCTGCCGGGACCTGACCCGCGCAGCCCATCAGAAGGACACCGAGCTGGACGAGAACCTGCCCGCGCCCGATGCGTTTGAGGACGGCAGTGTGCTGGACGCAGTGCGCGCCCTGCCGGAAAACTACCGCAATGCTATCTATCTGCATTACTACGAGGGGTACACGGCGGCGGAGATCGGCCGGATGATGGGCGCACCGTCCAACACGGTGCTGAGCTGGCTGCGGCGTGCCCGGGCGCAGTTACATACGATGCTGAAGGAGGAGATCGAAGATGAGGTGGTATGAGTACAAGATGGAGACGGACGACCTCTACGCCCCGGACGATCTGAAGGCAAAGCTGCTGGCCATGACCGACCAGTTGACCGAAGAAGAAAAGGCCCAGCCCATGATGAAAACTGACGCACCGGTACCGGCTCAGTCCGCCCCGGTGCAGCCGAAGAAGAAACTGATCCGCTTCCCCGCAAAGCGGGTGGGCGCACTGGCGGCCTGCCTTGCTGTGTGCGTGGTAGGCTATGGTGCTTTTGCCACCGGACAAATCGGCCTTGGCGCAAAGAGCAGCAGCCCGGCGGCGGTGATGGCGGCAGGCGGCGCGGACCGCGCCGCTGTGGACAGCCCCATGGCAGCCGATTACAGTCTGAACACCCTGTCGCTGGAAAAGCGGCGCAGACAACGGCACCGCTGTTTATTCGGAGGACGACGCGGCAGCAGCGGCCCACAGCACCGACCACGCAAAGATCATCTACACCGCGAACCTCAGCCTGGAAAGCAAGGACTACGACGCAGCCCGCGCTGCGCTGGATGCTGCTCTTGCTGAAGCGGGCGGCTATCTGGAATCCAGCAGTGAATACTCGGATGCCGGTGACAGCCGCAGCGTCAGCCTGACCTACCGGGTGCCGCAGCAGAACTACGAGAACTTTCTTGCCGCCGTGGCCGAAGCAGGCAACGTGACCTACAAAAACCAGCAGGCCGACGACGTGACCGCCCAGTACATGGACGTGGAGACCCGGCTTGAGAATCTCAAGAACCAGCGAACCCGCCTGCAGCAGCTGCAGCAGCAGGCCGACAACCTCTCCGACCTGCTTGAGATCGAGTCCAGCCTGACGGATGTGCAGAGCCAGATCGAGAGCTGGCAGAGCCAGATGGACTGGTACAACGATCAGGTGGAAGAGTGCACCGTGTACGTGAGCCTGAGCGAGGTGAGCACCTACTCGCCGCCCAGCGAGGGCTTCGGCAGCCGCTTTGTCAGCGCCCTTTCCGCTGGCTGGCAGAACTTTGTGGGTGGCCTGCAGCAGGTCATCGTTGCCCTTGCCGGTGCATGGCCGGTGGTGGTGATCGCAGCCGCCGCCTGCGCAGGGTTCGTGGTTTGGAAAAAGAAGAAAAAATAAATCAAAAAAATACTTGACATCCGCCCGCCCTTGTGGTATTATACTTGAGCAGTCAGCGAGAACCGCTGAGAGCACAAAGTAAATATCGCGGGGTGGAGCAGTCTGGTAGCTCGTCGGGCTCATAACCCGAAGGTCGTTGGTTCAAATCCGGCCCCCGCAACCACCAAGCGTTCTGAGATCTCTCAGAACGCTTTTTTGTTGTCTGTATCTGATGCGAAGAAGGGGCTGCTGCACATCGTTTTAGCCGAAAGTGCAGCAGCCCCTCTTACTGTATCAAAAATTTACACCCACTCGCCGCTGAAATGGTAGCTGCCCACAAGGCCCGCCAGATTGAAGGTCTTGCTGGGGGCTGCGCTCGTTCAATGATGGCGGCAAAATCGTACTGCGCAGCGGTGCTTTTTCTATATTTACCATTTACAATCTGCCGTCCTCCACGGCACGGGCGTGCTCGGCGAGAGCAAGGGTCTTTAGTGTCTGGATCTCGGGCCGGGTGTCGCCCCGGCGGGTGAACAGGCAGGTGGGCATGCCCTACATCACCCACGGCTTCCTGCGGGCGGACAGCCGCAACAGCATGGGCTTCATCCTGCTGTACGGCAAAAAGAACGTCTCCCGCTACGGCTTCCGTCACTCGGTGCTGGAGGCCACACGCCGCCCGGTGTGCCATGTCATCCTGCAGCGCTGCGCGGGCAGGGATATGCTGGACGATGCTGCTGCCGAGGCCCAGCTGGCCGAGGCGGATGAACTGTTGACGGCTGTGCTTTTTGTTCCGATGGGTGGAAAGTTCTTCCGCTTTCTTGTGATCGTGAAGGTTTTTGCCGGATTTTGTTTACGCACCCGGAAAAAGATGATATGATAAACTAGGTATAATCGAGTGATATGGTAGCCGGAACGTCCTGCTGCGTGAGCGCCCTCAGGGGAGAAAATCGATGAAAAAATATCTCAAAGCGGTCGTGTCCGGGCTGTGCGCCGCGGCGCTGGCCCTTGGCTGCGTGAGCGGCAGCAGCGCCCGCAAGGTGCTGGAATACGGCCTGAGTGACCTTGCCGCTGCGGACCGCGAGACCGTGGAGCAGCGCATCGCCGAGGGCCAGAGCGCTGCGGACGCAGAAGCCGAGTTCCTGACCAACGATCACTTTGAGGCATGGTATCAGGATATCTGCAGCCAGCTCAAACAGTACGAGGGCTGAGCCGACGGAACACGCTGAGGAAAAGAGGTGATGGCGATGCTGCGCAGACAGAAGGATACGGATGCCGCCCGGCGCAAAAAAACGGGCAGGCCTATCTTCCGCACCATTTTTAACGCCATGATGCTGGTGATGCTGGTGGAGGTGGTGCTGCTGGCAGTCAGCATTGCCATTACCAATGTGGACGGCAGGCTGAACCAGAACGCCAAGGACATGCTCAACATGCAGGTGCGCAACCGCGTCAGCTACGTGCAGGACCTGATGCAGGATGCACAGAACCTGACCGATCTGTCGGAGCACATCAACAATACCGTTCTTGCCATGCAGGAAGAAGGCCAGCTCAATCTGGCCGAACTGAACACGAGCCGTGAGAAGAGCGACGCACTGCTCACGGCCATTGCGCCGGAATTGGTGAACACCCTGCGAGCAAAACCGGTCAGTGGCATCTTTGTGGTACTGAACACCGTGAATCTGCACAACCTTGATGTGGGCTGCGGCCTGTCCGGCATCTACCTGCGGGATCTGGACCCGGATGCCCGCCCTTCGGAGGACAACGCCGATCTGATGATCGAGCGCGGCAGCTCGGCGGTGGTCAAAAAGCTGGGCATCACCACCGATAAAAGCTGGCAGCCCACCTTGCGCTACTACGGCCTGAAGGGCAACGGCTTTTCCAAGACTCCCTTCCAGACCGCGTGGGAGGACGGCGCAAGGCTGAACGCCGAGGATTACGGCCGCTGGACCACCAGTGCCTATAAGATAGGCAACGACAGCCGCACCGCCATTGCCTACTCCCAGCCGCTGATCCTGCCGGACGGCACGATCTACGGTGTGGTGGGTGTGGAGCTGCTTACCAGCTACCTGCAGACAAAGCTGCCTTACAGTGAACTGCAGGACGGCAATACCGGCACCTACTTCTTAGTCTCCACCACTGCTGATGAGGAAGATACCTCCTTTATCGTCAGCAAGGCGGTCACTTCCAACGAGGATATGATCACTTCGGAAGCACCGGCCGGCATGATGAACTGCGAACTCCGGGCGGACGAGTGCTGGCTGACGCTACGGATAAAGACTATATGCCGTGGCCCTGCCC
>ENA-OQKQ01000280-OQKQ01000280.1-human-gut-metagenome-genome-assembly--contig:-NODE-280-length-19272-cov-3.226900_pt1 | contig 19272 bp, 21 predicted proteins | sample MGYA00242651_ERZ504803 | MGnify/ENA primary metagenome ERZ504803 (study PRJEB26092, sample SAMD00036380) | human gut metagenome | host: Homo sapiens | study: EMG produced TPA metagenomics assembly of...
CCAAGCTCTCCACCGCCTCGTTGAACAGGATCGCCGCCTGAGCGGCATCGTGATCGGTGGCGTGGGCGGCTTCGTTGCGGGCGGTGCGCACAGCATTGCAGGCGCGGCGGGCCGCACCCGGATTGCTGGTATTGCCCAGCAGGTCCAGCGGTTTGGCGGCATCCTTTTCCGGGTCCAGCAGAACCCGCATACAAATGGTGGTATCCAGCTGCTGCCAGCTGTTTTTGCCGGAAAGATCCGGCATACGGTCGTAGTAGTCCGGGCTTTCCTGCTGGCGCTGTGCAACGTGATCCAGCAATGCACCCAAGCTGTGCGCACCGGGTTTGTGCTCCCAGTGCCAGCGCAGCAGGCGGCGGCTGATCTCATCGCAGGCAGTCTTGATCTCAAAGGCAGCCTGTAAGGCTTCTTCCGGCATAATGGTTCTCCCTTCTTCTGGCATACAAAAAAGCGGAGAAGGCATACCGCCCTCTCCGCTGCTGTTTGTGTTACAGCACGAACTGGTAATACACGAAGCCGCACAGTGCCACTGCTGCACAGACAATGGCAGTGATGGGCGGCACCCAGCGGATCAGCGCTTCGGCCACGCTGTCGCGCTCGTCCTCGTATTCTTCCTCGTCGTCATAGGCAGGCTCCGGCTGCTGAGATATCGGCTGTGCACGGCGGGCTGCAGCAGGCATCACACGGGTGCCTTCGTCCGCAGCTGCATGAGATGCCCTGCCCGGGAACTGTGCCCGCATTCCGGCATCCATCACACGGGTCTGCTCTGCAGCAGGTTCTTCCGGCTGTGGTTCTGCTTCACGGCACGGTGCACCCATGATCCGGGTCGGCTCCTCCTGCACGGGCGCTGCGCCCATAATGCGGGTAGGCTCTTCGGCCTGCGGGGCAAGAGGCGTTTCCAGTTCCGGCTCGGTCTGGGCAGGCTGTTCCGGCTGCAGCAGGGTGTTCAGCGCGTTCTGCAGCAGGATGCGGTCGCAGCCGCACTCCGAGCAGTACACGGTATCCTCCTCCTTCGGGTGGAAGGCACCGCAGGCGCAGTACCAGCCATTTTCAAACACCTGCGGCTGATACTTCAGCTCCGGGCGGTTCATGCGGGTCTCCAGCGCCTTTTCCAGCTCAGCAGACAGGCGCTTGGGGGCAGGCAGGCGCACGCGCTTGATGCCGTCCAGATGCACCACCCGCTTGCCGTTGTACACATTGCACAGCGAAACATCCACGCTGGTGATGGCCTTTGCGGTAACGAATACCGCATCGTCCATGCCAAACAGTTCGCCGGGCTTTACTTCCAAGTCACGGTACTCGAACCGGTCCTCGCACAGGATCACGCCGTCCACGCCCTTGCACTTGAAGTGGATCTCCAGCGCGGTCAGGGTCACCTTGGAAATATTCTTGAAGGTCAGGCAGACCGCGTGCTCCCCGCTGACATCACCCTTGAGCAGCTCCACGCAGACGAACTGCACCGGGCTGCCGGGGGTGTAATAGTTTGCGCGGGTCCGTGCGACCGGGTTAAAATTTTCCTCCACGACACTCGCTCCTTTCCGTTTGGATCAAATCAGTTCTGCGGGTCCTGTGCATCCGGCGTTTCCGGTGCAGCGGTCTCCGGCAGCGGCTGGACCGTTTCGGCCTGCTCCGCAGGCTCAGCGGTCTCTGCAGGTTCAGCAGTTTCGGCCTGCTGAGCAGTCTCTGCAGGGGCAGCCTGCACGGTCTGAGCAGGCTGTTCCGGCTTCGGCTCATCGCCTTCACGCGGGGGCAGTGTGCCGCCCGCCATAATGGTGTTGAACTCCTGCTCGTTGAGCTTCTCGCGTTCCATCAGGGCCTGTGCCAGCGCGTGCAGCTGATCGATGTGCTCGGTCAGGGTGCGGCGGCAGGTCTCGTAGGCTTCATCGATGATATCCCGCATCTCGCCGTCGATCTCGGCAGCGGTGGTCTCGCTGTAGCCCTTGCCTTGACCCAGATCACGGCCCAGGAAGGTCTCCTCCTGCGAGGTACCGTACACCACAGGGCCAAGCCGCTCCGAGAAACCGTACTTGGTAATCATCGTGGCGGGCAATGTTGGTGGCCTGCTGCAGATCATTGGAAGCACCGGTGGAGATATCCTCCAGGATCAGCTGTTCGGCCACGCGGCCGCCCAGACTGGAAACGATATCCTCGAACATTTCGCCCTTTGTCACATAGCTGCGGTCTTTCTCGGGCAGGTACATGGTGTAGCCGCCAGCCTGACCACGCGGGATAATGGTGATCTCGTGCACACGGGGGTGATGCTTGCAGTAGAAGCCCGCCACAGCGTGGCCTGCCTCGTGGTAAGCAGTCAGCTTCTTTTCCTCCGGGGTCACAACGCGGCTCTTCTTCTCCGGGCCAGCCATCACCTTCATGGAAGCTTCCTCGATATCCTCCATGGTAATGGCCTTGCGGTTGCGGCGTGCAGCCAGCAGAGCCGCTTCGTTGACAAGGTTCTCAAGGTCTGCGCCCGCAAAGCCTGCGGTGCGCTGTGCAATGACCCTGAGAGAGACATCCGGGGCCAGCGGCTTCTTTTTGGTGTGGACCTTGAGGATCTCCTCACGGCCCTTGACATCCGGCAGGCCCACATAGACCTGACGATCAAAGCGGCCCGGCCGCAGCAGGGCCTTATCCAGAATGTCGGCACGGTTGGTGGCCGCCATGACGATGATGCCGTCGTTGGCCTCAAAGCCGTCCATTTCCACCAGCAGCTGGTTCAGGGTCTGCTCGCGTTCATCGTGGCCGCCGCCCAGACCGGCGCCACGCTGACGGCCCACAGCATCGATCTCATCAATGAAGATGATGCAGGGCATGGACTTCTTTGCCTTGTCGAACAGGTCACGCACGCGGGATGCACCCACGCCGACGTACATTTCCACAAAGTCAGAGCCGGAAATGGAATAGAAGGGCACACCGGCCTCGCCTGCGCAGGCGCGGGCCAGCAGGGTCTTGCCGGTGCCCGGAGGGCCTACCAGCAGCACGCCGTGGGGAATGCGTGCGCCCAGAGTGTTGAACTTCTCCGGGCTTTTCAGGAACTCCACGACCTCTTTCAGCTCTTCCTTTTCCTCGTCCTCACCGGCAACATCGGCAAAGGTGGCTGTCTTTTGGTTCTCGTGCTCGTCCTTCACCTTGGCTTTGCCAACGTTCATGATCCCGCCGCCGCCAGCACCGCCGCGCATCATGGAGAACAGCAGGAAGCCGGTGCAGCCCAGCATTGCCAGATAGAACAAGATCTCCATCCATGGGATGTTTTCCTTGACAGGGGTATAATCGTACACCATGGGAGCATCCGGGTTTGCGGCATCGTAGGCGGCAATGTAGTCGCCCACATACTTGACGAACATGGATGCATAGGGCAGCTTGTAGCGCACAGTCACAGTGCCGTCGCTGTTCTTCTGCGCAGCAGTATCCTCATCCGAGGAGGACAGCATACCGCTCAGCAGTCCGCCGGTGGCCTGCGTGGTGCTCTGGGACGTGGTATCGGGCAAGGGCAGGTTGTTCTTGCCGCCTTCCTTGAGGTTCATGGTGATGACACCGGTGTTCAGGTCCAGCGAGAACTGCGTGACCTGCAGGCTTTCAAAATAATGCACCACCGTGGAATATTCCATGGAAGAGCCGCTGGCAGAGCCGGTGCCGCCCAGCACCGACCAGACCATCAGCACCGCCGCCAGCGCCAGAGCAAGGATCAGCGGATTGAAACGGGGTCTTTTGGATTGCAAAAAAATCAACTCCAGTTCTTGGATGAATTATAGTGTGAGAAATCACTTCTCGTAGACTTCAGGCTTGAGCACACCCACATAAGGCAGGTTGCGGTATTTTTCATCGTAGTCCAGACCGTACGCCCACCACGAACTCGTCCGGCACCTGGAACGCCCTCGTAGTCGGGCTGGATATCGGCCTTGCGGCGGCTGGGCTTGTCCAGATGGTGCAGATCTTACCGAGTTGGGGTTGCGCATCTTGAGCAGTGGGCACCAGATTCGAGAGGGTGACGCCGGTATCCAGAATATCCTCCACGATCAGCACATCCTTGCCGGACAGATCACCGTCCAGATCCTTGATGATTTTTACAAGGCCGCTGGTAACAGTGTTGCTGCCACCGTAGCTGGACACCACCATAAAATCGATGCTGCAGGGAATGCTCACCGCACGCATCAGGTCGGCCATAAACACCACCGAGCCCTTGAGGATGGACACCAGAACAAGGTTCTTGCCCTCGTAATCCTTGCTGATCTGGGCACCCAGCTCAGCAACCTTTGCCTTTAACTCTTCTTCACTGACCAGAACAGTCTTGATATCATCATGCATACTCATGTTATTTCCTCCCTATGTTCCATTTCCATCTGCAGCACCTGCGCAGTGTCTGCATCCGGGGCAAGGCCCTCGGCAAAGCCCGCACCGCAGACCCACAGTACTTCGCTGCCCGCCGCCAGCAGCGGCAGCTGATCGCGTTGGCTGGCCGGGATGCCCGTTTCGTTCATCCACTTGCGCAGCCGGTTGTGTACACTTCGCCCCGCCGGGCGGTAGACATCTCCCGGCTGGCGGGTGCGCAGGACAAGACCAGCATACAACGTAGTTATTCTAGCATAATCCGCCTGATTTTTTAAGTCTTTTTTATGAACGACTTGTATTTTTTCTTCAAAATCAGCCGTAAAAAGCCCTGCAGTCACCTTCCAGCCGCCCGCAAGGCAGTATTCTGCCTGTTTTTCCGGCTGAAAGGGCTGGCTTTCCGGCCGTTTGTCTTCCTGCTGCCGGGGCCGTTCCGGCACAATCTCCTGCCAGAAGCATCCGTCTCCGGCACAAAAGCGCACCCGGTCAGTCAGCTGTACCGCACCGCTGCCGCGCCGCACAAGGCCGCACAGCAGCTGCACATATTTTTTCCTCTGCGTCACGCACGGGAGCCGTCAGCGAATGCATGGCTGCTTCCAAAATAAGCGCATCCGCAGCGGAAAGCGGGCCCAGCCGCCACACCGTGCAGGCTTCCGGGCTTTTGATGGCAGCCTGTGCCGCATCCAGACGTGCAGCAGAAAGCAACTCTTCGGCCTTCCGGGCAAAATAGGCATCCGCGCGGGCTGCCTTCTCGCAGAAGCGGGCAAGGTTTTCCACCGCTGCGCCGTTGGTGCTTTGCAGCGCAGGCAGCGCCGCACGGCGCACCCGGTTGCGGGCATAGGCATCGGTCGCGTTCGTCTCATCTGTGACCCATGCCTGCCCGGCTGCACGGCAGAAGCTTTCGGTATCCTGTCGGGTAAGGGCCAGCAATGGCCGCAGGTAGCACCCGCGCTTTGGCCGGATGCCTGCCGCACCGTGCAGCCCCGTGCCCCGGGCCAGCCGCAGCAGCAGGGTCTCAGCCTGATCATTTGCAGTATGGGCCGTTGCAACGACATCTATCCCCTCCCCGCACAAACGCGCAAAGCAGGCATAGCGCAGGCGGCGCGCCCAGTCCTCCCCGGCATGTTCCGACGGCAGGCCCACTTCGTCGGCCATCTCTGCAGCATGGAACACCCGCAGCGGCACACCCAGCCGGGCGCATTCCGCCCGCACAAAGGCTTCGTCCCGGTCGGCGCTCTCACCGCGCAGGCCGTGGTTCACATGGCAGGCCGAAAGCACAAACCCGAACTCCGGCAGCAAGGCCAGCAGGATGCGCAGCAGTGCCATGCTGTCTGCCCCGCCGGACACTGCCGCAGCCAAGTGCAGCGGCTCACCCGGACAAAGCAGCTTCTCTCGCAGAACAAACATGCGCACATGCGCCAGAATTTTTTCATTATTCATCAGCGTTTAAAGTCCACATCCATAAAGCGGGTGTGGGCACCATCCCAGCCCAGCGGCACCGTGCTGGTCTCGCCGTGACGGTTCTTCGCCACGATGCACTCTGCCGTATCGGCATCCACCTCAGCGCCGTCCGGGTTCTGGCTGGCATAGTAGGAATCGCGGTACAGGAACAGAACGCAGTCGGCATCCTGCTCGATAGAACCAGAATCGCGCAGGTCGGAAAGCTGGGGCCGGTGGCTGGAATTGTTGCCCTGCTTTTCCACCGCACGGGACAGCTGAGAAAGTGCGATGATGGGCACATTCATTTCCTTTGCCATGATCTTAAGGTTTCGGGTGATGGAGCTGATCTCCTGCACGCGATTCTCGCTGCGCTGGCCGGTGGTCATCAGCTGCAGATAGTCGATGACGATGAGGCCCACATTCGGGCGGGTGGGGTCCTGATTCACCCGGCGGATCTTCGCCTTCATCTCGGTGATGGTGATGCCGGAGGTATCGTCCATATAGATGGGTGCATCGTGCAGCTTTTCGGTGGCAAGGGCCAGATATTCCCAGTCCTCGGCGCGCAGGGCACCGGTGCGGAATGCCTGGCTGTCGATGCCGGCCTCAGCAGAAAGGATGCGGTTCGTGAGCTGTTCCTTGGTCATTTCCAAGCTGAAAATGGCCACCGGCACTTTTTGCTGCATGGCCACGCGGGTGGCGATGTTCAGTGCAAAGCTGGTCTTGCCCATACCGGGGCGGGCCGCAAGGATGATGAGGTCGCCGCGGCCAAGGCCGGTGAGCACCGTATCCAGCAGGCGGAAGCCTGTGGGGATGCCCTTGTATTTGTCCGCATCCGGGCCGCTGATCTTCTGCAGGTTGGTCAGGGTCTCCACCATGCTGGAGGAAAGCGGTGTCAGTGCGCTGGAATCGCGGCCGGAGCGGATCTCATAAATGCGCTGCTCCGCGTTTTCCAGCAGCAGGTCGGCATCCGGCTCATCTCCGGCATCCTGCAGGATGTCCTTTGCAACGCCCATCAGCTGGCGCACCAGATACTTTTCCTGCACGATCTGGGCATAGGCCTTCACATTGGAGATGCTGGGCACCGTCTCGGCAAGGCCGGTCAGGTACACCTTTGCTTCGTCGGCACTGGGGAACACGCCGTCCGAGATAACAGCGTCCAGCAACGTCACAAAGTCGATGGTCTGGTCGGCGGTGAACAGGCGCAGCATTTCGGAGTAGATCTGCGCATTCTGCCGGGTGTAGAACATCTCCGGCCGGATGATCTCCACCAAGTCGGTGAGCGTTTCCGGTTTGAGCAGCACCGCACCCAGCACGCTCTGCTCTGCCTGCATGTTGTAGGGCAGGTTGATGCCCACGCTTTCCAGATTCAGTTCATTGGAATAATGTCGTTCGTTCGGCATGGTAGTTTATCCTTTTGCATCATTTCGCTGAAAAGCCAAAAAGCGCCCCCTGCTGTGAGGGGGCGCAGATGGCAGAAAAATCAGGCCTGTTCCACTTCCACCATAATTTTGAAAGAAGCGACCACACCAACGTGCAGACGGACTTTGCCGTTGAACACACCGGCATCCTTGATGTCCTTGGTCTCCAGCTCGATCTTCTTCTTATCGATGGGTGCGCCTGCCAGCTGAGCCAGAGCATCGGCAACTTCCTTGCCGGTGACTTTGCCGTGCAGACGGCCGGATGCACCGCCCTTGGCCTTGATGGTCACGGTCTTGCCCTCGATCTTTGCGGCCAGATCCTTGGCAGCAGCTACGGTCTCAGCCTCGTGGAAATCGGCAGCAGCTTCCTTGCTGCGGGCAACGTTCACAGCGCTGGCATCTGCCACAGCGGCCAGCTTGCGCGGGAACAGATAGTTGCGGGCGTAGCCGTCGGAGACCTCGTGGATCTCGTCCTTCTTGCCAATGCCCTTGATATCCTGCTTGAGAATCACTTTCATGATGTTATCCCTCACTTCTCACCGGAAAACCGGTGCAGTTGTTGTGTTTATAGTATAGCGCATTTGTCGCTTTTGAGCAAGAGGAAGCACGCATTGCAGCATTTTCCTCAGGTGAACTCCCCCAGTCTAGCTTCGCAGACAGCCCCCTCTGAGATGGGGCCTTTGGCAAAACCGAAGGCTTGTCCTTTTCGCCAGAGGCTCCTTCTTTGAGACAGACTCCCCCGGCCGGGGGAGGTTGCACAAAGTGCCAGAAGGGGAACAGCTGGCATCACGCAGGTGATGACGGAAGGAGTTTTCTTATTTCAGTTCCTTTGCGGCCACGTCCAGAGCTACCTCAATGACCTTGTCCATGTCGTAATACTTGTACTCACCCAGACGGCCGCCAAAGATCACGTCCGGCTCCGCATCGGCCAGCTTCTTGTACTCGGCATACAGGGCACCGTTCTTCTCGTCATTGACGGGGTAGTACGGCTCGTCGCCCTTCTTCCACTCAGCGCTGTACTCGCGGCTGATGACCGTTTTGGGCTGGGTGCCGAACTCAAAGTGCTTGTGCTCGATGATGCGGGTGTAGGGAGTTTCCGCATCGGTATAGTTGACCACCGCGTTGCCCTGATAGTTGTCGGTGTCCAGCACCTCGGTCTCAAAGCGGACGCTGCGGTACTGCAGAGCACCCAGCCTGTAGCCAAAGTAGGCATCCACCGGGCCGGTGTAGACCACCTTCTCGGCCAGAGCGTTCAGATTTTCGCGGTCGGCCAGATAGTCCACATTCAGCCGCACCTCGGTGCCGTCCAGCATCTTTTCCACCATGGCGGTGTAGCCGCCATTGGGAATGCCCTGATACAGTGCGTTGAAGTAGTTGTCGTCGTAGGTGAAGCGCACCGGCAGGCGCTTGATGATAAAGGCCGGCAGTTCGGTGCAGGGGCGGCCCCACTGCTTGCCAGTGTAGCCCTTGATGAGCTTTTCGTAGATATCGGTGCCCACAAGGCTGATGGCCTGCTCTTCCAGATTCTGCGGGTCGGTGATGCCTGCTTCCTTCTTCTGCTCCTCGATCTTGGCCTTGGCTTCGGCAGGGGTAACAACGCCCCACATCTTATTAAAGGTGTTCATATTGAAGGGCAGGTTGTAGATCTCGCCGTGGTAGTTTGCCACCGGGCTGTTGGTGTAGCGGTTGAACTCTGCAAACTGGTTCACATACTGCCACACAGCCTTGTTGTTGGTGTGGAAGATATGTGCACCGTAGCGGTGGACGTTAATTCCCTCCACCGGCTCCGTGTAGATATTGCCTGCAATGTGGCTGCGCTTATCGATCACAAGGCACTTCTTGCCTGCCTTTTTTGCTTCCTGTGCAAAGACCGCGCCGTAAAGGCCGGCACCAACGATCAGGTAATCGTACTGTTTCATGGGTGTGATCCTCTCTGTTCCGTTTATTTTCCTTCTACATCGCCCTTTTTCTGCGATGCATAGTATTTGTCGATGGCACCTTCGATGCGGGCACGGGCTGCTTCCGGCGTGATGTGCTTGAGCTGTGCTGCTGCCATAGTCTGGTGGCCGCCGCCGCCCAAAGATTCCATGATCACCTGCACGTTCACGGCACCCAGACTGCGGGCCGAGATGTTCACGCCTGTGCCCACCTGCACTGCCACAAAGCTGGCATCCACGCCCTGAATGGTCAGCAGATCGTTTGCCGCCTGTGCAATGGCCACGCGGGCTTCCGGTGCCACCTCGCCGCTGACGGAGATCGCGCAATTTTTGTACATGCGTGCTTTTTCCACCAGATCTGCCTTGGCATTGTACTCCACCATGGTCACATCGAACAGCTGGCGCACCCGCTCCGTCTCCGCGCCATAGCGGCGCAGCGCAGCGGCAGCTTCAAAGGTACGCACACCGGTGTGCAGGGTAAAATCGCGGGTATCCAGCATGATGCCGGACAAAAGGCCCTCGGCCTCCACACGGTTGGGCTTGTCGTCGCGCTCGCCCACGTACTGCAAAAGCTCCGTGACCAGCTCACTGGCCGAGGAAGAATACGGCTCATGGCAGACCAGCGCCGGGTTCTCGATGTAGCCCACGCCCTTGCGGTGGTGGTCGATCACGGCTACCTTGCCGCATTTTTCCAGAATATCCTTGCTTTCCACAAGGCCCACCTGATATGTATCCACCACGATGCACAAAGTGCGCTTGGAGATGATGGGCAGTGCGTCCTCGGGTCGATAAAGTCGTCCTTCTGGCCTGCACGGCACAATGCATCGATCAGGCTGCCCGCAAGGGTAGCGTCACGCCGCACCGCGATCACCGCTGGGACATCGCATATTTTGCAGATGCGCAGCACGCCCTCGGCGGAGCCGATGGCATCCAGATCGCTCATGCGGTGGCCCATGATGACCACATGGTCGGCTTCCTTGATCAGCTTTACCAGCTGATCGGCCACGATGCGGCTGCGCACCTTGCTGCGCTTTTCCACGCCGTGGCTCACGCCGCCGTAGAACGTAAAGCCGTCCGGTGTCATTTCAGCGGCCTGATCGCCGCCGCGGCCCTGCGCCATATCCAGCGCCTGCACGGCCATATCCTGGGCTTCCCGCAGGGTCTTGGCCCCGCGGCCAATGCCGATGGACAGCGAAAGGTTCACGCTGGGATCCAGCGCACGGATCTTGTCCAGCACATCGTAGCCGCGGTTGGCGAACTGCTCCATCTGGCGCTCTTCCACCACAGCGATATAGCGGCCGCTGGCCACACGGCGCAAAAAGCCGCTGCCCCGGCCGATCATATCCTCCAGCGTGCGGTTGATGCCTTCCAGCAGGCGGGCACGCTCGCTGTCCAGCATGTCACCGAACACATCGTCGTAGCCGTCCACCAGAAACACCAGATAGCCCGGACGGCTGGCTTTGTATTCCGCCTCCACCTTGCGCAGGGCGGTCTCCTCGTTCAGCACCAGCAGGGTCATGCTCTCCGCATCGCCGGGCACCGTGGAGCTGTGTACGCTCCACATGCCGTCCGCGAGGGTCAGCAGCTGGCCCTCCTGCTTGCGGCACTGCTGCAGATCAAGGCCGGGCAGCACCTTCTGCACGCGGTTCACCAGCGCATCCTGCCCGTTCAACAGGCGGGTGCGGAACTGTGCATTGTACCACAGCACCGTCTCACCGGAAAGCAGCGCGGCCGGCTGAGAGAGCGGTTCCAGACTGAACTGCGGCTTGGAGCCTTCAAAGCTGCCGCCGCACATCCACCGGGCCACCCACTTGCGCAGCTGGCAGCGGAACAGCACCACCACAACGCCCCACAGCACCACCAGTGCCAGCAGCACCGGCCATGCCGTGGGCCGCTGGATCAGCAGCACCAGCACCAGCAGGCTGCACAGCACGGCCAGACTGGCGGTGAGCATCTCCAATGTCCATCTTGGTTTTTGTTTCATCAAATCTCCTGCCTTCCGCCGCATTGTTTGCGGCAGCGTGCCCGGATCAGACCTCCATCAGGATGGGAAGGATCATCGGGCTGCGCTTGGTGCGCCGATAGATATAGCTGCTCAGTGCCTCGCGCACGCGGGTCTTGACGCTGTTCCAGTCGCGCACATGTTCATCCACGCAGCGGTCCAGCGCATTTTCTACGATGCTCTGTGCACCGTCCATCAGGCTCTCGTTCTCGCGCACATACACAAAGCCACGGCTCACAAGGTCCGGGCCGGCCAGCACCTTGCCGGTCTTGCTGTCCACGGTGGCCACAATGATGACCAGACCGTCCTCGGACAGGTGCTTGCGGTCGCGCAGGACCACATTGCCCACGTCGCCCACGCCAAGGCCGTCCACCATCACTGCACCGGCGGTGACAGGCTCGCCCAGCTTTATCTCGTCCTGGCTGAGAATGACATTGGAACCGTTCTCCGCGATCAGAATGTTGCTGGTGGGGATGCCAAGGCTGGCAGCGGTGAGGGCATGCTTTTTGAGCTGCTTGTACTCGCCGTGCACCGGCAGGAAATACTTGGGCTTCGTCAGGGTGAGCATGAGTTTCTGCTCTTCCTGACAGGCGTGGCCGGAAACATGCACATCGTACATGCTCTCGTAAATGACCTCTGCACCCAGCAGCAGCAGACCGTTGACGATCTTGGTCACGCTCTTCTCGTTGCCGGGAATGGGATTTGCCGAAATGATAATGAAGTCGCCGGGGCCCACGCGCACCTGACGGTGGCTGCAGGATGCCATACGGGAAAGGGCACTCAAGGGTTCGCCCTGACTGCCGGTGGTAATGAGCACTACCTGCTCCGGAGGATACTGGTTCAGCTCATCCACGCTGATGAGGGTGCCCTCCGGGATGTGCATATAGCCCAGTTCCTGCGCCATGGCGGTGTTGTTCACCATGCTGCGGCCGCTGAATGCCACCTTGCGGCCATCCTCCACAGCCAGATCGATGATCTGCTGCACGCGGTAGATGTTGGAAGCAAAGGTGGCAATGATGATCCGCTTGTTGCGGGCACGGGCGAACAGATTGCGCACGCCTGCAGCCACCTTCTGCTCGGTGGCGGTAAAGCCCGGGCGCTCGGAGTTGGTGGAATCGCTCAGCAGGGCCAGCACGCCGCGCTGACCGTACTCGGCCAGTGTGGACAGGTCGGTGACGCCGCAGGCCAGCGGAGTGTAATCGATCTTGAAGTCGCCGGTCTGGATGATGGTGCCAGCCGGGCTGTCGATGGCAAAGGCCACCGCATCCGGGATGGAGTGGTTCACATGGATGGGCTCAATGGTAAAGCAGCCCAGCTTGATCTTCTGTCTGGGGGTGATTTCCACGAACTTGGTCCTGCCTGCCAGACCGAACTCTTCCAGCTTGTTGCGGATCAGGCCGCAGGTCAGGCGGGTGCCATAGATGGGCAGGTCAAGTTTCTGCAGCAGATACGGGATGCTGCCGATGTGGTCTTCGTGGCCGTGGGTGATGAGCAGGCCCTTGATCTTATCCTTGTTCTGCACCACAAAGGTGAAGTCCGGGATGACCATGTCCACGCCGTACATGTCGCTGTCCGGGAACACAAGGCCGCAGTCCACGATGATCATGTCGCCGTTGCACTCGTACACGGTCATGTTCTTGCCCACTTCGCCCAGACCGCCCAGCGGATAGATGTGGATGGGCACAGCGGCCTCTCTGGGCTGCTGCGGGCGGCGGGGCCGACGGTTATAATAAGGGCGGCGGGTGGTGCGGGGGCGCTTTTCGCCCGTCTGCGCGGCGGGTGCGCCGGTGCTCTGAGCAGCAGCTGCTGCCTTGCTGCGTGCGGAATTATTGGTATTTTCTTTCGACTGTGCCATTCTGACCTCCAAAATAATTACAGCGCAGGCCGTCCCCGCTTGTGGAAACAGCCGCGCTGTGCATGGGAAGCACCTTGAAAAATCGCATCGGCTTCCGTTGGATGCACCGTATAGAATTTATTTCTCAGCGTGTTTTTTGCAAACCGCTGCCTGTTCCGTAAGAGGTTTTGTGCCAGATAGGTCCATCTGCTCGATGCGACCGTGGCTTTTCTGTTGGAACGCCCGGGCACACGCCTGCGGTGCGCCCCTATACGCATTTTGTTAGGATAAGTATAGTATTTCCCGGCGTTTTTGTCAATTCCAAGGTTTGGCAGCTCCGGCACGGAATATACATTCGCACTTGACAGAAGCCGGAAAATAGCGCTAAATAGAAGCAACTCATTTTATAAGGAGAACCGCATGAAGCAGGTCGAAGTGTACACCGACGGCGCATGCAGCGGCAATCCCGGCCCGGGCGGCTGGGGTGCCGTGCTGCGCTACCGTTTTAACGGCAAAGTTTACGAAAAAGAGCTGAGCGGCGGCGACGACAGCACCACCAACAACCGCATGGAGCTGACAGCCTTTATCGAAGCACTGCGCCAGCTCAAGGAGCCGTGCGAGGTACGGCTGTGCTCCGACAGCCAGTATGTCATCAACGGGCTTCAGAAGGGCTGGGCCAAAAACTGGCAGCGCCGGGGCTGGAAAAAAGCAGATGGCTCCCCTGCCCTGAACCCGGACCTCTGGGCACAGGCACTGGAGCAGGAAGCCCGGCACAAGATCACCTATGTCTGGGTCAAGGGCCACGCAGGCCACCCGGAGAACGAACGCTGCGACCAGCTGGCCGTGGCCCAAAGCAAAGCACATGGCGGGAGGCAGGGAACATGAGCGACACATTTTTGCCCGGCAGTGGGTTCGACACCTACGAGAGTCAGGATAAGGTTCTGGTGCAGATGGACGGCAGCAGAGAATGCGCCGTAGCTGTGCGCATTTTACAGCAGCAGGGCTTTGCCGTGGCGGGCGCTGCCGTGCGGCTGGCAGCAGAACAGACCGCCGATGCGGAAAGCGCCAAAAGGCAGCAGAGGCCCTTGGCATCGAGTGCATCGTGCTGAACGCCGAAGCACTGGCCGGGCAGGACGCAGACGTTCTGGGCGAAGGCGGCACGCCGCTGTTTGCCGCCCTGCTGACGGCTGCAGACAAGCTTGGGATGCAGTATGTGGCAACCGCTCACCGTGCCCGGGTGGAGACCGGCGACAGACGGCGTGCACACTGTCTGCCCGCCTGCAGGCACCGGCAGCGATGACAGCACGATTCTTGCAGCTCTGCCGCAGGAGACACTGGCACGGCTGATTTTACCGCTGGGTGATTTTGCCCCGGAAGATGTAGCCGAAATGGCCGAGGATTTTAAAGTTTAACAAATACAATTTTGAATGGCCTCCGTTGCACTCTGGCCATATTCAGCGGAAACATTATTTTTATATTAGAATTCCGGAAAATCTGCGGATTTTCCGGAATTCTTTTTTTCACAGGCAAGGCCGCTGCGGCACACGGCATCTGCTGTTTTTGCTTCCTGCGGAAACAGCCACACGGCGGCAGAAATGCATTCTGCGGTTCGGACCCCATTCCCGTGAAAATGAAAATCGGGAACATCCGCAGATGCTCCCGATTTTCGCATTATCAATATAGTTTCCGCTGAATATGGCGCAGCGCACGCGGAACCATTCCAAATCGTTTTGTCAGTTCTGGGGATGCACGATATCGCGCCAATCCAGATCGCCGCGCTCCAAGCCGTGGATGAGCACTTCTGCAGTGGCAATGTTGGTGGCCATGGGGATGTTGTGCACATCGCACAGGCGCAGCAGCGTCATTTCGTTGGGTTCGCTGGGCTTTGCGTTGATGGGATCACGGAAGAACAGCAACAGGTCGATCTCATTGCAGGCGATGCGGGATGCGATCTGCTGGTCGCCGCCCTGCACACCGGCCAGAAAGCGCTGCACCTGTAAGCCGGTAGCTTCTGCGATCAGTTTACCGGTGGTACCGGTCGCTACCAGTTTATGCTGGCTCAGGATGCGGCAGTACGCCGTACAAAACTGAACCATCAGCTCCTTTTTGGAGTCATGCGCAATGAGTGCAATCGTCATCCGTTACCCTCTCCTCTTCCTAAACGATTGGAACGCTTTTGTAAAAAAAGTCCTTCGCCTGAAATGATATCACAAAATCCAATCTTTTACAACTGGTTTTTATACAAAATATTCAATTTTGTTTTCTTTTCAGGGATGTTTCCATTCAAAACCCCGCTGCAGTGCCCTTTCCCGTGTCGGTTTTGTCTCCCGTTTTCAGTTCTCCGGCGCAATGGCATCGGGGTTCTGCTCGGTGTCTGCGGCGGGCTGCTGCTCGTCCTGCACGGCAGGCTGGGCTTCCCCTTCTGCTGCCGTTTCCGGCGCAGCGGTGTCTGCGGCGGGTGTCATCTGTGCAGGCTGGGCTGCGGCATTGCCGGTGGTCTGGCCTGCAGCGGCCTGTGCTGGGTCAGTGGTCTGCGCCTGATCTTCCTGCTGGGCCTGCTCGGCTTCCTTTTCCGCTTCGGCCTGCTGGGCAAGGCTGCCATCCTTCAGGGCAAAATAGGCATTTGCAATGTCCACCACCAGATCACCGGTACGGGCACCATAGCCTCCGTACTCAATGCTAATGCCAATGGCGATCTGCGGATCATCCGCCGGGAGGTAAGCCACCATCATGGCGTTCAGATAGTGCTTACCGGGCGCATAGGTCTCGCTGCGCTGAGGTGTACCGGTCTTGCAGGCGATCGGCACCGGATAACTGGAAATTTTGCCGCTGATGGTGCTGGGCACCTGCTTCATGCCCTGACGCACCAGTTCAAAGGTGTTGCCGGTGCCCTCGATGACATCCATGACCTCGGGCTTGGTCTCGCTGAGCACCTCGCCGGTGTTGGTGTCCAGAATGGCCTTGACGAAATGGGTGCGGTAACGGGTGCCGTTGTTGGCCAGCGTTGCCGCGTAGGTAGCCAGCTGGATGGGCGTGACCACCGTGTTGCCCTGACCGATGGCGGCCTGCACATCCAGCGATGCCGTATAGTTGGAGTCGCTCTTGGTGGTCAGACGGCCCACGGCCTCGCTCACCTCCACACCGGTGCGCTGGCCAAGACCCAGCTTGTAGGCATAGGCATCGTACACATCGCTGGTCAGGCGGCGGCCAACATCATAGAAGAAGATGTTGCAGCTCCACTTGATGGCCGTCACCACATCGATGTTGCCGCTGTGGCCGTGGCGGGTACAGCGGGGGTGGTAATCCTTATAATAGGTATACACGCCGGTGCAGTTGACGGTGGAGTACTGGTTGATGAGGCCGCTGTCCAGCGCCGCCACTGCCACCGAGGGTTTAAAGGTGGAGCCGGGGGTGTACAGGCCCTGCAGCGCCCGGTTGAACAGGGGCAAGCTCTCGTCCGCGCTGTACTCCGAATAGTTGGTGGCGTACAGGTTCCTGGTCAAAGCTGGGGTAGTTGGAGGCCGCCAGCACGCTGCCGTCCTTCACATTCAGTCACCACCGCAGCACCAGCAGCGGCTTTCATATCGCCGGTGTTGTACACCCGGTTGATCATATCGATGTTATTGGCAAGTGCCTTGTCCACCGCCCGCTGAAAGTCGCTGTTGATGGTCAGCTGCACGGTATGCCCCGGCTCCGGCACGGTGGTGATCTTGGTGTCCACGATCACGCCGTCCGAATTACGAGTGATGGTCTCCACGCCGTCCTTGCCGCGCAGCTCATCCTCGTACACGGACTCAAGGCCGGAGATGCCGATCACATCGTTCATGTTATAGCCTTTTTCCTTGAGCGGATAGGTCACCTGACCGTTGGAATCGGTCACCTTCCACTTTTCCGCCGTGATCTTGCCCACACGGCCCAGCACCGCCGGGATGATATCGCTCTGGTCGTAGCTGCGGGCGCTGGTTTCCACGATCTCCACACCTGGCAGCTGCAGGCTGTGCTCCTTGATGGTGGCCACCGCGAGGGTGCTCACGTTCTCCGCCATGACAAAATTGTTCACATTGGAGAACGCCTGCCGGTCCATCTCGTAGTGGATGCCGGCCAGCACACGCTGCCATTCCGGCGAAAAATCCTGCAGATCGTTCTTTTCCACCAGCATTTCCATTACATCGTTGGCGGTGGCGTACTGCTGCAGACCAAGCGTTTCCTTCATGTCTGCCAGCTGCTTCTGGTCGCTGGTGGACGTGTCATCGTCCGTAAAGGCGTAATTGCCTGCTGCGTCCGCCTGACCGATCAGCAGCGTATCATTCCAGCTCTCGCCGTTCGCACGCAGCAGCTCCACGATCTGCTGCAGCATGGTGTCCAGATCCCGGTCGCCCATCAGCAGTTTGTTGAGGACCACATTGTAGCTGGTGGTTGTGGTGGCAATGCGCCGCCCGGCGCTGTCCACGATATCGCCGCGGGCCGCCGTGACCGTAAAGTTATAGTCGGTGGTGTTGGTGGCCTTGGCCTTGAAGTCGTCGCCGTTGACCAGCTGCAGAAAGATCAGCCGCATCACGTACAGGCCCATGATAACACATGCCACTGCAATGAGCAGGATCATCCGGCGCGCAACGGTTTTTCGTTCGTTTTGGTTCATCCGCGTTTCCTCCGGCGGTTCAGACTACGCCGTTGTCGATTTTGAATGCGCTGTAAATGTGCCGCACCAGACTGAACAGCATCAGCGACGGCACCAGCGTCATCATGGCCGAAGGCAGCACAAAGGTCAGCCAGCGGCTCAGCGCCCAGCTGTAGCCGGGCATGTAGTAGAAGAACAGCCAGTCCAGCGAGAGCACCACAAGGGCCGTGCCGGTGCTGATGAGCGCAAAGTTCCATGTGCTGCCCTGCAGATACACCTGCACCAGCACCGAAAGCGCAAAGCAGAGCAACAGCAGTTCCAGCGCCAGCATACCCACGGTGCGCCCGGCGGTGTAGTCCCACAAAAGGCCGCTCACGGCACCAAACAGCGCACCTGCAAACTCGCCTTCATACACGGCCACAGCCAGACACAGCGGCAGAATGAACAGCGGCTTTGCCTGCCCCAGCTGGAGCAGGCCGGGGGTCGTCTGCAGTGCCGCGCACACAAACAGTGCCACCGCGTAGCAGACCCATTTCAGGATCTGGCTGCGGCTGCGCATGCGGCGTGATTCCATACAAATGCGCCCCCCTTAATAGTCGGTAATAACGAATACGTGCTTGACCGTGCGCGGGTCTGCACCCGGGCGCACCACTGCAATGGAAGATTTGCCGCTGACTTCCGGCTCCACCTTCTGCACGGTTCCCACCAGCAGATCCGGCGGGAACACTCCGCCAAGACCGGTAGTGATCACCTGATCGCCCATCTTCGTCTCAGTGGCGCGTTCCAGATTGGTCAGCACGCACAGGCCGTCACCGGCATAATCGGTGCTGCCATTGATAATGCCGTTTTCCCGCGTGCGGGATACCACGCCCGCAGCGCTGAAGCTGGGGTGCAGAATGGTCATCACCTTGCAGCTGGTGGTGTCGGCTTCCACCACCATGCCGATCAGATAGCCCTTATCGCTGATCACGGCATCGTTCACGGCTGCGCCGTTCACCGTGCCGCAGTCCAGCGTAAAGCCTCCGAACTCATCCAGCGGGTCGCGGCCGATCACAAAGGCAGAAATATAGCTTGCTTCGGTGTTGGAATCCTGAATGCGGGCCAGTGCCTTGTAGGCTTCGTTCTCCGCCTTGATGCGGTCGTAGTCCACTATCTGCTGGCGCAGCTCAGCATTCTCCGCTTCCAGCTGTTCGTTCTGTTCCATGACTTCATCGATGCTGGTGTATTTTTCCCACACCGAGCCAATGCCGCCGCTCAGTGCCGATGTGACCTTCTGGAGCGGCATCAGCACCACGCCCAGCAGTTCCTGCGGGGCAGCAGTCAGCCGTCCGTTGGCACCGGCATAGGCCATGATGCCCACCAGAAACACCGCCACGGCTACCAGTATCTTAAATTTCCATGTGTCAAAAAAATCCTTCAAGGGAGTACCCTCCTGTTTCGGGTGGATGCCATAAGAAAAGCGCGGACAGCCCTGCCATCCGCGCAAGAGACATTGTTTGCAGCGGAAATCAGCGCAGACGCTGCGCAAAAGAGCCTTTTTCCGCAAGTGTGGGCCTTGCCCGTGTTACATGTGGCCGCCGTCGGTGTCCAGCACGTCATGCAGGACATCCACATGATCCAGCACCGCACCGGCACCCTTAGCCACGCAGTCCAGCGGGTCTTCCGCAATGTGTACGTCGATGCCGGTCTCGCTTTGGATCAGC
>ENA-OQKQ01000288-OQKQ01000288.1-human-gut-metagenome-genome-assembly--contig:-NODE-288-length-18795-cov-2.846475_pt1 | contig 18795 bp, 16 predicted proteins | sample MGYA00242651_ERZ504803 | MGnify/ENA primary metagenome ERZ504803 (study PRJEB26092, sample SAMD00036380) | human gut metagenome | host: Homo sapiens | study: EMG produced TPA metagenomics assembly of...
GTACGGCAGATTTTAGAGGCAATCTACGAGCCAATTTTCAGCGATAATTCGCACGGTTTTCGGCCTAATAGAAGCTGTCACACCGCACTGTATCAAATTAAAAGCACCTGTAGGGGAACCAACTGGGTAATTGAAGGCGATATCACCGGGTGCTTCGACCATATCGACCATGAAATATTGTTAAAGATACTCTCGAAGAAGATTGATGACGGTAGATTTCTTGAGCTTATTCGGAAATTCCTGAAAGCCGGATATTTGGAATTCAACCAGAAGTACAATTCGCTGTCGGGAACACCGCAGGGCGGCATCATCAGCCCCATTTTGGCCAACATTTATCTGCACGAGTTTGATAAGTTCATGGAAGGAATATCTGCTGAATACACCAAAGGGAAACAGCGGAGACCATATCGTGAATATCAGATTCTCCAATACAAACGAAACCGTGCAAAAAAGAAAGGCAATCAGGAACAAGCGGATGAGTACCTGCGGCAAATGCAGAATATCCCTGCCTTAGACCCTATGGATAAAAACTATCAGCGTGTAAAATATGTGCGCTATGCGGACGATTTTGTGGTCTGTATCATCGGCAGCAAGGCAACAGCGAATGAAATCAAGGAAAGAATTGCAGGTTTCATGCAAAAGGAACTTCATCTTGAATTGAGCCGGGAAAAAACGAAAATCACCAATCTGTCGGATAAACGAGTGCGTTTTCTGGGATACGAAATTACAAAATCTCAAGAGAACACAAAGCAAGTGGTTGATTCAATCGGTCGAAAGAAACGCTCTGTAAACGGTACAATTCAGTTAGTTGTGCCGGGAGATGTTATTCGGGAAAAGCTCAAGCCGTTCATTAAAAAGGGAAAACCCTATCAGGTGGGGGCACGAGTTAATCTGCCCGTGATTGAAATTATCAGTCAGTACAACGCAGAAATCAGAGGGCTTTACAATTACTATTGCTTAGCAACGGATGTCAGCACGAAAATATCCACATTTCAGTATTATCACTATTTCAGCATGATTAAGACAATCGCCCGAAAGGAAAAATCATCGGTCAAAAAGGTTATTCAGAAATATGGAATTGATGTTCCCAGAAAAAATGGAACTGGCACCATGCGTATTGTTGGTATCAGATACAATACGAAAGAAGGCCCTAAAACGATGACCTACTTCAATGACAGTCTAAAAAAGGTTAGCCGACCTGCCGGAGAAATCTCGACCAATTCGGACAGGTATTAAAGGGTGGTCAGTTAATGAAAAGGCTCAACAGTGATGTATGTGAATTATGTGGAGCAGAACATTGTGCCTTGGAGATTCATCATGTAAGGAAGCTTAAGGACATTGTGAAGAAATACCGAAAACGTGGAACGCCTATGCCTAACTGGGTATGGCTGATGAGCTATATGAAGCGCAAAACGCTCGTCTTATGCCATGACTGCCACGTCAATCTTCATAATGGAACTTTGTAAAATGCTTTAGGAATGGCTGGGGAGCCGTATACATCGAAAGGTGTACGTACGGTTCTGAGGGAGGTTCTCGGAAATCCTGTCATAGAAATATGATAAGGCGTCCGGTTCCTACCCTACGGAGAAACAAAGATTGAAACTCCTGAAAAGGGTGCTTCCTTTGAGATTTATTTGAAATCTGCCGGAAGCTATGACGCAGCCAATAAAGACGAGAGAGATACCATTGTTTGCGATGAAAATGGCTTCGGTCAGACAAAAGATATGCCGTATGGTATTTATACCGTACACCAGACTTCTGGTTGGGAAGGCAGAGAGATGATGGACGATTTTGATGTGTTCATTTCACAGAACGCACAGACGTATCGTTATCTTATCAATAACCGTAACTTTGAGAGCTTTGTCAATGTAGTCAAGGTGGACGCAGAAAGCGGAAAGAGTATTCCGTATGCAGGAGCAGGATTTAAGATTTACGACCCGCAGGGCAATCAGGTCAAAATGACCTTTACTTATCCGACACCAACCACGATTGATGTGTTCTATACCGACGCAAATGGTTCTCTTGTAACACCTGAGAAACTGGATTATGGCAAGGGATATTCCATCGTAGAGGTACAAGCTCCATACGGGTATGTACTTGATGATACTCCGGTATATTTTGATATTACCGAAGAAAATTCCACAGAGGAAGGCGGCATAACTGTTGTGAAAGTCAATAAGCCGAATATGGCACAGAAAGGTACTGTTACGGTTGAAAAGACCGGAGAAGTATTTAGCGGTGTCAATGTAAGTGGTTCTGAGGACAGTGATGTTATCTATCAGCCTGTTTATGAAGTGGCAGGACTTGAGGGTGCAGTTTATGAAGTCCGTGCTGCGGAAGATATTAGTACACCGGACGGTACACTCCGCTATTCAAAGGGCGAAGTGGTAGATACTATCACAACAAGCTCCAATGGGTTTGTAAGAGCAAAGAACTTTATCTCGGAAAATACGAGGTCAAGGAAATTACCGCACCTTACGGAATGGTAGTCAGTGGCGAAACGACATACGGTTGAGCTTACTATGCAGGTCAGAATATATCTGTTACCGAAACTTCCACATCATTCTATAACGAAAGACAGAAAGTTCAGGTAAGCCTTGCAAAAGCCATTGAAAAGGATAAGACATTTGGTATTGGCGACAACGGAGAAATCAAAAACATCAGCTTTGGTCTTTATGCCGCAGAAGATATTGTATCTGCAAGCGGTACCGTTATTCCGGCTGATGGACTGATTGAGATTGTCAGCGTAAATGAAAATGGAACTGCTGTTATGAAGTCAGACCTTCCGTTTGGCAAATACTATGTCAAAGAGATTGCAACCGATGAGCATTATATTCTCTCTGATACGAAGTATCCGGTTGTATTTGAATACGCAGGTCAGGATACCGCAACGGTTGAAATCAAAGTGAATGACGGAAAAGAAATCAAGAATGAACTTATCTATGGTTCTGTATCAGGTAAGAAGATTGACGAGAATGGAGAAGCACTTGAGGGTGCTGTTATCGGTATCTTCAAAGCCGAAGAAACAGAATTTACAAAGGATACTGCACTTATGACGACTACCTCTGCAAAAGACGGTAGTTTTTCTTTTGCAAAAGTTCCTTATGGCAAATGGATTGTAAGAGAAATCGAGCAGCCAAAGGGATTTGTTCTTGATGAAAAAGCGTATGAGGTCAATATCAGCAAAGCCGAGCAGGTAGTTGAAATTGAGATTGTCAATGAGTATGTTCACGGCAATATCAGACTCACGAAGGTGGACGCTGAATATCCAGATAACAAACTTACGGGTGCAACCTTTGAGGTATATAAGGACACCAATGAGAACGGAAAGATTGATGATGGCGATGAACTTATCGGAAATCTTGAAGAAACCGAAACCGGAATTTATGAGATGAAAGAGCTGCTTTACGGAAAATATATTGTCCGTGAAACAAAAGCACCAGAGGGCTTTCTGCTTGATAAGGGAGAATACTCTGTTTTCATTGAGAAAGACGAAACAACGTATTCCGTTGAGAATAAGGCTGGCGTTGGATTTATCAATGAAGCTATGCGTGGAACACTGAAAATTGTCAAGACATCTTCAGATGGTAAGGTTAAAGGTTTTGCGTTCAGAGTAACCGGAGCAAACGGTTATGATATGACATTTGAAACAGATAAGAACGGCGAAATTGTGATTGAGGGACTTCGTATTGGCGAATATACCGTATCCGAAGTGGCAAACAATGCCTCTGCCGCATATATCACACCTGCCGACCAGAATGTTACTATCAAACTTGATGAAACAGCCGTTGTAAAAATGCACAATGAGTTGAGGGATACTCCGAAAACAGGAGATGATACCAATATGAAACTTTGGTATGTCCTTGCCGGACTTTCTGCTGTCGGTATCGCCGTAACTTCTGTTGTTGCACACAAAAAGAAGAAAAAGGAGGGTAACGAGTAATGGAAGCAAAGACAATTATCGCTATCGCATTAGTCGCCGTTATTGTCGGCGGCGTTATCTTTCTTCAGGTTAAAAACCGTAAGAAGTAAGTAACAAGCGAACATTAACCAGTCGGGGCAGAGCGTAAAAAACTCTGTCCCTTTAATTTTTGGAGGAACATTATGAAACAACAGAAAACGGTGGAGAGCCGAGTGCTTGAAATCTTAAAGGAATGCCCGATGTCGAGGTATGATGATATGCTTCTCATTCTGCATTATTACAATCGGTACGGATATATACCAGCCGGAAATCTTCCGCTTGAGGATATTGTATTTAATTACCGAGCATACGGACTTCCTTGTTTTGAAACCATACGCAGGGCAAGGCAGAGAGTACAGTCCCTTTTTCCTGAGTATTCACGTAATCCGCAGAAAGAAGAACAGAGCGGCAGTATTTCTATTGTAATCAACATTAGCTAAGGAGGTATTTTCGTGAAAGACAAAGCAACTTTTCAGAATAAGGTCAAGGTGCTGAATAAACTCTTTGACTCCGGTTGTGATACGGAGAAAAAGTTGCAGCAGCTTGATATGGAAGCAATCCTGAAAATCCCGAATATCACGATTCCTGATATGGGTGTGATTATGGAGCTTCAGAAGAATACAAAGTCCGGTAAACTCTTTTCGTATTTGGGCGGCGGTTCTGATGAAGCAACAAAAATGAGAGGTAAGGAAAATGAAGCAACAGGAGAATAGAGCAGAGCCGCAGAAAAAGCAAATTCGATTTATAGACAGTCATTACAATTTGAAATTCTATATTCCCGATGGTGGAAAAATCAGGATTACTTTTCGTGATGGACACACAGCAGACAGAGTGTGCAAGTATATTGATGACTACCATTTGTACGTCGGGAATTGCTGCTATCATATATGCGAGTTTGCTGAAAAAATGGAGCTTAGTGGAAGTAAAGTTGAACCTGTCAATCAATCCGAACCGTCAAAAAACAAGACCAGAAACAGAGAAAAACAGCGATAAGGAGGTGCAAGAGTAATGGCACGAAAATATGACCTTATTTCTGAGCTTTACAACCGCACCTGCAAAACGGTTGTGTCAAATCCTCAGAACTGGCAGGCATTCTTGGCTTCGGCTTGCCGAAATTATAAGTTACGTTATGACGAACAGCTACTTGTATATGCACAGCGACCTGATGCAACAGCGGTTCTTGAGATAGAGCAGTGGAACAAAATTTTTGGCAGATGGGTCAACCGAGGTGCAAGAGGTATTGCTGTTTTTGCTGATGAAAACCGTTCACGGCAAAGACTGACACATTACTTTGATATTTCAGATACTCACGAAAGCAGATATTCAAGAACAGTCCCGATTTGGGATATGCGTCAGGAATACGAAGCTGATGTGATTGAAACATTGGAAAGCACTTTCGGAGAGATTGAGAATAAGAGCAGTCTTGCCGAAGCAATTATGGGAGCAGCAAGAAATGCGGCAGAGGATAATATCCCTGATTATCTGCAAGACCTTTACTATGCAACCGAGGGCAGTTCCTTTGAGGAAGTGGAAGAGGATATTGTGGCTTTCATTTATAAAAATGTCGTGACAAACAGTGTGGCATATATGATGATGTCAAGGCTCGGCGTTGATACGGACGGTTATTTTGAACTTGATGATTTCAGAGATGTTACCAACTTCAATACGCAGGAAACACTCAATGCACTTGGATTTGCTACCAGTGATATTGCAGAAATGGGATTGACGGAAATATCTAAAACAATTACTGCACTCAACCGTCAAAATCGCATAATTGTCGGTCAGGACAGAAATGAATACAATAAGGTTGAAAATAACGACGAAAGGAGTTTGGACAATGAACGAACTGACCTACACGATGGTGGGCGATTACAGCCTTCCGAACCTGAAACTTCCACAGCAGCCAGAAGTGACGTTGGGCAGATACGCTCAGATGAGGAGAGAGTTTCTGAAGGAACATCACAGAGTCCTTTACTACAATCTCCTGACGAGGGGCGAACTGACACAGCACTTGGCGGAAGTGGAACAGAGAGCCAGCAAGATGGAGGAAACAATTCTGAGCCAGATGGCACAGAAAGAGGGAGTGACCGAACAGATGAAAGCGGAGGATATGATGAAATGGGTTCGTCTGATGAACTCCCTTCGCAATTCGGCACAGGAAATCGTGAAAGCGGAAGTGATATTCGCTTAGAGTATTACGACAGAACGCACGAGGATAAAAGCCTTCCGTTCTTTGGACGTGATGAAGTAATCAATGAAATTCTCAGAACGACACCACATTTGTCAGCAAGTCTGGAAGAAATCAAAGATTATTATGAACGCAATCCAGATAACAAAGACCGCACAGAGTATATAAAGAGTATTTTCAATAATGATTATACTGAGCTTACTTTAGAGGACGGCAGGACAGTAGGGTACAAGACCTTTGAAAACGTCCTGCATTTGTGGGAGGGCAAATACGACAGCAGAACCGCACAGAGCTTTTATGATTGGGCTGTTATTGCCCGACACTTTGAAGCTATGCGATTACTGGGAGAATTAAGTGACAGCATAAAACCATTACCGTCAATGGACGGTCAGATGACATTCATATTAGACGGTCGGGCAGAGGAAAAGAAAACCTCTGCCTTTACTTTTTCTCAGGAGATTATCGACGCTATTCTTGCGAATGGAAGCGGATTTTCTGAGGGAAAAATGCGTATTTATGAGCAGTTTGAAAAAAGTCTTTCTGCAAAAGAAAATGCCGACTTCTTGAAAAATGAATATGGTTGGGGCGGTTCTTATCCCGTCATAATCGGGGCAGGCATTGATGAGAGCCACGATGGAAAAGGTATTACGATTACGAAAGGCATCGGTAAAGAAAATCCACATATCACACTTTCGTGGTCGCAGGTGGAGAAGCGTATCGGGGAACTTATCCGAATGGACAGATACTTAAATCCAAAGGAAAAGAACGCTATCCTCAGTGGCTTGAAAGTCAAGAGGAACACAGAGCCAAAATCGAGGAAACGAAAGAAATCGTGAGATACTTTCTAATGCACCACCGGAGCAAGAGGTCGAACCAACCGAAAAAGAACCTGAAGAAGCAGAACAGCTACAAGATGTGCAGTATGAATATCATCTTGGCGATAAGGTGTATATCGGTGCTTCTGAGTACGAAATCTTATCTGTTGATGATGAGAGAGTAATGCTCTATGACTATGATATGCCACTGTTCAATAAGGAATTTTCACGCACAGAGTTTGACAGAAAAGTGCGAGAGAATCCGATGAATGAGCATTTGATTGTAAAGGAAGAACCTGCCGAAGAAAGAAATGAAAAAGAGCCTGAGCCGTTAGTTCCCGCTTGGGAGCAGAAGAAAAAAGTCAAAGGCTTTGACTTGCACCCTGATGTGCCTATGGCAGACCGTCACACCTTTAATCTTAGAGAAAATGAGGTTGAAACGGTTGGTAAAAAGGAACGCTTCCGCAGAAATATTATGGCGATACAGCTTCTTAAAAAATGTCAGGAAGAAAACAGATTTGCCACTCCTGAAGAACAGATTATCTTATCAAAGTATGTTGGTTGGGGTGGGCTTTCAGAAGCTTTTGATGAAAATAATTCAGCGTGGGCAACGGAGTATCTGGAACTTTCTTCGGTGTTAACACCGGAGGAATATGCTTCGGCAAGAGAAAGCACATTGACTGCGTTCTACACGCCGCCCGAAGTTATCACAGCCATTTATAAGGCAATGGAGCAGATGGGATTTAAGGAGGGCAACTTGTTAGAGCCGTCCTGCGGTATCGGTAATTTCATCGGTATGCTGCCGGACACAATGCAGGACAGTAAGATTTACGGTGTGGAACTTGATACGATTTCCGCAGGGATTGCACAGCAGCTTTATCAGAAAACAACCATTGCGGCACAAGGATTTGAAGAAACAAATCTGCCGGACAGCTTCTTTGATGGAGTGGTAGGAAATGTGCCTTTTGGAGATTTTAAGGTATCAGATAAAAGATACGACAAGCATAAGTTCCTGATACACGATTACTTTTTTGCGAAATCCCTCGATAAGTTAAGACCCGGCGGTGTGATGGTTCTTGTAACGAGCAAAGGCACAATGGATAAGGAAACTTTAGCAGTACGAAAGTATATTGCACAGAGAGCAGAGCTTCTTGGAGCAATCCGATTGCCGAATAATACCTTTAAGGGTAATGCAGGAACGGAAGTCGTTTCGGATATTCTTATCCTGCAAAAGCGTGACAGACTGATAGATATTGAGCCGGATTGGGTTCATCTTGATACCGATGAGAACGGAATTAAGATGAACTCTTATTTTGTGCAGCACCCTGAAATGATACTCGGAGAAATGAAGATGGTATCGGGGCGTTTCGGTATGGAAGCAACTTGTGTGCCGTATGAAAATGCAGACCTTGCAGCACAGCTTGATGAAACGGTAGCAAACATTCACGGAGAAATCACGGAATACGAAGCCGAGGAAGAACTGGAGGAAGAAGATAATTCTATTCCAGCAGACCCGACAGTGAGAAACTTTTCTTATACGGTGGTAGACGATAAAATCTACTATCGTGAAAATTCCCGTATGACTCCGGTGGAAGTATCGGCAACCGCAGAGAACCGAATTAAGGGTATGATTGCTATTAGAAATTCCGTCAGAACGCTGATTGAATTGCAGACAGAAGATTACCCTGACAGCGAAATCAAAGCGGAGCAGGAGCGATTAAACAGACTTTATGATACCTTTTCTAGGTAAGTACGGACTCATTAACAGCCGAGCAAATACTTCTGCTTTCTCGCAGGACAGTTCATTCTCTTTGCTTTCCGCATTGGAGATAATCGGAGAGGACGGAGAACTGGAGCGTAAGGCTGATATGTTTTCTAAGAGGACAATTAAGCCGCATACTCCGGTTACTTCTGTTGATACGGCAAGCGAAGCATTGGCGGTATCTCTTGGAGAAAAAGCCACGATTGATATGGACTATATGATGGAGCTTTCCGGTAAATCGGAGAATGAAATCTTTGAGGACTTAAAGGGTGTTATCTTCTTAAACCCGCTTTATGAGTATGGAAATTCTTACGAACCGAAGTATCTGATGACTGATGAATACCTTTCGGGTAATGTCAGGGAAAAGCTGAGGATTGCAAAGAACTCGGCAGAACTCTATCCGGAAGATTATAAGGTCAATGTGGAAGCACTTCAAAAGGTGCAGCCGAAAGACCTGACTGCAAGTGAAATTTCCGTGCGACTTGGTGCAACTTGGCTGCCACCGGACGATGTGCAGGAGTTTATCTTTCATTTGCTTGAAACACCACGCTATGCACAGTGGAATATTAAAGTTCACTTCTCTCCATTTACGAGTGAGTGGAATATTGAGGGTAAATCTTACGACAAAGGAAATGTAAGGGCATATAACACTTACGGAACTTCCCACATCAATGCCTATAAGATTATTGAGGAAACGCTGAACTTAAAAGATGTGCGTATCTTTGACTATATCGAAGATGATGAGGGAAAGAAAAAGGCTGTCCTGAATAAAAAGGAAACAGCAATTGCTCAGTCGAAGCAGGAAATGATTAAGCAGGAATTTCAGGACTGGATATGGTCTGACCCTGAACGCAGGGAAAGGCTTTGCAAATCCTACAATGAGAAATTCAACAGTGTCAGACCTCGTGAGTATGATGGAAGTCATATCATCTTCAATGGTATGAATCCTGAAATTGAACTCAGGGAACATCAGAAAAATGCGGTTGCCCATATCCTTTACGGAGGAAATACACTTCTTGCACACGCAGTCGGAGCAGGAAAAACTTTTGAAATGGTAGCGGCAGCACAGGAGTCGAAAAGGCTTGGGCTTTGTAACAAGTCACTGTTTGTTGTACCAAATCACTTGACCGAACAATGGGCGGCTGAGTATTTGCAGCTCTATCCGGCGGCGAATATTCTTGTGGCAACAAAACGAGATTTTGAGACAAAGAACCGCAAAAAGTTCTGCGGCAGGATTGCAACTGGAGATTATGACGCTGTTATTATCGGACATTCACAGTTTGAAAAAATCCCGATGTCCATTGAAAGACAGAGGGCAATCTTAGAACAGCAGCTTGAGGAGATAACCGGAGGAATTGCGGAACTCAAGCGAAACCGAGGGGAAAACTTCTCCATAAAGCAGCTTGAAAAGTCAAAGAAATCTATCAGGCAGAAACTTGATAAACTCAATGACCAGACGAAAAAAGATGATGTTGTAACCTTTGAGGAACTTGGTGTAGACAGGCTTTTTGTTGATGAAAGCCATTATTACAAGAACCTTTATCTTTATACAAAAATGCGTAATGTGGGCGGTATCGCTCAGACGGAAGCACAGAAATCTTCCGACCTCTTTATGAAGTGCCGTTACCTTGACGAGATTACAGGAGGGCGAGGAACCGTGTTCGCAACGGGTACACCTATCTCAAACAGTATGGTGGAACTCTATACGATACAGCGATATTTGCAGTACAGCACGCTTGTGAAAAATGGGTTGCAGCACTTTGATGCCTGGGCTTCCACTTTCGGAGAAACCATTACGGCAGTGGAACTTACACCGGAAGGAACAGGATACAGAGCAAAGACAAGGTTCGCAAAATTCTATAACTTGCCTGAACTAATGGCGATGTTCAAGGAGATAGCGGACATTAAGACAGCGGATATGTTGAACCTGCCAGTACCGGAAGCAAAGTACCATAACATTGCAGTAAAGCCGTCAGAAATGCAGAAAGAAATGGTTGCTTCCCTTGCAGAGAGAGCCGAGCAGGTGCGTGGCGGCGGTGTGGATTCAAGCGTAGATAATATGCTGAAAATCACGAATGACGGAAGAAAACTGGCTCTTGACCAGCGTATGCTAAACGATATGCTGCCTGATTTTGAGGGCAGTAAATCAATGCCTGCGTCGATAACATCTATCGGATATGGAAAGAAATGCCGACAAAAAATCAGTCACAGCTTGCTTTTGTGACCTTTCCACGCCGAAGAATGACGGCACATTTTCCGTCTATAACGACATCAGGAAGAAGCTGATTGAGAGAGGTATTCCTGAAAGTGAAGTGAAATTCATACACGAAGCTGATACGGATATGAAGAAAAAAGAACTGTTCCAAAAGACCCGCAAGGGAGAAGTCAGGGTGCTTCTTGGCTCTACTCAGAAGATGGGAGCAGGAACGAATGTGCAGGATAAACTTATCGCACTTCACGATGTGGATTGTCCGTGGCGACCTTCAGATTTGGAGCAGCGTTCCGGTAGAATTGTCCGTCAGGGCAATGAAAATCCGCAGGTAGATATTTACCGCTATGTAACAGAGCAGACCTTTGATGCATACCTCTATCAGCTTGTGGAAGGTAAGCAGAAGTTCGCAAGTCAGATTATGACGAGCAAATCTCCGGTCAGGTCGGCAGAGGATATTGATGAAACCGCACTGTCCTATGCGGAGATAAAAATGCTTGCAACAGGCAATCCGTATATCAAAGAAAAGATGGACTTAGACATTCAGGTACAGAAGCTGAAGATGTTAAAATCCAATTTCTTATCAGAGAAATACGGACTGGAGGATAAGGTCATCAAGTTCTACCCACAACAGATTGCTTACTTGAAATCCCGTGTAGAGGGACTTACAAAAGATGTTGAAACAGCAAAATTACACCCGAAACCGATAGATGAGCAGCCGCTTGGAATGATGGTATCGGGTGTTTCTTATTCCGAAAAAGCCGAAGCAGGTCAGGCAATCATCAATGCCTGCAAGTCAATGAACAGTCCCGATGCGATACCACTTGGCGAGTACCGTGGCTTTCAAATGGAACTGTATTTTGATACGGTGCAGCGTAATTATGTTGTGAAATTAAAAGGCGAAACAAGCAGAGATGTACCGCTTGGCGATGATGCTCATGGTAATATCGTGAGAATAGATAACGGCATAGAACGCTTTGAGGAAGCACTTGCTGATACGAAAAACAGCCTTGAAAATACGGAGAAGCAGTATGAAACAGCGAAGCAGGAAATCGAAAAGCCGTTTGCAAAGGAGGACGAATTGAGGGCAAAAACTGCCAGACTTGATGAGCTGAATATCCTGCTCAATATGGATAAAAAGGAAAATGAGATTGTCGGCGGAGAGCCTGATGAGGGCGAAGTAGTCGGCGGCAGAAAGGAGAAATCGTATGAGAGATAAACAGGAAGGAGGTGGTCGATATGCCATTTATCGCACCTGAGTTAATCATTCAGGCGAAGCAGATGGACTTATTAACCTACCTGAAAAATTATGAACCGTATGAGCTGGTTAAGTTTTCAGGTAACACCTATTGCACCAGAACCCACGATAGTTTGAAGATTTCAAACGGGAAATGGATATGGTGGTCGAGAGGTATCGGTGGCAGGAGTGCTTTGGATTATCTGATTAAGGTCAAAGGTTACAGCTTCCTTGAAGCGGTGGAAACCATTATCGGACACACAGCGATTCAGGCTCCGGTCTATGAAAATCCACAGCCAAAAGAGGAAAATAAACCGCTTCTTCTCCCTGAAAAATGTGCTTCCAACAGAGTGATTACAGAGTATCTTTTCGGGAGAGGAATAGATTTTGAAATCATCAATTACTGTATCTCTAATGACCTTATCTTTGAGAGCCTGCCGTATCACAATGTTGTGTTTGTAGGCTATGACGAGAAGAAAGAGCCGAAATATGCAGCCTACCGTTCCACGAATAAGCGTAGGATTATGGGCGATTGCAGTGGCAGTAAAAAAGATTATTCTTTTCGGCTTGGTAAGGAAAACTTGGAGGAAGTACACCTCTTTGAGTGTGCCATTGACTTGTTATCCTATGCCACACTTGCGAAGCTGAACGGGCAGGACTGGAAAGAAATGAGCTTTGTTTCGCTGTCCGGTGTATATTCTCCGGCAAAGAAAATTGAGGACAGCAAAGTACCGATTGCACTGGAAAAGTATCTTGGCAGTAATCCATCTGTCAGGAAAATCCGTATCCATTTTGACAATGATATAGCGGGCAGAAAGGCAGCACAGACATTAAAAACCATTCTGCCGGATAAGTATGAAATCGTTGATGAACCACCAAAAGCAGGTAAGGACTTCAACGATTTTCTTTGTATGCGGATGGGAATTTACAATAAAAAAACACACGAAAGGAATGAAGAACGATGAATGATACAAAGATTAAAGTTCTCTTGGTAGAACCGGAAAAGTACCCGAAGGAAATTGTAATCGACGACAGTCTGGAAGCAATGCAGGAGGTTGTCGGCGGGGATATTGAGGAATATATGCCCTATGACGATGACGTTGCAATCATCTGTAATGAGGAAGGAAAGATGAGAGGACTTCCGCTTAACCGTGCAGTTTATGTGCAGGACAATGATAAGAAAGAGATGGTAGATATTATCTGTGGCAAATTCTTTATCTGTTATGCACCGCCTGAGAGTGAGAGTTTTCAGAGCTTGCCGGACGATATGATGAAGAAATACAAGGAACAGTTCAAGTATCCCGAACGCTTTTCTAAGGAAGTGGGCGGCAATATCGTGGCTGAACCTTTTAAGCCGAAATCAAAGGATTATGAGAGATAGTAGACTGAGAACGGGGCAACCCGGAGGAGATGTTTATTCTTAGCGAGCAGACCATTTGGATAAACACAGTTTCCCAAACGGTAAAAGGCTCGTTAGGGGTTGCCCCTAATACCCCGTGAGAAAGGAGAACTTGATTTGAGAGAGTTATTACTTATCGCCGCCGGAACACTGTTCGGCAGTTGTCTTGGCGTTACGATGATGTGCTTATTCCAGATTAACAAAGATTGCAGAATAAAGAGAAAGGAAGATACCGATTATGAGAAAGAGAAACATTCAGAAGATTGTACGCTTTAACCGCAAGGAAGCACAGGACTTGGCAGCAAAGGCAAAGAAGGCTTGTCTTTCCGAAGCCGGACTTATCCGTTTACTTATCAGAGGTTACGAGCCGAAAGAGAAACCCGATGACCGCTTCTATGATGTGATGAGGGAACTTTCCTCTATCGGTAATAACATCAATCAGCTTGCGGCTAAAGCAAATACGCTTGGTTTCATTGACGCACCTATGCTGAAGAATGAAGCTGCGAAGTGGAATAAGTTCCAGTCAGAGATTGAGAGGACATATCTTCGTCCAAATCAGAGCGAAATGAAATGGCAGTAACAAAGTTGTGGTCGGTAACAGAAAGGCTCGGTCAGGTCATTGACTATGCGACCAATCCGGAAAAGACTTCTGCAAAAATCAAAAGGGAGTTTTCGCCGGAACAGTATCAGGCTCTTGCAGATGTTATTGCTTATGCAAAGGACGAGGAAAAAACAGAGCGTGAGTTCTATGTTGAGGGTATCAACTGTAATGTAGCGATTGCCCGTGACCAATTCATAACGGTTAAGGAGCAGTACCAAAAGACAGACGGTATCCAAGCCTATCACGGATATTTGAGTTTCAAGGAAACAGATATATCTCCTGAGATGGCACAGAAAATCGGAATGGAATTTGCAAATGAAGTGTGGGGTGAAAGATTTCAGGTCGTTGTGACAACCCACCTGAACACAAAGCACCTGCATTGCCATTTTGTCATCAACTCTATTTCTTTGTCGATGGCAAACATTTGTGGGGGAGAGGAAAAAAGCGTGGTTCAAATTCCGAAAAGTTGCAGACAGGATTTGTGAGAAGTACGGACTTTACTATGACCCGAATCCGAACCGCAGTAAGCAGTCGGATTATCTGACGATGAAAGAAAAGGCAGGTATGCCGACACGCTATTCGGTTGCAAAAGAAGCCATTGATTATGCTATCGACCATAGCAAGACCCTGAAAGAATTTCAGTTTGCTCTCAAGGAAATGGGATATGCCTATAACCTAAGTCCAAGCCGAAAATACTGGACGGTCATTCCAAAGGGATACGATAAGCCGATACGACTGAAAAATCTCGGAGCAGATTATACCAATGACCGGATTGTAGAGCGTATCAAAGAAAATCGTGACAGATGGGCAGAGATTGAGCCGTTCCAGAGGGCGACTTATAAACCAAGACAGTACCGTATGCAGACCAGAGGGCAGAAGCTGAAAAAGAAAGGCGGACTTTATGGGCTGTATCTGTATTACTGTTACAGACTCGGTTATCTGCCAAAGTATAAAAAACAGAATACCGCAAGGCTTCATTATCTTTTGAAAGATGATTTGATGAAGCTCGATAAGATTACTGATGAAGTAAGGCTGCTCGGACGAGAAAATATTTCCACGGACGAACAGCTTTTTTCATATAAGACTTCCTTAGAGGAGCAGATGAAAAATCTGATTGCCGGAAGAACACATCTCCGAAAAAAGATAAGAACAAATATTGATGATGGTCAGCTTCAGGCGGCAAAAGATGAAATCGCTTCTATCAATGGAGAATTGAAAAAACTCCGACGGGAAGTAAAACTCTGCGAGGATATTGCGGAGAGGTCAAAGGTTATGGAAGAAAACCTTGAGCATATAGAAACAGAGGAACAAAAACAGCAGAGAAAGGAGAAATCACGCTATGAACAACGGTGGTGACGCAGCAGAGCAGGTCGTTAGGCTTTCGCTTGAAGGCTTTGAAGTTGCTGCAAGATTAAGCGGTTCGGCGGCGAAGAATATCGCATTGCTTTTGGTATCGGTTCTGAAGCAGGAACAAAAGACGAAGGGCAAAGCAAGGCTTACCAATATGATTAAGTCGGGCAAGGAGCTGAAAGTCTTTTCCATTCCGCAAAAGGATTTGAAAAAGTTTACCGAACAGGCAAAACGCTATGGCGTTCTTTATTGTGTCCTCAGAGATAAGAACACAAAGGGAGAGAACGCTCCGGTAGATATTATTGCAAGAGCAGAGGACGCTTCCAAAATTCAGCGTATCGTTGAAAGATTTGAACTTGGCAAGGTGGATAAGGCTTCGATTGTCAGTGAAGCAGAGAAGGCTATCGCAGACCGTGAAGCGGTTGAGAAAGAAAAGCCGACTAAATCCAAGAGTGAAATCATTATGGAAGAAGCGGTCAGAAATCCAATGCAGAAAGAGGAGCGAGCAAACGCAAACCCCTCAGTCGCCAAAACAGACAAAAGCCCTCTGTCAAGGCAAAACTCAGAGCCGGTAGAAACGCAATCTGATAAGGGTGTTGCAAAGCCAGTGGAAAAGCCATCGGTCAAAGAGAAACTTGACCGTTACAAGGCACAGGCAAAACAGCAAAAAGAAGCAGAGCGTAAAGAGCCGGAGGTTAAGAAAGGCGGCAAGAATCCGCAGCAGAAAAACGGTCAGACGGTACACCGTCAGCCGAAGAAGAAACCCAAAACAAAAGAGAGGTAATTCACTATGACAAATGATTTCAAACCCGCAAAGGCTGGCGGTAATCAGCCAAGATTATCCAAAGAGGAGTATGCAGAAAAGAAGCGAGCAGAAAAAGAAAAAGTCTATCAGATGATTGATGATGCTGCCCGTGAGATTGTGAGTGACCCTGAGAAGTTCAAGAACTTTCTTGATACGCAGAGTCGAATGGACAGATATTCCGCAGCAAATGCTCTCCTTATTTACAGTCAGTATCCGCAGGCGACACAGCTTAAAGATTTTGATGATTGGGGTAAGGACAATGTGAAGATTACCAAAGGGGCAAAGAGTATTTCTATTGAAAGGAGGAAACGTGATGTATCGAAGCGTATTGGCACTGCTTTTCGCCTCGGTGCTGCTGCTCAGCGGCTGCGCCGCCGGGAAGCAGACTGTGCCGAAGGAAAAGGGCGGACAGGAAACAAACATGGACGGAGCGGCTTTGACCGGTCCGACGAGGAGATCACCTATATGGATACCACAGACAATGTCATCTATCTGGCGGCGGCTGCTTCTGGGGCATGGAACAGCTGATGCATTCCATCCCCGGCGTCATCGATGCCGAGAGCGGCTATGCCAACGGCACCTGCGAGGCGGATGCCGATTACAAGACCGTCTGCAAGGGAGAGACCGGCTTTCGGGAGACCGTGCGGGTGGAATACGACCCCGAGCAGGTGAGCCTCGACGCGCTGCTGATGGCGTACTTCTATGTCATCGACCCCACGGTACAAAACCGGCAGGGCAACGACCGGGGCAGCCAGTACCAGACCGGCGTTTACTTCACCAATGAAAGTGCGAGAGAAACGGTGAAGCGCATCGCGGAGATCGAGCGGGGACGCAGCGAGAACTTCTTTGTGGAGATCGGCCCGCTCAAGAACTACTATCCCGCCGAGGAATACCATCAGAACTACCTCGAAAAGAATCCGGGCGGCTACTGCCACATCCCGCGCGCGGAGATGGAGCTTTTTTCTCGGCTGCGCATCGACCCGGGCGACTATCAGAAGCCCGCGGCGGAATCCATCCGGGACAAGCTGACGGCGGAGCAGTACCGTGTTACGCAGGAGAGCGGCACAGAGCGCCCTTTCACAGGCGAGTTCTGGGATAAGTTTGAAAAGGGCATCTATGTGGATGTCGTCACCGGCGAGCCGCTCTTTTCCTCCACGGATAAGTACGAGAGCGGCTGCGGCTGGCCGGCTTTCACAAAGCCCATTGAAGAGCCTGCCGTGGTGGAACTGGAGGACCTGAGCCACGGCATGCGCCGTACAGAGGTCAGAAGCCGTGCCGGAAATTCTCACCTTGGTCATGTGTTCACCGGCGATCCGGAGTCCCCCAATGGCGTGCGCTACTGCATCAACAGTGCGGCCCTGCGCTTTGTGCCTTACGCAAAGATGAAAGCAGAGGGTTACGGATATCTTCTGTATCTGTTCGAGGAATGAGTTCGCAAAATACAATGATATCATAAGCAGCGGCCCAATCATTATGAACCGGGCCGCTGTCGTTCATGCTCATGTCGGTTTATTCAAACAGGACGTTCAGCTTGCTGTTCAGAATCAGATCGGCATAAGCAAGCGGGTCGTTGTAGATCAGATAATCCAGCTCTGACCGATGCCTACTGGATTGCCAAAGAGAACAATAAAAAATACGCCCCGAAAACGAGGCGTAAAAAATCCGATCAGTGATATTTATCGTACACACTTTTCGCTATACTGTACACTGGAGGTGGTATGATGAATGCGGAACAGCTTTCACGGGTCGGTGAGAAACTGGTAAAACGCTGCGGTTCCAGAGACCCTTTTGAAATTGCAAGGCAGCTTGGTATCAATGTCATGCTTTGCGAAAATTTTGGTTCCCTGAAGGGAATGTACCGGGTGATTAAGCGAAATCGCTTTATTTTCCTGAATAACAGTCTGGATGAAAATATGCTGCGCATCGTGTGCGCACATGAATTAGGGCATGACCAGCTTCACCGGAATATGGCGAAAACACCCCGATTCATGAGTTCATGCTCTATGACATGAAATCCAAACCGGAATATGAAGCCAACATCGTAGCAGCGGAGATTCTGATGGACAGCGATGAAGTTCTTCGCTACATCTATGAGTATGGATATACAGCCGAGCAGATCGCCAGTGCGATGTCCACCGACATCAATCTGGTTGCGCTGAAGGTAGCACACCTGGCCACACTTGGATATAATCTGCACGCACTGGAACATAAAAGCAATTTTTTGAAATAACGTACCTTCGAGGAGCCTTAACCGGCTCCTCTTTTTTGTTGCAAATTGTGCAGATGCCGTCTGCACAATTATCAGCCTAACATCTGCATGTGATAGAGCTTAACTTTTTCCTCGAACGGAAGTCCCGGATCAATGCCGACTTCTTCCCACATCACACCATACGGTGCGCCGCCATCTGTATATCCAGCGATAAAAGCAAAACGACCATCGCAGTCCTTATACAGTTCTGCCAGCCGCT
>ENA-OQKQ01000290-OQKQ01000290.1-human-gut-metagenome-genome-assembly--contig:-NODE-290-length-18768-cov-6.614881_pt1 | contig 18768 bp, 16 predicted proteins | sample MGYA00242651_ERZ504803 | MGnify/ENA primary metagenome ERZ504803 (study PRJEB26092, sample SAMD00036380) | human gut metagenome | host: Homo sapiens | study: EMG produced TPA metagenomics assembly of...
TATTAATAATAAGAAGAAGAACAGAACCGAAGCAAGCATTTTATAAAACTAATCATAAAGTTCAATGTTCAACATTCAAAGTTCAAAAGTAGTAATATGAGAATCGTAATACAGCGTGTCTCTCACGCCTCAGTAACCATCGAAGGAGAGGTTAAATCTGCCATCAGACAAGGCTATCTGATCCTTCTGGGAATAGAGGAAAGCGACACTTCAGAAGATGTAGACTGGCTGGTCAGAAAGGTAATCGGACTCCGTGTTTTCGACGACGAAAACCATGTTATGAACCGCTCTATCATGGATATAAATGGTGAGATTCTGGTCATCAGCCAGTTCACCCTATTCGCCAGCTACAAGAAAGGAAACCGCCCAAGCTGGCTCAGAGCAGCCAAGCACGAAATCAGCGTTCCACTCTATGAGGAGTTCTGCAAAAAGCTATCCGATGCACTCGGAAAGCCAGTAGGAACAGGCGAATTTGGTGCCGATATGAAGGTAGATTTACTGAACGATGGACCGGTAACCATCATGATGGATACTCACAACAAGGAATAATGCCCTACCCTGAAAGAAAGGCATCTTTCCCCATAAAAGAATTAGGAAGATGACAATAAAAGAAGCACAAGAAGCTGTAGATCAGTGGATTAAAGAATATGGCGTACGCTATTTCAGCGAACTGACCAATATGGCTTGCCTCACAGAAGAAGTGGGCGAACTGGCACGTGTCATTGCCCGAACATACGGCGAACAGAGTTTTAAGAAAGGCGAGAAACCTAACTTAGGCGAAGAAATGGCCGATGTTCTTTGGGTGCTTATCTGCCTGGCAAATCAGACAGGGGTTGACTTGACAGGAGAACTCCAGAAGAGTTTTGACAAGAAGACCAAAAGGGATTCTGAAAGACATAAAAACAACCCAAAACTATCTGAGCATCAGAAAGATAAAGAATAAGACAACAAGAATTAAAATTGCTATTCATATAAAAACTTAACTTTAATAATTATATAAATAACATTAAGTATGAGCAGTATTAAAGAACAGGTTCTTGCACAGCAGGGACAGTATAAAGAGTCAGACGACAAGTATTTATCAGTTTTGAAGCAGTACAACTGCAACCTCAACGATGAGGAAGTAGCTGCTGCAGTAAAGAAGATTCTCGATGAAAAGGTAGCAGAGAATGAGACCATGGAGGTCAAGAAGTTCCTCTTCGGTAGCATCGAGTTGACTTCTCTCCATACAGAAGATACAGAAGAAAGCATCCTGAAGATGATTGAAAAGGTGAACCAGTTTGCCAAGGATTATCCTCAGCTTCCTCACGTAGCAACCGTATGTACCTACCCTAACTTTGCCGGCCTTATCAGCCAGAGTCTGGAGGTTGACGGCGTAGAAATCGCTGTAGTAAGTGGCAATTTCCCATCCTCTCAGACCTTTATCGAGGTAAAGATTGCAGAAACCGCTATGGCTATCAAGGATGGTGCTACAGAGGTGGATATCGTAATGCCTGTTGGCAAGTTCTTCAGCGAAGATTACGAGGGTCTCTGCGATGATATTCAGGAACTCAAGGAGACATGCGGAGAGCATAAGATGAAGTGCATTCTGGAGACAGGCGATCTGAAGAATTGCAGCAACATCATGAAGGCTTCTATCCTTGCAATGTACTCAGGTTCTGACTATATCAAAACCTCAACAGGCAAGGAGAAGGTCTCAGCTACCCCTGAGGCAGCATACGTTATGTGCCAGGCTATCAAAGCATATTACGAAAAGACTGGTATTCAGATTGGTTTCAAGCCTGCAGGTGGTATCAATACCGTTCATGATGCCGTAGTTTACTACACCATCGTGAAGGAAGTTTTGGGCGAGAAATGGCTGACCAACCAGTGGTTGCGCCTCGGCACATCACGCCTGACTAACCTCCTTTTGAGCGAAATTCTGGGCAAGGAAATCAAGTACTTCTAAAGATAATTTCAAAGTCCATTAAACATACTTAGAAGGATAGTTTTAAAGTACCATTTAAGATACTTCTAAAGAGAATTCTAGAGTATTGCTTAAAAGAAAAGTAACTGATTATCAGTAGAATACAAAAAAAACAAAGGGTTGATTCTCTCTGAGAACCAACCCTTTTTATATTAAGCTTTTCTTTCAATCACAAAATCCAAGTAAGCCTTCAAGGCATTGTAAATATCCTTATCCTCCACATAAGTATCGAGGAAATTCATGGCTTCGGCATGGAAATCCCACATGCGCTTATCCGCATATTCTATACCTCCGTTTTCCTTTGTAAATGCCACTAACTGAGCTATTTCATCAGCCGTCACAGTATGAGCCTTTACCTTTCTGGCAAGCTTCATCATCTCCTCATCACCGGTAGACTTCAAAGCATATATTACAGGCAAAGTCAGTTTTCCTTCAACCATATCATTACCAGTAGGTTTACCTATCTCCTTGGAATCATAATAATCAAAGATATCATCACGGATCTGGAAGATGATGCCCAAGTTCTGCCCGAAACGCTTCGCCTCTTCAATCTGCAGTTCTGAAGCATTGGCAGATATCGCTCCGATACCGGCGCAAGCCTCAAAGAGAGCTGCCGTTTTCTGCTTAATCACCTGATAATAAATATCTTCCGATATCTCTTCATTACTGATACTGTTGAGCTGAAGAATCTCACCATTAGACAGGATACGTCCCAACTCAGCAAGATAACGCACGATTTCCTCTGAATGCGAATAAGATACATGAAGCAAGGCGGTGGAAAGAATGAAATCGCCCACAAGCACAGCCACCTTATTATTATAAGTAGCATTCACGCTAGCCTGTCCGCGGCGCTCCTCACTCTCATCAACCACATCATCATGTACCAGCGAAGCGGTATGAAGAAGCTCCAGACCTACCGCAGAATGCTGGGTAACACTGGAAACCTTTCCAAAATTACGTGCCATCAACAAGATGAGTATAGGGCGCATACGTTTTCCAGCGCGCTGACGGATGTGGTCGAGCACCTGGGAAAGGAGGCCATCGCTATGCATAAGAGACTTGTTGAACAAATCTATAAAATCTGCTAATTCTGCCTCTATAGGCAGCTTGATAAGTGATAAATAGTCCATTATATGTGAGTAAATCTACTTAATTTCTGAAATTTGTTACAAAATTAATCAATTCTTCTTGAAATATCGCATTTTTTTTAGTAATTTTACACCACAAAAATGAATATTATGGATAAATTGTTCCTTTTAGACGCGTATGCGCTCATTTATAGGTCGTATTACGCCTTTATGAAAGCCCCTCGAATCAATTCGAAGGGACTCAATACTTCGTGTGTAATGGGGTTCTGCAATACCCTCAACGAGATACTTACCAAGGAGAAACCTACCCATATTGCGGTGGCTTTCGACCATGGCAAGACTTTCCGTCATGAGGCTTTCCCTGCATATAAAGCTCAACGAGAAGAGACACCGGAAGACATCAAACTCTCTGTGCCTATCATCAAAAATATCCTGGAGGCATATCATATCCCTATCCTTCAGGTAGATGGTTTCGAGGCGGATGATATCATTGGAACAGTTGCCTTGAAGGCAAGTGAAAAGGGGATGGAAACCTACATGCTCACACCCGATAAGGATTACGCACAACTGGTTCGTAACAATGTTTTCATGTTCCGTCCTCGTCATGGCGGTGGATACGAAAAGTTGGGCGTACAGGAAATTGAAGAGAAATACAGCATCACTTCCCCACTCCAGGTTATCGACCTCCTTGCTCTGATGGGCGACTCAGCTGATAACTTCCCTGGCTGTCCGGGCGTGGGAGAAAAGACAGCCATCAAACTTATCAACGAGTTCGGTAGTGTAGAAGGTCTTATCGAGAACTCTTCTCAAGTGAAAGGCAAGCTCCGCGAAAAAGTGGAGGGTGCAGTAGAAGATATCAGGATGTCAAAGTTCCTGGCAACCATACGAACCGATGTTCCGGTAGAGATCAAGATGGAAGATTTGAAACGGGTAGAGCCAGACAATACAAAATTGGATGAAATCTTCACCGAGTTAGAGTTTAAGTCGTTTGCTAATCGAGTTCTTAACAACCTAAAAAGGTGCAAACAAAACCTACAGGAGAGCTCGATTTATTTGGCGTACAGCTGGCAGATAGTAAGGGAGAGCCAAAAAACGCGAGTTTTGAGACCCTTAAAACGACCTCTCATTCATATAAACTCATTGATACAGAAGTAGATGCAAAGAAACTTTGTGACTATTTATTGACATTCAATATTCTCAGTCTAGACACAGAGACCACATCTACCGCTGCCATTGATGCAGAATTGGTGGGTTTGAGCTTTGCCGTGAAGGAAAAAGAGGCTTTCTACGTAGCAATTCCAGCAAATCGTGAAGAAGCCTTAAAAATCGTAAACATCTTCAAACCTCTCTACGAGAACCCGGAAATCTTGAAAGTGGGGCAGAACATCAAATACGATTACGAGGTGTTGATGAACTACGGCATAGAGATTCAGGGCAAGATGTTCGATACGATGCTCGCCCACTATCTCATCCAGCCAGAACTTTACCACAACATGGATTACTTGGCAGAAGTATTCCTCAATTATCAGACCATCCACATCGAAGAACTGATTGGTCCGAAGGGAAAGAACCAGAAGTCGATGCGCGATCTCGCCCCATCAGACATTTACGAATATGCTGCCGAAGATGCCGACATCACCTTGAGATTGAAAAATGTGCTCGAACCAAAACTCAAAGAGATAGATTGTGAAGATCTGTTCTGGAATGTAGAAATGCCGCTTGTACCTGTTTTAGCCCACATGGAGATGACGGGAGTATGCATCGACACCGATACCCTGAAGGAAACATCCGAGAAACTCACCAACCGCCTCAATGAGATAGAACATCATATCTATGAGTTGGCAGGCGAATCGTTCAATATCGCTTCCCCACGCCAGGTTGGAGAAATACTCTTCGGAAAGATGAAGATTGTGGAGAAGCCTAAGAAGACGAAGACGGGCCAGTACGTAACAAGCGAAGAAGTTCTTCAGCAGCTGCGCAGCAAGAGTCCAATCATCGATGAAATACTGAACTACAGAGGTTTAAAGAAACTTTTGGGAACTTATATAGATGCCCTTCCAAAGCTTATCAACTCTCGCACCGGTCACATTCATGCCTCTTTCAACCAAGCCATCACAGCCACTGGACGTCTTTCTTCAAGTGATCCAAACCTGCAGAATATTCCTGTACGCGATGACGATGGCAAGGAGATACGCAGATGCTTCATCCCAGAACCAGGCTGCCTGTTCTTCTCTGCCGACTATTCACAGATAGAACTTCGCATCATGGCACACCTGAGCCAGGATCCAAACATGGTAGAAGCATTCCGTGAAGGCTCTGATATTCATGCAGCTACAGCTGCCAAGATTTGGCACGAAGACATCAAAGAAGTAACAGATGCACAGCGCAAGAAGGCAAAAACTGCCAACTTCGGCATCATCTACGGCATCACGACCTTCGGTCTTGCCCAACGCATGAACATCGAAAACCGAGAGGCAAAGCAGATCATAGAAGACTACTTCCGCACCTTCCCTGGTGTTCAGGCTTACATGGAGAAGGCAAAGGAAATGGCAAGAGAGAAAGGCTATGCCGAAACCCTCTTCCACCGCCGTCGCTACCTGCCAGACATCAACAGCAAGAATGGTACTGTAAGAGGATTTGCCGAGCGCAATGCCATCAATGCCCCTATCCAGGGCTCTGAGGCAGACATCATCAAAGTGGCTATGATCCGCATCTTCAACCGATTCAGAGCAGAAGGCATCAGGAGCAAGATGATTATCCAGGTGCATGACGAACTCAATTTCTCCGTATATCCGGAAGAGAAGGAAAAGGTAGAGAAGATTGTGGTAGAAGAGATGCAGAACGCCTACCACCTCAGTGTGCCTCTGGTTGCTGATGCCGGATGGGGAAACAACTGGCTAGAAGCACATTAGAAAAACCAGAAAGCGGCCGCAAAAACCGCAAGGCAACTTAAATACAAAGAAGCTCGCAAGATACCAAACGTTCATCTTGCGAGCTTTTCTTTTTCGAGATGTTTCACATGAAACAATCAAACATTCTATCAAAACACCACTAAAAAGACAAATAACTCCTTTATTCACAAGTACATCTAGAAATCTTTGTTTATTTAGTTTAAAAAGGATAATAAAATTATAATATTTTCAAATTTATTTGGCTCTTACAGAAATAAAGTGTATATTTGCATTGTAAATCAGAAAGATATGTAAACGCACCTGTCTGATTAAAAGTGAATAGATACAGTAATCAATCAAATTAAGAAAGAAAGGAACATTATGAAGAAATATGTTTGCGACGTGTGTGGTTGGATTTATGATCCAGAAGTAGGTGACCCAGAGGGCGGCATCGCTCCAGGTACAGCATTCGAAGACATCCCAGATGATTGGGTTTGCCCTCTTTGCGGAGTAGGCAAGGAAGATTTCAGCCCTGTAGAGGAATAAGGCTCTTTTGGAGGAATCACCCGAAGGAAATCCTCACAAAGGAATCATCTGAATGAAATACCTGATATTCAGGCAACACATTCATAAAATAATAGGAGGAACCATTATGACAAAAGTTAGAGAAATCTACCGCTGCCAGATTTGTGGCAATGTAGTAGAAGTTGTAAACCCAGGAGCCGTGCTCAGTTGCTGTGGCGAGCCGATGAAGCTGATGAAGGAAAATACCAGTGATGGCGTCAAAGAGAAGCACGTGCCTGTGATAGAACCTATCGAGGGCGGCTATCGCGTAACAGTAGGAAGTGTGGAGCATCCGATGCTACCAGAGCATTACATCCAATGGATAGAATTGCTCACCCCTACCGATGTACTTCGTCACGAGTTGAAGCCAGGCGAAAAGCCTGAAGCAATCTTCCTGACCAACGCAGAAGCCAAGGATGTTACGGCTCGAGAATACTGCAACCTTCACGGGTTGTGGAAGGGGGTAATCTAAAAGATTATGGAAAGGTAAAATCTAAAGGAATACTATAATTCAGGAGGACGTGTCTCTATATCGTAGACACATCCTCCTGATTTTTCATCTATAAATCAAAGTTTTCTCCAAAAAATTTTGGAACTTATTGAAATTATTCGTATATTTGCACCAAATAACTATTATACACGCATTTTTAACAATAATACGATATCATTTAATCATCATTTAATTATAAACATTTAAATCACAACAATTATGAGAAGAACTATTTTTACTTTTATCATGCTTTGTTTCATAACACTAACTCTGCAGGCACAAGATGTCTGAACAGCAGCAGGTTCTAGCACAATCTTCGGTTCTCATTGGAATGAAACGGATACCAGCAATGACCTGACCGATAAAGGGAACGGCATCTGGGAACTCACTTTCACCTTCAATCAGGCAACCAAGGAGGTATCAGCTACAGCTGTACCAAGCGTAACCGACGGCATTAGCCAGATTGCCAGTGACATCAAGACCAAGAAAGTAATCTTCAATCTTCAGGGACAGCGCATTTCTGCTCCAAAACAGGGAGTTTACATCATCAACGGCAAAAAAGTAGTCTTGAAATAACAAATACTTATCATAGTAATCATCAGAAAGGCATTCACCAGCATCGTGAATGCCTTTTTTTAGATAATTTCCCACGATTTTTTCGTATCTTTCATTTATAATGCGTAACTTTGTATCCAATATATTTAAAGCAAAAGAACAATGGCAAAGAACAATAAGCAGACAGCTGGTCAAGATGGTGTCAGCAAAATGATCACCATAATTCTAAGAAATTCATCGCACAACAACTGAACTACGCTCGCACATCAGCTGTTATGCATGCGCACAACAGGTGATGTGCAATCGCACAACAGCTGTTGTGCGATTGCAGAAGGTATCTCTTCCAGCAACTTATCCTATCTTTCCCAACAACTTATCCTATATATCCCAAGGACTTATGTAATATTTTTCAGGTACCTCTCCCATATATTCCAACGTCTTCACCTATATCGTTGCGCTTCCTCAAGCGTTTCTGTCGGTTTACCATCGTTGATTCTTCCGTCATCTATGATTTTTAGTTAATTTTCCACGATTTCTTTGTATCTTTCATCCATAATGTGTATCTTTGCATTAAATATATTTAAACGTTTAAAATAAGGCAACATAACAATGGCAAAGAATAATAAGCAGGCAGCTAACCAAGACGATAACAGCACCAAGAAGGCTACAAAGAAAAAGAAGAAAGTCAAGGTTTCGCATATCGTGAAACCAGAAAACATGACTTTAGAGGAATGGCAAATCAAACTGCGCAAGCAGGTGACCGATATCGAGCACTTCAATATCAGTTGTGTTGATGACGCCCTTTGCCCTGGAGAGTATATCGTTCACAACCCTGAAAAGAACAACGAGTACAAGGTGGTGTATCGTGGAGCCAACAGCGAATGGAATTATTGTTCCTGCATGGATTTCAAGACTTCGAGACTCGGCACTTGCAAACATATCGAAGCCGTCAAAAAATGGTTTGGCGGAAAGAGGGGCGTACATGTACATCGGGAATTACCACCTTATACTTCTGTCTATCTTTCCTATCGGGATGAGCGATGCGTAAAGATTCGTATCGGCTCAGACAACAAGGAGGCATACGAACAGTTAGCCAAAGATTACTTTGACAAGAACCATGTCTTGAAGAAATCAGCCTATGCCCGCATTGGCTCTTTCTTGAAACAAGCTCGCCAAATCAGCGATACATTCAGATGCTATAAAGATGCCATTGACTTTATCATCGATATTCGCGAAAAAGCGAAAAGAATGAAGATTGTGAAGACATACGATGACGAGAAACTCAACAATCTTCTGAAAGTAAACCTCTATCCTTACCAGAAAGAGGGCATCCGCTTTGCTGCAAAGGCAGGAAAGGCTATCATTGCCGACGAGATGGGTCTCGGAAAGACAATCCAAGCTATAGGTACTGCCGAACTGCTACGCAAGGAAGGTCTTATTGGCTCTGTACTCATCCTCTGCCCTACCTCGCTCAAATATCAATGGCGAAGTGAAATCAAGAAGTTTACTGATGCCGAAGTCTTCGTCATAGAGGGAAGTCATCTCAAGAGAAAGGAAGCGTACAATCGCCCGGAACCTTACAAGATTATTTCCTATAATAGTGCCGCCAATGACATCAAGATACTCGGCTGTTTGCAAACCGATATGCTCATCATGGACGAGGTGCAGCGCCTGAAGAACTGGAACACGCAGATTTCCCGTGCGGCAAGAAAGATAGAATCAGATTACTCCGTAATTCTATCCGGTACCCCATTGGAGAACAAGCTCGATGAACTCTACTCTATCGTGGAGTTTGTTGATAATTTCCGCCTTGCCCCTTACTACCTCTTCAAAGACAAGCATATCATTACTGATGAAACAGGAAAAGTTCTGGGTTATAAGAACTTAAACGACATAGGCAAGAAGCTGGGCGATATTCTCATCCGTCGCCGCAAGAAGGATGTGAAACTCCAGATGCCTGAGCGTTCTGACAAGAACCTTTTCATTCCGATGACCAACGAGCAGATGGAGATGCATCAGGAGTGGCAGAACCAGGTACGTCTCCTGATTCTGAAATGGCGCAGGATGCATTTCCTATCCGATAAAGACCGCAAGCGTCTCCTGCTCTTCCTCTCACAGATGCGCATGGTATGTGACAGCAGTTATATCCTCGACCAAAAGACGAGATACGACACCAAGGTGGATGAATGCGTGAACATCATCAGCGACATTATCAGCGAGGAAGGTGAAAAGGTTGTGGTATTCAGTCAATGGGAACGCATGACCCGCCTCATCGCCAAGGAACTGGAGAAAAAAGAAATAGGCTTTGAATATCTGCATGGTGGCGTGCCATCCGAAAAGCGCAAAAACCTGGTAGATAATTTCATGAACGAACCATCGAGCAGGGTTTTCCTCTCTACTGATGCCGGAAGCACAGGCTTGAACCTGCAGTCAGCCGCTACCATCATCAACATCGACTTGCCTTGGAATCCTGCCGTTCTCGAACAGCGTATCGGGCGCATCTATCGCCTTGGTCAGCAGAACAACATCCAGGTTATCAATCTCGTAACACCTGATTCCATCGAGCAGGAAATGCTCGGTAAGTTGCGTTTCAAGACCTCCATGTTTGAAGGCGTTCTTGATGACGGCGAAGATTCTGTATTCATCACAGATGATAAGTTCAGCAAGATGATGGAAACAGTGAGCGGTATGGTGGAAGAGGACGAAGAAACAGAGAAGGCTCGCAACAAACATAAATCTAACGAGAATAAAGAAGAGGTTTCCATCCAGCAGCAAACGAACTCATCTTCGAACGGAGAATCCGTCTCTAATCGCTCAAGTCAGCCAAAGGATTTGGTAGCCCAAGGAATATCTTTCCTCTCAGGCTTAGCCGAAACCTTAAAGTCGCCAGAAGCCACAGCCCAGCTGGTTGATTCCATCGTTGAGAAAAACGAGCAGACAGGCGAAACCTCCATCAAGATACCTGTGGAGAGCAAAGAGACTGTCTCTAATCTCTTGAATCTCATAGGAAAGTTGTTTGCAAAATAAGTCATGGGTAAAAAGAAACATAAGCATCAAGGACATTATTGCAAGATGTGTGGAGAGTATAAATCCAACGAGTCGTTCAGTGGTAAAGGACACAGACTGCACATCTGCAAGAAATGTATATCAATAAGAAATAAGGCTAAAAAAGAAAAGAAACGTTTAGAACATGATAGAATTAACGAAGTCTCAGAAGAAAACAGCTCGCAAGCTCATTAATTTGGGCTTGCAGCGAGAGTGCGCCAAGTTCATGCAATCTACCAAAGATTTCATGAACAAGAACGCATCAGCAGAGGATGCACACGATGCATACCTCAAACTATATGATAAGGTATACCAATTCGACAAGCATATCGCTCGCCGATACGATGGGATGTCAGGAGGTAGATATTACATCACCGTATGTTACCTATACTATGACGGAGTATTGACTGACGAAGACATCCGAGAGTTTGACGATGAGCTATATAACAGTTTGAAAGAAGCCAAGAAGTCTTTTCAAAATTAAACGATATGAGTTACACAGAATATTCTTGTAGCAGACTAACTTTTAAAATATGTTTGTTCTACCAAAAGAAATTGGAGATTTAGGAGAGATACAAGTATTTATTGATGAGCAAAGAAGGAAATAAATAACCTTTTCCTTGCTACAACCAAATAAAAAGCGTAACTTTGCCGAAATATCATAAAAATAAGCAATTATGAAGGAAGAAGAAATCAAAGAATTGTTCGAGCAATTCGAAGCTATTGCCAACGAATACGAAGGCGTAGAATGTTGGAGTGCAAGAGAACTTGCACAAGTGTTGGGTTATTCCAAATGGGAAAGATTTGAAGGAGTCATCGAGCGAGCTAAAGACGCTTGTATCAACGCTGGCGAAATGGTAGAATATCATTTTCCCGGCGTTGGGAAAATGATACCTCTTGCTAAAGGTGCTCAGCGTGAAGTCAAAGACTACATGCTGACTCGTTATGCTTGCTATCTCATTGCCTAAAACGGTGATCCACGCAAGCCACAAATCTCTTTTGCCCAAAACTACTTTGCCGTACAAACTCGCCGAGCAGAATTGGTGCAAAAGCGTTTGCTGGAATACGAACGTGTACAAGCACGTGCAAAACTTGCAGAAACAGAGAAGCGTCTCTCTGGTGTGCTGTATGAAAGAGGGGTGGACAGCAAAGGCTTTGCCATCATTCGCTCACTAGGTGACAAGGCGTTGTTTAATCTCGACACGGCTCTTCTCAAACGTAAATTGGGTGCTCCTAACAGCCGACCTCTCGCCGATTTCCTTCCAACACTAAATATTAAAGCTAAAGATTTTGCTGCAGAAATGACTTCTGTCAACGTTCAGCAAAAGGATTTGCATGGTCAGCAAACTATCTGTCAAGAACATGTCGATAATAATAAGGCTGTTCGTAATATGATGCTCCAACGTGGCATTGTGCCAGAAGATCTTCCAGCAGGTGAAGATGTCAAGAAAGTAGAACGCAGATTGAAATCTGACGAAAAGACATTAACCAAAAAGAATAGCAAAAAGAAATAATATCCATCACAATTCTATAACTAGAGAAGATGTAAGGATTTCACTCGTCATCAATGATTTTTAGTTAATTTTCCACGATTTCTTCGTATCTTTCATTTATAATGTGTAACTTTGCACCGGAAATTTAAACGTTTAAAGATAAAATGGCATTAAAATGTGGTATTGTAGGCCTCCCAAACGTGGGTAAGTCTACACTGTTCAACTGTCTGTCTAGTGCAAAGGCACAGGCAGCTAACTTCCCTTTCTGTACTATCGAACCAAACTTGGGCGTCATCACCGTACCAGATGAGCGACTCAACAAGTTGGCAGAGATTGTTCACCCAGGACGCATCGTCCCAGCTACTTGCGAAATCGTAGATATCGCAGGTCTTGTAAAGGGTGCCAGCAAGGGCGAAGGTCTTGGTAATAAATTCTTGGGAAATATCCGTGAGTGCGATGCTATCATCCACGTAATCCGCTGCTTCGACGATGACAACATCGTGCGCGAGGGTGGCGCTAAGGTTGATCCTTTGGAGGATAAGAGCGTCATCGATACAGAGTTGCAGCTCAAGGACCTGGAAACTATCGAATCTCAGCTCACCAAGCAGAAGAAGACTGCTGCAGCAGGCAACAAGGATGCTAAGACGATGGTTACCGTTCTGGAGGCTTACAAGGCCGAACTGGAGCAGGGAAAGAACGCTCGTGGCGTTACTTTCGAAAGCAAGGAAGAGCAGAAGGTGGCTCACGACCTCTTCCTCCTCACTACCAAGCCTGTGCTCTACGTGGCCAATGTTGACGAGGCTTCTGCCAAGACCGGCAACGAGTATAGCAAGAAGGTAGAGGAAATCGCCAAGGAAGAAGGTGCTGAGTGCATGGTCATCGCTGCCAAGACAGAGGAAGACATCGCATCGCTCGAAACCTACGAGGACAAACTGATGTTCCTCGAAGAACTCGGACTGGAAGAGAGCGGCGTAAACCGACTCATCAAGAAGGCATATGCCCTGCTGAACCTCGAAACATTCATCACCGCTGGTGAGATGGAGGTCAAGGCATGGACCTATCACAAGGGCTGGAAGGCTCCTCAGTGTGCCGGCGTCATCCATACCGACTTCGAGAAGGGATTCATCCGTGCAGAGGTCATCAAGTATGATGACTATATCAAGTATGGCTCTGAGGCTGCAGTACGCGAGGCTGGTAAGCTCGGCATCGAGGGCAAGGAGTACGTCGTACAGGATGGTGACATCATGCACTTCCGGTTCAATGTATAATCCTATTCTTCTACGGTTATGATAGCAAATCTGCTTAACTATATCGTATGGGACCCAGACCCAATTCTGGCTCATCTGGGGCCTATGACCATCCGCTACTACTCCACCTGCTGGATGATTGGTCTGCTGCTGGGCTATCTGCTCATGAGCAAGCTTTACAAGCAGCAGGGGCTCTCAGATGAGAAGTTCTCCCCACTGTTTCTCTACATCTTCTTAGGTGTACTGATAGGTGGCCGTTTGGGACATTGCATCTTCTATCAGCCGGAATATTTCCTCACCCAGTGGGATCACTTCATCGAGATGCTGATACCTGTTCACCACATGCCAGACGGCAGTTGGAAGTTTACGGGTTATGAGGGACTGGCGAGCCACGGAGGCGTATTCGGCATGTTCGTCGGCATCTGGCTCTATTGCCGCAACATGAAGGTGAGCGGCTGGGTAGTGCTCGATAATATGGGTATCTGCTCAGGCATTACAGCCACCTTTATCCGTTTGGGCAATCTGATGAATTCAGAGATTATCGGCAAGGTAACCGATGTGCCTTGGGCATTTATCTTCGTTCGCGAAGACCAGTATCCACGCCATCCGGGTCAGCTCTACGAGGCTTTGGCATACTTCTGCTTTTTCCTCCTCATCCTATTCATCTACAAGAAGAGAGGACCTAAGAGCGTAGGCACCGGTTTCTATTTCGGTCTTTGCCTTACTCTCATCTTCACCTTCCGCTTCTTCATCGAATATACGAAGGAGATTCAGGTGGCATTCGAGGCAGGTCTGCCTATGGATATGGGACAGATATTGAGCATTCCGCTCATCATCGCCGGTGTATGGAGCATCGTTTCCAGCACAAAGAGAGCGAAAGAAAAGAACGTAGAGGCAAAATAATATTAGACGACTTATTTTCAGATTATAAAAATCCCTCCTCGTGCAACAGCATCTGCTGCCACGGGGAGGGATTTATATTTTTATCTTCCCAGTAGAATCTTCTTGATGTCATTGAGTTTGTTCAATGCCTCTACCGGAGTGAGATTGTTCACATCCAGCCCGAGTATTTCATCACGTATCTGCGTCAGTACAGGATCATCGAGCTGGAAGAAACTGAGCTGCACTCCATCCTTAGGTTCATCGATGTGCTGTACGTTCGGTTTACCGGCACCGCCAACCCCGGCATTGTCATCCTCCAACTGCTTGAGAATCACATTGGCACGGTTCACGATGCTGCGAGGCATACCGGCAATCTCTGCCACATGGATACCGAAAGAGTGCTCACTGCCTCCCGGCTCCAGTTTGCGCAGGAAGATTACCTTTCCGTCCACCTCTCTCACACTCACATTGAAGTTCTTGATGCGAGGGAAATTCTTCTCCATCTCGTTCAACTCGTGATAATGAGTGGCAAAGAGGGTGCGAGCCTGCGCCTTCTTGTGCTCATGCAGATACTCCACTATCGCCCAAGCTATGGAAATGCCATCGTAGGTGGATGTTCCACGACCCAACTCATCGAAAAGTACCAGGGAGCGGGGCGACACATTGTTCAGGATGTTGGCAGCCTCCGTCATCTCCACCATAAAGGTAGATTCACCCAGCGAGATGTTGTCGCTGGCTCCCACACGGGTGAAGATCTTATCTACCAGACCCACCCTTGCACTCTCGGCAGGAACAAAGCAGCCCACCTGAGCCAACAGCACGATGAGCGCCGTCTGGCGGAGCAAGGCTGATTTACCCGCCATGTTAGGACCGGTAATCATCATCACCTGCTGCTTCTCGGTATCGAGCAACACATCGTTTGGCACGTATCGCTCGCCCAGCGGCAACTGGGTTTCAATCACAGGATGGCGACCCTGCTTGATATCCAGTATCTGCGAATCATCAATAACCGGGCGCACATAGCGGTTCTCATCCGAAGCCTTGGCAAAAGACAAGAGACAATCCATACGGGCGATGAGATTGGCATTGATCTGAATCTGAGGGATATACTCCTGCATGGCAGCAATCAACTCATTGAAGAGTCGTGCCTCCAGAATCAGGATCTTCTCATCGGCACCGAGAATCTTCTCCTCGTATTCCTTGAGTTCCTGGGTAATATATCGCTCGGCTTGCGCCAGCGTCTGCTTGCGGATCCACTCCTCAGGCACCTTGTCCTTGAAGGTGTTGCGCACTTCCAGATAATAACCGAATACATTATTATATCCTACCTTCAGACTGCTGATGCCCGTCTTCTCGATCTCCCTCTCCTGAATCTTCAGAAGATAATCCTTGCCATGACGGCTGATGGAACGCAGATCGTCGAGTTCTGCATTATAGCCATCGGCTATCACATCACCCTTGTTGACAAGCTGAGGCGGATCAGGCTGAATCTCCCTGGCGATGCGCTCTTTCAGGGTTTCGCAGACGTTGAGCTGCTCGCCCACTCGCTTCAGGGCATCGTTCTTGGCATGCTGACAAGCCACCTTGATAGGCTGGATGGCTTCGAGTGCATTCTTCAGCTGCACCACTTCTCTAGGCGAAACTCTGCCCACGGCCACCTTGGAGATGATACGCTCCAGGTCGCCGATACGATGAAGCTGGTCGTCGAGAAGCTGTCGGAACTCCGGCTCCTTGAAGAAATACTCCACGATATCGAGGCGCTCGTTGATAGGACGCACATCCTTCAGCGGGAACACCAGCCAGCGGCGGAGCATTCGTCGCCCATTGCCGTTACAGTCTTGTCGATGACGTTGAGCAGAGACAGACCGTCATCCTGCATCGGAGCTACCAGCTCCAGACTTCGGATGGTGAATCGGTCCATGCGCACGAACTTATCCTCTTCGATGCGCGAAAGTGCCGTGATATGGTTGATCTGCGTATGCTGGGTAATCTCCAGATACTGCATGATGGCACCGCTGGCGATGACACCATTCTTGAGATGTTCCACACCGAAGCCTTTCAGCGACTTGGTCTTGAAATGTCCCAGGAGTTTCTGCATCGCCGTCTGCTCGGTGAAAACCCAGTCATCGAGTTACGAAGGTGCAGTATTTGGTACCGAAGTATTTTTCGAAATCATTCTTTCGGGCACGGTCGTAGAGCACCTCTTTCGGCATGAAGTTACCCATCAGTTTCTCTACATAATCGTAGGTTCCCTCGCCGGTGAGGAACTTCACCGGTAGAAATATCGAGGAAGCTTAACGCCGCAGGAAGTCTTACCGAAGTGGATGGCAGCCAGGAAGTTGTTCTCCTTGTAGTTGAGCACGTTGTCGCCCATCGCCACACCAGGAGTAACGAGTTCGGTAATACCGCGCTTCACCATCTTGTCCATCTGGCTCAATCCCTTCTTGCCCTTGATTTCCAGGCGTTTCTTCTTCGGGTCTTCCAGCTGGTCGCATACGGCAACTCGCTTTCCTGCCCTGATGAGTTTAGGCAGGTAAGTATCGAGTGCATGATGAGGGAATCCCGCCATCTCGATGCTGCCCGTAGCACCGCCATTGTTTCTTCGGGTCAGGGTGATGCCGAGAATACGGGAAGCCTCCACCGCATCTTCGCAGTAAGTTTCGTAGAAGTCGCCACAACGGAAAAGCAGCAATGCCTCGGGATGCTTGGATTTCATCTCGAAGAATTGTCGCATCATCGGCGTAAGACCTTTGTTATCGCTTGCCATTATCTTAATTATCTTATGTTTGCCTTTTATATTTTGTTAGAATTGCAAAAATAGAAAAAAAGGGGGAATCAACAAAGGATTTAATCTATTTTTAAACTTTTCCCCCATAAAACAGAAAAAGTGCTCCCTTGCATCCCTGCAAGAAGAGCACTTATCCGATGAATTACATGAATACACAAGTGTGTAAATATCTTAATTTCTTAGCTTTAATTACGAAGCTGAAGCAGCGGTCCTGATAGTGCATGCGGTACTTCTCCATTGGTGAAGCACCCCAACTGTCAATACAACCCAGACCAAACTGGCGCTGCTGGATGTGCAACTGTACGAGACCCTTTTCTACCAGGTCGCCGCTGTGCTGTCCCCAGGCATGCTCCTTCTCGATACCTGCATCCAGATCCTCTACCAGATAAGGGATAGCACTGCACTCCATAGGAGCATAGCCCTCGAAGGTGATACCCTTACCGGTGGTTGGGTTGAAGATAGAGAAGTAGCGGATGTCTGTATGGTTACCGCTCTCCTGTGGACGGACGTATGGATAATACTCGTCCTTCACGTTAGCCTCATACTTTCCGATGAAAGATGAAGAATGACGGTCGATGTAGTTCTCCTCCGGACCTCTACCATAGTATTCCAACTTAGAGAAAGAAGAAGGCATCTGCAACTGCATACCGTAGCGGAACAGATCAGCTACCTTAGCCTCCTTGTCTGTTGTCATCTTTTCGGTAACTGTCACTTCACCAGCCGCATTGATACGGTAGCGGAGCATCAGTTCAGCCTTCACCTCAGGCATTTCGAAATTGGCAGTCAGTACTACGCTGTCCTTGCTCTCACTCTTGTCGAACGACTTCAGGTTCATCTGAGGGTTCTTCCAGACTCTCATCTTCTTCTGGAGAGAAGCACCGTAGTCGTTGTCGGTAGGAGCACGCCAGAACTCAGGAGTCATACTCTCACGGAACTTCAACATTGGTTCGCCATCCACATCGAGGTAATCAATCATACCGGTCTTCTTGCCGATGGTAACCGACATTCTCTCAGCAGAAACCTTCACATAGCTGTTGGTCTCCTCAACCTCAATCTTGCTGCCGGTGTTGGCAGTAGCATCTACCTTGTCGAACTCATATCCGTTGAGTACAATCTGCTGGCGAGCCATCACCTGCCCCTTGTCAACCAGCGGCTGGCTACCATCGCTTGCAAAGGCAAAGTTGATGGTGATTTCCTCTGTAGCGTGCTCAGCCTCAGCCTTTTCGATGGCACTCTTCAGCGCCTCGCTCTTTACCATCTTGGTTGCCTGTGGAGCAATGCCCTTGGTATCAGGAATCGCTACGGTAGTCAACTTCACGCCGTTAGCAAAGAGGGTAGCAGTCAGGCTCAGGTCATCGATATTCTTGAAGAAATTCTCGTTATAGACATTGAAAGAACCGTTCTCTGCATCAAAGTCCTTGATCCAGACGTTCTGGAGAACATACTGAATCTCATAGGCATGAGGATTCAGACGGCGGTTAGGAGCGATGATACCGTTGCAGTTGAAGTTGTAGTCACTGGCCGGATAGCGTCCGTAGTCACCACCATAGGTAAAGATTTCCTTACCGGTGACAGGACTCTTGTCGCGCAGACCCTGGTCAACGAAGTCCCAGATGTAACCACCCTGGTACTTAGGATACTTGCGGATCAGGTCCCAATACTCCTTGAAACCACCCTCAGAGTTACCCATGGCGTGAGCATACTCACACTGGATATATGGCTTGGTACCGTTGCTCTTGCAATAGCTCTCGCTTTCCTC
>ENA-OQKQ01000292-OQKQ01000292.1-human-gut-metagenome-genome-assembly--contig:-NODE-292-length-18700-cov-5.673558_pt1 | contig 18700 bp, 12 predicted proteins | sample MGYA00242651_ERZ504803 | MGnify/ENA primary metagenome ERZ504803 (study PRJEB26092, sample SAMD00036380) | human gut metagenome | host: Homo sapiens | study: EMG produced TPA metagenomics assembly of...
GATGCCATCAGATCGGATGCCTTGAAGCCATCCAGATATATCTTGTCGCCACTCTCGTCGCAACTCACCAGGGCGGTGAGTGCGCAGAGAAGCATCATCAGGTTTCTAAATATCTTTTTCATTCTTTTATCCTATTAATAGTTGTCGTTATGAAGATTTGGATTTGCGGTAAGCTCGGTGTTAGGAATTGGATAGATGTTGTACTTGCTATCCACTGCCTGTCCATCGTGGACACCACCCTTCCACTGCCAGATGTACTTATTAGTAGTAAACTGACCATAGCGAATCAGGTCAGTACGGCGATAACCTTCATGATAGAGTTCACGGGCACGCTCATCGAGGATGAACTGGAGGAACTCATCATCGTTGGCAAAGTTGCTTGCCCATACATCAGAAGCATGAGAGCGCTCACGAAGCTGGTTGATCCAATAGATAGCACCCTGCTTGCGGGAAGCAATCACGTCAGGATCTGCAGCATCACTACCACCAGCCCAGTTATCCCAGTCATTATGCAGACGAACCACGCACTCGGCATACATCAGATAGACATCAGCCAAACGGAAGAGAGGGAAATCGGTATCCACACCTGCATCTCCTGTATTGGATGCAGTGGTTCCATCATCCTTCAGGTTACTCCATTTCTCAGAAAGATAGCCAGCGGTTTCATCGGTCATGCTGGTTACATCCTTGCTCTGACCATTGGTAAAGAACTTGCAACGCTTGTCACCATTGCCATCAATATCGGTCTGGGTAAACTTATCCACGAACTCAGGACGAAGACGGAATTCACTCCAGCCGGCAGTTACACCATAATCGGCTACATTCTGGTTGGCATTCGACATACTCAACTGTCCGCACACCAAGTAAGTGGAAGAACCCCAGCTTACGGTATGCTCTGCACTTACCGGCAAGGCGAAGATAATTTCGTTGGTACGCTTGTCGTTATCAGCATTGAAGAGTTTGCTGTAATTATCTTCCAGGGAGTAGCCCATGCTCATCACCTTATCGCAAGCCTCCTTGCACTCAGTATACTTAGGCACACCAGTATAAACCTCGCTGTTCAGATAAAGCTTGGCAAGCAAGGTATAGGCAGCGCCCTGAGAAGCCTGACCGTAAGGACAGGTGGATGCAGGAAGCATATCACCTACACAATCCTTCAATTCGCTCTCAATATAATCAAATGTCTGCTGAGGAGTATAACGAGGAGGAATGTAGCTGCCCACAGGGTCGTTCTCTGTCACCATCGGAATGTTGCGATAGAAATCGAGGGCATGGTAATAGAACAGAGCGCGCATAAAACGGACTTCAGCCTTATACTCCTTCATCTTCTCAGCATCAGCACCTGAGAAATTGGCATTATTGGCATTGCGGAGGAACTCGTTGCAGAGGGCGATGTTGTAGTAGATACGATAATACATATCTGATACCCAGGCATCGTTAGCATCCCAGGAGAGATAAGTAAGACCCGTAGTCTGCTCACCTGTCAGCCAGGTAGAGGCAAATTCATCGGTACCACACTCCTGCATATTGATAAACATACGCATGTAGTCGAAGCCACTGCCGCCGTTCAATACGGATTCCATATCCTTATTATCGCCGCCCTTGCCCTGACCGCTAGTCACCATGGCAGCGTAAATCTTACCCAGCACAGCCTCATAATTGGCAAGCGAGGTATAAACATCCTTAGAGGTTGTCTCTGTATGAGGATATTGGTCAAGATCGGAAACACAGCTGGTAGTGCCTGTCAGCACCGCTGTTCCCATCATCATACTATATAATATATTCTTAAGTTTCATTGTTATCTGTTTTGATTGTTAGAACTGAAGTCCGAGGCTTACTGAGTAAGTGCGAGGACGTGGATAGAATGAGTTGTCCATTCCGTTTGGCACCTCAGGATCTGTACCTGAGTAACCGGTGATGGTGAATACATTCTGTACCATCGCAGATACGGTGAGCGAAGCCCACTTGTTGATCTTGCCTACATTGTAACTCAAACTCAGGTTGTCGAGTTTCAGGAACGAAGCATTCTCTACGTAGTAATCAGAGAGATACTGACGGGTCTTGAAACCTGTCTTCAGGAAGCTGGTATTGAGGTTGTTGAGTTGTGAGTTGTTGTAGCTTACTGTCTCAAAAGCACCTGTACTCATACCCATGCCGTTGTATACATAGTTGTCGATGTTGGCACGGAAACTCATACCGAGTGTCAGCTGCTTGTATCTCAAAGATGTACTCAAGCCCATGATGTACTTAGGGGCTGGAGAATGATAGCGGTAGAGATCTGACTCATTGATTTCGCCATCATTGTTCAAATCGGCATAAGCACCCTCGATAGGCTTGCCTGTCTTTGAGTCGTAGAGCTGATGATACACATAGAACATGTATGGCTCATATCCCTCAGAGAGTACCTGGAACTGGTAAGCATCGATAGATGGACCTACCTTCACGTTGGTCTGGCTTCCACCCTTTATCAATGAAAGGTTCTTCACCTTCATGTTCTGCCAGGTAAAGTTGTAGCTCAGATTCCACTCCCAGTCCTTGGTCTGGATAGGGGTTGCATTCAGAGAAACCTCAATACCCTTGCTGTCCACATTACCTACGTTGGTAAGGATAGTCTTTGAGAAGTTGGTACCTGCTGCTGTTGGTACTGATGCCAACAGGTCCTTGGTCTTGCGGGTATAGAAATCGATGGCACCACCGATACGGCCATCCAGGAATCCGAAATCGAGACCGAAGTTCCAGGAGGTTGTAGTCTCCCACTTCAAGTCTGATACGTATGCCTCAGGACGGTAAGTATTGATATACTGTCCGTTGATGAATGCTTCGGTACCTGCCACGCTGTAGGTATAAACCGGCAGATAGTTGTAGTTGCCGATACCTTCCTGCTGACCGGTAACACCATAGCTGGCACGGAGTTTCAAGTTAGAAAGTACCTTCTGGTTCTTCAACCAAGGCTCTTCTGTCAAAGTCCAGCCCAAAGCAACAGATGGGAAAGTACCCCAACGGGTATCCTTAGAGAAACGGGAAGATGCGTCTCGACGAACGGTAGCCGTCAGGAGATACTTTCCATCGAATGAATAGTTGATACGTCCGTAATATGACAACATTACATGACGGTAATCTGATGCCTTTACGGTTGACAGGTTTGTGCCTGCCGCACTTTTGGTATAATAAAGAGGTGTAGTACTCTTCCAGTACTGGTAGTCGTAACCGGCTGTCAGATCTACATTACTCTTGATATCTTCGAAATATTTTGCATAGTTGGCATAGAGGGTAAGCAAGCGGTTCTCGTTCTTCTGAGGACCATACTTGTAATCGCTACCGCCCAAAGACTCATCCTTGTTGTAGCTCTGTGCTGCGTAGGCAGGAACATAAACGGTTCCGTCGCCCTTGGCATAGTCAGCACCCACGGTAGCATGGAGCTTGAGGTCTGGCAGGAAATGAACCTTGTAATCTACATCCATCGAACCGATGAAGCGGCTTACCTTACTCTTTGAATCATACAGATCAACCAGACCGCGAGGGTTTCTTACACCGGCATTCACTGGATAGCCATCAGCATCGAGTGCCTCATTATAGCCACCATATTTGTCGTTGCCGGAATAAACCGGGATGGTTGGGTTGAATGTGGCAGCTGCCCATACAGCGCCACCATTATTGAATGAGTTGTTATTAAGCGTTCCCTTGGCGTTGATGGTCAACTTCAGGTGATCCTGGAAGAAGCTAGGAGTCAATACAACGTTACCTGTCCAGCGCTCTACATTGTCTTTGCGAACCAGACCGCTCTGGTTGTAATAGCCTACAGACACACGGAATGGCAACCACTTGTCGATGCTGCCGCTCACGCTGAGGCTATTATCTGTACCGAAAGCTGTGCGGTAAACCTCATCGTTCCAATCGGTATTGGCTGTACCGAGCAATGACTTTTGGTTATCTGTACCAAACTGGTTGATGACATTCACGAATTCATCACGACTCAGCATATCTACCATCTGCGCACGGGTCTGCAAACTGTTGGTGGTATTGAAGTTCACCTTTACAGCACCCTGCTGTCCCTTCTTGGTGGTAATGATGATGACACCGTTAGATGCACGGGAACCATAGATGGCTGTAGAAGAAGCATCCTTCAATACAGTCATGCTCTCGATATCAGAAGGGTTGATCATGCTGAGGAAGTTGCTGCTGTTACCCGAGATACCACCCTGCTCCAATGGCACACCATCGAGCACGATAAGAGGGTCGTTGCTGGCATTAAGAGATGCACCACCACGCACACGGATGGTACTGCCGGCAGAGGCAGAACCACTGTTGGACATAATCTGTACACCCGAAACCTTACCGTTGATCAACTGTTCTGGAGAAGAAACGAGACCTTTATTAAAGTCCTTCGATTTCACGGTAGCTACGGAACCAGTCAGGTCACTCTTTCTTGCCGTACCATATCCGATGACCACGACATCAGCCAGCGCCTTGCTGTCAGATTCGAGTTTCACCTTCATATTGTCTGAGATAGAAAGTACCTTATCAATATAACCGATATAAGATACCTTGATCTTCTTGGCTGAAGAAGATACCTGAAGACTGAAGTTACCGTCAAAATCAGTAACTGTACCGCCCTTTTCGCCTTCCACCATGACAGTGGCGCCAATCAGAGCCTCACCATTCTGCGCATCTGTCACCTCACCTTTGATGGTTCTTGTCTGCGCCATGAGTTGCAGACATCCGATGACGAACAATGCCACGAGAAGCAAACTTCTCTTTGCTAAATTCTGGATTGCGTTCATTGTTTTACTTTTAGGTTGCGTTTAAAATTGTTTTCGGTTGCAAAAGTAGGGAAAAGAGAAGAAAACAGCAGATAGATTTAAGACAAAAATAAAGAAAAAACGGACAAAAGCAAATCTTTATCTCGCTTTTGTCCGTTTTGTCATTAAAGAGACAGGAATCTTTAAATCAGTTCTATACCTTTACTCTTTAACAGGTACAAGTTTAGTACTGCCACCTTCTGTACCATCAGTAGAACCACCAGTCTCGCCACCTCCGGTAGAACCACCTTCGCCAGAAGCATTGCTCTCACCGAACACCTTAACAACACCAGAAGTATAAGCGTCAAGAATGCTTGCCAAAGCAGGCAATGGCTGCTGGTGACCATTTGTTATACTGAAGAACAACATTGTCGCCATCAAAGGTAATCTCTGAGAAGTCTTTTCTATGATCTGACCATCAATCTTTATCGTCTGTTTGCTGCCGGCAAATACTGCCGTAGACAACATTCCAGCCAACAATAACAAATAAGCTTTTTTCATTTTAACGAATGTTTGTTAGATTATTTTTTTGGTTTGTTTTTGAATTTTACAATGCAAAAGTAGTGAAAAAATAGCTATTATAAAACATCCTGGCGCATTTTTCTTACGCAAACGTTTGCACAAGTATAAAATAAACTTTTTAAAAAGGGCATAAAAAAAGACTGAATCCTGTTACGAAGATTCAGTCTCATAAAGAAGTGGTACCACCAGGAATCGAACCGGGGACACAAGGATTTTCAGTCCTTTGCTCTACCAACTGAGCTATGGCACCAACTTTCACAAATCGCGATTTATCATTTGCGGGTGCAAAGGTAATACTTTTTTCTGGTTCCTGCAAATTTTTCGGGAAATTTCTTTCAAAAAAAGATAAAAAAGTCTATTTTTGTTGGTATTATCCATTATTTAATGTACCTTTGCAGCAGATATCGGGATTTAGCGCAGTTGGTAGCGCACGTCGTTCGGGACGATGAGGTCGCTGGTTCGAGTCCAGTAATCCCGACCAAAAGCCGTCAGATGTGCCGTAAACACTGAGGATTTGCCTTGGTCGTGGCCAAAATGGTCGGTACAATTTCGGTATCATTCCTATACAAATTATTAAAAATAGGCTGTATCTGAAAAAAATTAAGATATGGCTAAAAAAAATTATGCTCCAAATTCGAATGACACAATTCTTAGCAGTGTCATTGGCTGGAAACCTCCAGTTTTGCATCAGAAATCAGAATGTTATATCTCCTTCTTGGCGTTTGATCCAGGAGTCAACCGCATGAGAAAGAAAAAAATTATGCTTGACCATATCAAGGGCAAGCGGAACCAACGTGTCTATGCCGACCAGGTTATTAAAAAACTCACCGAGAAACTTATGGCAGGATGGAATCCTTGGATTGAGGAGCTGCAGCCCCTGGAATATACTAAATGGGATGACGTTCTCGACAGGTATAAGTCTTATCTGGCCAAAATGTGCAACGAGGGTAGTATGCGTGAGGAGACTTATGTCGACTATAGCAGTCGTCTCAGAATCCTGGAAAAATGGAAGCAAGAGAAAAGAATAACTCTCAACTACTCCTACCAATGGGACAAAAGTAATGTGAGCAAGTTTCTGGATTACATTTTCATCGACCGGAACAATACTGTACTGACCCGCAATAACTATCTTGCCTGGACTAAGAGTTTTTCTGCTTATCTGTTAGCTCGAGGGTATATACCTAAGAACCCTACAGAAGGCCTGGAACGTATCAAGAACAGGCAGAAGAAAAGCAGAGATGTCATACCGGATTGTACCATGCAGCTCATCAGAGACTACCTACAGGAGCACAACAAGCACTATCTGCTGGCTTGTGAAATCATTCACTACCTCTTCATCCGCCCTCGCGAGATGTCCTATCTCAGAATCTGCGATATCCATGTAAAGACTCAGACAATCACTCTGCATGGCGAGAACACAAAGAACGGCAATGATGCCGTGATCACCTTGCCGACTCATGTCATCAAGCTGATGATGGAACTCAACATCTTCTCACACCCAGGGCAGGACTACCTCTTCTCTGACGGTTTCTGTCCAGGACCAGAGAGAAAGAACGAGAAAATGTTCAGAGACTACTGGACTCGTGTCTTGAGAAAGGAACTGAAACTCTCACCTCGCTTCAAATTTTATAGCTTGAAGGACACAGGCATCACCAATATGCTGCGGGCCAATGCCGATGTCTTGTCGGTCAGAGACCAGGCGAGACACTCATCTATACTCATCACAGACATCTATACGCCTAAGGATATACAGAAGGCGAATGAGTATATCAAGAACTATCAGGGTATCCTATAATATAATAAGGTGGAGAGCTAACTGCTCCCCACCTTATTATATATATTATGATAGCATATAAAAATATCCCGTGTAAACTGGCTCGATGGCATCGTCCTTGACTTCCATCTCTATCTTCTCGCACACATATTTCTTGTTGCGGATGATGTATATCTTGGATGGATCCGGTATGTCATCTGACTTAAACTTGGCCTCCATGCAGTTTTTATTGTCTAATCTTAGACCATTATCATGTAAGCAGCCCAGAGTAACAACATCATTAGTAGATTTCGTACAAATCGACAGAGAGTAAGGATACTTTTCTTTAAATGTTCCTCCTCCGTTCCCGCCAAATCCTCCTTCGGTACTACCACAATATTCTTTATTTATTCGGTAGTCGGTTTTGAATTTTGGCCACCTAGACTTCGCTCTAACCCAACTAAATTTGTTGTCATCCTGTACTTCTCCTGGAATAATGAAGAATATATTCATGCATTCCTGATCATCTTCGGATTTGTCGAGTGTTGACTCATCATCAATCGCATCCTGCACGGATGTGTAGCTGAATCCGTCATCATCAACATCGCACTCCTTTGAATCCGGCTCCTTATCATTAGGTATTGAAAGAAGGCATCGCTTCTCGTAGTAATTATCTTCCAGGATTGCTGTTTTGAAATTGATATCTTCTACAACTTGTGCTGCAGGAGATATGTTAAGTTCAACATAGTCATCAGAAGAACTGTCCCTGATTAATGGTGACCAAACGCCTGCCAGCTGCCATGTTTTCGAACCCTCATTCTCTACATATATGTAGTAACTACCATTACACTCAATGATGGTCTGTCTTTTTTGTTTTTCAGACCATGACTGTGTTGTCCCTTGGAACTGATTTTGCGGGTCCAAGGTAGCTGTACTATGGACTATTTCAAAATTCTCGAAGACTTTTTTGGAAATAACTTCATAGTTATCTCTGTTTGCAGAATCACCCAGATTATACTCCAGATTTGCTGTAGATGACGTGGAGAAGGATCCGTCTTCGTCGTAGTCCGTTGTGTATTCGGCCAGAGGCTCAATCGCTACGGAATCTGCGGTTGTCAGCTCTGATTTTTTGATAACAGAACAAGTTTTTTGGATATCATCAAAAACAATGGTGGCATTGAAAAGCTTTCGAAATTCCTCTATAAAAGTATAGCTCGACCAATGAGGAAGTGCCCTTCGCAGCTCACGAGTCTTGTAGGCCGATGCGATATACAGGAGGTTCCACGGCTTGCAGTCGAAGTCGTTGCGCTTGAGCGTGTATCCCTCATATTCTACCACTTTACGGAAGATATACATTAAGTTTGGCTGAACAGCCAGGTTCATGATAAATGGTGCATTGCTTCCTATAAATTGCTTCGTTTTAGCTACTCCGACAAAATTGGCAATCATATCATTTGTTTCGTCCCGTACAGGAACAAAACACCATTTACCCTCTACTCCCAGGAACTCCGATTTATCATCATCCAATCTATAGATGTCATTAATCTTCTGAAAACCTTTCCATCCTTGAGACCAGCCCTTATCAACTGTATAACCGGGCTTGTCAGCTGTGCCAAACGGAATCTCATCGATGTAGTGCTTGGTCAGGCGGTCGTTGAACTTGATGCGGGACTTGCCCCCGACTATCTGCAGTTTGATTTCTTTCTCATTCACGGAGAGTATGGTACCGACACCACTCATGATGAGCTGGCTGTTACAGAACAGTTTGCAGTCATCGTATTTGGCGATGTTCTTCTTGACCTCCAGTCGCGAGACATTCTTAAATATGACACGGTTCTCCAGGATATTCATGGGGAAGGTGATGTCATAGGTGTACTCACCATCATCGGTGACATACTGGTTTGCGTATGTCACCTTGATGGATGATGTAGAAATGGGATAGGCCTTATGGCCATTGATGATGCATGTTATCATATTCCACTACTTATTGTTTAAAATGCGCTGATAATCCTGCAGTCTGCGGTGCAGACCTCTACGGCCAGATATCGGAACCTCGACCTCAATGCCATCGTCAAGCGTCTGTGTCAGACGGCTGACGGCTGCATTGACACCATCGAGGGACTGGCGTACCTCGGTGTTATCATTGTTGACATTGACAACAGGAGCAACCACGGTACTGCTACCCTGTCCGAGAGAACGTGTGATGTCTTCAGCGGTCAGCGAGCCAACTGTATTGGAGCGCTGTGCCCTATCGATGAGGTCAAGAGCCGGACGGATGGATGAGTTGTTGACGGCATTGTGATTAGCCACGAACTCGCCTTCATGTACGACACCTGCTTCCTTTCTGTAGCGGTTACCTCCGGTATATCCACCCTCATAGTAACCTGCTGCCTCTGCCTGGTGCTGCTTCTTGATAGCAGCAAGCTGTATCATACCTGCAGCTGTGGCCATACCTGCTGCAATAGGAGCTAATGTCCAACCTATTGTTGGTATAGCTGCAGCAGATGCATAGGCATTGATAGCAGACATTGCTGTAGATGCTATCGCCTGCGCAATTTCTATCTTCATGGCTTTTTTGTTAGCCTTTGACTTCGCTGCAGCCAGTTCTTTGTCTCTCTTCTCCTCCAACTTTTTCTTTTTCTTCGAATTGTTGCCAGCTGCAGCAATCTGCTTCTCGTAGTTCTTGGAGATTTTCGCCTGCTCGAGGTCAGAGCATGCCTGAGCATATGACGATGACGCAGATAGAATACCGTTGATACCATTGTAAACTACAGCTGTCTTTTCAATCAGGTCATTGAGGAAATCTGAGGTGATCTTCCCTTTCGCCTGCATGTATGCAGCATGGTTCTGCTTGTCGTTGCCATACAACTCCTTCAGTTTCTCCATGGTGTTTTGATAGTTCTCAACTTGTGAGGAGAAGTATCCACCCAGAGTTGCATTGCCGGTCGACTGGGACTCCCCTGCTGCAGCCCTGGCGCTGTTGACCATCTCTGATGACTTATCATTAATCTTCAGCTGAGCGCTACCAGCACCATGATCATCAGCATCAATCTGCGCTCTCTGTGCAGCAAACTGCTTGGTTATCTCCAACTTCATCTGCTGATATTCCTCCTCCTTGATCAATCCCTGCTTGTAGAGATTGTCAAGGCCATTGAGGTACATGGTCTCCTGAGCCTGCAGGTCTTGCTTACCGAACTGCTGACGCAACTCCTTCAGCTGGTTCTGGTATGACTCCTGCATCTGCAGCTGGTGGTCAAGTGATGCCTGCTCCATCTCAGCCTTCAGATCCAGCCATTCCTCGCTGCCCTCATTGTAGAGTGCCAGGCGCTTTTGCATGGCATCTGCATCATTCTGATAGATGGATTCATCGAGAGCTATGTCATTCTGATAGATAGCTGAGTTGGCATCATTGTATTGAGCCTTGATGCTAGCCTCCTTCTGTAGGCGCTCACGCTCAATGCTCTGCTCATTCATCTTCAGTATGGCAGCATCATGCTGCTTGACGACAGTGACCTGGTTGTCAAGTAACTGCTTATACTCATTGCTCTCTGCTCCATAGAGTTGCTTCAGCTTAGCAAAGCCCTTAATCTGGATGTTCTGTCGGTCATCGAGGAACTGCTGATAGGTTTTCTTGCCTTCTGCATAGGCTTTGGCGTTGTTAGCCATCAACTCGTTGGTCTCAGCCTTGATGCTATCGGCAGCCTGCTTCTGCTTGCGCTTGGCTTCTGCCTCACGCTTGCGAGCTTCTGCAGCCGCAGTCTTCTCAGCCTTGGCCCTAGCCTTGCGCTCCTTATCTGAAGCTTGATGAGTACCGGTTGTTCTCTGCTGCTTAATGATGGTACCATCATTGCCCTTGCCATTGTAGCCATTGTTTCTCCAAGGCTCCGGATCATTGACTTCGAAGTGCTGAGACTCCAGCTCATTTATCTTGTCGATGAGCTTCTGCTGATACTGCTTTTCTCTTTCGACACTCTGTAGTAGCTGGTCCTTGTGGTCAGCTGCGAAGTTAAGTTTTTGAGTCTTGCCACCTGCAAATGGGTTTAGCCTATCCCAGAAGCGTTTCCAGTAACCTCTATTGTCATTGTTAGCCTCTCCTAACAGGTCTTCATCTTCCGCTTGCTTAGCTATTGACTCTGCCAGCTTCTTCTGTAGGCCGTCGATGACAATCTTCTTCTTCATCATGTCAATGTACGACTGGATCTGCCTTGTTGCTTGACCGGTGCGCACTGCTTCCTCGGTGATGTTGCCGAGGTGTTCACGCATCAGCTTGCCGTTGAGTTCCTCCAGGGCTGCCTTGCGGTCTGACTCAGCTGTGGTGTTGGACTGGATGGCAGAAACGAGGCGCATGATGGATGCCTCCTCTTCTGCTGCCTGCTTGTTGGCATCTGTCACGGCATCATTGTAGTCACGCTGAGCCTGCTCAGCTGTGCTCGTCTCTTTAGACAGTGTGACGATTGCGGCTGTCAGACCGGCAACAACAGCAATCACAGCAGTGATCGGGTTGGCCAACAACACTTTGTTCCACAACATTTGTGCAGCTGTGGTCAGTTTTATTTCTCGTGTCAACGCCATCTGAACGATTGCCATGGTCTTGAGAGCAGATGTCTTAAGACCTACAAGGACGAGATGCGCCTTTTCGCGTAGAATCATGATGTTGAGCCATGCCATTTGCGCCTTCTCTGCGATCAACTTGGCCTTAGATACTGCAGTATAGGTGACGATGGCAGCTGTCAGCACAATTAATATGCGCCAATAATCTTTGACGAAATCAACGAGGGTTGAGAGTGCCCGAACTCCGAGACTGGCAGCAGATATGCAATATCGTGCTGCAGGATAGAGTTTCTGGCCCAGTTCTATGGAGAGATCCAGGAACTTCTTGCTCGCCTTGTCAAGTTGAGCCTGTACACTCTCGTTCTGTGTCTCGAACTCATTGAGGACGGATGTGCCTTCGGAATAGGCTTCGTTTGCCAGGTTCTGGGCAGTCTTGATGTCATCGAGCTTGTCTGCGAGGACGGTGAGAACTCCAGTAGCCCTGGATCCATCCATCTTCATTTCCTCGAACATTGGTGCAAGGTCGGCAAAACCGCCCTTGGCTCTCATGGCTGCCAAAAACTGGAGAAGTGCGCCGTTGGCATCCTCCTTCAAAGTCTTGGCGAAGTCCTTGACATTGAGTCCAGCAATCTTTGCAAACTTTGAGGAGTCCTGGAACATCTTAGCGAGGAGGTTCTGAACTGCGGTTGCAGCAGTCTCGTCTTGCTGCATGTTCTGGTCAAGGACAGAAGCGAGACCCATGATCTGAGCCTGTGTAAAGCCTGCCTGCTTGCCGACACCTGCCACACGGGCAGTGAAGTCAACGAGATAACCGGCAGAGGCAGAAGAATTCTGCGCCAACTCATTGACTGCAGAACCTGTTGCCAACATGGCGCCTCGCAGACCCTTGGTTTTGTCTTCGCCGAACATCTGGGCGAGTTTACCGATTTGAGAGACTGCTTTATCGCCGAGGTCATCACCGAGGGCGACATTGGTTTTATCGGCTCCATCTACGAACTCCTCAACTGCTGCAGTCGAAGTGATGCCGAGTCTTCCGGCATCTTCGGCTAACTGGTTGAGCTTCTGTCGAGGGGTTCGGGTGTCCATCTTTTTGAAATCCTCGTTCATGCGCTCAACCTCTTCGGCTGCCTGCCCGGTATATTTTCGGACGTTGGTCATCTCATCGTCCATCTTGGCATACTCCTCTACACACTTTTTGACGGTGAAGGTGATGCCGGAGATTGCAGCGACGGCTCCAAGGGCAATGCCCTGCATTCGGTTGAACCAGTCTGCAGAGCGCTTGATCCAGGACTCTTGAGCTACGCCTTCGGCTCTGACTGCCTGCAGTTCAGCCTTCAGCTGCTTCGCCTTCAGCTCCATCTGCTTGAACTGCTCGGTACCACGCTCCATGCCATGCATCTGCTGGTTCAGTGCCTTGATGGAGTACTCCAGGTCACGGATGGAGGAGGTTTTGAGGTTGGACATGGTGTTATTGACCAGCTGCATCTGCCGCTTGGTCTCCTTGATGTCCACATTTGTGCGGTCAATCTCCTTGTCATACTGCTGCATGAGGGTGACCACCTTCTGCTCGCTCTGTCGGATGCGTTCCAGCTCTGCCTCCACAAGTTTCAGCTGCGAAGCTCTGGAGGCGTACATGGTAGATGTCGGGTCGTAGTCAGCCATCTGACTACGTAGCTTGGAAGCTGTGAAGTTGAGGTCATTGAGTGAAGCATGTTTCAGGTTTGACACCGTTGCGGTCATGCGTCTCGCTTCCTCATCAGCCTTGCGTGTTGCGCCCTTCAGGGCAAGCATCTGCTCCTTGACCTTTGAGAGTTGTGCATCCAGCTTGGCGAAGTCTGAAGGGTCAGATGCTGCCTTCATCTGCCCCTTCAGATGTCTTGCTGCCTTCTCCAGCTGTCCGAGGCTTGCACTAGACAGGTTGTCGAGTGTCTCCTTGACGCTCATGGTTGAGTTCTTGAATTGCTTCATCTCTCGCTCTGCGGCCTTCAGATCCTTGGCGAGGGATGCGCCTAAACGGGAATCGCCCGCCGAGAAGGCTTCCTGTTTAGCCTTCTTCAGACGAGCGACTCTGTCCTCCAACTCTTTGAGTCGGTTCTTTGCCTCCTCTGAGTTGAGCTTGATGACTGTTGTATATACCTCTTGTCTTGCCATTATCGGTTGACTTGTATATAGCTGTTATATAATATGTTGGAATGGGGATTGAAGTTGATGACCTTGACATCATAGCCTTTGGTGCCCCACCGCCACCAGAGGAATCTGTGCTTGTACTGCCTGTAGACGATGGTCTGGAGGCTATCTCTCGCCTTGTATGTCAAGATGGAGTCCGCCGTATTGAGACGGAAACTGAGCCATCGGTCGCTGTAGGTATAGACCGAGTCGCTGCGGTCAGTCTTGACCGTATCAGCAGTACTCAGACTCGTGCGCTGGTCTGCCAAGACCTGGCCAAGACGAATGTCCAGGTCATGGAGCAGTTGGCGGTCGTAGGCCTGAATTTTGTACTCCTCTGCCGGCATCTGCAGCACCTGCTGCGTGATGACCGTGAGCGAGTCTCGGATGGTGTCTCGCTCGGCTGGAGCATACTGAAGTTTCAGCCCATTGAGCTGTTCTCTCAGTTCCTGCTCCGCTCGCTGCTGTCGATGGTCAAAAACCCAGAAACAGGCGATGATGACCAATATCACCGATATGGCCATGATGATTGACTTGAGATGTTTCTGCATAATCCTTGATGTTAAATGTCGGCATATTCCGGAATTGCGTCGAAGCAAGGACACTCCTTGATGCGCTCCCATGGATCGACCACTCCATTGTGGTTCTTGTCAGGCGAGATGTCACGATGTCCCATGATCTTGGCTTCAGGGTAGCGGTTTCTCAATTCCTTGAGCAACTCACGCAAACCTTGTTTCTGTGCCTCTGTGCGGTTGTCGATAGCCTTGCCTGTGCGGGATATTCCACCCATGTATGCCACGTTGACTGAATCGAAATTGTGCCCCTTGACTCCGTTGGACGGCAGGTCTTCTGTCATGAGCTGCCTGTACTTGCCATCAGCGGTTACGACCCAGTGGTAGCCTGGATAATGCCAGCCTTTGTTTCTAAATTCCTTGAGCAAGGCATCGACAGACCATGACTGTCGGCTTGCTGTACAATGAACGAAAATTTTCTTAATCTTGCGTGCCATTTTTATTGTTAAAATATTTATTGATAATGTCTTTAACTCTGGTGTCAAAAGTCAGTGCGAAACCAAAGACGGTTGCCACGTAAACCAGACTCTGCCCAAAGTACCACAAGACGTTAGACGTGACGTCGTGGGACATAAAAAAGCTGATGTACACAAGCACAATGCCAGCAATCAGTACTATGCCAGCAGAGCTGTAGTGTATCCAATCCTTGGTATTTCTCTGCATATCTGTACCTTTTTTAAAACTGGCACAAAGGTACATATAATATAAGGAATATAAAAATACGGCAGAAAGGACTGTCACCCTCCTGCCGTATCTGATAACTATGAGATATCCCGGTCGAGTAACTCTCTGGCCATCTGCTTAGCCTGCTCTCGCCACTCCTGGAATACTTGGTACTCTGTCTCGTGCTCCCTGTTGCCATCACCATGGTTGCACAGGATGGCTTCGACATCGCTCTGGCTGTACTTAGTACGAACCAGGCCATTCACGAACTCGCGATAGCTTGCCGACTCAGCCTCAATCTTAGTGGAGCCGTCAATCTCTGTGCCCTCGTAGCTGTAGGCTGTCACTGTCTTACTATCGCCATCAGACTCCGACATGGTGGTGTCTGGGTGATAGTTTTCTACTTTCTGCTCACTCAGGAACAGAAGAAAATGCTTGCTGTCATATCTCAAGTATGACATACGGCAAAGATAAAATTTCTTGTGCATCTAGATAAACTTATAAAATTTCTTGCCAAACTTGTTGGTTAGCTCGGCTGCAACGGTGTAGAAGCCCTTTTCCAGCAGTTCCCACTCCTTGCGTGCCTGGTCAACCAGAATATCTGAGCCAGTAAAGAGCCACCACGACTCAGGTTGCCAAACCGGCTCCTCAATCTCATCGCCATGTTCATCGAGTTGTCCTGTCTTCCGGACGTGATCGATGAAACGGAAGCGGATGGCTAGGCGGTCCTTAGGCACCTTCTTGGTGACTATGTGCTTGACGCCCTGGTCGTCAACTTCTTCAACCTGCTCCATTTTGAAGTCGACTCTCGACTTATCTATCTTGTAATCCTCTATGAGGATGAGGAACTTGTCATAGTCCTCAATGTTGTGGCACAGGATATCGCCTGGATGCTTCTTCTGTGCCATGCTCATGCCCTCGAAGGGAACCTCTCCCTTGCGAGCCTTCACAATCTGACCATACTTTTTCATACCGATTTTATTTAATAAGTTTTTTGTATCTGCGTGTTTGGCTAGGCCAAGCCTGGATGCTGCCTTGCGCCGGATCTGTTCATCGTTAAGTCCACGTTTGCGCAATCTTGCCACCTGGGCACAGAGTGCCTGCTTGGTGCGCTTGCGCAAAAGGGCATGGTCGGCAAAGATCTTCTGTCCACAGAAGTCTATGCCGTCACATGTACGATGAATATTCCAACTTCTATTGATGCGGAGCTTCCAGTCTCTAGCCAAGTGCATGACTGCAAGCTCCGCCATGAGGCGTAAGAAGACCTTATCTTCATGCATGATGAAGATATTGTCCATGAATCTATAATAATGTTTGAGCCCTTCGCGGCAAAAATGGTCGAAGCGCTCATTGAGGGATTTTACCCCCCCACATTTAAAACGATAGCTTGCTGCTCCGAGCGGCATGTGAGGAGCATGTCTGTGACGTACCGAGCCTGCCAGTAGCCGTGTTTCTCGGGGTCTTGGAGTATGTCGAAACACCGCATGGCGAGATAGTCAAACCTCGCCAGAAACAGTTGCCCCAAAAGTTGTGTAAGCTTGACGCCCAGCACTATGCCGTTGGCATAGCTGTCAACGACCTCGTCGATGAATGCAAGCAGCTTGCGGTCCTTGATATACAACCTGTACTCTCTCTTGAGCAGATTGTGCTCAACATGCTGGAAATAATGATGTATATCCATGGGCAAGCAATAGAATGTCTCTAGCTGTGGCGAGGTATAGATGTCCTGCTTGATAATCTTGTAGAAGAAATGCGTGCCACGCCCCTTGGTACCAGCTGGACTGTTGAAAGGAATCTTGGCTCTCAACTTATCTTCACTGGTGTGCATGGCTGCATGCTGAATGACATGATCTCCAACAGGCAACTTATTGACTATACGATGCTTGGGTTTTTCAACCGGCTTGGCCTCATAGTCTGATGTATGCCATGTCTGATTAACATATGCATTTAGCAGGGCTTGAAGATTTGTTTCAAACTCTGCCTCAAACGCTTGTACTGAGAGACGGGACTTCTTGTGCCTCGAAAAATCAAAAAATGCTTCACGAAAATTTTGCAAAGTCTCAACCGCCTGTGAAATGTTACCTAACCTCTTCACTTGCTTAAAATTTTATTTATAAAAAAAAGGTCGGTGTCTGATAAATGTCGGTGTCTGTGTCTGTTGTCTGCTTTTCTAATGTCCTAACTTTCGACCGGATGACCCATTGCCATCATCTACTTGCTATTCTGCTAAAGTGTATGTTTTGCCATGAGGCAAGGCCTGACTCCCGAAATCTCTGCAGCTAAGCAAACTAACCTGCAGTATCTTGTTAAGTTGAGGGCCGCACCGTAGTTCACATTGGAATCCGAGACAGCATTGTTCACGTTGAGCGTCGAAAGACCGCATTGACCACCATTGTCAGCGTTGCCACCGCGAAGACACAGGCGAAAACCGGCGCAGGAATCACAGCCTGGTTTGAAAACCGCCTGCAAAGGTACTGAAAAAAATCGGAATGAAAGAATGTCAAAGAGCGAAATTTCAAAAAAAAATCGACCGCCCAAGGGCGGTAGGGTTTGCTCGCTACGCTCGCAGGGTGCTCAGGATTGCCCTTGGCTCCGCTTAGGAACCTTGGTCAATCCTGCACACTCCTGCTCACGCCAGCACACCTCTGAACACTTTAGGCCGCATCGTAATACACTGGATCCAATGACCACTCGGATGCTGCTTCGCAGAGGGCCGCACCGCAGTTCACAGCGGAAACCGAGACAGCATCGTACACGCTGAGCGTCGAAAGACCGCATAGACCACCAACGTCAGCGCGGCCACCGCGAAGACACAGGCGAAAACCGGAAGTAGCGTTTGACGTATTCCAAAAATAACCTGTCGAATAGGTTGACTCTGTAGCACCAATCTGCGTACAGAAGTTCTCTAGATGTTCCATCGACAAGGTCTTGATATATCCTTCACCACTGCCAGGTGACTTGCTCAACGTCTTCATGCCGGTAGCATTGCCGATAGTCCAGGAGCCGTAAATAGACGGAGCGACCAGGTGGGTCATGGTCTTGTCACTATTCACCTGGCAGAACTCATCATCCATCATTCGCCATATATTGCCAAAGCCGTTCTTATAACCGAAGAAACATGGTATCTTGGCATTATAGACCGTTGCCCCTGCATCATTTTTTACGGCATAGGTCGCTTCTCCACATGAATCACCAAGTTCAATGCCTGCACTCATTGGTGCAACTGGTCGCCAACCATTGTAGGCTTCCCAGTTCGGCATCTGCGTCAAGCCTGCTCCGAGTCCACCTTGGAAGAGGCCGTTGGCATCCTTGTTGGCATTGACTGCATCCTGATCATAATGTGTACCGAAAATGACACTGAACAGAATTGCGACAATGGATGTATGTCGCATGGTTGTGCAAAGCCAACCCTTGCCGTTCTTACGCGCTGCAGCTCTGAACTGCTCTGTAGTCATAGCGGTAGCAGGTCTGCCCAGCAACGTATTGTTCTTGCCATCATAGGTAGCATTGTTGTCGCCACCACGGTAGTTAGCTGCATCGTTGATGTAACTAACCAGGCGTCCGGTACTACGCTCAATGTAGCAAATCCAGCTGCAGAAATACTGCCGATTGGTATCTCAAGATTGTATTCACCAGGAATTGGCTTGATGCCAATCTGCTCATAGTGCAATCCG
>ENA-OQKQ01000295-OQKQ01000295.1-human-gut-metagenome-genome-assembly--contig:-NODE-295-length-18618-cov-3.772268_pt1 | contig 18618 bp, 23 predicted proteins | sample MGYA00242651_ERZ504803 | MGnify/ENA primary metagenome ERZ504803 (study PRJEB26092, sample SAMD00036380) | human gut metagenome | host: Homo sapiens | study: EMG produced TPA metagenomics assembly of...
ATACTCCTGGAACGACCGATGAATGAAACTGTATTTTCCACTCTCATAGTACATGATGCAGAGGTTCAGCGTAAAATCCATCTTCAGATCCTGAAGAGAAAATCGCTTATTGATGCGTTCCAATACCTTTAGCTTATCAAAATAAGCTGCAAATTCTTCGTCCGTAAATTCAAATTTTTCATCAAAGTAGGTACGAGTACAGAATTCCTCCAGGACTAATGCAAATTCTTCCGGGGTCATTTTGGTGCGATACGCACGTTCAAATCCAATTTTCGTTGCATCATGTTTTTCTGCAAGCGTGAAAAAGGCGTCCCGATAAAACACATGTCGTTTATACGGAATTCGTGCATATCGCTCATAGGTCATCAGCATAATGGTCAGCAGCAACGGATTCTCTACAAAATCCCGATGTGTTTCCCAGAGACTTTCATCGACCTCTCTTCGGAAACTTGCTTTCAGTTCCGGAGATTCTGGACGATAGACCAACTGATCAATCAGCTGCAATGCCTGTTCTTTTGTAAATGGAGCCAATTCGTATACATCAAATTTGCTGAGTGCAATAAAGTCAGAAATTGGACGAGAAGAAAGAATGAAGTTGTTTTCCGAATACCGGTCGGCAAGGTCACTCAATTCTTTCTCAAATTGCGTTAAGTATCGGCTCTTAATCTCATCCATGCCATCCAACAGAAAGACGCATTTTCCCGACCGAACATATTCTTCCAAATTTTGAATTTGAATTCGTTCTTTGATGTACGCAATCAAATCCGTACAATCGGCATCAAAATCTTTCAGCTGAATGACGATCGGCAGTTTCTGATATTTATCATACCGTTTTACCAAAGTCAGAACCAGGTGATGCATCAGCATCGTTTTACCAAGTCCACCAGTACCTGTAATGACGACAAACTTCTTCCGAAATGATAACAGCATCAACTCTGTTTGAATCCGTTTCTTTCTTCGATAGTTTCCGTGTTCGTAGAGGTCGTTCGGTATATAAAAGTCATAGATCGGTCTGGTTCACTGAAAATACAGCAGCGTCTTGATCCGATAGTACTTTTCCTGCAAATACGAAAATACTGTTCTAACTCCTCATTGTTCTTATTTCTGTGCGTACTACCCCGTAAAATTTGATTGAACAGATCTGCCATGTCGTCAAACAATTCATCCGGCCGGCTGATCACGCCGTATCCTCCAGATCAGCTGCGATATTTGCAGCCGTTGCATCACTGCACTTTCGTTCCAGATAGACCGAAAAACAGGTCGGCTCTATAAACGGCAGCACTCGTTTTGCCAGCGGAGCGATCGATCTTCTTCCATTGTAATATTTTCGCAGCGTATCCGGCTGCAGTTCCTCCAATATCGTATTGGAAGCTGGATCAAGAATATTGGTCAACAGATCGTATGTAAACACATCTGCTCCACAGCGATTTCCAATGTGATTGTATAGAAGTTTTGCAAATTCGCTAAACGTCATTTTCATATCCGTGCTCCCTTTCTGTAAGTTTTTTGCACGTCCAATTTTGTCCCAATTTGTCAAAAGCCGAAAATGCGTAGCATTCTCGGCTTTTTTCTATCCTCCAGTATCGTCCCGTTTTGTCCGATCCTGTCCGGAAAAGATTTCCGTTTTCTTGTATCATTAGTATATCACATTTCACAAAAAGATACAAGCAAACAATCTTCGACCAAATGTGATCATCATAAAAAGCCCAGAGTGTACATAGAGGGCACAGGATGTTTCATATCGCAGAGCTGGCATATTGCCATCGCTCTGTCGTATTGGAGACAGCCTTTCTCTGTGTACACTTTTGTTTTCAGAGCGGGCAGATCCTGTGGTTTCTTTCTCTGGCGGAAAGGACAAAACATGAAAAAGATCTACGACCCGAAGACAAAGCAGTACTATCTGGTTAATGAAGTTCTGTACACCAGTTTCACAAAAGAAGCTATCCGCATTCGCAAATACGAGCAGTATCATGGACACTGTTGCTGCCCCTACACAGCCATCGGAAGATGCGATGGCTGTTGTCTGGATTGTCCGTACCGAATAACAGATACTCTGTCGCTGGATCAGGAAAATGAATATGGCAATAATCTGTATGATCTGGTCGCTACAAATGATTGTCCCATCGATCAGCACTGTGCGGAAAAACAACTGCTCTCTCTGGTGATCGGTCGACTGCGTGAATTGGATGCAGAGGCAGATAAAATGTTGATGATTTGGGTGCAAGAAGGAGTCATCTCCGATCGAGAAATGGCAAGAAGACTGGGCAGAAAGCAAAGCACATTTGCCAAGCAGATCAATCGAATTCGCATGGAATTAAGAATAATTTGTAAACTCTAAGAAATCCGGTGCTCAAAAACAACGTTTTTCTCCAAGAGATAGATGGCAGGAAAAATCCTGCAAAAGGAGGTAGTCAAGATGGAACTGGAACTGCTCATTATGCTCTGTCTGGAACTGGAGCAAGTAGAAATCATACTGGCAATCATGGAAAAGGAGTGAAACCAAATGAAAACCCTCATAGATGTCCTTGCAGCACTCGGCAATTTCGTAAAGGTCGCATCAGAGTGGGCAGAAAGTGCTTCCAAAGCGGAAGTGGAGACGTTTACACAGATTTATCCGCAAAAGGAAGATGCGGTCAAAAAAGCAGTGGAAAAGGCAATTACGTTGGAAGAAGTCCGCAGTGTTCTGGCAAATCTGTCCCGCAGCGGACAAAAGGAAACGGTGCTGAAACTGCTGCAAAAGTATGGCGGCAACCGATTGTCTGAAGTTCCACCAGAACGATACGCTGCACTATTTGCAGATGCACAGGAGGCAGCTCATGCCGAATAAACACGCTATGCTCTCGGCTTCCTCCAGTGCCCGATGGCTGGCGTGTCCGTCCTCTGCACAGCTTTGTGCTGCCCTGCCGGATACCGTGACAGACTACGCCCTGGAAGGCACGTGTGCCCACGAGTTGGCAGAGTACAAAGTGTCTAAAAGCTGCTTGGCAATCCGGCATCTAATCCCACGGAGAACTTAGACTTCTACGATGCAGAAATGGAAGACTGCACGGACAGCTATGCCCAGTACATCGCCGAACTGCTGGCAACCCTGCAAGAACCGATGGTCTTAGTGGAACAGCGATTGGATTTCAGTCGATACGTTCCGGACGGATTCGGCACGGGAGATTGCGTGATTGTTGCAGAGAATGTTTTAACGGTTATCGATTTCAAGTATGGCAAAGGCGTGGCAGTGTCTGCTGACCACAACTCGCAGATGATGCTGTACGCTCTCGGGGCGTTGGAACTATTCGATGCCCTCTATGACATTGCAGAAATCCGAATGGTGATTTTTCAGCCGAGAATTCAGAAAGGACAGGTATATCTATATGGAATTAAAATTCGTTATCCCCAACATGGAAAAGACATTCGGCAACTTGGAGTTTGCCGGAGAAGACAAAACAGAACAGAGAAGAATCAATGGACGCATGGCGGTACTCTCCCGAAGCTTCAACCTTTATTCAGACGTACAGAGGGCGGATGATATTGTGGTTATCCTCCCTGCCGAAGCCGGAGAGAAACACTTTGACTTTGAAGAACGTGTAAAGCTCGTCAATCCCCGTATCACCGCAGAGGGCTATAAAATCGGCACAAGGGGCTTTACCAACTACATTTTGCACGCTGACGATATGGTAAAAGCGTAAGGAAAAGGAGGACATCAGACTATGAGATTAGCAAACGGAATCGTGATTGACAAGGAAGCAACATTCGGGGCATTGAAATTTTCTGCCCTCCGCCGTGAGGTTCACCTCCAGAATGAAGACGGCTCGGTATCAGAAGAAATCAAGGAGCGTACCTATGACTTAAAATCCAGAGGACAGGGGCGTATGATTCAGGTTTCCATCCCTGCCAGCGTGCCGTTAAAGGAGTTCGATTACAACGCAGAGGTGGAACTTATCAATCCAGTGGCAGATACCGTGGCAACGGCTACCTTTCAGGGAGCAGAGGTGGACTGGTACATCAAGGCAGAGGATATTGTCCTGAAAAAAGGGGCTGCCATGAATCCGCAGATACCGAAGAAAGACGCTCCCCCTGTAAAATAGCAGTTAAATAAGAGAAAAGCAAAAGGAGGATTGTTCCCATGAAGCAGCTTTTTCCCCGTGGAAAACGTATCCGCCCCACGGATAAAGACCTTGTGTTCCATACTGCCCTTGCCGCCCTGTTCCCTGTCTTCCTGCTGGTTGTCCTGCTGTTTCATATCCGGCAAATTGCCGGAACCGACTGGCAGGAAGTGTCCCTCTCCCAGATAGTACAGGATGTAAACATCCCTTACCTGTTATTCAGTATGGGCGTGGCAGGGCTGGTGTGCCTTACAGCAGTTCTTCTGTTCTGGCGATACCGCAGGGATGAAGTAAAGCAACTCATCCACCGCCAAAAGCTGGCAAGGATGGTGTTGGAAAACAAGTGGTATGAATCGGAGCAGAGAAAGGAGGACGCTTTTTTCAAGGACTTGTCTTCCAGCCGTTCCAAGGAAACCATCACTTACTTTCCCAAAATCTACTACCGGATGAAACAGGGCTTGCTCCATATCCGTGTAGAAATCACCTTGGGGAAATATCAGGAACAGCTCTTAAACTTGGAGAGAAAGCTGGAAAGCGGCTTGTACTGTGAACTGACGGATAAGGAATTAAAGGATTCCTATGTGGAGTACACCCTGCTCTATGATACCATTGCCAACCGTATTTCCATTGAGGATGTACAGGCAAAGGACGGCAGGCTCCGGCTCATGGAAAATGTCTGGTGGGAATATGACAAGCTCCCCCATATGCTCATTGCCGGAGGAACCGGCGGCGGAAAGACTTATTTCATCCTGACCCTCATTGAAGCCCTGCTCCGCACTAACGCCGTCCTGTTCGTGTTAGACCCAAAGAACGCCGACCTTGCGGATTTACAGGCGGTTATGCCGGATGTGTACTACAAAAAGGAAGATATGCTCGCCTGCATTGACCGTTTCTATGAAGAAATGATGAAACGCAGCGAAGACATGAAGCTCATGGAGAATTACCGGACAGGAGAAAACTACGCTTACTTGGGACTTCCGGCAAATTTCCTTATCTTTGATGAATATGTGGCATTTATGGAAATGCTCGGCACAAAAGAAAATGCCGCCGTCCTCAACAAGTTAAAACAAATCGTTATGCTTGGGCGGCAGGCTGGCTTCTTCCTGATACTCGCCTGCCAGCGTCCGGACGCAAAGTATCTGGGGGACGGAATCCGTGACCAGTTCAATTTCCGTGTGGCTCTAGGGCGGATGTCGGAAATGGGCTATGGGATGATGTTCGGGGAAACCACAAAGGACTTCTTCCTCAAGCAGATAAAAGGGCGTGGCTATGTGGATGTGGGAACCAGCGTTATCTCGGAGTTTTACACGCCCCTTGTCCCAAAAGGGCATGATTTCCTCAAGGAAATAAAAAAGCTCATAGACAGCAGGCAGGGAGTGCAGGCGGCGTGCGAAGCGAAAGCCGCAGAAACGGACTGACCTGCTGTGGCTGGTGTGCCGCAAGGCACGCCAGCATAAACCCCTCGTATCTAACAGAGGGGTACAAATCGACAGGCAACAACCAAACAACAGGGCAGAATCCCACGGTACACAAGGGATTTTTCCCATATCCGGCGTATGTCAACAAGGCTCCATAAGTTGACATACGCTTTTTTAGACAGGAGGGATTTTCACTGAATGAAGAAACATGGGTACGGGACATTAAAGAGAAACGGGAAAGTTACGGTATCTCACAACAGAAACTTGCGTTAGCTGCCGGAATCACCCGTCCGTACCTGAGCGACATTGAAACGGGCAAGGCTCACCCGTCCGAAGCATTACAGGAAGCCATCACGGAAGCTCTGGAACGCTTCAACCCAGACACTCCTCTTGAAATGCTCTTTGATTATGTGCGGATTCGTTTTCCCACTACGGATGTGAAGCATATCGTGGAAGACGTGCTGCGGCTAAAGCTGCCTTACTTTATCCATGAAGACTACGGCTTCTACTCGTACACGGAGCATTACTATCTGGGTGATATTTTCGTTCTGGTATCGCCGGAACTGGAAAAAGGGGTGCTGCTGGAACTGAAAGGGCGTGGCTGCCGCCAGTTTGAAAGCTATCTGCTGGCACAGGAACGGAGCTGGTATGAGTTTTTCATGGATGTTCTCATGGAGGATGGCGTGATGAAGCGGCTTGACCTCGCCATCAATGACAAAACGGGAATCTTGAACATCCCCCATCTGACAGAGAAGTGCCGGAATGAGGAATGTATCTCGGTCTTCCGCAGCTTTAAAAGCTACCGCAGCGGCGAACTGGTACGGCGTGAGGAAAAAGAATGTATGGGGAACACCCTGTATATCGGCTCCCTCCAAAGTGAGGTGTACTTCTGCATTTACGAAAAAGACTATGAGCAGTACAAAAAGCATGATATTCCCATTGCAGACGCAGAGGTAAAGAACCGCTTTGAAATCCGGCTGAAAAATGAGCGTGCCTTTTACGCCATCCGTGACCTGTTAGAACATGACAATCCAGAACGGACAGCCTTTCAAATCATCAACCGCTATGTCCGGTTCGTGGACAGGGACGATACGAAGCCCCGTTCTGACTGGCGTATCAATGAGGAATGGGCGTGGTTCATTGGAGAACACAGAGGAATCCTGAAACTGACAACCAAACCGGAACCCTATTCCTTTGAACGTACCCTGCACTGGCTCTCCCATCAGGTAGCCCCCACGTTAAAGCTGGCTCTCCGTCTGGATAAGATGAACCACACCCAGATTGTCCATGACATCATCACCCATGCAAAGCTGACGGAGAAACACGAAAAAATCCTGAAGCAGCAAGCCGCCGCTGCAAAGGAGGTGGTGCTTTAACGGCGGCAATCTTGGAACCTAAGAACTCTTACAGGAAAGAAAGGAGCTTTTATGAATTTCGGACAGAATCTTTACAACTGGTTTTTATCCAACGCCCAGTCCCTTGTGCTGCTGGCAATCGTGGTGATTGGACTGTACCTCGGATTTAAGAGGGAATTTTCCAAACTTATCGGCTTTTTAGTAGTTTCCCTTGTAGCGGTCGGTCTGGTCTTCAATGCGGACGGTGTAAAGGACATCTTACTGGAACTGTTCAATAAGATTATCGGTGCATAGGAAAACCTTGTTACACTTCCGTTATGGAGCAAGCTCTGATTGCTTCATGGCGGAAGTCCACTAGGGGCTTGGGGAGCGTAACTCCCCAAAAACTTGACAGAGAAAGGACGTGATACAGATTGAGGAAATGAAAATCTACATCCTGAACACCACACAGTTTTACCATGAAGATTTTGAGGAATACCCTGGGGCATGGTTTTCCTGCCCTGTGGATTTTGAGGAAATCAGGGAACGTCTTGGAGTTCAGAGTGAGGAAGAAATCGAAATTGAAGACTATGAGCTTCCGTTTCCATTGGAGGGCAACACAAGGCTCTGGGAAATCAACGCTCTTTGCCGGATGGTACAGGAAATGCAGGGAACGCCCCTCTATTATGAAATGGATGTGGTACAAAAACGGTGGTTTCCCAACTTTACAGAATTTATCGACCACAAAGACCAGATACGCTGCTATCCGGTGCAGGACGGGGAAGCTCTCGCCCGTTATCTGGTGCAGGAGGTACAGCTATTTGGGGAAGTACATCCAGACCTGTTGAACCATATCGACTACGCTGCCATTGGTCGGGAACTGGAAACCAGCGAAAACTACCTGTTTACAGACAATGGTATCTTTATTACCGCTAAAAGGAGTGGAGGAACTTGGAAGAAATGCGGATTTACATTGCCAACTTAGGCAAATACAATGAGGGCGAACTGGTAGGGGCATGGTTCACGCCGCCTGTGGATTTTGAGGAAGTCAAGGAACGTATCGGCTTGAATGATGAGTATGAGGAATACGCCATCCATGATTATGAGCTGCCCTTTGAGATTGACGAATATACCCCCATTGAGGAAGTCAACCGCCTGTGTGAAATGGTGGAGGACTTACCGGAGTACATTCAGGAGGAACTATCAGAGCTGCAATCCTACTTTGGCAGTATCGAAGAACTCTGTGAGCATGAAGACGATATTATCTGCCATTCCGGCTGTGACGATATGGCGGATGTGGCTCGCTACTATCTGGAAGAAAGCGGACAGCTTGGGGAACTTCCGGCACACTTACAAAACTATATCGACTATGCCGCCTATGGGCGTGACATGGAATTGGAGGGAACCTTTGTTGTCACGAACCACGGCGTATATGAAATCTTACGGTAGACCCGTCTGTATCTCCTTTTGGAAGTGCAGGCGTTTTTTTGATTCAGGGGCGGCTTGTGCTACCCCTATCTTTTAGAAAGGACGGACAACATGAAAAAAATACGAAGCTATACCAGTATCTGGTCGGTAGAAAAGGTACTCTATTCCATCAATGATTTTAAGCTGCCATTCCCCATCACGTTCACACAGATGGCGTGGTTCGTGGTATCGGTGTTTGCAGTTATGCTCTTGGGGAACCTCCCTCCCCTTTCATTCATTGACGGGGCATTTTTAAAATATTTCGGCGTACCTTTTGCCCTCACTTGGTTCATGTGCCAGAAGACCTTTGACGGGAAGAAGCCTTACGGCTTCCTGAAATCCGTACTGGCATATCTGGTACGCCCGAAACTGACCTATGCAGGAAAGCCCGTGAAGCTGGAAAAGGAATATCCGGCACAGCCCATCACGGCAGTAAGGAGTGATATTTATGGCATATCCGATTAAGTATATCGAAAATAACCTTGTGTTCAACCATGACGGGGAGTGCTTTGCTTACTATGAGCTGCTTCCCTACAACTATTCCTTTTTAAGCCCCGAACAGAAATATCAGGTACACGATTCGTTCCGGCAGCTTATCGCCCAGAACAGGGACGGGAAGATTCACGCCCTGCAAATCAGCACCGAATCCAGCATACGGGCAGCACAGGAACGCTCCAAACAGGAAGTGACGGGCAAGTTAAAGGATGTTGCCTGTGCAAAGATTGACGCACAGACCGAAGCCCTGATTTCCATGATAGGGGAAAATCAGGTAGACTATCGCTTTTTTATCGGCTTTAAGCTGCTTGTCAATGAGCAGGAAGTCACCATGAAACAGTTCCGCAGGGAAGCAAAGACCGCCGTTTCCGATTTTCTCCATGAAGTCAACCACAAACTCATGGGGGATTTTGTTTCCATGAGCAATGAAGAAATCTGGCGGTTTCAGAAGATGGAAAAACTGTTAGAGAATAAAATCTCACGCCGCTTCAAAGTCCGGCGGCTTAACAAGGACGATTTTGGCTATCTGATTGAGCATTTATACGGGCAGACCGGAACCGCCTACGAAGATTATGAGTATTATCTTCCGAAAAAACGGTTTCAGGAGGAAACGCTGGTGAAATACTATGACCTCATCAAACCCACCCGTTGTCTGATAGAGGAAAACCAGCGGTATCTGAAAATCGAACAGGAAGACGGGACGGTCTATGCCGCCTACTTCACCATCAACAGCATTGTGGGGGAACTGGACTTCCCATCCTCGGAAATCTTTTACTATCAGCAGCAGCAATTCACCTTTCCCATTGATACCTCTATGAATGTGGAGATTGTGACAAACCGGAAAGCCCTCTCCACGGTGCGGAACAAGAAAAAAGAGCTGAAAGATTTGGACAACCACGCATGGCAGAATGACAGTGAAACCAGTACAAACGTGGTGGACGCTTTAGACAGCGTAAATGAGCTGGAATCCACCTTAGACCAGAGCAAGGAATCCATGTATAAGCTGTCCTATGTGGTGCGTGTGACAGCTCCCGACTTGGAAGAACTGAAACGCCGCTGCAATGAGGTGAAAGATTTTTATGACGATTTGAACGTGAAGCTGGTTCGCCCCTTTGGGGATATGCTGGGGCTGCATGGGGAATTTCTCCCTGCCAGCAAACGGTATCTGAACGATTACATCCAGTATGTCACCAGTGACTTCCTCGCTGGTCTTGGTTTCGGAGCAACCCAGATGTTGGGGGAACCAGAGGGTATTTATATCGGGTACAGCCTTGATACAGGAAGAAATGTGTACTTAAAACCTGCCCTTGCCAGTCAAGGGGTAAAAGGCTCTGTTACCAACGCCCTTGCTGCCGCTTTTGTCGGCTCCCTCGGCGGTGGAAAATCATTCAGCAACAACATGATTGTCTATTATTCCGTACTATTTGGGGCACAGGCTCTCATTGTTGACCCGAAAGCGGAACGGGGACGCTGGAAAGAAACCCTGCCGGAAATCGCCCATGAAATCAATATCGTAAACCTGACCTCAGAGGAACAGAACAGGGGCTTACTTGACCCCTATGTGATTATGGAGAACCCAAAGGATTCCGAATCACTGGCAATCGACATCCTGACCTTTTTAACCGGCATTTCCAGCCGTGACGGGGAAAAGTTCCCTGTTCTTCGGAAAGCCATCCGTGCAGTGACAAACAGTGAGGAACGGGGACTTTTCAAAGTGATTGAGGAACTTCGGGCGGAGGGAACCACCATCAGCACCAGCATAGCCGACCATATCGAATCCTTTACGGACTATGACTTTGCACACCTGCTCTTTTCGGATGGGGATGTCACACAGTCCATCAGCCTTGAAAAGCAGCTCAATATCATTCAGGTGGCGGATTTGGTGCTGCCGGATAAGGAAACCTCGTTTGAAGAATACACCACAATGGAACTGCTTTCCGTGGCAATGCTCATTGTAATCAGCACCTTTGCCCTCGACTTCATCCATACAGACCGCAGCGTGTTTAAGATTGTGGATTTGGATGAAGCATGGAGCTTCTTACAGGTGGCACAGGGCAAGACCCTTTCTATGAAGCTGGTTCGTGCCGGACGTGCCATGAACGCAGGCGTTTACTTTGTCACCCAGAACACGGACGATTTGCTGGATGAAAAGCTGAAAAATAATCTGGGCTTGAAGTTTGCGTTCCGTTCCACGGACATCAACGAAATCAAGAAGACCCTCGCCTTTTTCGGGGTGGATTCCGAAGATGAAAACAACCAGAAGCGGCTCCGTGACTTGGAAAACGGGCAGTGCCTTATCAGTGATTTGTACGGGCGTGTGGGAGTGATACAGTTCCATCCTATCTTTGAAGACCTGTTCCATGCCTTTGATACCAGACCGCCCGTAAGAAAAGAGGTGGAATGATGGTGATACATAGAACTTCCAACCGACAGCAATTCCCAGTTCCCTATCACTCAAAAAAGGGGTTGTCTTGGAAGATAGCTGGAAAAATGATTGGCAGGGTGCTTCTGGCACTCCTGCTCATCCTCCTGCTGCTTGCAGTCTTCGGCACAGCCGCCCACGCTGCCGGACTGGTGGATGATACGGTGGACGCTGCCAACGAATACAGCAAATATCCTCTGGACAACTACCAGCTTGATTTTTATGTGGACAGCGGATGGGACTGGCTCCCGTGGAACTGGCTGGACGGTATCGGAAAACAGGTGATGTACGGGCTGTATGCCATCACAAATTTTATCTGGACAATCAGCCTGTACCTTTCCAACGCCACAGGGTATCTGATTCAGGAAGCCTACTCGCTGGACTTCATTTCCTCTACGGCGGATTCCATTGGGAAAAATATGCAGACCCTTGCAGGCGTTACCACAGGCGGCTTGTCCTCGGAGGGATTTTATATCGGGTTCCTGCTGATTCTCATTCTGGTGGTGGGGATTTACGTTGCCTACACAGGGCTTATCAAACGGGAAACCACAAAAGCCATCCATGCCGTTGTCAATTTCGTGGTAGTGTTCGTGCTGTCCGCTGCCTTTATCGCCTATGCCCCAGATTATATCGGGAAAATCAATGAATTTTCCGCAGACATCAGCAATGCCAGCCTGACCCTTGGTACAAAGATTGTGCTGCCGAACTCGGAAAGTCAAGGAAAAGACAGTGTGGATTTGATACGGGACAGCCTGTTTTCCATTCAGGTCAAGCAGCCGTGGCTCCTGCTGCAATATGGCAACTCGGATGTGGAAAGCATTGGGGCTGACCGTGTGGAAAGCCTGCTCTCAACCAGTCCAGACGAAAACAACGGGCAGGACAGGGAAGAAATCGTGGTGGAGGAAATCGAAGACAGGGAAAACACCAACCTTACCATCACAAAGACCATCAACCGCTTGGGAACCGTCTTCTTCCTATTTATCTTCAATATCGGTATCTCCATTTTTGTATTCCTGCTCACAGGGATAATGATTTTCTCACAGGTGCTTTTTATCATCTACGCCATGTTCCTGCCTGTGAGCTTCCTCCTTAGCATGGTGCCCTCTTTTGAGGGGATGTCAAAACGTGCCATTACAAAACTGTTCAATACCATCCTTACCAGAGCCGGAATCACCCTGATTATCACGGTAGCGTTCAGCATTTCCACCATGCTCTACAACCTGTCTGGGGAATATCCGTTCTTCCTGACGGCGTTCTTGCAGATAGTGACCTTTGCCGGAATTTATTTTAAGCTGGGGGATTTGATGGGGATGCTCTCCTTACAGAGCGGCGATTCCCAAAGTATGGGGAGCCGTATCATGCGAAGACCCCGTATGCTCATGCACGCCCATATGCACCGTTTACAGCATAAGTTAGGGCGTTCTGTGGCAGCTCTTGGGGCTGGAACGGCTGCATACCACGCAGGGAAACAAGCTAGCCCAGACCAGAGAAATGCTTCCAACTCCGGTACTTCCAAAAATACACAGGCAGACCACACCCGACCAAACGGACGGGCAGCACCAGAAAAGGAATCTGCATGGAAACGGGCTGGCTCTGCTGTGGGTGCGGTGGCAGATACCAAAGATAAGATAGCCGATACTGCCGGACAGCTTCGGGAGCAGGCAAAGGATTTGCCTGTCAATGCAAAGTACGCCCTTTACCACGGGAAAACACAGGTATCAGAGGGAGTACGGGATTTTACTTCCAGCGTGACCCAGACCCGAACTGCCAGAGCCGAACAGCGGAACGCACAGGCAGAAAGCCGCAGACAGACCATTGCAGAACGCAGGGCGGAACTGGAACAGGCAAAACAGCCGCAACAGACAGCTTCCGAATCCTCCAAAGGGGCGGCTCCCATCCATGAACGCCCTGTTACTGCAAAGCAGCCGGAAGATTTCCGACATCATGCAGATACCACTCATACAGGAAAACCAGCCATGCAGCCGGTTTCCCCATCCATCAGGGAACGGGGACAGGTTCCTTATGGGGGAACTGTGGCAGAACGGGCTTCGGTTCCGGTAGTAAAGGCAGCTTCCATCCACCATGAACAGATACCGTCTGCAAGGACAGAACGCCAGATACTCCCTCCGGCTTCCCCAGACAAACCAGAGGAAAGACAAAAGGCAAATACGGCTCCTGTGATACCGGAAAGAAAACGGGCTGCCCCTGCGGTAAAAGAATCGAACTTTACCATCCGGCGTACCACCGCCAGAAAGGAGTGGACAAAAACGGTAACAGCGGCTGCCAAACAAAAGAAAGGGGAGAAACCATGAAGTTAAGACACCTTTTCTTTGCCTGTTCCGGCGTGTTCGTGATGATGTTCTCCCTGCTCCTTTTGGTGGTGATTGTCTTCTCGGATGAGGAAGACGGCGGAAGCGGCGGAAACCTTATCTATGGGGGCGTGAGCGTATCACAGGAAGTCCTCGCCCATAAGCCTATGCTGGAAAAGTATGCAAGGGAATATGGCATAGAGGAATACTTAAATGTGCTGCTCGCCATCATTCAGGTGGAATCCGGCGGCACGCTGGAAGACGTTATGCAGTCCTCGGAATCTCTGGGGCTTCCCCCGAACTCCCTTAGTACAGAGGAATCCATCAAACAGGGCTGCAAATATTTCTCGGAACTGCTCGCAGCGGCAGAAACAAAGGGCTGTGACTTAAACAGTGTGGTTCAGTCCTACAACTACGGCGGCGGTTTCCTAGACTATGTGGCAGGACGTGGGAAAAAATACACCTTTGAACTGGCAGAGAGCTTTGCAAGGGACAAATCCGGCGGAAAGAAAGTCACCTACACCAACCCTGTTGCCGTAGAGAAAAACGGGGGCTGGCGGTATTCCTATGGAAATATGTTCTATGTCCTCTTGGTATCGCAATACCTGACCGTGGTACAGTTTGATGATGAAACGGTACAGGCTATCATGGAGGAAGCCTTAAAGTATGAGGGCTGGACGTATGTGTATGGGGGCGATTCCCCCTCCACTTCCTTTGACTGTTCGGGACTGGTGCAGTGGTGCTATGGCAAGGCAGGAATCGCCCTGCCACGGACAGCACAGGAACAGTACAATGTGACGCAGCATATCCCCCTGTCCGAAGCAAAAGCAGGGGATTTGGTCTTTTTCCATTCCACCTACAATGCTGGAACCTACATCACCCATGTGGGGCTGTATGTGGGAAATAACCGGATGTACCATGCCGGAAATCCCATTGGTTACGCAGACCTGACAGGCTCCTACTGGCAACAGCACCTTGCCGGAGCCGGACGAATCAAACAATAAGAAAGGATGAACCGATATGATTCAGATTAGAAAAGAGGAAAACCAGAAAAAGCAGAAAGAAAAGAAACTGAAAGTCTACAAAGTCAATACCCATAAGAAAACCGTGATTGCCCTGTGGGTGCTGCTGGCAATGAGCTTCCTGTTTGCCGTCTATAAGAATTTCACGGCGATAGACATTCACACTGTCCATGAAACGAAAGTGATTGAGGAACAAATCCTCGACACTCACAAGATAGAGAATTTTGTGGAGAATTTCGCAGAAGTCTACTATTCATGGGAACAGTCCGCCGCTTCCATTGACAACCGGACAAACGCTTTAAAAGGGTATCTCACCGGAGAGCTGCAAGCCCTGAATGTAGATACTGTCCGAAAGGACATCCCCGTATCGTCTGCCCTGACCGATTTTCAGATATGGGAAATCACAGAAGAAAAGGAGCAGCATTATCAAGTGACCTATATGGTGGAACAGCGTATCACAGAGGGAGAATCCAGTAAAACCGTCCGTTCCGCCTATCAGGTAACGGTCTATGTGGACGGCTCTGGAAACCTGACGATTATCCAAAACCCAACCATCACCAGCGTTCCCGTAAAATCCGGCTACACCCCAAAAGCAGTACAAAGTGACGGTACGGTGGATTCCATCACCACGGAGGAAATCAACGAATTTCTCACTACCTTTTTCAAGCTGTACCCTACGGCAACCGCAAAGGAACTGACCTATTATGTAAATGAGGGTGTGCTGAAAACTGTGGGAAAAGAGTATATTTTCTCGGAACTGGTAAATTCGGTCTACAACCGAAACGGAAATCAGGTGACAGCTTCCCTTGCAGTAAAATATCTGGATAACCAGACCATGACAACACAGGTATCACAGTTTAACCTTGTACTGGAAAAGAACGGGGAAAACTGGAAGATTGTGAAATAAGCTATATAAAACAGAAGACACATTGTATTTCTCAAAAAATTACAATGTGTCTTCTCATTTTAAAATTCTGTTCTGGACATTCACCTGTCCTCTGCTTCGACTTCGGCTATCTCTTTTGCTGTGGCGGTGACTACCCGTATTCCTTTCTCACTCATACTATCAAGCAATGTATCAAGTTGTCTGCGTTGTGTATCTTTTTCCGCGGATTTATTCGGAAAAAAGAATTGGTCTACAGATATATCATAACGTGTTACAAGCTCATAAAAAATTTGTAAACTCGGCTGTTGCCCTTTATTCTCAATATTAGCAAGATAACGTGGTGAGATATACATTTCATCACTTACTTTCTTGCGGCTCTCTTTTCGTTCGGTTCTCGCTGCTTTGATAGCTTGTCCGAAAGCCTTAAAGTCATATTTAGCTGTTGGTCTTTTTGCCATATTTATTCACCCATATACATTCTACTGTTCCTCTTTCATACTGAATACGTCTATACAGTTCCTATTTGTAGCCATAATAATTCATATGTTTGCACTTGCTATTATTCGTATGTCCGACTATAATTATGATAATATGGTTTATAGAAAGGACTGGGACTGTTATGGAATATATGTCTTGCCCCGAAGCAGCTAAAAAATGGGGCATTTCTGAACGACGAGTACAGATTCTTTGTAAGGAAGATAGAATACCGGGAGTTTCAAAAATCGGTTATATGTGGTTAATACCAAAGGATGCAGAAAAACCTGTTGACGCAAGGAGAAAGGAGTTTAAGCATGAGTAACTTATTACTTTTAGAAGATGATATTAGCTTAATAGACGGGTTGCATTACTCTCTAAAGAAAAATGGTTTCTACGTTGATATTGCCCGTACTGTTGAAGAAGCAGAAAAGCAATTAGCACAAATCGAAAAATACGATTTGCTTATTCTTGATGTGACACTGCCGGACGGAACAGGCTTTGAGGTTTGCGAAAATGTGCGGAAACATAACAAACAGATACCGATTATCTTTTTGACTGCTTCTGATGAAGAAGTCAATATTATTCGTGGCTTGGATTGCGGCGGGGACGATTATGTTACAAAGCCCTTTAAGTTGGGGGAACTATGTTCCCGTATTCGTGCCTTGTTACGACGTGCAGGAGTAACACCGCAGGACAAGGCAAGTGTATTGAAATGCGGGGACATTTCGATTGACTTTTTAAGTTGCCGCGTAATTTTGAACAATAAAATACTAGAACTGACAAACGCAGAATACCGTCTGCTTTGTCTGTTAGTACGAAATGCAAATCGCATTGTTTCCAGAGATATTATTCTAAATGATTTATGGGACGGTACAGGAAATTTTGTTGACGATAACACCTTATCGGTTTATATCCGGCGGCTTCGCGAAAAAAGTGGAAACTGACGCTTCCCACCCGCAGCGCTTAATAACCATTCGCGGCTTTGGTTATCAGTGGAAAGAGGTGTAAGTATGAATATTTTTCGTGTACAAGTCAAAATAAAACATTTTTTACTCTTTTTTATTGCTATATACAGTATTTTACTTGTGGGAGTTTCTACATGGTTTTCTATAAATCAATTAAATACAGCAAAGTCTATGTATCTGGAACATGATGAGCTATTGTATCTGCCTTGTTGGAACAGGAGGTTTCAAAAGAAGTAATTGCCAATGCTATTTCTTCCACAGATATAAGTACCGCGGGAATGGAATTTTTAGATAATTTGGGAATTACCACAAATACGTTTGGTAGCTTGTTGCCACATTTTTCCCAGTTTCAATATCACTTTTTGCGTATAGCATTAGGAGGGGGAATTTGTCTAGTGATAATTCTTGTCATTGGGGTTATTTCTTTCCTACAAATTAGAAATAATCTATATCGACAGTCTGGAAAAATTATAGATAACTATATTAACAATGACTATTCTTGTCATTTACCGCAAGACAGTGAGGGAGACCTTTTTCATTTATTTGCATCTGTTGAACAGCTTGCAACTATGCTTAAAGCCAAAAGTGAAACAGAACATAAAACAAAAGAATTTTTGAAAAGCACAATTTCAGATATTTCACATCAACTGAAAACTCCATTAGCAGCTTTGATGATGTATCAAGAAATTATAGAAGCGGAACCGGATAATACTGAAACAGTAAAAAAATTTTCGCAAAAAACCGGAACCGCCTTAAAACGAATAGAACAGCTTATTTTGTCTATGCTTAAAATTGCACGTTTAGATACTGGAAATATTCTTTTTGACAAGCGTACCTGTCTTATACAGGAATTAGTTAAAAACGCTATCAGTGAACTTACAATAAGAGCTACACAAGAAAAAAAACAGATTATTGTAAATGGAACATCTAATCAAGTTATTATGTGTGATATGGATTGGACAAGTGAAGCGATTGGAAACCTTGTAAAGAACGCGTTAGACCATACAGAAATAGGAGGAATAGTAAAGATTACTTGGGAAAGTACACCAACTATGATACGAATTTTAGTTTCTGATAATGGAAGTGGAATTGCCCCGGAAGATATACACCATATTTTCAAACGCTTTTATCGCAGTAAATATTCCCTCAACACTCCGGGAATTGGATTAGGACTTCCTCTTGCAAAATCTATTATAGAGGGACAAGAGGGGCTCATTTCTGTTCAAAGTGTTTTACATGAAGGTACTACTTTTTCAGTTTCTTTCCTTACGAAATCGTAAGGTGAAATTCACCGGATTGTAAGCTGTTCCTGTTATCCTTTAAGAAAGGAGGTCTATGATTTATGGAAATTTTAAAAGTTGAAAATTTATGTAAAACTTACGGGAAAGGCGAAGCAAAAGTAAATGCTTTAAAAAATGTGTCTTTCTCACTTGAAAAAGGGGAATTTGCTGCTGTTGTAGGTGAATCTGGTTCTGGAAAAAGTACTTTGCTTAACTGCGTATCTATGCACTGATGCGACTGGGAATTACGGATGGTCAGGAACTAGCCACCCTCCTGTTCTATTCTACGCAAACCATCTATAATTACAAGACAGCCATCAGAAAGCGAGCCAAAGACCTCACCACTTTTGATGCAGCCATCAACCGACTATGCAATGTGATAGGCTAATAAATGGCAGAAAATTGAGAATGTTCCTCAATTTTCTGCCATTTTCTTTTGCCCATTC
>ENA-OQKQ01000296-OQKQ01000296.1-human-gut-metagenome-genome-assembly--contig:-NODE-296-length-18608-cov-5.201450_pt1 | contig 18608 bp, 14 predicted proteins | sample MGYA00242651_ERZ504803 | MGnify/ENA primary metagenome ERZ504803 (study PRJEB26092, sample SAMD00036380) | human gut metagenome | host: Homo sapiens | study: EMG produced TPA metagenomics assembly of...
ATTTACTAGCCTTTCAGAGCTTTGCCCCCGGTGATTAATGTTGTACACAATGTTCACGGTATCGGTGTGTTCGGCGGTATAAGAAAAATTGATACCTCACGGAGTTATAAAGGACTATATCAAGATTGACTACGCAAAGGGCGATGTGCTTTATGTGCCTGTCACACAGCTTGATATGGTTGCAAAATATATAGGTCCGAAAGAGGATTCAAGGGTTAAGCTAAGCCGACTCGGTTCGGGCGACTGGCAAAAGGCAAAGGCAAGGGTTAAAACCTCTGTCAAGGACATTGCCAAGGAGCTTATTGAGCTTTACTCACAGCGTATGAAAGCCAAGGGCTATGCCTTTTCGGCAGATAACGAGTGGCAGAGAGATTTTGAACTCAGCTTTGAATATGACGAAACTCCCGACCAGCTGCGTTGTTGTGAGGAAATCAAGCATGATATGATGCGTTCGTCGCCGATGGACAGACTTCTCTGCGGTGATGTCGGATTCGGCAAAACAGAGGTTGCACTCCGTGCCGCTTTTAAGTGTATTGCAGATTCAAAGCAATGCGCATTGCTCTGCCCCACAACAATCCTCGCATGGCAGCATTATCAGACGGTAATCAAGCGTTTTGAGGGCTATCCCGTTCGTGTGGAACTGCTTTCAAGATTCCGTACAGCAAAACAGCAGAAAGAAATTCTCCAAAAGCTAAAGCGAGGAGAAATTGATATGATTGTCGGAACTCACAGACTTGTGCAGAAGGATGTTGAATTTCGTGACCTCGGACTTGCAATCATAGATGAGGAACAGCGTTTCGGTGTTGCTCAAAAGGAGAGGTTCAAGGAACTGTGCAAAAATGTCGATGTGCTTACGCTCTCGGCTACTCCTATTCCTAGAACCCTCAATATGGCGATGAGCGGTCTGCGTGATATGAGCGTTATCGAAGAAGCTCCGACAAACCGTCAGCCTGTTCAGACCTATGTGCTTGAACACGATGATGCGGTTATCAACGAGGCAATCCGCCGTGAGCTCCGCCGTGGCGGTCAGGTGTTCTATCTTCACAACAATGTTGAAACAATTTCTTCATGTGCCGCAAAAATTCAGGAGGCTGTTCCCGAGGCAAAAATCGCAATCGGTCACGGCAAAATGAAAGAGGGCGAACTCAGCGAAGTTTGGCGACAGATGCTTGAACAGGAGATTGATGTGCTTGTCTGCACGACAATTATCGAAACGGGTGTCGATTTGCCGAATGCCAACACCCTTATTATAGAAAATGCCGACTGTATGGGACTTTCGCAGTTGCATCAGCTCAGAGGTCGTGTGGGCAGAAGTTCACGAAGGGCATATGCCTACTTTACTTTCAGACGGAACAAGGTTCTCACGGAGATTCAGCAGAAAAGGCTTGCCGCAATCAGGGAGTTTACAGAATTCGGCAGCGGCTTCCGCATTGCAATGCGTGACCTTGAACTGCGAGGTGCGGGCAATATTATGGGCGCACAGCAGCACGGGCATATGGAATCGGTCGGTTACGATATGTACCTCAAGCTTCTTGATGAGGCAGTAAGCGAGGAAAAGGGCGAGCAGAATGTCACAAAAGACCTCGACTGTCTTATTGATATTTCGGTTGACGCTCATATTCCCGAAAGCTATGTTGAAAGTCTTACACTTCGTCTTGATGTTTACCGCAGAATTGCCGATATCCGCAGTAACGAGGACGCAGACGATGTTATTGACGAGCTGCAGGACAGATTCGGCAAGATTCCGAACTCGGTTCTCGGACTTATCGACATTGCCCTTGTGCGTAACAAGGCTTACTCAATGGGTATTTACGAAATCAGACAGAACGGCACAACACTCATGCTCTTTGTAAACGAACTCAAATCCCCTCAGGTTGCCGACTTGCTCATTGCTTTGGGCGGAAAGGCAAAGCTTGTTGCCGGAGCAAAACCGTGCGTTGCGGTTGAGTGCAAAAACAGTTCCGCTCCGCTTGAAATCCTCACCAAAATTTTCGGTGTGCAGTAATTTTACGGCATGAAACCGTAATTTGTTAGGAAAAAACCTCCGAAACTACAAAAATGCTGTTTTTCGGTGGAAATTCTCAACAAAATTTTATAAAAATGTAGACAATGACGATTTTTTTGTGTATAATCGTAAGGTACATTATCCTGCGAAAGTGTGTTTGCAGGACACTTTGCATTTAATTTTTCAGAAGGACGGTAAAAAACTATGAAGCCTAATATCAAGGTTGGTTCATTTTTACTTGCAATTGTTATGATGTTTTCGGTTTTTGCAATTGCAGGTTGTACACCCACAACTCTTAACAAAGAATGGTCGTATAAGACAAGCGACAACGAGCTTGCCATCGGCGTTTATATCTACTCACTCAATGCAGCTTACAGTCAGGCTGAGTCATTTGCTAAAAAGCTTGACGATTATGATTCGACATCTGACAAGTGGCTTGATGAAAAAATCAAGGACGATGACGGCAACGAGCAGGTTGCAAGAGAGTGGATTAAAGATCAGGCTAAGAAAATGTGCCTCAGCTACCTTGTAGTTGACGAACAGCTTAAAAAGGAAAATGTAAACATCGGTCAGGCAACTCTTGACTCCGCAACAAGTCAGGCTGAAACATACTGGAATGTCGGTCCGTATGCGTCACAGGGTTATGTAATGCCGATGAAGAAGCAGTATGAAAAGTACGGCGTTTCACTCGACAGCTTTGCATACTGCACAACTCTCTACAACACAAAGTATGAGGCTCTCTTCAAAGCAGTCTACGGCAAGGGCGGTTCAAAGGAAGTTTCCGACGCCGACCTTACAAAGTATTTCAAGGAAAACTATACGGACTACTCATATCTTCCCGTGAACCTTTATACATCAACAAAAGATGAGGCAGGTTCATCAAAGAATGTTGCAATGAGCGACAAGGAAATCAAGAAGGTTGAGGATCAGCTTAACGGCTACAAGAATGACCTTAACAAGGGCGGTTCTTTTGATGATGTTATTGCATCATACAAGAAGTCAAGCGGTTCGGGAACAGATTCTTCTGTTTCAAATGTAGAAGTTCTCGACAAGAGCTCAATCGGTGACGAGCTTAAAAAGGCTATCGGCAAGCTTAAAACAGGCAAGGCTGAAACTCTCAAGGTCGGCAGCGGCGACAGCGCAATCTACTATCTCGTTTATAAGAAAGACGTCAACAAGGATGTTGACAGCTATATCGGCAACGAATCAAACAGAGCCGGTGTACTTGCGTCAATGAAGTCAGACGAATTTTCAAAGTACATTGACAGTCTTGCAGAGAAACTCAAGTATGAAGAAAACACTTCGGTTATTGACAAGTATAAGCCCGAACTCTTCTTCGTTGCGGTTGAGCCTACAACAGCGGCATCAACAACATCGGCATCCGATAAAAGCTCAAAGTAATTGATATCGGACATACAACAGACGCATTTTCAGATTATTCTGAAGAAAGGGGCTTTTATGAAAAAACATTCAAAGCTTTGCGCAATTTTTCTGACGGCACTTTTGAGCATTTCTGCTGTGAGCTTTTCTGTATCGGCAGTCGGTGAGGAGGTTGATCCCGGCGGAGATTCAAGCGTTATTGTTGATCCCGTAGAGCCGGAACCCGAGCCCGATCCGGAACCGGAACCATCACCGGAGCCTGATCCACAGCCGCAGCCCGATCCTGTGTATCCGGATTCTTCGGCCGATTCATCATATGTAGATCCCGACTATTCGTCAAGTGATTCGTCATATGACAACAACTATAACTATGACAGTAGCTATGACTACAACAATAACAGTTATGACAATAATTACAGCAGCAGTCAGACTTACTACTACTCTGAGCCGTCATATGTAGGCGGCGGTCAGTCCTATGTTGCTCCGTCAAATACTGCTCCGTCAGCGTCGCTCATCAAGTCTGACGATAACATTGACGAAAAAACTCTTTCGAGCAATGACTGGTCGGATATCGCAAAAAATCTTAAAAATACCGACACATCGGGTTCTGACGGTGATGACTTTAACTTCATCAAGAACAATAACAGCAAAGGTGACAACGGTCATTGGATGTTCTATGTTTCACTCGTTTTACTCTCACTCGGTGTTGCAGGCATTGCGTACTTTGTAATTTCAACTGTTCTCAACAGAAAGAAGAGAGTCACAGTCGGTGGCAGAAGTAACGCTCCAAAGAGCAAATCTGCACAGCCACAGCGTTACAGCAGTAACGATGATTATGCCGATGATTACTCATCTTCAGCCAGAAAGTCCGAAAGACGCAGTAAGTACGATACTGCCGAAATTCAGCTTCCAAAGAACAACCAAAAGGGCGGAAGAAGATACAAGTAATTAGATAACTTTATAAAACAAAAGCAGTTCCAAAATCGGAACTGCTTTTTTGTTTGACTGTGTAATTAAATTTTCGCATGACTTCTGTTTGAATGACAAAATCAGTTTTTGTCATACGGCTTTTTGTATGCCTCTTTGAACGGTTTTACAGTGCCGTCCTTTTCTTCAACGCTTACATTGTCAAGTGTTGCGTTGAACTGTGTGCGGATTTCACCGAGATAAATTTTGTACAGCTCTTTCTGTTCTTTTTGCTCAGCCTCGGTAAGTCCCTGTTCCTTTTTCTTTTTTGCAAGCTCGTTAATTCTGTCAAGCATCTTTTTATCCATAAGTCAATCCTCCCGACCGTTATTTTGGTTTTGAGAGCAATCTGCTCCAAAGCTATGATATCACACAATCAGCCAAAGTGCAAATTTTCGATTTCTCGGTTGAAAACAAAAATTTTTTGTGCTATCATTCATTTGAAGCCGTTATACGGCAAATTTTTTCGGCGGTGAATTATGGAAAATTTCAGCTTATTACACCCGACAAATTCAAATGCATCCTACAGAACTCTCAACAAAGAGGCATTGAATGATTTGTCGGTTGATTATATATGTGACGCTCTCACAAAAGAGCAGTATGAACGCAACAGCATAAAGCAGCTGCTGATAAATATTACGGATGACGAGGAAGTTATAAAATATCGTTGCGATGTTTTTGAGGATTTTCTTCGTTTTCCAAAACTTCGTGATGATCTATCCGCACTTCTTGTAAAGCTGAACGATTTGCGTGAAATTGAGCGCTTTCAAAAGGATACCGAGGCATCTTCTTTGTGGCAGCTTGTAAACCGACTTCGTGAAATGGACGGCTATGTCGATTGCATTACAAGAATAAAAAACACGCTTGAAACAATTGAAGTAAAGTCGCAGGGTCTGCTTGAGCTCAAGAAAAATGTTCAGTCAATTTACAATGACAGCGGTTTTCCCGAACTAAAAAAGGATATAATAGATACGCTTGCAAAGGCTCAAAAGCTCAAGAGCATTACACTCGGTGTGAATCTTGACGATTTGCTCCGCCCAAAGAGTGTGGGTGTAATCTCACTCAATGACAAAGAATTTACCGACAGCGGTATTCTCAAAAGATTTATGAAGTTTACAAACCGTGACAGCGAACTGCACCACGGCAACGATGTTTCGGGATTTTTAAGCTTTCATCCGTCCAATCCGTCAACCTCGCAGTTCGGGCTGGGACAGTTTGTTGTGGGCGCTCAGCAGGATGTAAACCACACTATGAACAGCTCGCTGACCGGCGCAGATCCTATGTCTGATGCACTCAAAAATGTTGTGACCGATATCCTCCGCAGAACCGTAAATGACATAAAATCAATGCTCAACAGATATGTCAATGTCAACGGCTACTCGTTTGTTTCGCTTATGCCCGAAATCATTTTCTATATTCGTTTTGCAGAGCTTTGTGATAAGATGAAAAAGAAAAATCTTCCGCTGTGCAAGGCAGAAGTTTTGCCGAAAGAGGACCGAAACTGTTGTCTTAGAGATGTTTACAACCTCAAACTCGGCATAAAATCGGCAAACGGTGAGAATTTGGATATTGTCACAAACGATATTGATTTTAACGATGACAGGCGAATTTACATTCTGACAGGTCCGAACCGTGGCGGTAAAACCACGATTACTCAGGCGGTCGGACTTGCGTTTCTGCTTGCTCAGAACGGAATATATGTTCCCGCAACGCAGATGAAATTCAGCCCATGCGACAGCATTTTTACGCATTTTCCTGCCGATGAAAACGATACCGTTGACCTCGGCAGACTCGGTGAAGAAAGCAAAAGACTTGCCGAAATTTTCTCCTCGGCAAGCCGTTACAGCCTGCTTTTGCTCAACGAAAGCCTTGCAACAACCAATGTTGCCGAGGGCTTGTACATTGCCCGTGATGTTGTCAAATCAATGCGATATCTCGGCACAAGGGCGATTTTTAATACCCATATGCACGATTTGGCTCGCAATCTTGACGAGGTGAACACAACCGTAAAGGGCGACAGCAAGATTGAAAGTCTGGTAACAGGTGTCGAAAACGGACAGCGTTCGTTCAAGGTTTTCATCGCTCCGCCTCAAGGTGTAAGCTATGCTAAAGACATTGCCGAAAAATACGGTGTAACCTTTGACAAAATCAAAAAACAGATTGATCGGCAGCGTGTCGCTGCACCCGGTTCGGGAAGATAGTATGTAATAATAAAAGCATATTATGCCCGAGCGGAAATTTTAATTAAATGTAAAATTGAAAATAGAAAATTGAAAATTGCGGTCGGGCAGACAGTTTGCAAAATGCAAATCATTGTTGCCCGACTGTTTTTGTATATATAGAAGTTGCGTTTAAATGTATGGGCGGATGCTACGGTGTTGCAATTATTTTGTTATATTCAGAAAATTCGTATAAAAGAAAACGGAGTGCATTACGCACTCCGTTTTCTTATGCCCACAAAATAATAAAAAAAGAAGGAAATAGCCGTTTAATAAAGTGACAGTTTAACCTTGCAGGATTTCAAGTCATTTCCTGCAAACCGTTACCCTATGCGAGTATTTTAACACTAACAGTAATAAAAGTCAAGACTGTTATACTATTTTTTGTTATTGATAGTAATAATATCGTTTAACTTTACACATTGAATAAATCATGTGTCTGAAATTTATGCAGATTATCAAAAGAAACCTGCCTGTCTGAAGAAGAAAATCCACAAAAACATCGTGAAACACGCTAAAACCGAAGTGAACACAACCGCCGCACCTGCAAGTTTGAAGTCGCTGTCCATTTGCTGAGCCATTGTGAATGACGAAACCGCACACGGCGATGCAAAAAGTCCGATAAGCGACACAAAGTCAACTCCTCTGATTCCTATAAGCGCCGCCGTACCCAGACAAAGTGCCGGCACAACAACAAGTCTTGCGATTATGCAGATTATGAGGTTGCGTGAACAGCCTTTTATGCTGTCAAATGTGACAGACGCACCGAGTACAATCAGCGCGAGCGGAGTTGCAACCGCCGCAATATCCGAAACCGTTTTGTCAATTGTTTCCGGAAGGCTTATATTGAACGCAACAGACAAAAGTCCGAGTGCAGAGCCGATAATCAGCGGATTTTTGGCAATGCCTTTTAAAATTTTCAGCACATTTATCTTTTGCCCTCTGAAAATTTCAAGCGTGATGACGGCAAGCATATTGTAAATCGGAACAACAACAGCAACAAGCACGGCCGTCATGCCAAGCTTATCCTTGCCGAAAATATTCGCCGCAATCGGAAGTCCCATAAGTACAAAATTACTGCGGTAAATCGCCTGAATCATCGCACCACGGCTGTAATTTGACTTTTCAACAAGGAGTGTAAACCCGATTGACAAAAAGTAAATCGTGAACACGCCAATAACCGCAAAGGCAAGCAGCTTCGGGCTGAAAACGCTTGAAAAATCTGAACCGTAGATGTTATTAAACATCAGAAACGGAAAAAATACATTGAAAACAATTTTGTTAAGCTGAGGCAGAAAGCTGTCCTGCAAAATTTTTAATTTTCTCACAAGAAAACCGATGAAAAGCATTATGAACATCGGCAGAACCGCATTAAGCGCAACGAAAAAGCTCTCCATAAAATCACCTCTTTTCAGCATACCACATTGCAAAAATTTTTTCAACAAAGCATATACCCGAAAATGTACATTTATTCAAGTTGAAATATGTCGATTTGTGTGTTAAAATATTTTGTGAACGATTTTAAATGAAACAACGAGGTGTGTCCATGAAAAAATGTGAATTCTGCGGAAAACAGATATCGTATTTTGACCAGTATTGTGATGATGAGTGTCATATTAAAGCAAATAAATTTTACGAAAAGGGCGAGCGTTTCGGCAAGCTGTTTGCGGTAATCAATATGATTTGTGTGTTCGGAATTCCAATCGGACTTTTTATGCTCTCGTTTGCAAGAGAGGTCGGTCTTACCGTCGCACTTGCAAGCTGTGTAATTCTCGGAATTATGCTCATTATTCTTCCGTTTCCCACGGAAAATATGATTTCAAAATTCAAAATTCAGAAAGCCGTAAAAATCACAAGAATGATCGGCGGTGCGGTAATTTTCCTCGGAGTGCTGATTTTGCTCCTTGCATTGTTAATTAAATTCTGATTTAAATTGAATAAAACGAAAAATTGCGTCAATACTATTTTCAGCAAATACAAAGGAGGACTTTGAATGCTCGATAAAATAGCATTGACGCTTCTTATTATCGGCGGACTCAACTGGGGAAGTGTCGGCATTTTTCAGTTTGATCTTGTTGCGTGGATTTGCGGCGGACAGACAGGAATCATAAGCCGTATTGTTTATATCCTTGTCGGACTTTCCGCAATCTGGTGCATTACACTTTTATTCAGGGACACAAGCGATACCATGACGGACGGAACAGTTGCGGATTCGTAGTTTTTGCAGTAGTGGTAGCCTTGCGGGCGGATGATATCCGCCCATACATTTAAACGCAACTTCTATATATACAAAAACAGTCGGGCAACAATGATTTGCATTTTGCAAACTGTCTGCCCGACCGCAATTTTCAATTTTCCATTTTCAACTTTCAATTTCAAAAAACTTTCGCTCGGGCATAATATGTTTTTTATATTGCAAACTGTCTACACGAAAGGGGAACGGCGGCTCGCCGTAATTGTGGAATAATCAATAAACAAAAAACAGGCTGTCATATGACAACCTGTTTTCTTATGTAATATTTACTGCGTGGCAGATTTATTTCAATTAAAGTGCCTCAACAATGGCTCTTGTATCTCTTGCAATAACCATTTCTTCGTCGGTTGCAATGAGTTCAACTCTAATTGCAGAATCAGGAGTTGAGAGTGTGCCTGTAACACCGCATGTGGCCTTCTTGTTAAATTCCTTATCCAACTTAACGCCAAGGCATTCAAGATAGTCGCAAACTTTTTTCACGGAGCATAGGCTGGTTTTCACCGATACCTGCCGTGAATACGATGCCGTCACAACCGCCGAGCGCTACATAATAGCTGCCGATGTACTTTGCAATCTGGTAGTAAAGCATTTCGTGAGCAAGGTGAGCTCTCATATTGCCGTCTGCTTCGGCTGCACAAACATCACGGTCGTCAGACGAAACGCCCGAAATGCCCAAAAGTCCCGATTCCTTGTTGAGAATTTTTGACATTTCCTCGGGAGTGAGATGCTCTTTTTCAGCGATAAATGTGATAACAGACGGATCAAGTGAACCTGAACGGGTACCCATCATAAAACCGCCGAGAGGAGTAAGTCCCATTGTAGTGTCGATAACCTTACCGCCCTTTACGGCTGTGATTGAAGAACCGTTGCCGATGTGACAGGTAATAAGCTTGAGCTCTTCCTTTTTTCTGCCCATAAGGTCAGCCATTTTTTCGGAAACATAACGGTGAGATGTGCCGTGAAAGCCGTACTTTCTTACACCGAACTTTTCATAATACTTGTAAGGCACTGCATACATAAATGCTTTTTCGGGCATTGTCTGGTGAAAAGCAGTATCAAAAACCGCAACCTGCGGAACTTTCGGACCGAAAACTCTTGTGCAGGCCTCAATGCCCTGAAGGTGTGCAAGGTTGTGAAGAGGTGCAAGAGGAGCAAGCTCTCTGATTTTGTTGATTACCGAGTTATCTACAAGCACCGACTTGTCAAAGTACGCACCGCCCTGCACAACTCTGTGACCTACGGCGGAAACCTCGGACAAATCGCTGATTGCACCGTATTCGGGATCTAAGAGTGCATTCTTAACAGCCTCAAAAGCCTGAGTGTGATTAAGCATCTGTGTTTTGCGGTTGATTTTTTTGCCGTCGGGTGTTTTAAAACCAATGAAAGCACCGTTCTGACCGATTCTTTCACAGTTACCCTTTGCGAGAACTGCCTCGTTGTCAGTATCAATAAGCTGGTACTTGAGCGAGGAACTGCCTGCGTTGATTACGAGAATTTTCATTACAATCGTCCCCTTTGGTAGTTGTTTTCAGTTTAAAATATAAGAAATATATTTGCCTGTCGTCATATTTTATACTATAATGTAAATCAGAAAAAGACTTTTCAAAATTGACAGGTCACACATACATATGATACTCCAAATTATGTATGTTTTCAAGTGTTTTTTACAATATGTATGCGAAATAAAGGCTTCGGAGGAATAGTTATGGCAACAGCTGTCATCTGCGAATTCAATCCGTTTCACAACGGTCATAAATATTTGCTCGAAAGTGCAAAAAATGTGCTTAAAGAGCCGGTCATAGCAATTATGAGCGGTAGCTTTACCCAGCGTGGTGAGGTTGCTGTGTGCGACAAATTTGTCCGTGCAAAATCTGCCCTTGAAAACGGTGCGGATTTGGTGCTTGAACTGCCCGTTGTGTTCTCACTTTCAGGGGCTGAGGGCTTTGCAAAGGCAGGTGTTGCGATTGCGTCGGCTTTTGACTGCACAAATCATCTTGCTTTCGGCAGTGAAAGCGGTGATTGCGAACTGCTCAAAAAATCCGCAAACGCTGTTTGTGATGAAAGGGTACAGGCTCTTGTGCGTGACGGAATGAAAAACGGCGGATACTACCCCCGTGAACTTGAAAACGCCGTCAAAACGGTTTTCGGTGATGAGATTTCGTCCGTACTCTGCGAACCGAACAATATTCTTGGCGTTGAGTATATAAAGGCATTGAACGGTACGGGTGTTGAGCCGTTCTCGGTTGCAAGAACAGGTGTTGCACACGACAGCCGAATTGTGGGCGAGGGCTTTGCGTCTGCGTCACACATAAGAGAAATGTTGCATAACGGTGAAAATGCGAAGAAGTACGCTCCGTACATTCCCGATGAAATCACATTTCCCGAAAATCTTGACAGACCGTTACTGTACCGCCTGCGTACTATGACAAGAGAGGATATTGCAAAACTGCCCGATGTGGGTGAGGGGCTTGAAAACAGAATTGCCGATGCGGCAGTGCGTTGCAGTACCTCATCAGAAATTGCCGACCTTGTAAAGACAAAGCGCTACACTCATGCACGCATACGGAGAATACTCGCCTGTGCATTGCTCGGAATTGAAAAAGCTCATACGCAAATCTCGATTGAGTATGTCCGTGTTTTAGGCTTTACAAACGAGGGGGCGGAATTGCTCAAAGACTGCCGACTGAATATTGTCACCTCAGCAAGCAACGGTATCAGAACAGGCGGCAACACAAAGGCATTGCTTGAAAAGGACATTTTAGCCTACGATATTTCGGCACTTGCGTATGATATTCCAAAAAGGAGCGGTCTTGATTTTACAACGCCTATTGTGAAAATATGACATTGGTCGATTGATTCGTCAATGATATGCCGAAAACGGCAGTTTCTGAGGATTTTTCTTACATTTTTTACCGCAAAAAACAGCGGATTTTACGCGATTTTTATCTTTTTTGTGAGAAGTGCAACAATAAGTGTGTAATCTTTTTGTAATTATTATTGAACCCGATAAAAGTAGAAAAATGGTCAAAAAAACATTGACAAATATTTAACAAAGATGATAAAATAGAATCAATCGAGAATTAGCTAAATTCTGAAACAACGATTGAAAGGATCCAGAAAAATGAAAAGAATTCTTTGCTTTCTGATGGCGTGCACAATGTGCGCATCAGCGGCGGTCGGACTCTCAGGATGCGGTTGTGACGACAACACATCAAACAGCAGTAAGCCCGGCTACAAGGTTGAGCCGACAGAGCCTGACCTTACAAACGGAGATTTCGGATTTTTCATTATCAATCAGGAAGAACTTATGATTACAAAGTACACAGGTTCTGACACGGTTATTGAAATTCCTGAAAGCTACAAGAACTACAAAGTTACCGTAATCGGTGCAAGCGTGTTCAATGACTCCAAAATTACGGAAGTAACAATTCCGTCAAGTATCAAGCAAATTGAAGATTATGCCTTTTCAAGCTGTCACAGCCTCACAAAGGTAAATCTTTCCGAAGGTCTTGAAATCCTTAACAACAGCGTGTTCTTTAACTGCTCTGAGTTAAGAGAAATCAAGCTTCCGAGTACACTCAAAGAAATCGGACCGAGAGCTTTTTCGGGTGCGGCACTTAACAATGTTGTTCTTCCCGACAGCGGTAAACTTACAAAGATTGATGAATATGCTTTTTATCAGTCGCGTGAGCTTACAGACATCACAATTCCGGCTTGTATTACAAGTATTCCCGACAATGTATTCGCTGAATGCAGTAAGGAAGTTACAATCCACGGAGCAAGCGGTTCATATGCCCAGAACTATGCTAAGAAAAACAACCTTAAATTCAAGGCTGACTTAGGCAGTTCTTCAACAAAGGCAACAAAGGCAAGCGGTAAGGCTGCCGAGAAAGCCGAGTAATTGAGGCAAATTAATTTGATATCATTTTCAGCTTTGCTGAATCTAATATAATTATGCAAGATAAGAGGTAGATTAAATGAGTACAAAAGAGTATCCTATCGTAGATAACGCAGAAAGCTTTGAAGCTGCCCTTGCAAGAGTAAGAGAAGCTCAGAAAATTTTTGCTACCTACACACAGGAGCAGGTTGACAAGATTTTTCTTGCTGCCGCTACTGCTGCTAACCAGATGAGAATTCCGCTCGCTAAGATGGCTGTTGAAGAAACAGGCATGGGCGTTGCAGAAGATAAGGTTATTAAGAACCACTTCGCATCTGAGTATATTTACAATGCTTACAGAAATGTTAAGACTTGCGGCGTTCTTGAGGAAGACAAGGCTTACGGCATTAAGAAGATTGCTGAGCCAATCGGTGTAATCGCTGCCGTTATTCCTACAACAAACCCAACTTCAACCGCTATCTTCAAGACACTCGTTTGTCTTAAAACAAGAAACGGTATCATCATCAGCCCGCATCCCCGTGCTAAGAAGAGCACAATTGAGGCTGCCAAGGTTGTTCTTGAAGCTGCTGTTAAGGCAGGCGCTCCGGAGGGTATCATCAGCTGGATTGATATTCCTTCACTCGAACTCACAAACACACTTATGCAGGAAGCTGACTGCATCCTCGCAACAGGCGGCCCCGGCATGGTTAAGGCTGCTTATTCATCAGGTAAGCCTGCACTCGGTGTTGGCGCCGGTAACACACCTGCTATCATTGATGAAACAGCTGACATTTTACTCGCAGTTAACTCAATTATCCACTCAAAGACATTTGATAACGGTATGATCTGTGCTTCAGAGCAGTCTGTTATCGTTGAAAAGAGATTTACAGCAAAGTTAGAGGAATTCAAGGCTCGTGGCTGCTACTTCCTTAACGAGGAAGAGACAGAGAAGGTTAGAAAGACTATCATCATCAACGGCGCTCTTAACGCTAAGATTGTTGGTCAGAAGCCTGTTACAATCGCAGCTCTTGCAGGTGTAACAATTCCTGAGGAAACAAAGGTTCTTATCGGTGAGGTAGAATCAGTTGACATCAGCGAAGAGTTTGCTCACGAGAAGCTTTCTCCTGTACTCGCTATGTACAAGGCTGAAGATTTTGAAGATGCTATTGCAAAGGCTGAGCATCTTATTGCTGACGGCGGTTACGGTCACACATCTTCACTTTATGTTGACGCTGTAAACGAAAGAGCAAAGATTGACGAGTTCGCATCAAGAATGAAAACTTGCCGTATCCTTGTAAACACACCTTCTTCACAGGGTGGTATCGGTGACCTTTACAACTTCAAGCTTACTCCTTCACTCACACTCGGCTGTGGTTCATGGGGCGGCAACTCTGTTTCTGAGAATGTTGGTTGCAAGCACCTTATCAATATTAAGACAGTTGCCGAGAGGAGAGAAAATATGCTTTGGTTCAGAGCACCTGAAAAGGTTTATATCAAGAGGGGCTGTATGCCTGTAGCTCTTCAGGAACTCAAGGATGTAATGGGTAAGAAGAGAGCATTCATCGTTACTGACTCATTCCTTTATAAGAATGGCTACACAAAGCCAATCACAGACAAGCTCGATGAAATGGGCATCACATATACAACATTCGCAGATGTTGAGCCTGACCCATCACTTATTTCAGCTCAGAAGGGTGCAGAGGCTATGCGTAAGTTTGAGCCTGACTGCATTATCGCACTCGGCGGCGGTTCAGCAATGGATGCCGGCAAGATTATGTGGGTTCTCTATGAGCATCCGGAAGTTGACTTCCAGGATATGGCTATGCGTTTCTGCGATATCCGTAAGAGAGTTTACACATTCCCGAAGATGGGTGAGAAGGCATACTTCATTGCTATCCCAACATCATCAGGTACAGGTTCTGAGGTTACTCCTTTCGCAGTTATCACAGACCAGAATACAGGCGTTAAGTATCCGCTTGCTGACTATCAGCTTATGCCTAAAATGGCAATCGTTGATGCTAACAACATGATGAGCGGTCCTAAGGGACTTACAGCTGCATCAGGTATCGACGCTGTTTCTCACGCACTTGAGGCTTACGCTTCAATGATGGCTACAGATTTCACAGACGGTCTTGCACTCCGTTCACTCAAGCTTATCTTCGAGTATCTTCCTGCTTGCTATGACAACGGTATGAACGAGCCTGTTGCTCGTGAGAAGGTTGCTCACGCTGCTACAATGGCAGGTATGGCATTCGCTAACGCATTCCTCGGTGTTTGTCACTCAATGGCTCATAAGCTCGGTGCTTTCCATCATGTACCGCACGGTATTGCTAACGCACTTATGCTTGAGCAGGTAATCAGATTCAACTCAGCAGAAGTTCCTGCTAAGATGGGTACATTCCCACAGTATGATCACCCGCACACACTTGCTCGTTATGCTGAAGTAGCTCGTTACCTCGGTCTCGGCGGCAAGAACGATACAGAGAGCGTTGAAAACCTTATCAAGGCTGTTAACGACCTCAAGGCAAGAGTTGGCATCAAGAACTCTATCAAGGATTATGTTCCGGACGAAGAGGACTTCCTCAACCGTCTTGACGCTATGACAGAGCAGGCATTTGATGACCAGTGCACAGGTGCAAACCCAAGATATCCGCTCTTCAAGGAAATCAAGCAGATGTACCTCAATGCTTACTATGGCAACAACAGCGAGACTGTTTAATCTATCTCGTAATGCATAATTATAAAACACCCTGCCCCCGTGGCAGGGTGTTTTGTTGTGTATGGATAATACCGCAATTTTCCATTTTCAACTTTCAATTTAAATAAACTTCCGCTCGGGCGTAATGTGCTTTTAATATTACAAACTATTATGCACAATGTACAAAAGAATGTTAAAAATTTCACGAATATTTAGTTAAAAGTTTAACAAATTTTTATGCACTTCGCATAAAATATCTTGCTCTTTTTGTTTGAAAGGTAAAAATTATTTTATTTGTATTTGCTAAATGCACAAAGAAAATTAAAATTATTTTGTTATTTTTACACTGTACTAACCCCTGAAATTGTTGTATAATATAACCGAAGCAATGAAAGATTGCTTGATGAATTTTTAATATTTTAAAGCGAAAGGGGCTTTATTATGAAATTAGATACAGTTCTTGCAAAAAGAGAGAACAAGGTAGTTTATAAAGACGGTGCGCTTGCAGCCAAAGTTTTTGACGAGTGTTATCCGAAATCAGATATTCTTAACGAGGCTCTTAATCAGGCAAGAGTTGAAGAAACAGGACTCAATATTCCGAAAATTGAAGAGGTTACAAAGATTGACGGAAAATGGGCAATCATCTCCACCTTCATCGAGGGCAAAACTCTTGCGGAGCTTATGGCAGAGCATCCCGAAAAAGAGGACGAATACCTCAATCTCTTTGTTGACATTCAGGTTAAAATCCTCAGCCAAAAAGCACCGTTGCTTAACAAACTCAAGGATAAGATGAAACGCAAAATCAGCGAAACCGACCTTGACGCAACAACAAGATATGAGCTTGAAACCCGTCTTAACGGTATGCCGAACCACACAAAGGTTTGTCACGGCGATTTCAACCCGAGTAATGTTATCATTGACGAGTCGGGTACACCATATGTTATTGACTGGTCACACGCAACACAGGGTAACGGTTCAGCCGATGCCGCAAGAACTTACCTCTTGTTCCGTTTGAATCATCAGGAAGAGCTTGCAGAAAAGTATATGAAGCTTTACTGCACAAAGACCGACACAGCCCGTCAATATGTTGACCGCTGGCTTCCGATTGTAGCCGCATCACAGTCTGTTAAGGGCAAACCCGAAGAGAGAGAGTTCCTTCTCAAATGGGCAAGTGTTTGTGAATATCAGTAATGCGACGCTTTTTAAAGGTATTTTAACATTACTGACCGTTGATTGATTTCCAAATTTCATATTGAAATTTTCTCTCCTCTATTTTTTCATATTTTCATAATTGTATTACGGAAACCGAATAAAAGCAGCTCCCGCTCCAAATGCTTGGTGCGGGAGTTGCTTTTTTGATGCGAAATTTATGTTGACGGTACTCTGTAAATATTACAAAAGGTTACAAATTTTGTAATAATTCGCTTTAATTTGGTGCTTGAAATGAAGATTTTGTGAGTGAAACTGCATCAAATTTTCTGAATTAGCAAAAAATACGGGCTTTGGGGTTGATTTTTTAAAAGGGTGATGTTATAATAGTTACAATGTTGTTATCAAGGTGTAACCTGATTTGTAATTTACTGTCAGATTTGGTAACAATTTTTCGGTCAAATCTTCCGTACAGATTAAAACGGACTGTACTTTGAGACGGTCGTTATTTTTCTGTAAGAGCTTTGACTCTCTGATAAAAATGGAGGTAATTAACGATGCAGAGAATAAAAAAGATTACTGCAATCATTCTGAGTGTTCTCACACTTTCAAGTGTATGCGTATTCGGTTCTTCATTTTCTGCCGGTGCAAAAGGCACGGGTGCAGGTCTTGCAGAATGGGCACTCAATGCCTATAACAGCGGATGGTCATATGTTTACGGCGGTTCAACCCCCGGAGCAGTTGACTGTTCAGGTCTTATCTATTCATATGCCGGCGGCGAAAGATGCGGTAATCCACAGCTTGAAACAGCTACCGAAACAGGTTCGGTAAGTGCAGGCATTCCTAATGTTCACGGTCTTGGACTTTGGCGTCCCGGTCATGTCGGTGTCTATGTCGGCAACGGTATGGAGGTTGACGCAAGAGGCGATGAATACGGTGTTTGCTATGAGGCAATCGGCGGTTATAACAATTGGACATACTGGTTCAAGCTTGCCGCAGTTTCATATGTAACAAACGGTTGGGAAAGCTTTAACGGCAACTACTACTACTACGAAAACGGCGAGTACATTGTAAATACTTCAAGAACAATTGACGGTACTACATATTACTTTGATTCACAGGGCAGATCGAGCAAGACTCCTTCAAACACTTCTTCAAGCAGTTCATCGGGTTCAAGCTCATCAGGTTCTTCAAGTTCATCAGGCAGCTCATCATCTTCAAGCAACACGCCGAGCGTTTACAAGAACGGTTCATCGGGTGCTGAGGTAAAGAAGATTCAGCAAAGACTTGCTGACCTCGGCTATTATGACGGTGCAGTTGACGGTTACTTCGGTGACGCAACAGAAGAGGCTTATAAGGCATTCCAGAAAGCCGCAGGTCTTACAGTTGACGGTATTGCAGGCGATTCGAGAAATACACTTTATTCGGAGAATGCTCCCGAAGCTCCAAAAGCCGATACAACAACAAAGACTGAGGACAAGCCCGAAGAAGAAACAACTGCTCCCACAGAGGCAACAACAGAGCCTGTAACAGAGGCAGTTCAGTATCAGAACGGTGACGAAAACGATGAAGTAACTGCAATTCAGCAGCAGCTTATAAAGCTCGGCTACTTTGCAATGGATGCAACAGGCTACTACGGTGAATATACAGCGCAGGCCGTTGCAAATTTCCAGAATCAGAATTCACTCGATTCAACAGGTATTGTTGATGAGAAAACATACAATGCACTGTTCAGCGACAACGCAGTCGCAAACCCCAAAACAGAGGTTGTAAGCGGCGAGGTTTCTCCGGCGGTTTCAGCCGCTCCGATTGAGATGCCTTCTTCAACAGGTGCATCGCAGTTCATTCTTTCAAATGAAAAGAATCAGAACTACTCGGACACAGCATCAAGCGTTGCCGTTCAGTCCGTAAAATCTGCCGACAAGGCTCTTGCAAAGTCAAATGCCGCAAGCACACCGACTCTTGTTGCCGCAGTTCAGAGGACTCCGACAATGGTAGGTTCTTTGGTTTGTGTCTTGTTGCTAGTTACTCCGTCGGCGCTAATTGTCTTTTAGTATTCC
>ENA-OQKQ01000297-OQKQ01000297.1-human-gut-metagenome-genome-assembly--contig:-NODE-297-length-18586-cov-3.247251_pt1 | contig 18586 bp, 12 predicted proteins | sample MGYA00242651_ERZ504803 | MGnify/ENA primary metagenome ERZ504803 (study PRJEB26092, sample SAMD00036380) | human gut metagenome | host: Homo sapiens | study: EMG produced TPA metagenomics assembly of...
ATCATGGAAGGGCTGACAAATGCGATTACAGGGGATGCCGGGGATCTGGTGATCTTCAACCCGAACAGCCAGAGTGTACCGGCACCGGTGATCCTGCCGTCAGAGATCCGTGGAAATGCACTGACAGACGGAGAGAGAAGCTATCAGATACAGGAAATCGATGGAAGTAAGCTGGCAGTTGTAGACCACATTCCTTCCAAGGGATATGCAGCCTTTAAAGTTGTGGAACAGTCGGATGAGGATGAAGAAATCCTTTGCGTGGATCAGAGTCATGCAGAGACACCGTTTTTCCATGTGGCATGGAATGAGAAGGGACAGTTTACCAGCATCTATGATAAAAAGGCAAACCGTGAACTTCTTCCTGCGGGAGAGAAGGGCAATGTGATCATGAGCTATGAAGACCGTCCGCACAACTATGATGCGTGGGATATCAACCATTACTATACCGAGAAAGCATGGGAAGTGGATGATGTGACTTCTGTTTCTGTAGAAGAGCAGGGACCGGTTCGTGCATGTGTACGTTTTGAACGGAAATATCTGGAATCTACTGTTGTGCAATATGTATATTTTTACCGTGATCTGTGTCAGATTGATATTCGCAATGAGATCGACTGGAATGAGAAAAAAATCCTTCTCCGTGCATATTTCCCGGTCGATATTCATACAAACGAGGCAACTTATGAGATCCAGTATGGAAATGTAAGGCGCCCGACACATTATAATACTTCCTGGGAAGAGGCAAGATTTGAGGTATGTGCACACAAATGGCTGGATGTCAGCGAGGATGGCTATGGAATCAGCGTATTAAATGACTGTAAATACGGATGTGATGTCCATAACGGAAGAATCGGTCTGACCATGCTGAAATCTGCGACCTATCCGAATCCAGATGCCGATAAAGAACACCACAGCTTTATCTGGTCCTTGTGCCCGCACAGCGGAAGATGGCAGGAGAATCAGATAGTAGTCAAAGCTTATCTTCTGAATAATCCGTACAGGGCAGTCATTAAACAGAAGGACGGCGGCAGCCTTGCAAAAACATATTCGGCAGTTTCTGTAAATGTACCGAACGTGGTCATCGAAGTAGTCAAGAAAGCAGAGGACGGAGATGAAACGATTATCCGTATGTATGAGTGCTGGAACAGAAGAAGCCGCTTTGAATTACAGCTGTCCGAACCGGCAGAATATGTTTATGAAACCAATCTTCTGGAAGAAAAGCAGGAAGATCCACAGTGGCTTTCGGAACTGAATGAAAGACTGGATGCACTGGCAGAAGCCTATGAAGAAAATCATTCTATTATGCGTTTTCCATCATTATAATCCTATAAATATCTCAAAGCAGTTTCAGAAGTTTGCGGATGAGGTGATTCCTTATCAGGCTAGGGATGGCTTTGCCTGGAAAGAACATCCTATGTTCATTACACAGGATGAGATTGATGCTTATCTTGCAGGAGGTGGAGCGTATTCGCAGGGCAGGCTTAGGACGTATTCCTTTTATCTGCTGCATGAGGATGAAAGATCGAGGACAGGTTTTATCAAGGAACAGTATGGGATCGGTGGAAGCAGTCATGCACTGTCTGGTGCCGATGATTCACACGCAAATTATGATGGAAAAGGATTGTTTCTTGCAAGAGGTGCTTATGGGAATCCATATACGTCAATTTTATTATCCTGGAATAAAGTTGCAAATAGAGTAGCTTATCTGATAAAGAATGACCAGTTCTTGCAGGCAGAAGATTATGCTCGTATGCCGGAATATGAACGGGAGCAGATGGCAAATAAGGTACTCCGTTTTTATGACCGTCTTCCGGAAGAGATGGACAGACCATTTACGGAGGACTTCTTCTGGGAAAAACCAAGAAAAGAAATGATGGCAGTTTTAGAGAATCCAGAGCAGACAGAAGAACTGTTACAGAATATGGATGCAGCATTGGCAGCTCTTCCATTGGATTTTGAAGCGTATGGGACAAACTATCAGCAAAAAACAGAACTTCTTTCGGAACTTCATCAGTATGCAGAAGGAACCTATACGATATTCCCGACACCAGAAGCAGAACCATTCTTTACAGAACCGTCAGGGCACCAGATGACCATGTTTGATTTCTTAGATACTAAGTCGGTAACAGAACCGACCGTAGTAGATATGTCAGATGTAGAGGAAATAGAAGAGGAAGAGGTTACTGCCAAAGAAGATATTCCGGAAAGTCAGGAACAGGAAAAAGCTGTGTTAGAACCACACAACTTCCGTATCCAGGATAATGACCTTGGTGCAGGCGGTCCGAAGGCAAAGTATAAAACAAATATGGAAGCCATCCATTTGTTACAGACTTTGGAGAAAGAAGAACGTCTGGCAACACCCGAAGAACAGGAAATCTTATCCCGTTATGTTGGATGGGGTGGCATCCCACAGGCATTTGAGGAGAGTAACAGCAGCTGGGCGAATGAGTATCTGGAATTAAAGAATACCTTATCATCAGAAGAATACAGTGCAGCAAGGGCATCGACCTTAAACGCTTTTTATACGTCCCCGACCGTGATCCGAAGTATGTATGAAGTACTGGAAAATATGGGACTGAAACAGGGAAATATTCTGGAACCGTCCTGTGGTGTCGGTAACTTTATGGGACTGATCCCGGAGAGTATGGGCAAAGCCAATATGTACGGTGTGGAACTCGACCCGGTTTCGGGAAGAATCGCAAAACAGCTTTACCAGAAAAACAAGATTGCAGTACAGGGATTTGAGGAAACCAGTTATCCGGACAGCTTTTTCGACTGTGTGATAGGCAATGTTCCATTTGGGGCGTATCAGGTCAGTGACCGCAGATATGACCGGCATCATTTTATGATCCATGATTATTTTATTGCAAAATCCCTTGATCTGGTCCGTCCGGGCGGTGTAGTTGCAGTGGTAACTTCCAGTGGAACGATGGATAAGCAGAACCCGGCAGTGAGACAGTATATCGCAAACCGGGCAGAACTGCTTGGAGCCATCCGATTACCGAATAATGCGTTCCAGAGAAATGCCAATACCAGCGTTGTTTCTGATATTCTGTTTTTCCAGAAAAGGGACAGGGCATCCATTGAGGAACCGGAATGGTTAAATTTAAAGGAAACACCAGAAGGCTATTCAGTCAATGCTTATTTTGCAGAGCATCCGGAAATGGTGCTTGGTGAGTTTACTACAGAAAGTACCCAGTATGGAAAGCAGGAAGTGACCGTAAAACCAAAAGAAGGAATTACCTTAGAAGAACAATTAAAAGAAGCTGTCCAGAATATCCATGGCACGATCACGGAACTGGAACTTTCGGATACAGAGCTGGAGGAGGATGTTGTCTTTATACCGGCAGACCCGGATGTAAAGAATTTCAGTTTTACCGTAGTGAATGATGAAGTCTATTACCGGGAAAATTCTGTGATGAACCGCATGGAGCTTCCGGCAATGACAGCGGAACGTGTCAAAGGGATGGTGAAGATCCGTGATGTTACGAATGAACTGATCCAGTGCCAGATGGAAGAGGGAAGCGATGAACAGATCACAAAGCTGCAGGGAAAACTCAATGAAGAATACGATACCTTTACAGCAAAATATGGTCTGCTTAGCAGTAATGCCAATAAGCGGGCATTTAGCCAGGACAGCAGCTATTGTCTTTTGACTTCTCTGGAATTTCTGGATGATAAGGGAGAACTGAAACGGAAAGCGGATATTTTTACCAAAAGGACAATCCGCAGGGCAGAAACGGTAACTTCTGTAGATACTGCCAGTGAAGCACTTGCGGTTTCTATCGGTGAGAGGGCAGGCGTTGACCTTTCCTATATGGCACAGCTTTCCGGAAAAACAGAAGAGGAGCTTACCGAAGAACTGGCAGGGGTAATCTTTAAGAACCCAATCAGTGAAAAATGGGAGCCATCGGACGAATATCTTTCTGGAAATGTGAGGGAGAAACTGCAGATTGCCAAACAGTTTGCAGAAAATCACCCGGAATATCAGGTGAACGTGCAGTATTTGGAGCAGGTACAGCCAAAAGATCTGGATGCATCAGAGATTGAGGCAAGACTTGGGGCAACCTGGATCTCCGAGGATTACATTACACGATTTATGGCAGAGACATTCCATACTCCAAGATATTATGTAGGGAGCAAGGTCAAAGTCCAGTATGCCGAAGTGACCGGACAGTGGAATGTTATGGGAAAAAATGTGGACAGCTACGGAAATGCCCTTGTTACTTCCACATATGGAACACAGAGAGCCAATGCCTACCGCCTTTTGGAAGATGCCTTAAACCTTAGAGATACCAAGATTTATGACACGGTACAGGATGCCGATGGGGAACACCGGGAATTAAATCGGAAGGAAACGATGCTGGCACAGCAGAAGCAGGAGCTGATCAAAGAGGAATTTAAGGAGTGGATATTTAAAGACCTGCACCGACGGGAAGATCTCTGTAAAATTTATAATGAACGATTTAACAGCATCCGTCCACGGGAATATGATGGAAGCCATATTCAGTTTGTCGGCATGAACCCGGAGATCACCTTGATGCCGCATCAGAAAAACGCAGTGGCTCATGTGCTGTATGGAAATAATACGTTACTGGCTCATTGCGTAGGAGCAGGAAAGACGTTCCAGATGATCGCAGCCGGTATGGAATCAAAACGGCTGGGACTCTCACAAAAGAATCTTTATGTTGTGCCAAACCATCTGACCGAGCAGTGGGGCAGTGATTTCCTACGTCTCTATCCGGGAGCAAATATCCTGGTGGCAACGAAGAAAGACTTTGAGCCGGCAAACCGAAAACGGTTCTGTTCCCGTATTGCGACAGGGGATTATGATGCCGTGATCATCGGCCATACGCAGTTTGAGAAAATCCCTCTTTCAAGAGAACGGCAGATTGCCATGCTGGAAGATCAGATCGCAGATATTACGTTTTCCATTGAAGAAGCGGCACATCAGGCAGGGCAGAATTATACCATCAAGCAGTTGGAAAAAACAAAGAAGAGTCTGCAGGCGAGGATGAAGAAACTCAATGACCAGACCAGAAAGGATGATGTAGTAACTTTTGAGCAGTTGGGTGTAGACCGGCTGTTTGTGGATGAGAGCCATAGTTTTAAGAACCTTTTTTTGTATACAAAAATGCGGAATGTGGCGGGTATCTCACAGACGGATGCACAGAAAAGTTCGGATATGTTTATGAAATGCCGGTATATGGATGAACTGACAGGCGGCAGAGGAATCACCTTTGCTACAGGTACTCCTGTATCAAATAGTATGACCGAGCTTTACACTATCATGCGTTATCTCCAGTATGACACACTCATGCGTATGGGTATGGGACACTTTGATTCCTGGGCGGCAACGTTCGGGGAGACAGTGACCGCAATCGAATTATCACCGGAGGAACGGGCTATCGTGCAAAAACACGGTTTGCCCGTTTTTTTAATCTTCCGGAGCTGATCTCCATTTTTAAGGAAGCTGCAGATATTCAGACTTCTGATATGCTGAATCTTCCAGTGCCGGAAGCAGAGTTTATCAATGAAGTCTTAAAACCAAGCGAGGAACAGCAGGAAATGGTCGGGGCATTTTCGGAACGTGCGGAAAGCGTAAGGGCAGGCTTAGTAAATCCGACCGAGGACAACATGCTGAAAATCACGAATGATGGAAGAAAATGTGCCCTTGACCAGAGACTGTTGAATGAACTTCTCCCGGATGCCGAAAAAAGCAAGGTCAATACCTGTGTGGAAAATGCTTTTCAGGTATGGGATGAGGGAAAGACAGACCGGACAACCCAGCTGATCTTCTGTGACCTGTCCACACCAAAAGGGGATGGCAGTTTCAATGTTTACGATGATGTGAGGGAGAAGCTGGTTGCCAGAGGAATCCCGAAAGAAGAGATTGCTTTTATCCATGAATATAACACGGAGGCAAAGAAAGCGGAACTGTTTACAAAGGTGCGGGCCGGACAGGTGAGAATCCTCATGGGTTCTACACCGAAACTCGGTGCTGGTACCAACGTGCAAGACAGGCTCATTGCTCTGCATCACCTTGACTGTCCGTGGAAGCCGTCTGATCTGGAACGTGCGCCCGTAAAGGCATCATAATAAATATACCTTTGGCAAGGTATTAGGATAGTATCTTACAGTCCTATCATCAACCGATTTACCTGTGAGGGAAACTAAATATCAGGGAAAATAGCACGTCGGTAAAGCCATAAGTCAGCTAATTACCAAGCTGCGACTGAATGGGGAGATGAAAAGTTAGGTATGAGGATAAAGCCCATACTGGTTGAACGATAGTCCAAACGGTCAATGTCGGGACTATGGCGTAAGGTAATTATTATTCGCCATATCTCAGCACTTATGTTCCGCTGTTCAGGAGCGTAAGCAAAGATAGGCTGAGACGTATATGCAATAAGCATAAAAGGATGGAAGTCGTATCCGACAACCTAACAAGCCAAATCGTTAGTATGATGCTAAACGGGGATTACCTAAGTCGAAACGCTTAAAAATAAGCTATTAAGTGTAGGCTTATGAATATTCGATATGGTAACGGAGCCTTCATAGTAGTCCGAGAGTGTTAATGGCACTTACATGGCGAAGGAAGGCAGTTTATAACATTAACAATATAGAAAGGATAATGTGTGATACATTATGAGAAATCCTGAAAATGTGTTAATCAGCTTAACGAAACACAGTAACCAAAAAGATTACAAGTACGAGCGTTTATACCGTTTGCTCTACAATGAGGAACTGTACTTAACCGCTTATCAAAACATTTATTCCAATGACGGAAGTATGACAAAAGGTACTGACAAGCAAACGGTTGACGGTATGAGTATCGAAAGAATACGGAAAATCATAGTTTCGCTCAAAGATGAAAGCTATCAGCCAAAACCTGCAAGAAGAACCTATATTCCAAAGAAGAACGGAAAAATGCGTCCACTCGGAATACCGTCCTTTGAGGATAAATTGCTTCAAGAGGTTATCAGAATGATTTTAGAAGCTATCTATGAGGGGCATTTTGAAAATACTTCTCATGGGTTCAGACCTAATAGAAGCTGTCATACGGCACTCAATGAAATTCAAAAAACTTTCACGGGTGTGAAATGGTTTATCGAAGGAGACATTAAAGGTTTTTTTGATAACATCAACCATGCTACGTTGATTGGAATTTTACGAGAACGTATCAATGACGAGAGATTTCTTCGACTGGTAAGAAAATTTCTGAATGCAGGCTATATTGAGAATTGGACTTTTCATAACACCTATTCGGGAACACCGCAGGGTGGCATTATCAGTCCTATTCTTGCAAACATTTATTTGGATAAATTTGATAAGTATGTAAATGAGTATGTCCGAAAATTTAAAAAAGGTAAAAAGCGTATGCGTACAAAAGAGTACCGCAGGAACGAAGTCGAATTAAGCAAAGCCAGAATCGCATTGAAAAATGCAAACGACGACTGTGAAAGAGAAAATGCGATTGCACGCATAAGGCAGTTGGAAAAAGAACGGGTGAATATTCCCCCAAGTGACCCTATGGATAACAATTATGCAAGGCTGGTCTATGTCAGATATGCTGATGATTGGCTGTGCGGAGTTATCGGTTCGAAAGAGGATTGTAAGAAAATAAAAGAAGATTTTAAGAATTTTCTCAAAGAACAATTACAGTTGGAGCTATCAGAAGAGAAAACGCTGATTACCAATGCCCAAAAAAGTGCGAAATTTCTCAGTTATGAAATCAGAGTACGGCATAGCAATCTAACCAAGAGAGATAAAACAGGCAAGCTCGTTCGTAATTACACGGGCAGAATTGTACTGGAAGTTTCAAGTGATACAATCAGGAAACACTTGATTGATACAGGTGCTATGAAGTTAATCTACCATAATGGAAAAGAAATTTGGAAACCCAAGGCAATATACAGATTGAAAAACTGTGATGATCTGGAAATACTCGACTACTACAACAGTATGATACGAGGTTTTTACAATTATTACTGTATAGCCAATAACAGCTCAATCATCAACAGCTACAAGTATATTATGGAATACAGTATGTACAAAACCTACGGCACAAAATACAGAACATCAATTTCAAAAGTAATCGGAAAATTCAGAGCAGGAAAAGATTTTGCTGTAAAGTTCCGTAATTCCAAAGGAGTTGAGAAAATGCGAGTGTTTTATAACGAGGGTTTTAAACGGCAGAAAAAAGCATTCCAATCTAATGCAGACTTAGTTCCAAATACAATCAAATATTTCAGCAGTACAAAGCTAATCGACAGAATAAAAGCCAGAGAATGTGAGCTATGCGGAAAAACTAATACTCCCATAGAAATTCATCATGTTCATCGGCTTAAAGATTTACAAGGTAAAACTTTTTGGGAAGCTCTTATGATAGCGAGAAATCGCAAAACAATAGCTTTGTGTAGAGAATGTCATAAGAAATTACACTGTGGACAGTTAAATTGAGTTTATAAATGGAGAGCCGTATACAGTGAGAGTTGTAAGTACGGTTCGGGGGCGAGTATTTGGAAACCTACCATAGCAATATGGCAAGGCGCTGGGTACTTAGCCTACAGCAGGAAGGGCGTATTTTAAGACAGGGAAACCAGAATGACAAAGTAAAGATATTCCGGTATGTGACGGAGAACACTTTTGATGCGTATATGTGGCAGATTTTGGAGAATAAGCAGAAGTTCATCAGTCAGATCATGACCAGTAAATCCCCGGTCAGGGCTTGTGAAGATGTGGATGATACGGCACTGTCCTATGCAGAGATCAAGGCACTTGCTACAGGCAATCCGTACATTAAGGAAAAAATGGATCTGGATGTGCAGGTGAGTAAGCTGAAACTCTTAAAGGCAAACCATACCAGTCAGATTTACCGTCTGGAATCCGATATTGCAAAGAATTTCCCGGTACAGATCAGTGCATTGAAAGAGCGGATTGCCGGGATGCAGATAGATTCCCAGGTAGTAAAAAGCGTGGATTTACAGGATAATGACACGTTTGCCATGACAGTAGGAAATGTCCTTTATGAAGATAAGAAAGAAGCAGGCGAGGCATTGATCGCTGCCTGTGCAGGACTAAAAACCGTTAGCACCGGTGGAAAGGTCGGGGAATATCATGGGTTTACGTTATCTGCTTCCTACAATATGTTCTCCAATGCATTTGAACTGACGGTCAAAGGGAAATGTTCTTATAAGCTGGAAATCGGAAAAGACCCGGTAGGAAATATGCAGCGTATCCATAACACCCTTTCTTCCATTGACAGGAAGCTGACGGAAAGTGAGCAGAAATTGGAAACCGTACAACAGCAGCTTGCGACAGCACAGGAAGAGGTAAAGAAACCATTCCCGAAAGAAGCAGAGCTGAATGAAAAGATGGAACGGTTATCTGAGTTAAATGCGTTGCTGAACATGGATGAAAAGGGCAATGAGACGATTATGGCAGATGAGGATATTGGCAGAGAAGGAAGTAGCACAGATAGCAGGGATGCTGTAGAAGAAAAAGAACTTCCGGAAACAGCAGACAGAATCCATAAGCCATCTATTCTGGAACGCTTAAAGCAGGAAAAAGCACAGCAAAACGCACCACAGCAGCCGACTGTGCAGAAATCAGCAAAGAAGAAACACGAACAGGAGTTATAAAAAGTTTCCCGTCAGGATATTTTCTGGCGGGAGAAATCCAAAAGGAGGATTTGTTTTATGGCAAATAATATAGAGAAACAGTTAAAGGAAATATCGGAACGGCTGGAACAGGGCGTAAAGGAGATTTTTACTTCGGAACGATATACGGAATATTTGAATACCATGTCCAAGTTCCATAATTACAGTTTTAATAACACCCTTCTGATCACCATGCAGAAACCGGAGGCTACTCTGGTGGCAGGGTATCAGGCGTGGCAGAAGAAATTTAACCGCCATGTAAAGAGAGGGGAAAAAGGAATCCAGATCATCGCACCGGCACCCATCCGTGAGAAACAGGAGATTGAAAAGATTGACCCTGTAACAAAAGAGCCGGTGATCGGGGATGACGGTCAGCCGGAAACAGAGATCGTGGAGATGGTCATTCCAAGGTTCCGTGTGACAACGGTATTTGATGTCAGCCAGACAGAGGGAGAGCCGATTGCAGAACTGGAAGTACCGGAACTTACCGGGAGCGTACAGTTTTATGACACGTTCATGGAAGCATTGCAGAACATTTCCCCTGTGCCAATCCGTATGATGAATGTGGAAGGGGATGCAAAAGGCTATTATCACCAGACAGAAAAATATATTGCGATAAAGGAAGATATGAGTAATGTACAGACGATGAAAACTGGAGTCCATGAGGTGAGCCACGCATTGCTGCATGACCGGGAAGTAATGGATGCGGAAGGAGTCTTAAAAGACCAGACAACAAAGGAAGTGGAAGCAGAAAGTATTGCTTATATTGTCTGCAACCATTTTGGTCTGGATACTTCAGAATATTCGTTTACCTATATCGCCAGCTGGTGCGAGAGCAGGGATATGAAGGCGTTGAAAGCATCAATGGATACCATCCGAAAAACATCGGCAGAGATCATTGAGAATATCGAGGCACAGATGTACGAGTTGGAAATGGAAAGACCAATCCGGGATACCTTCCATAAGGAAGATTTGATCCTGCATCTTTCAGGCAGCATGGGTTCCGAGTTTACTTATGACCTGATCGAAAACATGAGCAGGGAACAGTTAGAGCAGAATGTGGGGGAATACGTCCGCCTTCTGGAAAGTGGTGAGATAGAGGAAAATGAGAAACCACTGGAAAGTTTTCTGGAAGAAAAAGGTGCTGCCGTCACACCACTCTATGACAGCAGTGGGCACGGAGAGAACTATCCGATTGATTTTTATGATGTGGAATATGATGCTGACACAGGCGTTACTTATTTTTCTGACCTTTCTCCGAAAGAGCAGGCAGAGATGCTGGTGCAAAAAGCAGAGTTTCCAAGAAATATTTTTTCGGAAAATGAAAAGGCATTTGTAAATGAATATGCAGAAACCTTCCCTGGACAGGTGGAAAGACTGAATGACCTGGTATGGGATATGAGGGAATCTTACGATGAAGCCGGTTCAAAGCTGGTGTATGAAGTGATCCAGGCAGCAAGGGCGAACTTCCCAGCGAAAGAGCCGGAAATTGCAGAAGAAACAGCCATGCAGTATGCCCACCGTCTGATTGAAACAGCAGAAGCTGCCAATACGGGAGATTTCACAGATTCCCAGAGAAATCTTATTGTGAATTTTGCATATAAGATGGATGATAAAGACGAAGTGCTTGGACTGGTGAACCGTATGATGACTGCAATCCGCAGACCGGGAAGTGAATATACGAGAAGCCTTATGAATGAAATACAGGCACAGATTGACAATTTCCCGGATGGCATGGTTGGTTTTACAGAAATGCACGAGGCAGGAATCCAGTTAGACCATATGCTTCCGCTTACGAAAGACCGTGCATATGAATTGTACCGTGGAGGGGCAGAAATTTATGTGTTACATGGAAATCAAGAGAATCCACAGCTGGCAGAATCAACACTTGTAGACACAGAAGATGCAATTCTTGGATATGACGGTATCTTTGGAATCACAGAAACAGAATGGGAAGTGCAGAAAGAAAGAGAAATATCTGCTACAAAACAGGAAGCACTGGAACAGCAGAGTGCAGAAAAGATTGATGAGACACCTCTTCTGCATGGAGAAAGCGGAAGGTTTGCCATTTATCAGATGGATAGTGGGGATGAGCATACTTATCAGTTTATGGGAATGGAATCCGCAAAGAGTCTGGGATATACCATTGACGGAAAGGATTACCGGATGGTTTATGCAGCACCATGGATGCCAACAATCACGTTAGAAAATATATTTGAACGCTTTAACATTGACCGACCGGAAGATTTCCGTGGTCATTCTTTATCGGTAAGTGATGTGATCGTGATAAACAGGGGTGCAGAGATTACAGCCTATTATGTAGATTCTTTTGGATTTCAGGAACTTCCGGAGTTTGTCCAGCAGAGAATGAACATGCTGGAACATAATTCCGTCAGGGCATATCCGCCAGTTTATAAAGGAACATTGGAACAGGCAATGGGAGAACGGGATGTGGATGCTTATCTGGATTCCAGAAAGTTAAACCTGGACTGTAAGAAAGCAATCGAAGAAGCCATCCGGGAGAATTTTGACGGGCTGCACTTAAAGCAGGATGCGGCAAAAGAAGTCGTGGAACGCTTCGGGGAAGAACGTATGAATTTTGTTATGGCAAATACCATCCGTGAACTTTCCCATGATGGAAGATTTTCCAGACAGAACAAAGACTGGGCGGAGCATATCGAAGTCCCGGAAAATATCAGCCGGGGCAGAAATCTGAACCTGGATTATGTGATCGAAAGCCACCCGGCAGTTTTAGATGGGTTTATCGACATGGCAAGAGCTGAGATCCGGATGCAGAGGATAGAACAGGCGATAGGAGAAAACGAAGTGACGATTACGGCAGAGACAAGAGGGTATGAAGCAGAAGGACATAACGGAACATGGCATACGGTTGATGAAAAGGATATGCCGGGGAGAAGTTTTTCTTAATGGAACAGGATGAATTTGGCTCCGATGTGGCAGGCATTATCGTAGCAGAAAATGGACAGCTTGTAGCGGAGGACTTATGGAACGGGTTTGACGCAGGAGCATTGGAAGCAGTTTCAGAATATTTGCAGGAAAATGGAACAACACTTTATGACTTGACGGAATTCCCGAAAGATTCTGTTGTAACCCTGCGGAGTGGACAGACACTTACAATCGAAGAAATACAGGCAGTACAGAAAGATACCTGGGAAGAAACGATGGCAGGAAAAAATGAATCTGGAACGGATGTCCGGTTTAATTTTCATGCAGTCAGTGAGGTGCAGCTGCCGGAAGGCATAAAGTTAAAAATGCCAGAGATTCATTACGTTGATAATTTTTATGTGATGGAAGATGTAAATGCAGAGGGTGTAGTAAAAGTAAACCGGTATGAATCACTGGATGAAGCGATGCAGGAATATTTACGTCTGCCAAATCATCAGAAAAAAGTGCTTGGTATCCAGAATACGGAAACGATGCAGGAAAGCATGGATTTTATCCGATGTGAAAACGGAATAGATCAGCTGACCCATGCATATGAACAGATCGGAGGGTGGCTGAATCCGGAAATATATGAAGCGGTAAATAAAATGGAAAATATGCTGGACTGGAATGAGGTACAGATTGCATATCAGATTGGAAAACAATACTTTACAATCCAGACTGCTGAAGATGGCTATGATTATACATTTTACAAATGAAGATTATCAGGAGGATGATGGAGGAATCTATGACAATCCGACAATTTATGTAGATGAAGCTGCCAGTGATATTTTGGAAGATAAAGGGTACTCATTGGAAGACGCAAAAGTAGTGGATTATGAAGAACTGATGGCAGATGTGGAAGAAGTTCAGGAAGAACAGATGCAGCGGATACAATTAGAAAAAAACTGCCCAGCAAGTATTTTTGAAGGATTTCGCAGGGAAGAAGCAATGCAAACCTATGAAGGAATCGCAATGCAGTTTACCAGGAGTAAAGGGTATCTGACCATACAGGCAACAGAAGAAGGATATTCGTTTATTTTTTATGACTCTGATCTGCATGAAATCCAGGGTGGTGATTATGATAATCCAGACGCATCTATTCAGGAAGCTGCTTATGAAATCCTTAAAAGTGAAAGAATGGATGATATGGAATGTGTCAAAGTGGATTATAAAGAATTTGAAGAAATGACGATCCAGCACTCTAAAGATTTATTGCAGGAGGGGGAACTTCGTGCGACTTCTGAGATTGGAAGAAATGAACTGGCATTAAACAGTCTGAGCAGGGCAGATGTTGAAAGAGGTGTCTTGTATCATGCACAGGCAGTATTAGAAGATATGGGAATGGAACAGGAGGTAGAGCTGCTTGCTGCAAGAGTGTATGGTTCCAGAAGCAGACAAGACCTTTACCGGGAAGATTCTGACCTTGATGTGGTTCTTTCCTATAAAGGTGATATTCGAGAAGATAGCTTTTTCAATGCCTTAAATGAATCTGGTATAGCGATGGCAGGAATTAAGGTGGATATTAACCCGATTGCAGAGGAGCGAATCACTCTGGCAGAGTATATAAAAGAATCCGAAAAATATCTTGACCAGCAGGAGATTAAAAAGCTCGCTGTGGACCTGGATAATTTTAGCTATGACGTTGATACCTATGAGTATAACGATACAGTTGAAAATAGAGAAGAACAGGTGGAAAAACTCACGGAGGATATTTTGAATAAGAAAACAGAAACTATCAAGGACTGGCTGCTTGAGGTATCCGAGGAATCCGATATAGACAGCGATGTTATAACTGCCCGTTCTTTACTTTCCCGTCTGGAAGATACAGAGCGATTTTCTATTTTTGACAAACAGCCGGAGCAGGAACAGCCAGAAGCCACGATCAGTTTTTATGTCGCAGAGTGCATGGAGTTTCCGGTCATGGGAGAGTACCATAACAACCTCACTTTAGAAGAAGCCATTAAAATATATGAGAGTATCCCAGCAGAGAGACTGCATGGGATTAAAGGAATCGGATTTGATCTGCAAGATGGTGATGAAAATTATTCCGGAGAATATGAGTTGATGAGTGCAGACCGGATACGGCGTGATCTGATAGATATGATTCCACACTATAAAGAAAGCCCTCTGGTGCAGAAAGCAATCGCAGACATGGAAAAGTATCTGGATGAAAAGCATGGAAGGGTAAAGGAAACGGAATATACGACAGAAACAGTAATAGGAAGTGGACAGAAACCTTCTGCGGTTGCGGCAGACAGAAGGGCAGAGCAGGAACCGGTATCTGTAAATCGGAGCCAGCCACAAAAGGCAGAACCTGCAAGCAGAGCAAAAGGTGAAGTGAAGAAATCTGTGCTGCAGTCTTTAAAAGATTTTCAGGCAAGGGCAAAAGCACAGGAGCAGAATAAGACAGCGGAGAAATCCAAGACACATAAGAAGGGAGAAGTGGAATTATGATGGATTTGGCGATGAACTTTGATGCGGATGAATGTTTAGTAACAGCAATGTTTGATAAAGGAAACAGAAATGACACGATGGAGGCAATCGATCATATCATTCCTTTTCTGAAAGGCGATGCAGATATGATCGGGCTTGTCTGCAATACCATAAGAAAACTGTTCTGTATGAGCGATGAAGGATATGAAGTTTTTCTTATGGATCTGGAAGAATATAAAATGGAACTGGAAGAGGAGGACGAAGAATGAGTACAAGTCAGTGTGCAGTATATCAGGTAAAAGATACCCCAGAGTACCGGGATGTGCGTTTCCGTTCTTACGAGAAACTGAAAAGCGAAGGAAGAACAGTCCAGATAGAAAACTATCAGCAGGTGTACATTGGAAGAATCCAGCCGGGGGAAACTCCGGCTGATATTAAACTCCGTTTACAGAAGCAACGACCGAAGAACTTCAAAGGTCATTCCATCGGTTGCAGCGATGTGATCATCATTACCGATGATGGAAAAACCACAGCTTACTATGTCAACAAAGATGGTTTTATCATCATTCCGGAATTTCTCACAATCAAAAGTTCTTCCGATACCAGACTTTCCATTGATACGATCGGGTACGAAATCGAAGGAAAGAAAGGGACATGGCTTGCACAGGATTATATCCTGATGAACGAAAAGAAATGGTTTCTGATGGAACATGAGGAGTATGGGACAAGAGCAGCCTATGTGATTCTCAGTGAAGAAGGTACCGTAGTTATGAATGACTGTTACAACGGCTTTGATGAAGAAGCCAGACGGAACATCCAGAATTTCATGCAGCAACAGGCAGAGCAGGCACAGCAAAAACAACAGGAAATGCAGGCACAAGCCCAGACCGGACAGACACAATCTGGAGAAACACAAAAGAACGAAACCAGAGCTGGCAAACTGGCAGAAGGTTATGGATAATGGAGAATATCTTCGCAGTGCAGAGATGGCAGAAGAAGCCAACTATAATATGATTGACGGACTGATGAATAACACTCCAAAGAAAAAGGATAAGAACGCTCCACGGAGATCGGTACTTAAACGGCTCCGAAATCATCAGAAGAAGATAGCCAGTCAAGGGAAAGGACAGCCACAGCAACAGAAGGCGATGGAAGAAGAGATGGAAAGGAAGAAGAAGTAAAAAAGTCTTGCCGGAATTTTTGAGGGCAATATATAAAAAATGGTTGATTTTTTCTCTCAAATATCATATCATAACACTAACAGGACTCCCCACACCTCTCACGCAAGTGATGTGTCCCATGGGGAGACATTTTTATTTTTGGAGAAATAATGGTGAATACAAGTGAAACTAAAAATGAAAAGTTGCAAAATAATGAAGCAACTGTACAGGTAATGAAACAACCGAAAACCTTTGCTCAACAAGTCGAAATTATTAAAGAAAAGGGTTTTATTATAGATAATGATACAGAATGTATCGGATTTTTAAAACAGGCGAATTATTATAGATTATCTGCTTATTTCCTTCCGTTTAGAAAAAAGGATGGGACGTATTTTTTAAATATAAACTTTCACAGAATTCAAAGAATCTATGAATTTGACAGTAGATTGCGTGGTGTATTATTTAATTATATAGAAAAAGTTGAATTATATTTAAGAACGCAATTAGCCTATTACAGTGGACATGTTCATGGGGCTTTAGGATATATGGATGGGGCTATTTACAATGACAGGCACAATCATGAAAAGTTCGTGAAACTGTTAAATGTATGTATAGAGGAAAATAAAAGTACATCAGTAGTTCAGCACCATAAAGAAAAGTATGGCGGAAATTTTCCTATATGGGTTATTGTTGAATTTTTTTCAATGGGAATGTTGTCCTACTTTTATGCGGATTTGCAGTCTGGTGACCAGAAATATTTAGCAAAAGAATTATATGGTACATCAGTGGCCTGTTTAAAAAGCTGGTTACGTTGCATCACTGATTTAAGAAACCGTTGTGCACATTATTCAAGGCTGTATTATTGGTCATTTCCCGCATTACCCAAAATGCCAAGGGAATTAGAAATGTCACCAAACAGAAAATTGTTTTCACAAATACTTGTATTAAAATTATTATATCCAAATAAAAAAGAATGGATCAACAAAGTCTTGATAGAATTAAAAGCTATTGTAGAAGAATATGAGAATGATATATCATTGAGACATATAGGGTTTCCAGAAGATTGGTATGAGCAGTTAGAAAAATAGAGATATATTTTTAGGGACAGAGGAACAATCTGTCCCTTTTAATGTGTCTCTATAAATTTGGCTCTTTTCTATCATGTAGTTGCTCGTAATTCTTCTTAAGAATCATATCAATATTAGCAGACACAGTGCGAAGTTCCCGTTCATAATCCCGGTGATTAAAAAAATCTTCACGCTGTCTATTCCTCAATTCAACAAGCCGGTCCTTTTCAGCATATAGAGCTTTCATGGAAGGCAATTTATTCCCGCCAGATTTTTCTTTGAGTGTTCGGAGAGCTGTGTCATACAGGGAAAGTTCTACCTGGTGTTCTTCATAAAATTTCTCCTTGTTTCGGCTTTTGCGATAATCTGCGTACACATTTTTATATGCCAGATATTGTCCGGTAAAATGAATCTGCTCATTCATATCTTTAAGTTGCTGTTCAGTATCTTTTAAAGATTTTCTGGGAGCACTGGTCTGGTCTGATGCTTGATCGAGTGTTGCATGGAAATCATCAAGAGAATCATAGCCATGTTCCTGTATGTAGGCAACAGTCTGAGCCATCTGCTTTAAATTGGTGAGCTTTACTTTTTGAGCATAGGCTTCGCTTTGCTGTGCTTTAATACAGGTTTGCAGATCTATGACAAGTCGGAGATCTGATTTTATGAAAATGAATGGTGCAGGGATGGCAGAAGTATCAGAGAAAGGAACAGTTGGTAAATCTGTGGAAGTATTCGGAGTTGGTTGTTCCAGAATTTCTTCTTTCAGTTCTCTATGGGATTTCGTGTTTTTCTCAAATGCTTTCAAGAGAAAATCTTCTGTATATCTGGTTCCGAGATTCCTTTGGAGTGATTCCATGTAGAATAAAAGAAAAAACGAAAAAATGTTGAAAAGACCGAATTATCTAACTGTTCTGGTAGCGTTAAAAGTAATGATACGTCAGATTGACGGAGTTTATCGTCTGGATCATGCTTAATATTATATGAAAAAGTGTTTGGAATCATCTTGACAATATGTTAGAATACGACATATTATAATTATAAAGAGGAAGGAGCATACTAATGTACGAGATCATTTTATATGATACAGAAGATGGAAGATGCCCTGTGCAGGAACTATTAGATTCCCTGGAGCCTAAGTTGCTGGCAAAACATTGCGGACAATTGACTTACTGGAAATGAACGGTCCATTACTTCGTGAGCCATATTCAAAACCATTGGAGAATGGGATATTTGAGTTTCGTACCAAGCAGGGATCAGATATTACAATAGTACTGTATTTCTTTATTATAGGTCAAGAAGGCGATACTGACCAATGGAATTT
>ENA-OQKQ01000298-OQKQ01000298.1-human-gut-metagenome-genome-assembly--contig:-NODE-298-length-18527-cov-5.606359_pt1 | contig 18527 bp, 14 predicted proteins | sample MGYA00242651_ERZ504803 | MGnify/ENA primary metagenome ERZ504803 (study PRJEB26092, sample SAMD00036380) | human gut metagenome | host: Homo sapiens | study: EMG produced TPA metagenomics assembly of...
TTGGAGATAGATTTAAAATTATGTAACTTTGCAGCCGAAAAGGCTTCCCTGCTGGGGGCATGCCCCCAGCAGGGAGTGGGAATGAAAGTTAAGAACAAGCCTTGACACAGTTTAATTTACACCCCCTAGCTTTGGAAACCTGATGGTTTATCCGACAGCAGTAAAGTAAAAGCTATACACTAGACTTGCCTTATTCCGAACTGTTCCGACACTTCGCTTATTGCACATCACAACCACAATTCGGTTCTCTTCACTGTGGGTTACTCATTCTGTGACGAGCATTTTAATGATATTATTTATCAGGCACTGTCCAATCCTTCGTTTACTCTTATTATAGTGGATTTTAATGGAACGAGAGGATCGAAAGAAATTAAAAGACTGAAGGATTTGAACGATCCAAGAATCATTATTCTGGAAGGAGATTTCTTGGGAGACTTCCTGACACTTGCAGATACATTAATGCCTGACTTTCTTGACACCTCATCAAGCGATAGTGTGGCAGATACATTGAATACTCTCTTATCAAAAACTAACTAATATGACAAATGAAAGAAGCATAGGTAGGGTTGTTACTGTAGATAGCCTGTCTGTCTATGTCCGCTTGGATGATGATTTGAAGAGTCTGTATAAAAGCGGATATGAAGAGATTTATCCAGTAGCACGCATAAACTCTTACATCATCATACCCGTAGGAGCAGAACGTATCGTAGCAATGGTGAATCGCGTAATGACGAAGGAAGAAACCGACTTAACAAAGTCTTCAGGTGCTATATTCTTGACGGAATCAAATCGGTATTTGTCGGCTACTATGGTTGGAACGATATATAGAGACAATTACATTCAAGGTGTGTACAACTATCCGATATTGGACAATCCTGTATGGTATGTAACACGTAATGATCTAAACATCATTTTTGACCAAAAGGAAAATGCTGAGAAAATAGATTTCAAAGAAGATTTTTATTTGCCTATAGGTAGTTCGCCAGCTTTTCCTGATTTTCAAGTAAAAATAAATCCTGACCGTATGTTCGGGAAGCATGTCGCCATATTAGGAAATACAGGTTCAGGAAAGTCTTGCACTTTGACTGCAATATTGCAGAGTCTTTTCAAATTTCAGTATAATGATCAACATTTGAAGAATGCCCACATTGTGATATTTGACACAAATGGTGAATACAAGGATGCCTTTGATATTGATAGTAGATATAAAGTTAATCCATTCTGGATAAACGACGAAGGATTGAAAGTTCCATATTGGTTTATGAACTATGATGATATGGACTATTTGTTTGAACCTACTTCTGGCACACAAGGTCCTGTATTGAAAAGGGCATTGGGGTTGGCAAAAAGTCGTGTAGCTGCTCAAACTGGCAGATACATTCCCAATATATACATCAACAAACTATCTCAATTTTTAATAAGCATAGAGGCACAAGATTGGAAAACCACAAAGCCATATTTGAAGAATCGGAGTCTGTCTTTAATAGTTTTAAAAAACTTAAAGATGAGGATATCGTGGAATTTGACTTATCTGTTATTTGTGACGAACTCGAGAAAATAACCAAAGAGAAAAATAAGTTGTCACTGAACAAAAATGGCTATATAAATGGTAATGTTGATACAGATATTTTAGCTTCTGCCCTTGAAAAAATAAATACCGAAATAGAGGGATATAAAGAAAGTGTTGTAGAGAATGTTACTTGTGAAAACAGGAACATAGATACGCCTTTATTTTATGATTTCAACGAGTTGATATCTGTCTGTTTCGATATGGCAATCAAGGAATCCGCAGCATCACAAGACAAATTGAATGAGTATGTTTCGACCTTGAAATTGAGAATGCAATCATTTGTAGATGACATTAGATTGGCACAACCTCTATTGCTGGATAATCCAAATGAAATAGAGAATGTGTTGGTCAGATTCTTAGCATATATACTTGGCGATTTCTGTGAGGTATATACAAAGGAAGATGGGAAAAACACAATATACGATGATTATTATGGTAATAGTGAGGGCGATAATATGCATAGCCAAATAACAATCATAGATATGTCGCTTCTTCCGTTCCAAGTACTTGAAACCATTACGGGTCTTATAGGAAGAATCATTTTGGAATTCCTTTCAAGATTTGACAAGGATAAGCGTGGAAGTATGCCTGTTGTTATTGCGTTGGAAGAAGCACAGAACTATATACCAGAGATAAATAAAAAGGATAGAGAATCCATATCAAGAAAAGTTTTTGAGAGAATAGCTCGTGAGGGTAGAAAGTACGGACTTTCGTTACTGATTTCAAGTCAGCGTCCTTCTGAACTATCAAAAACAGTTTTGTCACAATGCAACAGTTTTATAGTACATCGAATTCAAAATCCTGATGACCAAGTGTATATACGCAAACTTGTTTCGTCAGCAAATTCTGAGATTTTGAGTCAGTTACCAACTCTTCCGCAGCAACATGTAATCATTATGGGCGATTGCGTAAGAACTCCTGTTGTGGCAAGAATGAACACAGCTAAACCACTTCCAAACAGCAATAACCCTGAAATTATCAAGAATTGGTTGGTAGAAGATAAGATTGATTACCAAGAAGTGGTCGATAAATGGTTGGAAAAGAAAAAGGAAGTTGATTGATTTGTTTTTTGAATTCGCATGAATAATAAGCGTTTGTAGTATGTTAAAATACATTTTAGATTAAAAAATGGAACCAAACAACCGGCTCCTCTCCCATTTTTTTAAGCTACTTTTCGTGGGTAGGCTTAGTTGCCTGTTTTTATAACGGATTATCCCACATCAAATAAGCAGATTGGAATATAAAAAATATACAATAATGATACAATCCTACACAAAATACAAACAATTCAAGTCCTTGGTGGATGCCAAGGAGAATGGGAAAGCAGTGCGAAACGGCTTGGACTTTCTGCGCTTCGTGGCAGAGGAATACAGCCGCTTGGAAGTGTATAACAACCAAGAATGTGATGGAGATGATTTCTTCACTTATCAAGTGGAGAAAGAACTGGCACTGGTGCTTAGAGACGAGGCTACTCCTATTGAATCTGTTGCTATGGCACAGAAAGAGATGGCTGAGATTGAGAAGATGGAGGCATACGATGACTATTGCCTTTGCTTCTTTGACCATATCCGTGAGGCTATCAATTTCAGATTGGCGGATGCGGAAACTTATCTTGCTGACCTTGACAAGCAGATAAAGCATCATACCCACGAATACAAAAGATTGGTGAATGACGAAAACTTTGATCAATTGAGCTCTCTGTTCAGATTCGAGGAGTTGGGCAAGTTGCTCATCAAGAAGATTGAGTATCTGCGGACTCATGGTAGAGAGAATGAAGTGGATGCAATCATGGAGGAATATAAGTATGTGCCGGATGTCTGTTCCTTCAAAATCAATGAACTTCTTGAAAAGGGATTGGAGAATGATGCCTTGAAAGAGATAGACAAAACGATTGCTGTATATGGAGATGATGGATACAATACCACAGAGTCTTGGCATTTGCAAAAAATTGAAATCTTGGAAAAGCGTAATGACAAGGCTGGTATTATCGAGGAATACCGCAGACTGTTCCGTCAGTTCTTGGTGGATAAACGACCTTACTTCGAGAAGTTGAAAGAGTTGGTAGCCAAGGAGGATTGGGATGAGTTTGTTGTGAAACTCTTCGGGGATATTCCACATATCACGGATGATGACTGCATCGAAGTGTGCAACATGATTGTGGAAGAAAAGAAGTATCAGTGTCTCTTGAAGATACTGATGGATAACAGAATGTCGTTCAGCCGAGTGGAACTCTTCAAAAAGTATGCACATTATATGAGCGAGAAAGACCAAGCTGCTTATACCGAGCATGTTATTGATGATTTGCGTAAGCACTTGAGTTATGCAAAATCGAAGAGTTATGGCTATATCGTGGATGACATCAAGGGTATGTACACTTGTTGTGATGTTTCCAAGAAGCTTATCTTGGATTTTGTGGAGGAGGTAGAATACAATTATGGCAATCGTCCTGCTTTGATGCGATTGCTGAGAAATTGATATAACATCATTATTGGTTATTAGACATTGTTAATGAAGGAAATCAAACTTTTTGATTACCAAGAGGATATGAAGGAACGGATTGAGAAGGCGTTGCGCCTTCATCGGTCCGTAATGGCACAAATGCCAACTGGTACGGGTAAAACGGTTCTACTCGCTTCGGTCGTAGAATCGTTTTTGAGGGAACATTCTAATTGCAATGTTTGGATTGTTGCCCATAGAAGGGAGCTGGTTTCTCAGATTCGAGAAACTATTGAAAGAGTTTTTTCGAAAACCCACCCGTCCTCCCTTACCCTTAAGGGAGGCTCCACCTCTCACCCCGACCCTCTCACCCTCAGGGGAGAGGGAGGAAACCGCCCTACTCGGTGCTCGGAACCGCTACGCTCTAAGGTTGGCGGACCATCAAAGGTCTCGCCAGATTGTGCGGGATGGGACCGCTTGGGTGCTACTTGCTTGCGGCCTGCTGATGGGCTTGGTGCCACTTCTGCCTCTTCTGTTAATCCTAATTCTGACATGATGCCGATAAAGGCTGTGTCGATACAATGGTTGTCGAAACACTATGACGAGATAGAGGAAGAACCGGGGATGATTGTGATTGACGAGGCGCACCATGCGCTTGCCAAGACTTACAAAGGAATGTGGGATAGATTCCCGAAAGCTAAGTTCCTGGGACTGACGGCTACTCCTTGCCGATTGAATGGTAAGGGATTCACTGATCTGTTTGATGTCTTGGTGCAGTCGTGGAGTGTTCCTGAATTTATCAGCAAGGGAAGATTGGCGACATATGATTTTGTGAGCATCAAATCGGATGGTGTGACGCAACGGCTCATCGACTCCTTGCAGAAGCGAGGGGCTGATGGTGACTACCAGAACAAGGAAATGGATATGTTGCTGAATAAGAAACCGAGCATCGAAAGGCTCTATCGGAGTTTGGAGGAATATGGTAAAGACAGAAAGGGCATCGTGTATGCAATCAATATTTCTCATGCTAATGCTATTGCCGAGTTCTACAGAGAACACGGCATCGCGGCTGTTGCTATTGATAGTAAAACGCCAAGTTCTTTACGAAAAGAACTTATAGAAAGATTCAAGGCTTCTAATACTTCTCAAAATCTTCCTTTTTCGAATCACCCTGTCAATTCTTCTAAAATCACCCCGTCCCTCTTTACCATTAAAGAAGGAGATTTTTCGAAAACCCACCCGTCCTCCCTTACCCTTAAGGGAGGCTCCACCGCTTTCCCCAAGCCCCTTTCCCCTCAGGGGACAGGGGATGTAACCGCTCCTCCTCGTCGCTCGGAACCGCTACGCTCTAAGGTTGGCGGGGCATCAAAGCCCTCGCCAGATTGTGCGGGATGGGACCGCCTTACTGATACTTGTTTGCGAGCTGGTGATAAAGTTGGCGATAGACTTGGTGATACTTGCTTGCGGGCTGCTGATGGAGTTGCTGATGGACTTGCTGCTACTTGCTTGCGACCTGCTGATGGAGTTGCTCCTATACAAGTATTGGTGAATGTGGATATCTTCTCGGAGGGATTTGACTGTCCGGATGTGGAGTTTGTACAGTTGGCACGACCTACATTGTCACTTGCCAAGTACCTGCAGATGGTGGGACGTGGATTGCGAGTGGCTAAGGGAAAGAAGAACTGCGTAATTATAGATAATGTGGGACTATATCGGGTGTTCGGGTTGCCTTCGCAAGTATGGAACTGGAATGCTATGTTCGAGGGAAAGCTGAAAATTGGCAAGAGAAAGGAGACTCCGAAGGATAGAGAGTTTTTCCTGATGAACGAGAAGCAAGACGATATTCTGATTCATCCAGACTCAGAAATGATGATGGTGATGAGCCATGAAGAATTGCTCCAAACGATACAGTATCGTGAGTTTGTGGACAGTCGAGGGGAGTTTGCCATCATCAAGCTTCCTGATGGGAAGATGACGGTAGTGAACCGACAAGGAGAACAAGTCTTGGAGCCAGGCGATTACTATGACATGAAACTGTTGGATGGCAACATCCTGTTCTACCGACATTGCAGAAAGGAGGTCTGCTATTATGACCTGTTGTCTGGAGCTATTATTGACGATGGTCCCAATGTTTACGATGTTCCAAAGGTGGTTACGCTAGAAGGTTGGGAGTTCATCAAATATGGAGATGTTTATATGTCTCGTACCTACGAACATTTCTCTTGGCCATATTGCCCTTCCAAATATGACCTGTTCAATTTTGGGGATTACCTGATATATCGTTATAATTATTTAGTAGATAGTGGTTGCCAGGAATGGTACTATTATGAAGGAGGCAATGGCTTGATGATGAAGGCTACTATAGATAGTAATCGAGTATGTTTCTTGCGTGGTGATTATGAACATGTGTATTGGAAGTGTGCCACTCTTCGTTGTGGTTGTATCGTGGTTATGGACAGCAAGCAGGACTACTACCTGGTGGATTCATATTTGAAGAAGACCTATATTGGATGCAATAACCCAAAGAATGAAAATGAAGATCTTCATATTGTAATGCCTCGCCTTGGCAAGAAATACCTATGATGAGATGATGTTACAGGAGAAGAAAAAGGAAGCAAGCGAGATGATTCTTTTGCATGAAAAGTCTGTAGCAGGACATGTGGAATTATATCAGGCTGGAAAGAAATGGGGCATAAAAGTGGATGGCAGAGTTGTCGTGCCACCCCTTTATCGCAGCATAGCGCAACCTGTTGGTGCCTATTGTGCCTTTGAAGAGATTCCAAGATATTGGGGTATTATGACCTTAAAAGGCAAGGTGATAGTTGATGCCAAATATGAGAAGGTCGAGATTCGTGATGGAGGGATCGCCGTGGTAACTGATATCACGGGGAAAACACAGACCATCCATCTGAAATGATCTATTATAGGGGCGTCAGTCTGAGAATATTAACAAAAAAGAGTGTGTCATGAATTTATGATACACTCTTTTTTTTATTCTGTTTAATTACATCTTCTTTATCCGTTTGCGATATTTCCGAAGAAATCGAATGAGGCATCCCAATCCTTCCAGACTGGCTCTCTGCCCAATTCCTTCAATCTCGCATTGATTACCTTGGCGGTACGCTCATCGCTTACGGTGAACTGCTCCAGTGCCTGAGGATAGGTATGATAACCACCAGGATTTACCTTTGATTCTGCCGACATGGTGGTGACACCCAGTGTTGCCATGTTGTCACGGATGTAGGCTGGCTCACGGGTAGAGTAGGAGATATCTACATCGTGGTCGAAGATACGCATGGCGAAAGTTGCCTGTGCCAACTGCTTATCGGTCATGAAGCAGTTTGGCTGGAAACCTTCGTTCTGTGCAGGGCGCATACGAGGGAAGTTCACGCTGTACTTGGTCTTCCAGTAATGCTTCTGCAGGTAGCGCAGGTGATGAGCCATCATCACTACATCCGTGCGCCATTCCTTCTCCAAGCCGATGAGCACACCCATACCGATGGAATGGACGCCTGCCATACCCATGCGGTCGAAACCATCGCAGCGCCACTCAAACTTGCTCTTCATGCCACGTGGGTGGTAGAGCTTGTAGTGCTCGTGGTTGTAGGTTTCCTGGAAACAGATGACGCCGTTCATACCATGGTCGGCGAGGGTCTTGTAATCCTCTGTAGAGAGCGGCATCACCTCTATCTTCACGTTAGAGAAATACTTCTTGGCGATGTCGATTGCCTTGGCAAGATAAGGGGTGCCAGCCTTGGCTGGGTTCTCGCCCGTAACGAGAAGGATGTTCTCGAATGGAGCCAGCTGCTTGATGGCCTTGTACTCGTTCTCAATCTGCTCTGGGGTGAGGATGGTACGAGCCATCGGATTCTCACGATGGAAACCGCAATACACGCAGGAGTTAGAGCATGAATTGGTGATGTAGAGAGGAATGAACATCGACATGGTCTTGCCGAAGCGCTCCTCGGTATATTTGCGGGAAAGACGCGCCATTACCTCCAAGTATGGCTCGGCTGCAGGTGAAATCAGCGCCATGAAGTCGTTCACATCGCAATGGTCCTTGGCAAGGGCACGACGCACATCGTTATCGGTCATTCGAGCAATGCGCTCCGTGGTCTCCTCCCAACTGATATTCTTTAATTCGTCTGAAAACATTTTCTTACTTTTTAAACTTTCTCAAATCGTGTGTCAACTTGGCTGCACAGAAGTTTGGACCACACATGGTGCAGTACTCACCATCTGTATGACCTGCCTCCTCGAAATACTTCAAGGCGAGCTCTGGGTCGAGAGAGAGGTGGAACTGATCTCTCCAGCGGAACTCGAAGCGGGCCTTGGAGAGGGCGTTGTCGCGGATGGTTGCACCTGGATGACCCTTTGCCAAATCGGCTGCATGAGCGGCAATCTTATAGGTTACCACACCTGTGCGCACATCTTCCTTGTTAGGCAAGGCGAGGTGCTCCTTAGGTGTTACATAGCAGAGCATGGCGGTGCCGAGCCATGCTATCTGGGCGCCACCGATGGCTGATGTGATGTGGTCGTAACCTGGAGCGATATCGGTAACCAATGGGCCGAGGGTGTAGAATGGTGCCTCGTGACAGTGGTCGAGCTGGCGCTCCATGTTCTCCTTGATCTTCTGCAATGGCACGTGACCAGGACCCTCGATGAATGCCTGCACGTTCTTGTCCCAGGCACGGGTAACAAGCTCGCCCATGGTATCCAACTCGGCAAACTGGGCTGCATCGTTGGCATCGGCTATACAGCCTGGGCGCAGACCATCGCCCAAAGAGAGGGCTACGTCGTACTGTGCCACGATGTCGCAGATGTCGTCGAAGTGCTCATAGAGGAAGCTCTCCTGGTCGTGATAGAGACACCACTTGCTCATGATACTACCGCCACGGCTCACGATTCCGCAGAGACGGCTATCGGCGAGATGCACGTTGTGACGACGGATGCCGGCATGGATGGTGAAGTAGTCAACACCCTGCTCGCACTGCTCGATGAGGGTATCACGGAATACCTCCCAGTTCAGATCCTCTACCTTGCCGTTTACCTTCTCCAAAGCCTGGTAGATAGGCACGGTTCCTACTGGCACAGGACAGTTGCGCACAATCCATTCACGGGTTTCGTGGATATTGTCGCCAGTAGAGAGGTCCATCAATGTATCGCCTCCCCACTTGCAAGACCATACAGCCTTATCCACCTCTTCCTCGATGCTGGAGGTAGTGGCAGAATTACCGATGTTGGTATTGATCTTCACGAGGAAGTTGCGGCCGATGATCATCGGTTCGCTCTCCGGGTGGTTGATGTTGGCAGGAAGAACGGCACGTCCGCGTGCAATCTCATCACGTACATACTCAGGAGTGATATGGGTATCGATGCCCAACTCCTGGCAGTTCATGTTCTCGCGGATAGCCACGTACTCCATCTCTGGAGTGATGATGCCAGCCTTGGCATAAGCCATCTGGGTGATGTGCTTGCCAGCCTGTGCACGGCGAGGCAACTGGATGTGCTCGAAGCGGAGGTGGTCGAGGCTATGGTCAGCAAGGCGCTGCTTGCCATACTCGCTGGTAACCTCCTTGAGCTGCTCGGTATCGTTGCGGTCGAGAATCCACTGCTCGCGCATTCTTGGCAAGCCTTTCTTCAAATCTACCTGATAGTTAGGGTCGCTGTAAGGACCGCTGGTATCGTAGATGTAAACCGGAGCGTTTGGCTCTGTATGAGGAATGCCGCGCTCATCCTTCACAACAGTAGGAGTGAGGTTAACCTTGGTCATTCCAACCTTGATCTGTGGGAAGAGTTTTCCCTGCATATACGCCTTTTCTCTCTGGGCGTAAGCTTTCTTATCGTTTGGCATAATTTTTTTAAGGTAAAAAGGTAAAAGGGTAAAAAGGTAAAAAGAGCGTTCTTGCTTCTTTGCCTTCATCCTTCATGCCTTTTATTATCTATATTATAATTAATCGTTGAGGAATGCGGTGAGAGGAGAACTTGCCTCAGCACAATCGCTGATGGCTCCGAGACCTGCCTCGTAAGCACGGCGACCGCATACTACTGCTTCCTTGAATGCCTTAGCCATCTCTACAGGATCACCGGCAACGGCGATAGCGGTGTTAACCAGACAAGCGCTGGCACCCATCTCCATGGCTTCGGCAGCGTGGCTAGGTGCACCGATACCTGCATCTACTACAACTGGAACAGTTGCCTGCTCGATGATGATCTGCAGGAAGTCCTTCATTCTCAATCCCTTGTTGGTACCGATAGGTGCAGCGAGTGGCATCACGGTAGCAGCACCAGCCTCTTCGAGGTGCTTGCAGAGGGTAGGGTCTGCCTGGCAATATGGCAATACCACGAAACCGAGTTTTACCAGTTTCTCGGTAGCCTTCAGTGTCTCGACAGAGTCTGGAAGAAGATAGCGAGGGTCTGGGTGGATTTCGAGCTTGAGCCAGTTGGTTCCGAAAGCCTCGCGAGCCATCTGTGCTGCGAAGACAGCCTCCTCGGCGTTGCGCACGCCACTGGTGTTAGGAAGGAGCTGGATATTTGGGTTCTGCACTATATGAGAGAGCAGGTCGTCCTGCTTGTCTTCGAGTTCGATACGTTTCATTGCAACAGTAACCATTTCTGTTTCTGATGCTTTGATGGCTTCAGCCATGAGGGCATTGTTGTTAAACTTTCCTGTGCCCAAGAAGAGGCGTGAGTTAAACTCTCTGCCTGCGATTACTAATTTTTCCATTGTTTTATTATAGAGTTGTTATTTTTGTTTTCATTTCTGTAGGAAAAGTACTTTTGGGTGATTCTTTTCCGCAGTATTCTGGGACCGTTATCCTCCGCAGAACGCTTTTACGATAACGATGTCTGCTCCTTCTGCGATGATTGTGTTTTCCCATTCATCACGAGGCACCATTTCGTTACTGATAGCTACTGCAACTCCTGTAGCTGGCAAATCGAGTTCCTGGGCTAACTCCCTGATGGTTTTAGCCTGTGTCTCGGTCTCTTTGTTGTTGATAGTTACTTTCATATTCTGTTCGTTTTATATGATGAATAATCCGTTTGTTTACGCTTTTCTATCGCCCGAAAGCGATGATAAGCAAATATGTAATCAAACACGGTGAACTTCCAGATGAAAGCCTTAAGAGAAAGAATAAAGCGCTATCAAATATCCCTGCGACAGCATTACCTGCATCAGGTTCTATGGGTATCATCTCAGCCAAATCTTTCAGCACCCCGTGATAATCGCTTGCAAAAGTAATGATAATATCGGAAAAGCAATAGAATTTCAAAAATATTTATGCTAAATTAACGCAGAATGCTCCTTTCGCTTTACTGGTGTTTCTTTCTGCAATCCGGGCATTCGCCTTTGATGACAAAGGAAATAGAGTGGGGGTAAAAGCCTTCGGGCAGCTCGAAACTTGGAATATGGATATCCTCCATACAGAAGGAACGCTGGCAAGATTCGCAGTAGAAATGAATATGCCCGTCGTGATGATCGCAAGCCCCTTTTTCTTCGCAGAGTTCGTAGCAGAGTACGCCTCGCCCATCTTCGAAGGCATGTACCACATCATGTTCCAGAAAGAGGGTAAGGGTACGGAAGATGCTCGACTTGTCCATCGAAACCATCTTTCGTTCCAGATTGCTCAGACTCTGCGGGTTCTGTTCGCCCATCAGGGTCTTCATTACGAGTATGCGGTTGGCGGTTGGCCGAATGCCTTTCGATTCCAGCCTGCTGATCATATCTTGTGAGTTCATCGTTTCTTCTTTTTAAAATCTTTACTAACCGGTTGCAAAGATACAAAAAAAGCGTGTAAGTATGGTAACTTACACGCTTTTTCTTTATTTAAACGTAATTACTTTTTGCTTTCAATCTAGTTTATGCCGCAGCATGAAGGGATTGGAACCCTTATACGCAAGCACAACCACGGCTTCTGTTCAAAGCCTCACCATACATTTCCATTGCGGTCATGTAATTTGCAAGAATAGCCTTCAAGGCCTTCTTGATGTTTGCATACATTGTTTTCATAATCGTTATCCTTTTTAAAAAATTAATACTTGCATTTCTGCCATTTCTTTTTCTTTTGTTTCATTGAACGGTGGTCAATTTTACTTGTCCCATCTCCATGTTGTTGTTTACATTTACAGCCTTGGCAATCATAGCTGCCACAACTGTAAGAATCATTACTGTCGTCATCATAATTTGTTTCCTTTCTTCTTTGTGGAGCCTCCATGTGAGGTCTCCTGTTTTACATTATCCTTTTACAATCTCACTGTTTTCTGGTGCAAAGGTAATGCCTTTTTCTTGAATATCTGTCACAAAGACATGACAAAATGATGAAAAAGGGGCTTTTTTTGATACACGTCAACTAAACAGCAATGGCGGCTTGATATACGTCAAGCCGCCATGCTGTCATATTGAGAAATGTGTCATATTTCTTATGTTTCTTCGGATTTCTGATGCTAGATCAGTTCCAGAATCTTGTCGAGAATCTTTTCTACGGTTGAAGAATCGGTTGCTTCATCGAGTTTTTGGTTGATTTTCTCTTCCAGTTTCTTGCTTACCTTGTCGGCAGCCTGATCCATGGCCTGGTTTGCCTTGTCTTCCAGTTTTTTCTGAACAGAAGCGCCCAGTCCGTCTTCTTCTGAACCATCGCTGTTATTATCGCTTACCGAAGGGGATTCATCGGTTGATGAGCTGGTGGTTTCTTCTATCTGCAGATTGTTGGCACCTTCCAGCGCCTTCACCATATCATCAGCATTCATCGTGTAAACGCTGCCAAGGATTCCGAAGCTTACGGTGTGCTGCTTGCCATTAAACTCAACGGTTCCCTTAGAGCATACGATATAGTTGTGGTATTCGAAGAGCTGGTTCATCACTTCATCGATAGCGCTTCCTGCCATCATCTTGGCAATGGAACGGATGCTTTGGGTGAAGAAGTTGTTATCACTGGTTTCTGTAGCCTTGTCGATAGCCTTGGCTGCCTCAGTCTTTACCTTTTCTTTGTGGGCATCAGGTCCTGGATTGGTTATTGCGAAAACCAGGAAGAGAAGTACGATAAGCCCTAAGATGATTTTCCAGAGGGTCTTGCTCGATTTTTTCTTTTCCGGTTCCTGTCTGTAGCCCTGGTTCATGGCAGCGCCGTGCTGAAAGCCTTGCTGGTAAGCTTCCTGCTGTGCCTGCTGGAAACCCTGCTGGTTTGCAGCCTGAAAGTTTGCTGCTTCTGTCCCGTTGTTGCCGGCTGCATCTGCTGATGTTCCTTCTGCATTTTCTTTGTTGGCTGTATTAGCCTTGATAGCTTCTACAGTTTCAAGAACAGTCTTCAGTTCTGCTATTTTCCAAGCTGGAGTCCAGTCTTTCATGCCTTGTGCCCAAACAAGGGTCTCGGGTGTGATAGCCTTCTGGACGAGTTGCTCCAGGCTGAATGGACCCGCTTGCTGTCCGTTATTCTCAATGATAAAATATTCCATCATGTATTCTTTTATATAATATTTTTCTTAAAAGCCAATAAGGAGTTTCTTACACTCTCAATTGCTTATTAGTGTGTAGCTTTCCACCATGCTGTTTTCTCTCTGCCCTTGATAGCTACGCTGTGCTGGCTAGGGTCGGAGATAGAAAGACCGCAATAATTTTTCACTTTAAAGGTTGTCCCTCTATAACTCATTAACCCTGTATAAGCCTGTTCGGTATGAGCAGCAGCTTTGATAGTGAGTTTCATCTGTGAAGTATATTTGTCTTTCAGATAGCCGCTCGGAACAAGACTGTCTATGTATACACTCATATCGTAGAAGAGGTTGGGAGAGAAACCATCCAAAGGCTGTATGGAATCGAGCGGAACGGATGATGAGAGGCTATATTTGCTGTTGATTTCCTTCATCACTTGGGCTAGATTGTCCATCTGTCTGCAGTCGATGGCCGCCATGTTGCAGAATGGATCGCTACTATTCTTGTAGAAATTGACAACTCCGTTGACAAATCCTGAGTAGTTGGGTGCAGAACTGTTGAGGTAACTCCATATGGTTTTATATGGAACGCCGGCTCCCATTACTTCGCTACTTGAACTGATCATGAAATTAGTGACGTCTTTCAGTTCGTATGCAGTCTCTACATTGCCCATATAGCATGCATCGAAGAGAATGTATTGCATCTTGGTGCCGCTGAGTTTGATTCCTTCGGCAAGGGTAGGAACGTCGAGAGCGTTTTCTTCTAAACTTACGCTTCCGAAGAAACGGGTGATAGGTTTGTTGGGATCGGGACCATACTGTATTCCGCTGAAATTGCCGGTAGCGGTAGGGTAGCTGGTGCTTCCTTTCTGAGCAAAACCGGCATTAGGTCTTGCCATATAAGGATAGTTTACCCAATCGCTTTTGTAGGTCCATCCGCAGCCATGAGCTCCGATGATGAGCGAATAATTCAGGGCTTCAGCACGGCGTTTCACCTCATTCAGAATCTCTGCAAATCCTTCTGCTGTAGTATATGTAGCTTCATCGTATGTTTTCAAAGTGTCGCGAATTACGGTTTTCGTATTGCCGTCATATTGAAGATCTATAAGATAGCTCTTCCTGTAATTCTGGCTCATGAAGACCATTACACGCGAATTATTCAAGCCTTTCTTGGCAACAATACCTTCGCAGATACTGTCAACGTTGTTTTCCAAAAAACTTGTGAGACCGGAAGTGTTGGTTCCACCCGTCCAAGGATAGAAGACGAAGATAGTCTGCTTATTGACGCTTTCTACATCAATAGCTTCATCGCCACAACTGGTGAAAGTTGCTGCTAGAGATAGCGTACATATAAATAAGGTGAAAAGCTTCTTGATCATGTTTCTCTTGAAAATATGAAATGTTAAGTGTGAAATGCTAAGTTCTTACACTTAACATTCCGCACTTAACATGATAAATATTAAACTATTATTTCTTCTTGAGTTCCTCGATGGTTGCCTTGAGGGCAGCAATCTTCTCAACAGAGTCGCTTTCCTTCTTGCGCTCCAGGGCTACTACCTTCTCAGGTGCGTGAGCTACGAAGTTCTCGTTGCTGAGCTTCTTGCGTACGCCCATCAGGAAGCCTTCCAAGTGCTTGAGCTGAGCCTCTGCCTTCTCAATCTCGGCAGCTACGTCGATCAGGTCGCCCAATGGTACGGCAAACTCGTCGGTACCTACCATGAAGCTTGACGCATCGGCACTCTTCTCAGCGATGACCTCAATCTTATCAAGGTTCGCCATCTTCAGCGTTACGTCGTTGTAAGCCTCGAAATCGTTCTTGCCTACTACCTGGAGAGACAACTGTTCCTTCTGGGCAATGTTCTTCTGGTTGCGAACGGTACGAACACCGGCGATAATCTGCTTCACAGCCTCAATGTCGGCTGCCAACTTCTGCTCCTCGGTTGTAGGTGCAGGAATATCCAGCTTCTCGCGCATGATGCTCTCGCCATCCTTGCGGTCGTAGATGTGCTGCCACAATTCCTCGGTGATGAATGGCATGAATGGATGCAACATCTTCAGAAGGGCATCGAAGAAGCGGAGGGTAGCGTCGTAGCTCTTCTGGTCGATAGGCTGGCCGTAAGCTGGCTTCACCATCTCCAGGTACCAGGATGAGAACTCATCCCAGAACAGCTTATATACAGTCATCAATGCCTCAGAGATACGGTAGTCCTTAAACTGCTTCTGCATCTCCTCGTTCACCTCCTTGAGCTTGGCATCAAACCACTTCACGGCGATTTCTGCACTCTTAGGCTGCTCGATATCTGCCGTTTCCCAACCCTTCACGAGGCGGAAGGCATTCCAGATCTTATTGTTGAAGTTACGTCCCTGCTCGCAGAGGCTCTCGTCGAAGAGAATGTCGTTGCCTGCTGGAGCACTGAGCATCATACCCATACGAACACCATCGGCACCAAACTTGTCAATCAGAACCAGTGGGTCTGGTGAGTTACCGAGACTCTTGCTCATCTTGCGGCCGAGCTTATCGCGAACGATACCTGTGAAATATACGTGCTTGAATGGCATCTTGCCACGATACTCGTAGCCAGCCATGATCATACGTGCTACCCAGAAGAAGATGATATCCGGACCAGTTACGAGGTCGGAAGTAGGGTAGTAGTAGTTGATCTCCTCATTGTCAGGATGCTCGATACCATCAAACAGAGAGATAGGCCACAACCATGAAGAGAACCAGGTGTCGAGGCAGTCGCTCTCCTGCTCAAGATCCTCAGCCTTGATGTTGGCATTCTTCTCCTGAGCGAGTTTCAGAGCCTCCTCTGCAGTCTCAGCTACCACGAAATCCTTCTTGCCGGCATTGTCGAAGTAGTAAGCTGGGATGCGGTGACCCCACCAGAGCTGGCGGCTGATACACCAGTCCTTGATGTTCTCCAACCAGTGGCGATAGGTGTTCTTGTACTTCTTAGGATAGAACTCGATATCATCGTCCATTACTGGAGGAAGGGCGATGTCGGCAAAGTGCTGCATCTTGAGGAACCACTGTGTAGAGAGCTTTGGCTCGATAGGCACATTGGTACGCTCAGAGAAGCCCACCTTATTATTATAGTCCTCAATCTTCTCCATCAGACCGGCGTTCTGAAGGTCGATGGAAATCTGCTTGCGCACATCCATGCGGTCCATACCTACATAGAGACCTGCTGCCTCGCTGATGGTACCATTGTCGTTGAAGATATCGATGGTTTCCAAACCGTGCTTCAAACCGAGGGCGTGGTCGTTGATATCGTGAGCTGGAGTTACCTTCAAGCAACCAGTACCGAACTCGATATCTACGTATGTATCCTCGATGACAGGAATCTCGCGGTTTACGAGAGGCACGATAACGTGCTTACCCTTCAGCCAGGTATTCTTCTTATCCTCTGGGTTGATACACATGGCAGAGTCGCCCATGATGGTCTCAGGACGGGTGGTTGCTACTACTGCATAGTATCCCTTCTCATCCTTGTGCATCACGTTCTCCTCATCCACCTGCTGGCAGTCCTGTTCTACTACATAATACTTCAAGTGGTAGAGCTTAGAGTGCTCGTCCTTGTAGATAACCTCCTCGTCAGAGAGTGCAGTCTGAGCCTTAGGGTCCCAGTTAACCATGCGCACGCCACGATAGATGAGTCCCTTCTGGTAAAGGTCGCAGAATACGTGGATGACGGCACGAGAGCGGGTCTCGTCCATGGTGAATGCTGTGCGGTCCCAATCGCAGCTGGCACCGAGTTTGCGGAGCTGTTTGAGGATGATGCCACCATGCTCGTGAGTCCAGTCCCAAGCGTGCTTGAGGAACTCCTCGCGGGTAAGGTCGGTCTTCTTGATGCCCTGCTGAGCGAGGCGGTTTACAACCTTTGCCTCGGTAGCGATACTGGCATGGTCGGTACCTGGTACCCAACATGCGTTCTTGCCCTCCATGCGAGCACGGCGAACGAGAATATCCTGGATAGTATTGTTGAGCATGTGTCCCATGTGGAGCACACCCGTTACGTTTGGTGGTGGGATAACCACTGTATAAGGTTCACGACCATCTGGCTTAGAACTGAAAAGCTTGTTGTCGAGCCAGTACTGATACCATTTACTTTCCACTGCTTGTGGATCGTATTTACTTGCTAATTCCATTGTTTATATCTAATTTTTATTCTTTTTCTTCTTTTTCTTTAAAAAACGGTGCAAAGATACAATTTTTGGGCGAAAAATACTATCTTTGCATCAAAATTATAATTTTTGCACAAAACGATGGTTAGTAATACAGGAAAAGGACATACGAAAGAGAAAAACTGGCGGCGTTCAGCCGCTTGCTGGATGTGCAGGACCGTTTGCGCCTGCAGTGTCCATGGGATAAAAAGCAGACATTCGAGAGTCTTCGTCCGAATACGATCGAGGAGACTTTCGAGCTTTGTGACGCCTTGATGAAGCGCGATTACAAGGATATCAAGAAGGAGTTGGGCGATGTGTTGGAGCACGTGATGTTCTATAGCATCATCGGCAGAGAAGACGGCGAGTTCGATATTTGCGATGTTTGCAATCAGGAGGCAGATAAATTGATGTTCCGCCATCCTTTCATTAACTGGAAGGAAGAGGGAAATTGGACGGTTTCGAATCCTGATATGTATATCAACGATGAAGGACAGGTTGTCTATAAGAAGTCAGATGCAGGGAATGGAGAAGCAGGAACTGCCAGTTCGGAAGAAACCTTAGCTCTTGGCGCCAGCAAGCCGAAAACTGCTACTTCTGTTGAGAAAACCTGGGAACTGATCAAGCAGCAGGAGAAGGATGGAAATGAGCGGGTGTTGAGCGGTGTCCCTAATTCTCTTCCGTCTCTTATCAAGGCTTATCGCATTCAGGACAAGGCTAGAAATGTAGGCTTCGACTGGAAAGAAAAAGAAGATGTGTGGGACAAAGTGCAGGAGGAACTGGAAGAACTCAAGGTGGAACTGGCTAAAGGCGACAAAGAGAATTCTACCCGGGAATTGGGCGATTTCATCTTCTCAGTAATCAATGCAGCACGTCTCTATAAACTCAATCCGGATAATGCGCTGGAGAAAACCAACCAGAAATTTATCCG